>Ga0070697_100000308_pt1 | contig 38796 bp, 33 predicted proteins | sample KBSK1501metaG_FD_65475 | JGI IMG/M metagenome (GOLD analysis project Ga0070697, IMG submission 65475) | Corn, switchgrass and miscanthus rhizosphere microbial communities from Kellogg Biological Station, Michigan, USA - KBS K1-50-1 metaG | ecosystem: Host-associated > Plants > Roots >...
GTAATCCGAAATCGGCTGACCGTCACTGCGCATTACGGTGAGGTGTGCAGTGCCGCGCAGTATCTTGTCGCGCATCTCATCGCGAAAGCCGTTTGCCAGCGCGAGTGTCACGATCAGCGCTGCTACGCCCACCGTGATTCCGACTACAGCGATGAGCGAGGTGGCTCGGGCCATACGACGCCTTTGACGCGAACGAAGGTGACGAAGAGCCAGAAAGATTTCGTAGGGCATAGAGTAGGATTCAGGACTCAGGACTCAGAATTCAGAATCGGGAGTCAGAAAAGTCCCTTCAATGGTCCACGCTCTGACTCCCGACTCCTGAATTCTGAGTCCTGAGTCCTGCTTTTAGGAGCTTAGCTGTGGACACTTCTTTACATCTTCTGGTCGGTTAGCCGGCAGCAATCTTTCCAGGTTTGGGAAGTCAGTCGCGCCGGATTCGCCGCGCGGTCTCAACTCGTAGATCGTATCCGTCACGCGTCGAAAGCTAAAACGCTCCTGAAGATTGACTATCGCTCCGATTTCATCACGCTGCCAACCACATGGCACCCACCAGCGTAGGTCACTATCCAGGAACACTCGTCGATTGTCCGCCAGGTAGTTCTGAATCAGGGGCACCAAATTGTCGCCGGGCCACCCGCCGCCAGTGCCAATTGTCTTCCATTCGCCGGCGCCGATGGCTTTCCAGTAAATGACGGCGATTGTTTGCGAGCCGGAAATCATGACAGCATCTCGAGGAACATTAGCCAGCTGGCGGCGATACTCCTTGCTCATCGCTCGCCGCTCGCTAAACTGTTGCCCGGTACGTCGACTCAATACCGCGAAGATCACTGCGACTATCAGCACTACGGACACGCAGGCGGCGAAGGCGATCCGGACGCTGCCGAGGCGACGCGTCAAAATTCGGATCAGAAAGTTTGCACACAGGGGCGCAATCGCGGGCAAACCCGTCAGGAAGTAGCGCCAGTTAACCGCCGTTCCGTAGTTGAAATACAACAGCAGATCACACAGCAAGCCCATCGCGGCAAGCAAAAACAAAGGCGAAAGCTTTCGCTCGTGCCACTCGTTCCATAAGGAAAATGGAAGCGACAACAGCAGGAGCGGCGCACTGACGAAGAAATAACCGAGGTAGGGCCGCAGACTATGTAGGGTAACCGGATGTCGCGCGTTTTCCTGCAACATTGATTCGCGCCAGCCAAACCAAATCCAGCGATAGTGGGGGTCAGTAATAAACCAAAACGCAAACCAGCCAATGGCACAAAGAAAAAATACCAGACAGGAAATTACGACCACGAAAATCTGTCGCCGCTGAAATTTCCAACCGCAAACAAACGGCGCCACAACCAGCCACGGCGCATAAAAGCCCATCGTCTCGCGAAGATTGACGCCCAGCCCCAACAGCGCCGCCCCGGCAATCACCAACCACACGCGCTCCTGCTGCACTCCGCGATAATGAACGAGCAAAGCAACTGATAGCAGCAGAACTGACGGGACATCCGTCATCACTTGTCCGCCATAGAGCACAAACACTGGTGAGAAAACGAGGAACAGTGCGGCCAGAGTCGCCGCGTGAATAGACTTCGAAAAGTCTCGCGCGAGGACCCAACACGCAACTACCGCCAGCGGCGCTTGGGCTACAACGGCATATTTGAAAATGAGATAAGCGTGTTCAGGCTGAACGTTGAAAACCGCGTGGGCTATTTGGTAGAGCGCATGATTTCCGAAGATGAAGAGATTGCGGCCAAGGGCCATCGAAGACGGATAACCCGCCAGCGAAAGTATCGTGTAGTCCATGCCGTCCCAATCGCCAATGAAGGGATCGACAAAAACCAGCACGAGGACCAGGCCGACAACAGCAGGTACACACCACCAGGGCCACGCTCGCCAGAAAGAAAGCGGCGGATCGGCAGCTTGAGTTGCCGCCGCGCTTGATTGGCGTGTGAAAGTTTTTTCAGACGTTTCCGAAGTGTTTGTGGTTGGGTGTGCCTGGTTCAACGGGTTCCGGTCTCAATCTCAGGTTCGGGCCGCTTAACCATCTTTACGCGATTACCCTGCGCATTGTATTCAACTTCGTCCATGATGTTGTAGATCAGCAGGACGCCACGGCCTGAGGATTTGAAGAGATTAGCCGGATCGCGCGGGTCGGGGATGGTTTGCACGTCGAAACCTTCACCTTCGTCTTCGATGGTAAAACAAGCTTCTTTGGGAGAGAGCTCAGCGCCTACGCGAACCAGCTTGCTCGGGTCGTTCTTGTTTCCGTGCTTGACTGCGTTCACGAAAGCTTCGTCCAGCGCGATGAACAGGTTCGACTTCTCCGGAGCGATAACGCCCAGCTTGGCGACACGCTCGAGCAGGTATTGGAGCACGCCATTCATCAGCGCCAGGTCGCTGGGCAACTCGAATTCAATCTTCTCGTGAGTGTGAGAAAGCAAATTGGGATCATCTACGTAGCGCAGCTTGTAAGAAAGCGTTTGCTCGACAATCTCGCGCAGCTCGTCTTTGTTGTAGGGGAGGCGGAGATAGTTTGCGGCAACCATCTTGAAAGCCTTCACGATGACTGGCTCGGCGGTGTTTGGCGGCAGCGAAGTCAACAAGTTGCGCTGATGCTGGTTAGCTGCGGGCTTCCCGTTTGACTCTCCAGCCGGCGACCCACTCGATGCCACGTTAGGCGGGTCGGACAAGTGATAGCTTGTTTCGCCTTCTTCTTCAGTCAGATCGCTGATGATGAGATCAAACTCGTCGAGATCGTTACGGCTGAGGGCTTCTTCGCGGTCACCAGTGACCACCGCCTCGCAGCCAAGGCCGCCAAGCGCGTGTTCGAGTATTGCACGCAGCTCATCGTTATTGTCGACGATGAGAATCCTACGTTTCTGCATCCCGCTCCAATCTTTCAGTGAATAGTCCGAGGAGAGAATGGAAGCCCTACCCGCCACCGCTTCCAAAAGAACTTTACGATATCTCGGGCTGCTGCGTTCGAAATATATCACGTAAGCTACTGGCCACCGAGGGCAAGTGAGCAGTGCCCGGTGGTCAGTGGCCAGCAGTCACTTATTGGCTCAGAACCCACTGACCACTGACCACTGGCCACTGACCACTTTTCTCTCGTGCTACACTACGCCTCCTTACCGATGGCCAAACCAGGCAAACTTCAGACGTCTCTCGAATACTCGCTGGCGCGGATGGTTCTCTCCGGGCTCGGAATCCTGCCACGTCCTCTGGCGATTGCGGTGGGCTTGTCGATTGGGCGACTGGCTTATTTCCTGGCCGGCAATCTGCGTCGAACCGGCCAGTGCAACCTCGAGATTGCGTTTCCGGAAATGCCCGAGCCCGAACGAAGGCAACTGCTCCGTGGCTGCTTCGCGAGCCTGGGTCGCTTGCTTGGCGAGTTTAGCCAGCTTCCGCGGGCGACGGCAGAAAGCCTGCGCAAGATCATTGAGTATGACGAAGTGGGTCTGGCCCACTTGCGGGAGGCGGAGAAAAACAAGCGCGGAGTGATTTTTCTGACAGGGCACCTCGGCGTTTGGGAGTTGCATAGTTTTGGTTGGTCTGCACTCGAGTACCCGCTGAGCTTCCTGGTGCGTCCGCTAGACAATCCGCGCATCGAAGAAATGATCGAGGCGGTCAGGACGCGGTTTGGAAATCGTGCCATAGATAAACAAAGCGCTGCCCGACAGTCGCTGCGCGTCTTGCGCGAAGGCGGCACGCTCGGCATCCTGTCCGACCTCAACACGCAAACACGCGAAGGAGTTTTTGTCCCTTTCTTTGGCAAACTTGCCTGCACAACCGCCGGCATCGCCACGCTGGCGTTGAAGACTGATGCGGTAGTGATTCCGACCTGCGCAGTTTGGAACAAGGAACGAAAGCGTTACTTTTTTCACGGTGACCCACCAGTCGAGCTGGTGCGAACCGGCGACCACGATAAGGACATCGAGGTGAATACAGCGCGCTTTGCAGCGGCGGTTGAACGAATGGTGCGTCTGTATCCGGATCAGTGGCTGTGGATTCATAAGCGCTGGAAGACTCGACCGGAGGGGGAGGCGGACATCTACGAGCGACGGGGGAAGAGGGGAAAAGGGTAAGGGGGAAAGGGTAAGAAGCGCAGACTGGAAAACAGCGTTGGGTAAACTGAAAGAGCAACGCGCAACCAATTTCCCTTTCCCCCTCTTCCCCTCTTTCCCCAGCTCTTCCCTTTACCCTTTGTCCTTTACCCTTTACCCTCTTATTCGTTATGCAGGCTTCCGCCGAACAGGAATTCAAGGGTGCTCGTGCCCCGGATGAAACCGTCGCGCGGGCTTACAAGTTTGCTGACCTCTCTTGCTATCCGTTCAAAAAACGTTTTCTGATTCGTGCCGCCGACCTCGCATTTTTTCTGTTGATAAAATTCATTGGCCGGACAATCCGTTGGCAGGTGGAGGGCTGGGAAAACTGGCAAGCTGCGACGCGTGACAGCCAGGTCCCTATCTATACCTTCTGGCACAACCGTGTATTTCTCTCGACCTACTTCTGGCAGAAGCGTCGCATCGTGGTGATGACGTCACAAAGTTTCGATGGCGAATACATCGCCAGGTTCATTCAGAGATTTGGCTACGGCGCCGCCCGCGGTTCGAGTACGCGTGGTGCTGTCGGAGCAATTATTGAAATGACGCGGCTGATGCGTGCGGGCTTGTCGACCGCGTTTACGATCGATGGCCCAAAGGGACCACGCTACGTCGCCAAGATGGGGGCAGTACTGCTGGCAAAAAAAACCGGACAGCCGGTCTTGCCGTTCACGATTACAGCGCAGCCCTTTTGGGAGGCGAAACGGAGTTGGGACGGCTTCCAGGTTCCCTTGCCCTTTTCACGCGCTCGCGTAGACATCGCGCCACCGATTTATGTTTCTGCCGATACTAACGATGACGGCCTTGAAGCGAAGCGCGATGAGTTGCAAGCGGCGCTCGAGGGAATCAATGCTCATGGCAAGGTTTGGGCAGGTCAATAGAAAGCCCTCCGGTTCTTTACCATTCCCCGTTCCCCTCTTACCACGTCCGTGAGGCAGCGCGTTTTGCTTTGGGCGCATCCTTAGTTACTCTCTCTCATTCTTTCCCCGTCCAAAATTCCGAGGAGTAAGAAATGAAGTACGTGTCCGCATTCATTGTCAGTTTGTTCATCGCTGTCTCTGCCCACGCCCAAGCTGTTAAGCCGCCGAAAGAAGCGGCGATCGATCGCTTCCTGCGTTACGTGAAAATTGATACTCAGTCAGCCGAGGACCAGACCACAATTCCCAGTACCCGAAAACAGTTGAACCTGGCCAACCTGCTCGCCCAGGAATTGAAGGATATTGGCGCCCAGAATGTTCGCGTCAGTGAGTTTGGTATTGTCTACGCTACGGTGCCGGGCAATTTGGCTGACAACTCAAAAGTGCCGGTCATCGGCTTCATTGCCCACATGGACACTTCACCTGCAGTCTCCGGGGAAAACGTCAACGCGATAATTCACAAAAACTACCAGGGTGGCGACATCGTGTTGCCGAAGGATCCAACGCAGGTAATCACGGTGGCCGGGAGTCCGGTGCTTAAAGAGCTGGTCGGCGATGACATCATCACCGCTGATGGCACGACGCTGCTTGGTTCGGACGATAAGTCGGGCTGCGCGGAAATCATGACGATGATTGATACGCTGATGCAAAACCCGCAAATCAAACACGGCACACTCGCCATCGCCTTCACGCCCGACGAAGAAGTCGGCGGCGGCATTGAGAAATTTGACATTAAGGGTTTTGGCGCAAAGTTCGCTTACACGGTTGACGGTGAATCACTCGGCGAGATCAGCAATGAAACCTGGAGCGCCCGCACAGCCACTGTTACCTTCAAAGGTAAGAGCACCCATCCCGGAACAGCCAGGGGAATAATGGTGAATGCGATGTATGCGGCGGCGGACTACCTGGCGCGCTTTCCTAAAGACATGCTGCCGGAGACAACCGAAGGTCGGGTTGGTTTTGTGCATCCTTACGCGGGAGTGATCGACGTCGAGGAATCCAGCCTGAAAATTCTGCTTCGTGATTTTGATTTGAGCGGATTGAACGCCAAAGAGAAATTATTGCGCGATATGGTGGCACAAACGCAGTCGAAGTTTCCGGAGGTGAAGATTGCTATCGACGTCAAAGAAGACTACAAGAACATGAAAGAGGTGCTGAAGAACTATCCGGAATTGACCGACAACGCGATTGAAGGTTCCCGTCGCGCCGGTATTAAGGCCTACCTCAAACCAATTCGCGGGGGCACCGATGGAGCAACGCTGACATTCGAGGATCTGCCTACGCCGAACTTATTTACCGGCGGCGCAAATTTTCACGGCAAACTGGAATTTAACTCTCGTCGCGGTTTGGAGAAGACTACAGAGACGCTGATAAACCTTGTGCAAATTTTTGCAGAGAAGGCTAAATAGGAGCAGCTTGGCCACAGCCATCAATCGGAAGCGGTTTATCGTTTCATGCCTTGCATGTCTTGCGGTCATAATGTTGGCTGACTCCTGGTGCTGCGGCCATCCAGTTAACAGAACTCAAAAATCAGACGAGCGTATTCCCTCACCTCGAAAGATAACGTTCGTTCTGCGCGACCAGCCGAACGTCAAAACGGTCGCACTGGCCGGAACATTCAATAACTGGAACAGTCAGAGTACTCCAATGACCAGGAAGGGCGCAGATTGGTCGGTGAGTATTGATCTCGCGCCGGGAACTTATCGATACAAGTTTGTCGTGGAAAAGGACCGCTGGACCGTCGATCCTGAGAATCCGCAAACTGAGTACGACGGCAACGGAAACTTCAACTCCGTGATCATGGTCCCGGTTAAGGGCCTGTCGTCCAACCTCGAAACCAATTCAGCCAAACTCAAGCGGGCCTTCTTTCACCGGCGGCTGGACGTCGGCGGATATAAGCTGTACATCAATTGTGAAGGAAGCATCCGTAACGGATCACCGGTGACGGTCATGGACGCGGGTCTGGGAAACTCTTCGGAGAGTTGGCTCGGCATTCAACCGAAAGTCGCGGCGTTTACGCGTGTCTGCATTTATGATCGCGCAGGTTTGGGTAACAGCGATCTGTCAATTCACACCCAGAACACTGGGCAGATTGTTTTGGACTTACATAACCTCCTCGCTCGGGCGGGCATTCCGGGCCCTCTGGTGCTTGTCGGTCATTCGCTGGGCGGCATTAACGTTCGCTTATACGCAAGCATGTACCCGAAAGAGGTGGTGGGAATGGTGTTGGTTGACTCTGCTCACGAAGAGCAATTCGCGAGAATGGATGCCTTGACTCCCGAAGAGATCAAGAAACAGTTCCCGCCCTCCGCGCTTGAGATCATCAGTAACGAGAAGATCGACTTCACGGAGAACTCCGAACGGAGGGCCAGGTTAGCTAAATGGCATGCAGATATTCCCTTAATAGTTCTAACTGCCGCAAACGCCAAGCCTGATCCGCCAGGGCCTTTGGCTTACCTGGCGCCGAAGTTTGAACAGATCCGACAGGAACTCCAACAAGACCTGGTTCACCGGTCGCCCAAAGGTAAACAAATCATTGCGACGAATAGTGGTCACTTCATTCAGCGCGACGAGCCCGACCTGGTTGTGACCGCTATCCGGGAAGTGATTGATGCGACGCGCAAACAGAAGTAAAGGCCAAGCTCAAGTATCCAATGCCTAAGAATAATTCGGAAAACTATAGGAGCGGTTACGTCGCTTTTATCGGCAGACCAAACGCCGGCAAGTCGACGCTGCTGAATCAGCTAGTCGGGCAGAAGATTGCTGCCGTTTCCGACAAACCACAGACCACCCGTTTCAGAATTCAAGGCGTCATCACGAAACCTGAGGGTCAAATTGTTTTGGTTGACACACCGGGCGTTCACAAGCCCGGGTATGAGATGAACCGGCGCATGATGGCGACTGTTCAGGATGCGCTGATGGGCGTGGATCTCGTCTGCCTGATACGCGATGCCTCAGTCTCAACCGGGAGTGGCGATAAGTTTGTCCTCGAGTTAATCCAGCGTTCAAAGAAGCCGGCGCTGCTCCTGCTAAACAAGATCGACAAACTAAAGGACAAGACCGCGCTGCTGCCGCTGCTCGAGTGGTATCGAAACGAATACGAGTGGGCCGAGCTTATTCCGATTTCCGCTTTGCGCGGAAATGTAGTTGATGTCTTGCCGAAACAGATGATCAAACATCTGCCACAAGGTGAGCCGATTTTTGGTGATGATGATTTTACCGACCAATCAGTGCGTACGATGGTTGCCGAGATCGTGCGCGAGAAGATATTGCAAACCACAGAGGAGGAGATCCCCTACGTGACTGCGGTGTTAGTGGAAAAGTGGGAAGAAGAGCGGGAAGACTTTACGCGCATTCACTGTGCGATTTTTGTCGAGCGAGGTTCACAGAAGAAGATTGTTATAGGCAAAGGCGCCGCGCGCTTGAAAGAGATCGGCATCGCAGCGCGGCAGGATATCGAGAGTATGCTTGGACATCGCTGCCATCTTGAGCTGTTCGTCAAAGTGGAGAAAGACTGGCGTGACAAACAGCACCTGCTTGATGATATGGGAATCCGGCAGGGTTAAGAATTCAAGCCAGGCGCTCAATGGTTAATCGCCATGTTTGGTTGTTACTAGGCCCCCCTGATTAAGCGTTCGGTTTCAATAGTTCCTCATCAATTTCCATCTCGTCCCAGATCAACACGTGCCTGCTTTCCTTCAGCAGCAGTGAACCCACGACGAAAGTAATGCTCGCCACGATTATCGGGTAATACAAACCGGCATAGATGTTCCCCGTCTGCGCCACGACGTAAAGTCCAATCAACGGCAACAACCCTCCGAACACGCCATTGCCGATGTGGTAAGGAAGCGATAGCGAGGTATACCTGATCCGGGCCGGAAACGCTTCGACGAGATACGCGGCAATCGGACCATAAACCATCGTCACGAAGATCACCTGAATGAACACCAGCAGGATTAGTTTCCACGCAATGGGATCATTGACCAGACTGGCAAAGCCAGTGTAAGGCAGAACTTGTTTGGCCGGTTGAAGTGCGCCATTGACGTAGGTCTGCGGGGTGAGGCTTATCGATCCGGTGATTGGGTTTCGCACCGGTGAAGCAGTTACAACGTTGGAACCCGCCGCACTTTGCATGGCGCGGTAGATCGGAATGTAAGAGACTGCGGCCAGCAAACAGCCGAGCATCATGATTCGTTTGCGGCCAATCCGGTCGGATAGCGCGCCGAAGACGACAAAGAACGGCATTCCCAACAACAAGGCTATCGCGATTAGATAACTGGCGGAGGTTGCGTTCACGTTAAGAACCGTTTGTAGGTAGAACAAAGCGTAAAACTGTCCGGTGTACCAGACGACTCCCTGGCCCGCGGTCGCGCCAAAGAGCGAGATCAGAACTCGCCTCAGGTTTATCCATTTAGTAAAGGCTTCTTTCAAAGGTTTTGCCGAAGTCATTCCAGCGCTCTTGATTTGTTGAAAAATCGGCGACTCTTTCATGCGCAAACGAATGTAAAGCGAAATGCCCACGAGGAAGATCGAAACGAGAAACGGTATGCGCCAGCCCCACGAGCTGAAGGTTTCTTTGCTCATGAAATTCTGCACGACGAGGATGACGCCGAGCGATACGAACAAACCAAGCGTTGCCGTGATCTGAATGAAGCTCGTATAAAAGCCACGCCTGGCATCAGGTACGTGCTCGGCTACATAAACGGCAGCGCCGCCATATTCGCCACCGAGTGCGAGTCCCTGAAAAACGCGAATGACCAACAGAATAATTGGCGCCGCCATGCCAATCGTCGCGTAAGTCGGCAGGAAGCCGATGAGCGACGTCGCGCCACCCATGATCAAGAGCGTCACCAAAAAGGCGTATTTGCGTCCCACCAGATCGCCGATCCGTCCGAAGAAGAGCGCGCCAAAAGGGCGCACCACAAACCCAACCGCAAAGGTTGAAAGATAGGCGATCAGCGCCAGGGTGGTATTACCCTGGGGATAGAAGAGTGGCGAGATCACGGTCGCGAGGCTGCCGAAAATGTAGAAGTCGTACCACTCGATCATCGTGCCTACACCTGAGGCCGTTATGATCTTCCAGATCTTGTAATCGTGCTGCTCGCTCGCTGCGGTGTTCATGAGATTAGACGATGTCATTTGGGACGCGTATCTTAAACTACCGTGGACTACACTGCACGCAATTGGCCGCACAAGACGTCGAAAGTTGAATGAGTAAATTGAGCGCTCCGAATGAACAACAAACGACTCCTCGCTGGCAGGCGCTGGACTTAAGCACTACCAGCGAAGCGCGCGAGGCAGTTGAATATGCGCTGATGGAGGCCGGCGCCCTGGGCACAGAAACAGCCGAGGGAGAGAATGACACCCTGCGAGTCAGTGCCTACTTTGATCAGGTACCGGATCGCGAGCGCGTGCGCGCGGAGTTAGCAGAAGCGCTGCGGATCTATCAGCTGCCGTCGTCGTCAGTGCGCGAGATGAACATTCGCGAAGTTGCTGATCACGATTGGCTTCTTGAATGGAAGAAAGGCTGGCAGCCGGTTGAGGTCGGCGAGCGTTTTATCATCGCGCCGCCGTGGGCTGAGATTTCCGACGCGCACAACCGGATTGTAATTCTCATTGAGCCGGGCATGGCTTTCGGCACTGGAACGCACGAGACCACGCGTTTGTGCCTGGTCGCGATTGAGAAGTATTTTGCCGGCGGAAGTTTTCTGGATGTGGGAACGGGAACAGGAATTCTGGCCATAGCTGCGGCGAAAATGTTCCCGGATGCTCACGTTGAGGCTTACGACACTGATGCAGACGCCATTGCAATAGCGAGCGAAAACGCGCATCTGAATGCTGTTGCTGAGAGGATCACCTTTCGTGTAGGAACGGTTGAAGAAACCACAGCTTCGGCTGACTTAGTTTGTGCCAATCTAACGGCTGACGTGATCGCCGCGATGCTACCCTCGCTTATTACTGTGACCTGCGGCCATCTGGTCCTTTCAGGGATTTTGGAGACGCAGTCAGAAGCTTTGAGAGCACGAATGCTGGAATGCGGAGTGAGCGACCCATGCGAAACCATGAAGGATGGCGAGTGGCTCGCGATGGTTGTTTAGTAACCAGCCACACTTGAAAAATGCTGAATCGTTACTCCGAAGAGATCGAGGCCAAAGGCTTCGCGATTGTGCCCGGCGTGCTTGATTCGAATAGTGTAGCTCTCATCATGGAGCAATTAAGAGAGATTCCGCGCAGCGACTCAACCAGGCAGCGGGGCCAAAGTTATTTTGGAATAAGAAACCTGCTCAGTATTGTTCCGGCGCTCCGCGACCTGCCGCGTTCGTCCTCTATTCGATCTCTTGTCGATCCGATCGTCGGCCGGCAAGCGCAAGTAGTTTGCGGTAAATTCTTCGATAAGACGCCCGAGGCAAACTGGAAAGTGCCATGGCATCAGGACCTGACGATTGCAGTTCGGCAAAAGAAAGACGTCGTAGGCTTCACCTGCTGGACGCTGAAGGCAGGGATCACTCATGTACAACCACCGGCCAACGTGTTGGAAGAGGTGCTGGCCCTGAGACTACACCTCGACGCGACTAACGAAGAGAGCGGAGCGTTGAAAGTGATTCCTGGCTCGCACAAGCGTGGCCGCTTGAGTGCGGACGATATCCAGAAGATCAGGCGGGAAACTGAACCGGTTGTGTGTTCAGTTGAGAGAGGTGATGTGCTGGCAATGCGTCCTTTGTTACTGCATTCCTCGTCTGTCTCGAGCAACGCGTCTCACCGGCGCGTGATACATTTGGAGTTTTGCTCGGTAGACTTGCCGGGTGGACTTGAGTGGAGTCTATCGTAGTGAAAAATACTTCTTATCAACCATGACTCGCCGCAGATTCTACGCGCCGCAGAGCGCCTTCGATTCAAGCCTTAGGCGCATCACGCTCGCGTCTGACGAGGCGCGTCACCTGCGCGAAGTCTTGCGCCTCAAGGTTGGTGACGAGGTTCATGTCTTCAACGGCGCAGGAAAAGAGTTTCAATGCCGGGTGGAAGAAACCCGGCGCGATGCTGCCCATCTCATGGTCGTGCGAGAGGTGGATGCAGCCCGGCCCGAGTCTCCTCTGCACCTGACGCTCGCCGTTGCTTTGCTCAAAGGTGAAAAGTTTGATCTGGTCGTCCAAAAGGCAACTGAACTGGGAGTTTCAGTTGTAGTGCCGGTGGTGACGAAGCTTGCCGATATTCGCTTGCGCGACGAGTCGGATGTGTCGAAGCGTTTAGCGCGTTGGCAGCGAATTGCTCTTGAAGCCGCAAAGCAATCCGGGCGCGCAGTCGTGACCGAAATAAGTACGCCCGTCGCCTTTGCGCCGCTGGTTCAGGAGGCAGGAGCCGAAGCCCAGTCGAACTGCCTGATGTTTTCCGAACGCGACGGCGAGTCGCTGACAGAAACTACGAAGCTCTTGATGGCAAAAGCCAAACGGCTGACAGCGTTGGTTGGTTCGGAAGGCGGCTGGACCGATGAAGAACTTACGACCGCACGAGAAGCCGGCTGGAGAATTATCACACTTGGCGGACGAACGTTGCGAGCTGAAACTGCAGCTATTGCGGCTGCGGTTCTGCTCCAGCATTTCGCCGGAGACCTGACTTGAATATCTGGTAGCCTACTGCCGTCTGCTCCTGCCTCCTTTCTTTTGAGATGAGCCGCAATAAATACATTCTCTACATCGCGCTGCTGCTCGTGATCATTCTCGCTTTCGCGTTTGCTGTTCAGATCAAAAGACTGCCAAAGCAGGTTCGCTCCTCAGTTCGCATGATCCCCGCGGAATCAAAAAACCGGGAAGACATTGACCAAAACGGACTGAACCAGAATGCCCCAACCTCCCTGGCACGTCCTGAAGTTCTCGTAAAGTTTCGCGCCGGCGTTTCCGCAGACATCGTCGACCAAATCACAAATCGCTTCAACGATCGAATCCAGGATGAGATTGAGGCAGTTCCCGGACTAGTGGCGATTCATGATCCGGACAGTGGGGACGCGATCGCGTTGTCAGCTCAGTATTCAGCGCTGCCGGAAGTTGAATACGCGGAACCTAATTACGAGATAAGTCTGGATGAGGCAGCCAACGACGCGAATCCCGCGCGAGCTAATGATTCGCGAGTCGCAGAGCAGTGGGCGTTATCGGACATTAGTCTGCCCGAGGCTTGGACCAGAACTAAAGGTAGTAGTGAGATCGTCGTCGCGGTGCTGGATAGCGGAGTTGAATATACCCACGTTGACCTGGTCAACAACATTTGGACGAGGCCCGCGACCATGGCTCCTTACCGTGACCAGGATCTGGGAACGGTCGACGATGTCCACGGCTACAACGCCGTCACAAACGACGGTGACCCGATGGACGACAATGGTCACGGCACTTTCTGCGCGGGAATCATCGGCGCTGAGTGTGGCAACAATGCGGGCGTTTGCGGTGTGAACTGGAAAACTCAAATCATGCCGCTGAAGTTCACAAATGCCGGTGGCTTTGGCTATGTCGCGGATGCGGTCGAAGCGATCAACTATGCGATTGAGCGCAAACGCGCCGGCGTGAACCTTCGCGTAATCAATGCGAGTTGGGGACTGAGTCAACCTTCGCGGGCACTCGAAGATGTGATCCGCAAAGCTTATGAAGCGGGAATACTTTTTGTCGCGGCGAGCGGAAGCACAAACTCGGACAACGACACCAGTCAGCGCTATCCGGCCGGCTATAACTTGGGAAACATCATCAGCGTCGCAGCCACAGACCGAAGCGACACGCTCGCGCAGTTTTCAAACTACGGCCCGAAAAGTGTTGACCTGGCCGCGCCGGGAAAAGACATTCTGACCACAGCGTTGGGCAATGATTATGGACAGCATTCGGGAACTTCGATGGCGGCGGCGCTTGTCGGCGGGGTTGCGGCGCTCGCGCTCTCAGCCCGGCCGGGACTTTCAGTGGATGAACTGCGTTCGTTGCTCCTGAGGTCGGTTGATACAGTGCCGGGCTTGCGGGGTAAAGTCTCGACCGGCGGTCGCATTAATGCCGCCAAAGCCACCGGGCACTAGTCGTCACCTTTCCTGCCGGTTCGTTTCAATCTCGCAAGGTGTTATCGGAGTACTGGTACAGTTTGGTATGGGTTAGGCATTACCGCTCGACCAGAGCAGCACAAACACAGAGCCGGGAGCGGTAGCGACCGGGCGATCCCAGGATAGATATACGTCCGTATTTGCAACTGTTAGTAATCAACTGTCTACCGGTCGCTACCGCTCCCGGTTCTGTATTTGTGAATCGTAAATTCAGGAATTCTGCCCGGGTTCGTCCAAGCTGAACCAGTAAAATACGCTCTGACTTGCGCCAAGGGGCGCGCATGCCTGATAATCCCAATGATGATTGCCCTGATTTATACAAAATTCGCACCTGATCTTTTAAGGAGAGCATAAAGAGTGAAAGCGGAATTACAGCAATTAGTCGCTCTACAAAACCTGGATACAAGCATAAGAAAACTACAATCAGAACTACAAGCCATCCCCGAAAGGCGCGCCGAGATCGAGTCAGAATTCGATCAGCGCGCCTTTGAAATTCGGGCCCTCGAGAATCGACGGGACGAGGCAAGGCATGTTCGCACGCGCCTCGAGACAGAGGTCGGCGAACAGCGCCTGCGCGTGGAACGCGCCGATCGCAATTTAATGTCGTCGAAAAAACCCGACGAGTACACCGCGGCAATTCGCGAGGCTGATGCCGCCCGCAAACAGATCGCCACTTTGGAAACGCAGATCCTCGAGCAGATGGAAACACTAGAAACAGCGGAGACTTCGCTAACAGAACGCGCGGAAGAAGTCGCTTCTTTGAACTCTGACCGTGCCGCCAGACTTGAGGCCTTCGACGAAGAGACTCGCCAGCAAGCAGATAAGCTGGCAATCAGCCGGATGGAACGTGAGCGATTGGTCGCTGCTCTGCCGAAGGCGATGGGTGCCCAATACGTCCGCATCGTAGCTCGCATACGCGATGGCGTGGCGGTGGCTGAGGCGCGTAACGGCGCGTGCATGGCCTGCTTCATGGCGTTGCGACCACAGGCGATGGCGGAGGTGCGCAGAGGCGAAGAAATCATTACTTGCGATAACTGCAACCGCATCCTTTATTACGCACCGAAAGATTCTGCTCCGGCAAGCTCAGCCTCGGCGCAACCGAAGATGGCCCACACCTAAAAGGCCGTTTTCTCGTAACGCAAACTGTTAGTTTGCGTTCGATCAACTTCTGCTTCCGCCTCGCTCCCTTCCTGCGACGCATATTTTGCGTTCGTTCGGACCATCGCAGACATCATTCCCGTTGCTATTCGAGCTAGCTTTACCCCGCCTTTTATATTCCTAACTCATCGCAGACGTTCTATCCGAAACTGTCGCTCGCTGTGTGCCAAAAAGCTTGTATGAAGGCTCGAACTGCTATAAAACTCTGCTGGCTAACTCACGAAGCGGCGTCAAAAGTGTAGGCGCGGTAACCCGTTAACTCGCGCCGTACCAGCTTCCGTTCCTGCCTTACGCCCTTCTCTTCCAGACGTCACCGGTTTTGTTTCGAGCCATGGGCTGCCTGGGCTATTTCAAAACCCAAGGGGTGAAAGTCATGCGTAACCCAATACAGAGCTTGAGTTCGGTATCGAATAGGTTTAGGGCAAGGTTCCATTCCGACCTTACGGACTTGAGAACGGGAACTGTAAACCAACAGCCTGCCCAAGCTTTCGATATCTTCCTTAGCTACTCCCGTAAGGACAAGGAATTCGCCGTCAGGTTGGAGAGCGCACTGGAGAGCTACAGGTTTCCTCGAAGCTTGGGAGGCGCCAAACGAAATCTCAATGTCTTCCGAGACGAAGCAGACATCCAGGCTGGAGAAAATTATGACAGGATTATTCAACAACACCTCAAAGACTCGGCCAAACTCGTCGCTGTCTGTTCGCCGGATGCGCGCAAAAGTAAGTACGTTGCGGATGAAATCAGGCGATTTATTGAGACCCATGGTGAGCAGGACATAATTCCGGTCCTGCTTAGAGGTAGGGCTAACAACGAGACCACGGATGAAAACGAAAAAGCTTTTCCCGAAGTGCTGTGTGAGAACCGCATGCCCTTGGCAGCCAACTTTCTTGGGTGTGATACATATAAAGGCACACTGCGCGGGGGCCAATTCCGCAGTTCCTTCTACTCAGTACTCGCAGCCATAAGCGGGATTGACCGGCGCAAGCTTGAACAAATTGATGAGAAGGCGAGAGCGCGCACGTTCGCTCTGACCCTCGGCGCTGCCAGCGCAATTATCCTGATTCTGTCAGTGACGCTCGTCATCGCCATCATCTCACAACGGAAGTCGGTCGCCGCGGCAAAGGCAGAGGAGAAGGCGAAGACAGAAGCAATCGCTCAGAAGGAGGTGGCCGAACATCGCCTTTACGTCGCAGATATGAATCTGGCTCAGCGTGCGAATGATGCTGGCGACTTGTGGCGGCTTGATGAATTGCTGAACGCACATTCTCCCGGTAAACAAGAACAAGACTTACGCAGCTTCTATTGGTACTACCTTTGGCACCAGAACCACGACGAGCTTGCCACGCTTAAAGGGCACTCAGAACAAGTCTGGTCAGTCGCCTTCTCGCCGGATGGCAAGATGCTCGCTTCGGCCAGTTGGGACAAGACCGTGAAGTTGTGGGACACCAGCGCGCGGCAGGAGTTGGCCACGCTCAAAGGGCACGCAGGTAATGTTAATTCAGTCGCCTTCTCGGCGGATGGCAAAATGCTAGCTTCGGCCAGTGATGACGATACAGTGAAGCTATGGGACACCAGCACGCAGCAGGAGTTGGCTACGCTCAAAGGGCACACAGACGCGGTCACTTCAGTCGCCTTCTCGCCGGATGGCAAGACGCTCGCTTCGGCCGGTGGTGACAAGACCGTTAGGCTGTGGGACGCCAGCACGCGCCAGGAACTGGCTAGGCTTAAAGGGCAAACAAAGACTGTCTTTTCAGTTACCTTCTCGCCGGATGGCAAAACGCTCGCTACGGTCAGTGACGACTGGACCTTGAGGCTGTGGGACACCAGCACGCGGCAGGAATCGGCCACGCTTAGAGGGCACTCACTTGTTGTCGTTGCACTCGCCTTCTCGCCGGATGGCAAGATGCTCGCTTTGGCCAATGGTGAGAAAAGCGTGAAGCTGTGGGACACCTGCGAGCGGCGTGAGTTGGCCACGCTCAAAGGGCCGTCACTTGCCGTCGTTTCACTTGCCTTCTCGCCGGATGGCAAGATGCTCGCTTTGGCCAGTCCGGACAAGACCGTGAAGCTGTGGGACACCAGCACACAGAAAGAGTTGGCCACGCTCAAAGGACACACAGGCTGGGTAACTTCAGTGGCCTTCTCGCCGGATGGTAAGACGCTCGCTTCGGCCAGCGATGACTATACCGTGAAGCTGTGGGACACCAGCACCAAGCAGGAGTTGCCCACACTCACAGGGCACTCAAATTATGTCTATTCAGTGGCCTTCTCGCCCGATGGCAAGATGCTTGCCTCGGCCAGTTGGGACAAGACCGTGAAGCTGTGGGACACCGGCGCGCGACAAGAGTTGGCCACGCTCAGAGGGCACTCAGGTGATGTCTGGTCAGTCGCCTTCTCGCCCGATGGCAAGATGCTCGCTTCGGCCAGTGGTGACCAGACCGTGAAGCTGTGGGATACCAAGACACGGCAAGAGTCGGCCACGCTCAGGGGGCACTCAGATGAGGTCTATTCAGTCGCCTTCTCGCCCGATGGCAAGATGCTCGCTTCGGCCAGTAGGGACCGAACTGTTAAGTTGTGGGACACCACCTCGCGGCAGGAGTTGGCTACACTCACAGGGCACTCAAATTATGTCAATTCAGTCGCCTTCTCGCCGGATGGCAAGACGCTCGCTTCGGCCAGTGATGATGATACCGTGAAGCTGTGGGACATTGGAACACGGCAGGAGTTGGCCACGCTCAGAGGGCAATCAGGTTGGGTCTACTCAGTCGCCTTCTCGCCGGATGGTAAGACGCTCGCCTCGGCCAATTTGAACCGGACCGTGAAGCTGTGGGACACCAGCACGCGACAGGAGTTGGCCACGCTCAAGGGACACACAGGCTTGGTCTATTCCGTCACCTTCTCGCCGGATGGCAAGACGCTCGCCTCGGCCAGTGAGGACACGACCGTGAAGCTGTGGGACACCGGCTCGCAGCAGGAGTTGCCCACGCTCAAAGGGCACTCAAATTATGTAACTTCAGTCGCCTTCTCGCCGGATGGCAAGACGCTCGCTTCGGCCAGTAGGGATCAGACCGTGAGGCTTTGGATTGCTACCGCAAAAGAAGAGGTGTCTGCGCAAACGAAGCAATGACCGCGGACAGCCTCCGGAACTCACCCCCTTACTGTGGACTCTCGATAATAGAACCAAATTCACTTCAGACTCGGTGCCCGACGATATCGAACGTAAACTTCACTTTCCTGCGAACGCGCACCATGCCATGAAACGCCGAGGTGGCCTTCACATTAAAGTCGCTGCGGTCGATGCTGAATTCACCAACCGCGCGCAAGTCGTTCCCGCTAACAGTAACCTTCGCAGGAATCACAATTGGACGCGTCGCACCGTGCAGTGTTAGAGCACCTCTAATTTTCAGATCGTACTGTCCAGCGCCGAGCGACTTGCCGCTGACGCTGTTGCTCTTAAAGACAATCTCGGGATACTTCACCGGCTCGAGCACTATCTCGCGTAGCTCTTTGTTTATGATCTGTTTTTGCGGTTCGGTAAATGCGGCGCTGGTTTCCGCCATCGAGTCGGTTTTTACAATTAACAGCAACGAACTTGCGGCTAAGGAAGCCGAGTTAAGTTGAGCTTCCCCGCTAAACTCGCGCGCGGCAACCAGATGTTCATGGCCTTTGAACCAGAGCAGACCGCCGCGCAGGGCGTGGGCAATAAATTTGCTCTGGCTGGAATCGAGCCGGTAACGTTGACTGGATGTCGCTTGTCGCGCCGGTTGGCGCGCATTTGTTTCAAGAGCCGCAGGCGACATGAGTCCCACGCTTAAAGCACACAATAAAATCGTTAGTTCCATTCCCCTTCGAATCATCACTCAAAACACCTCACATTTTGATTCACCGATCTCAGCGCCAACGGCGCGAAATGACGTTGAGGCATCACTTCCGTCTTCGAGCAACCCTTCCCATTTCGCGCCTTCAGCGCTTCCAATAATTCATGGACTTTCACCCAGGGCGCTGCCCTGGGCTATTACATTTCGCGCCTTTGGCACTTTATGACTGCAACGTGACACATTGGTTTTGCAAATCAAATACTTTTTGGATAACTTTACCCGTTACCCCTTCATGACGGGTCTCTTAGCAGAATTATATCGATGGCAACTGCAAAAGCCGGAACGCAAAAACAGACGGTAAAGCGCACGCCCGCAAAAAAGGGTGCGGTGATTTCCATCGAGGAGTTTTTCAGTCTTAAGCAGCCAAAGGGCGATCTGCTACTCGAAGTTGAAGGGCAGCCTGTCTCCTTGACCAGCCTCGAGCGCGTTTACTGGCCTGACGAAAAACTCACGAAGTTTGACCTGATTTGTTACTACCTGCGCGTCAGCAAGCATCTGATGCCGTTTCTCCGGAATCGTCCGGCAATCCTGCAGCGTTGGCCGCGTGGCGTTAATGCGCCAATGTTCTTTCAACAAGACCTGGAAAGCGCGCCCAGTTTCATCAAGACTATTCGGCTTACAAATCGCGACGGCCGCGATCTCGATTATGCTGTTTATTCAACCACCGCTTCCCTGCTGCATTTCGTGAACCTGGGAACGATTGAGCAGCATCCCTGGCATTCTACTGTGGCAAAACTGGATAACCCGGATTGGATCGCAATTGATCTCGATCCGAAACAAGCGCCGTGGGAAAACGTGCTGCAGGTTGCACTGCTCACGAAAAAAGTTTGCGATGACGTCGGAGTCAATTCATTTCCCAAGACTTCAGGCTCGTCGGGGATACATATCTATTTGCCGTTGAAGCCGACAAATAAATATGAAAGTGTGGCTGAGTTTTCGCGACTACTGGCGAGCGAGGTGGCGCAACGAGCGCCAAAGATCGCCACAGTTGAACGAGCGATCGCCAAGCGGAAAAAAGAACAGGTTTACGTTGATTGGATGCAGAATGCCCGCGGCAAAAGTCTGGCAGCAGTTTTCACCGCGCGGGCGAAACGGGGAGCTACCGTCTCCATGCCGCTTACCTGGAAACAAATTGAGCAGGGCGTGAAGATTTCCGACTTTACAGTCAAAAACGTTCCGGCCCTGCTCAAGAAGAACGGCGACGCCTGGAGCGACTTTTTCGATCAACGCCAGAAGCTGAACCTTAAGTAATCACCTCCGAAATCTAGTCGGAAGCGGAAGCGGCTTGAGCCGGCTGCAGGTGATGCAACTCGCTGGCGTCGATCAGGTTCAGACCCTGCTCGCGCACGTTCTTGAATCCCGGAACAATCTCCGCCTCGAAAGGTTTCAGGCCGTTGGGATTTCGCTTGTGACCGGTGAAGTCCAGGTAAAGATGCTTCCGTGTAAATCTGTCCGGCACGCCGGCAAAGCGCGCAATCGGATACTTGATCACTTCGCCAAACAGCTTCTTACCCATCTTGCTGTAATAGATAGGCACACCGAGTGAAAACTTGGCGTTCACCTTAGTGCGACCCTTCCAGAATTCGAGATTGTATCTCCAGCAGGTAAAGAAGAACTCCCATTGCAGGTCAGTCATTTCGATTAGCTTAGCGCTGGCTTTCTTCTGCATGCGCGTATCTTCCAACGGCACAAAGAAAGTCGGCACAAACGTGCCCTTGGCATTTCGCAAGTCGTAAAGCAGATCGAGTGATTGCTTCGTATCTTGATCAGTTTCGCCAGGCAGACCGAGAATGAAGGTACACATGGGAAAAATGTTATGGCGATTCAGGGTTTCCATTCCCTTGAGGATCACATCACGCCACTGATGAGACTTGTAGGGATACGCCTTCCCTTTCATGTAGGTATCGAAGAGACGGGCACTGCCTGTCTCCAGGCCAATTATTGGATCGGCGGCGCGTTTGTCGGGATGCGATGAGAATTGATGTTGGACGTGAGAATATGGAACGATCAAAGGCGCCAGGCGCTCAACGATCGACGGATCCTTGACCACCGGGGCCATGGTGATGTGCGAAGTCTGAATAAGCTTAATACCCGGTACCGCGACGATGCTCTTGAAGAGTTTTTCCAGCGCCGGCACATTCGTCTGGAAGTTTGGCAACTGCTCGTAAAGGAACATGTCCTCCGACGCGAGCAGGACACTGTCTGCGCCTTCACGCGCATTCACCTTCACGCTCTCAATAATGTGTTCTAACGGAAAAGAGCGACCAACCTTAGTGGCCGGTCCGCAGAACTGGCAGCCGCGCCCGCATCCACGCGTTATCTCGACCACTCCGAAGGTTGAGCGATGACGGACAACCGGAATCTCTTCAACCGTGGCCTGCATTTCTTTGGGAACCTTGATGATTCTCGGCAAGTCCGGGTCGCCCGCCATGATGCGTGCGAAGAGATCGTTGAAGACTCGCTCGATCTCACCATCGATGAGGTAGTCGATCTTAAACTCATCAAGCCGGTTTGCCTTCTCCAGTTGCCAGGCGCCGGGCCCGCCAACAACAATCTTCGGCTTATACTTCTTGATAATTGGATGGGTGACAATCTTGAGAAACTCGGCAGCGTTAAGCGGCATCAGGTTTTCGCCAAAGAGTTTGGCGTAAATCTCCGTCGCGTATGAAATGCCCAAAGGGTTATGCGCGTGGATTGCCAGCACCTTTGTCTCCGGTCCAATAAACTTCTCCAGGTTGTCGCAGTAGCAAGTGACCACATCTTCTTCCGCATATTCCCGCAGCAGTAACGTCTCGACCATGCGCAGACCGTTAGGCACAAACTTCGCCCGGCCGTCCGGCCACGATTCATTCGCAAACGAAACTTTATTGAAAATAGTATTGCTCAGTTTGACGGGGACGGCAGCAGACATCATCTGTTGCCAGATACTGTGGTTCCACTCGCTCGCTTCGGTTGACGAGGCGGTCAAAACGATAAGAGGTGAAGCCATGGGCGAAGCCTCCTCAGGGGGTATGAAAAGTCTCAGTCGATTAACTCAAGCCAGTGAGATCCGCATAAGAGCGGCCGTTGTTAATCCGATCAAGTAAGTCGTCGGATTCTAGCATCACCCTTTAGAGTTGCCAACAAATTCGATAGTTTTACTAAGATCGATGGCGTACGCAAAGGCTCACAATCGTTAAGCCGATTGGCATGGACGGTGGGTCACTGCTTTGAAAGTGCGGCGCTAACGAGTTGGCGTTTCCGCCACCTGCTACAAAGATCTTGCGCTGCTTCTGCCCAGGTAGGAAATTGAAACGCAAAGCCCGACTGTAGCAGTTTGGCCGGAACAACTCGACGGCTTTTGAGCATCAGTTCAGTTTCACTGCGCAGAACAAACGCCCCCAGCTCCAACATCCATTTGCTTGCCGGTAGGCCAAACGGAATGCCCCACGCCGTGCGAATTTCTCGCATGAACTCCGAGTTGGTTAACGGATTCGGTGCGGCCAGGTTGACCGGGCCTGCCAACTCATCATGTTGCAATAACCAGTCGACAGTTCGCACAAAGTCCCGGTCATGAATCCATGAGACAAACTCTTTCCCGTCTCCAAATTGACCACCAAGTCCGAATCGTACTAATCGCAAAAGCATGTCAAAAGGCCCATCGGCATCTGGAGTCATTACGATTGCCGAGCGCATCAGCACCTTGCGCGTGTTTGGCGTCGCGGCTGCGTTCAGTTCGCGCTCCCACTTTTTCACCACATCAATGCTGAAGCGCCAGGTGTCAGGCGCGTTCGGTTCTGATCCGCCGATGATTCCGGTTGCTTCGTCGTTCGGAGCGTCGAAGCGGTGAGCATAAAGAGTTGCTGTACTGGCTTGAAGCCAAACGCGCGGGGCATTAGTTGTTTGGGCAATTGCCTGCCCAACAACTGCGGTTGATTTCACACGTGAGTCAATGATGATGCGGCGGTTCTCCGCCGTATACCGGCAATTCACGCTTTGCCCAGCGAGATTAATAACCGCGTCTGCGCCTTCAAATTCATCCGCCCATGCCTGAAGCCTCTCGCCATCCCACTTCACCACCCGCCAGGGCAAGGCGTCCGTGCTGGTTCTACTGAGAACGACGACTTCATCGCCACGTCCGTGAAACGCCCGAGCAAGGACCGAGCCCACGTGACCTGAGCCTCCGGGAATTACAATCTTCATTGGCGCCCGCTTTCTGTTTTCTTTTTATTGTTATTTTCATCGGGAGTGAGCTCCTCCCGCAATTCAACAACGAGCGCCAGGGCCTTCTTACGGACCGGGTGCATCAGTGGATTGCTGGCCAACGTGATGAGTTTGTCGAGCAGCTCCACTGTCTGATCAATCAATCGGTAGGTACGGGCACGTTTAGCTGAAGCATCATGAATCCAAAAGAGAATGATCCCCATGTGGTAAAGCCAAAGCAGGTAAGGTAACTCCGCCCGCAGATCGTCAGGAATACGCGCCTTCGTTTGCTCTACCAGTTGTTCGAAAAGCTTGATGCTGTCGCGCCGGACCGGGGCTGAGGTGGGTGCGAAAGGATTCAGCGGACTGTGCGGATTCGCAGCCGTCTGAAATAGTACGCCCGCAAATTCGTGATGCGGTTCAAGTGTATCGATCTTGAGCCGCATCACGGAGAGGAGACGTCCTTTCAACGACGACTCCTTTTGTAACGACGGCAGCGAAGCTCGTAAGTGGTCCTCATGTAAGTCGTGATAAAACGCCTGGATGAGATGATCCTTGGAGCCGAAGTAATGGTAAGCGTTGCCGAGCGACACGCCCGCCTTCTGGGCAATCGCGCGCATGGTTGTTTGTTCATAGCCACGCTCGTGAAGCATTTCCATCGCTGTTGTCAGGATGAGCGCTTTGGTTTGTTCACCCTTCGCGGTCTTCGTCGTCGTTGATTTTTTGGCGGTCTTCATCGATTTACCTCGTCAAGCCAGCGACGCGACTGATCTGATAGCGATGCTGCGAGATCAGTGAGACTATGCGGCGTACGGTGGGCAACAACTCCGGCGTAGCGAGACGGTAAGACCATTCGCGATACCGGCCAAGGGCCCACAAGACCATGACCCAAGCTTTCGGTCCGTAGTAAACCGCTCCCTGATCGCTGATCACTGTCAGGTCGTTCAAAGTGGGTTCATGGTCGAGTTGCGGAAATCGATGCCGCGCCTCGTCAGATTTGACCGGCACAAGATTCAATTCCACTAACTTGGGTTGTTCCGCAAGCCACTCGCGCACCCGCCGACACAACCCGCACGAAGGATCGTAGAGTACTATCAGCGATGCCATGGCTCAGGCCTCCCGCACTGCGGTGAATGCGTCCGGCATAACCGGCGGCGGTGCGTGGCGGTGCGTGGCCCGACGCCGCATGCGACTGAAGATGAACAGATTGAAAAAGTGCATTCCGCCCAGCACAATCAGCACCATTCCAACCTTCACCGACAACGCTTCAATGCCTTCCTGCGCCGAGGCCAGGTTGTAACCGAGCTTCAAAGCCAAACTCACATAGCCAAGGTTGATCAGGTAGAAACCGACTACCAGCAAATGATTAACCGAGTCCGCCAGCTGCTCATTACCGTGAAACACGTCGACCAGAAACACACGGCCGTTCTTGTGTAGCGTGTGGGCAACCCAAACCGTCAGGGCAATGCTTATTGCCAGGTAAATCAGATAGGTGATGATCTCAACGGACATAACGGCCTCCTTTTGGGAACGACGCTCGAAATTGAACGCGTTCAACTAAACATACGCCGGTGTGATTTGGCTGTCAAGGATTTTGTTTGAACGCGTTCAAAAATCGAGGAGTATGAGGCGTGAGATAACCAGCTAAAGCGCGGATTTTTTACTAAAGTTGGACGCGAGTAAGGCCAAAGCAAGTCACGCCTGTGATTCAAGGCGCATGGGCCTCCAACACAGGATCAGACCAGCGATGAACAAGATTGCTCCAAAGATGGCAGGCGCCAGGTGAAGCAGATCGTTGTAGCCCACCATCGGATGCACTCCTATCGCCGTGGCAAAACCAATCACGCCGGCGAGACACAATATCTGCCAGAGATTTCGCGAGGGCCTGGCACACCACACGCAGATGAGCACCGTAACTCCCGTCGTACAAATCGCGCCGCCAAACCCAGCGCGGTCATGGGCAATTAAAGGTATCAGACGCGCACTTATTGTCTGCAGATCGGACCTCGCAAGACCCATGAAAGTTAGATCCTGTGGCACAAACACTCGCGTCATGCCAAATGTCATCACCGTCAAGCCGCCCGCAATCATGCCTCCCGCTACCGCTAGAAGAAGCGCGCGACCCATCCCGAAAGGGGAAAGCCAGTTGACCGATGCCCCTGGTTTGAACAAGGAACCGATGCCGCGTGGCGCTTGCAAGTAGGATCGCGATTTCGCTAAGCCAATAACAACGCAAGGAAGGATGAGTAACGTTGCGGCGCCATGCCAGGTGTCCAGATATCCGTAACCCAGATAGGCAAGAAAACTACCAAAGCCAAAAATCCCGCTAACAACGAAAGTCCACCAGGCCCAGGCCTCACCTCGGCGCAGGGGAAACTCAGTCAGCCACATGTATAGGACACCAATCGCGATTAACGCTCCGCCAAAGGCAACCCGATCATGAAACATGAAATAGACGACTCGACAGTTGTTGATGCCGCAAAGTTGCTCGGCGGTCATCCCCAGATAGTCAACGTCGTGAGGCAAGAAATGTTTATTGGCGGAGAGGAATAACGCGAACCCTCCGGCAAGAACAAGCGCCAGGCCACTGAGAAGGAGTAGCGGTCGGCCATCGCCCAGCAACGCGCTTAAAAGTCCGCGATCGTCTCGGCCGTTGTCACGCCTGTTGTTTGGGATCTCCTGCATGTCCCTCTACTGTCGTCGCAAGATTTCGTTGGCTACTTTCGTCGCAATTTCCGCGGCGCTGTCGTTCTCGGAAACGGTGACTCTCACGTCGGCTAATTCATAGACGGGACGGCGTTCGCCGTAAAGCTGTTGCGCCAGCTCGCGCGAACGCGCCAGCGGCCGCACCTCACGGCCTGCCTCAATCCGCTTCCAGCACAATTCAAAATCTGCGTCCAACCACACGGCGCATGCTCCCCGCCCTGCGATCAGCTGTCGATTCGCGGCGATGGTCCAGGCTCCACCACCGACTGCGATGATGCGCGCACGTTCTTCTTCCAAAACTTCACCCAACAACTGCGCTTCAAGCCTGCGAAACTCGGTTTCGCCGTCCTGCTCAATTATTTCACTGGGACTGCGACTCTCCCGCCTGGTGATCAGTTCGTCCAGGTCAACTACCAGACAGTTGAGCTTGCGGCCAAGTTCATGGGCCACCGTGGTCTTGCCAGTCCCCATGAATCCGACGATGACGATCTGTTGATTGGTCACGACTTGCTGCGGCATTACCCTTTCAAGTCTGATTGAAGCTGATCCCTCATTCTTCCACAAGTCAGGGCTGGGCTGGGAAAAAACCTCTTCTCAGAAAATGACCGTGGCTGGCTTAAGATCAAAGGTGTTTGAACCACCCGACGATAATTGAGGACGCGGCAAAGTTGAAGAACTGAAGCTTACGGATTGCGTTTCGAGGGTAGTGTCCTTAGGACACTACCCGTTTCGAGCTCTTTCTTGACACGCGACATGCCCGCGTGTTAAACCCTCGATCTTCCGTAGCTTTGGAGTTCAAAAAAAGCCGAGACCCACACGATTGGCTCTTGGAACGGCCTTGTCTTTTAGTTGTGACACTAGAAGCGACTTTAGTAACAACTGAACTCAAATTCCCCAGCCGCATTGAGGCGGTTGGCGAAGCGGCTGCCGCAGTTTCTGAATTCATGAATCGCCTCGGAATCGCCGAGGATGTCGCCTTTGGAGTCGATATGGCGGTCCGGGAGGCGGTTACCAATGCGGTGATTCACGGGAATAAGCTCGATGACGCAAAGACCGTTGAGCTCAAGCTTAGAAACACCCCGGCAGTCTTTGAGATCACTGTGCACGACCAGGGTGCTGGATTCAACCCCAACGACATCCCGGATCCAACCAGGGACGAAAACATCTTAAAAACCTCAGGGCGTGGGATTTTCTTTATGCGTAACTTCATGGACGAAGTCGATTGGGCAGCAGATCCACGAGGCGGCACTAAGGTGCGCATGATTAAGAAACTATAGAATTCAAGTTTGCGATTTGCGATTTCGTCGTACGCTAAGATATCGGAGATGAAACGACCAATCGTAAATCAAACCCTGGCAAAATCTAACTTCGCAGATCTTTAAAGGAGATTGCTTAAAATGGCAGAGCTAAATATTTCGGAGCGTCAGGTCGGCGACGTTACCGTACTTGATATGGACGGCAAGATTACCATCGGCGAAGGCAGTGTTGCCCTTCGGACCGCTATTCGGCGCCTACTCGAAGAAGGCAAAAAGAAGATTCTCTTAAATCTCGCAAAGGTAGGCTACATCGATTCCAGCGGTATCGGAGAATTGGTTTCCAGCTATACCGCAATCGGAAAAGAGGGTGGCCAGTTGAAGCTTCTCAATCTGACGCAGAAATTGCAGGACCTTCTGACGATCACGAAACTTCTGACCGTCTTTGATGTCTATGAAAGCGAAGACGAGGCCCTCGCCAGTTTCAAGTAATCCGCATGTCAGACAAACGCGAATTTGCCTGACCAACAAGGGAGACAAAAGATGGCAGAACTTGACGTTAAGCAGCGCCAGGCAGGAGACGTTACCATTCTCGACTGTAGTGGCTCCATAAGAATGGGCGATGGCGCCGTTTCGCTCCGTAACGTTATTCGTGGACTGAATGAACATGGCAGCAAGAAGATTCTTCTCAATCTCCATGAAGTGAAGAACGTCGACTCGAGTGGGATTGGCGAATTGATTGCGAACTACACTACTCTCAGCCGAGATGGCGGGCAGCTCAAACTTTTGAAACTTACTGATAAGATTCGGGACCTTCTGGTCATCACCAAACTACTGACCGTGTTCGACGCCTATGACGAGGAAGCCGAGGCCTTGAATAGCTTCAAATAGGAGTTTCAAGTTCCAGGTTTCAAGTTTCAAGTAGGTCTGGTGAACTTGAAACTTGAAATTTGGAACCCAAGAAATGTTTCGTTCCACCTTTCGCCGTTTGCTCGCGCTGGATGATCCACCGGAGCGGACGGCGCTTGCTTTTTCACTTGGCGTTTTCGTCGCCTTCTCCCCTTTCCTTGGGCTCCATACAATCTTGGCAACTTTGATTGCTTTTGTATTTCGTTTCAACAAGGTTGCTGTCTACAGCGGGACTTTTATAAACAATCCCTTTTTTACTCTGGTTCCGATCATCATTGCCTCTTATGCCATCGGGGCATTCATTATTGGACGTCCGCTGCGGATTCCCCCGGCCGGCGTCGAACTTCTGAGGCATCCTCATCCGCTGACCGCTGCTTACTACGACAAGCTTTTCCGGGAAAGCTGGGACATAGTTTGGCCTTTCTCGATTGGGGCCATGACGCTTTCGGTGGTTTGTTCGCTTATTGCTTATCCAGTAACATCCTCGCTATTGCGGGCCCGGCGACGTTCGCAGGCGGCGAAATAACTGCTCCCAGGAGTTGGCGGGGGCATCGGTCGTGCCGGTGTTGGGCATCTTTAACATTCCCAGAGAAGCAGCACGAAAGCCAAACTCCCTTAGCTATTAATCAATCATCGAACTTATGAAGAAGATCATTTCGTTAACCATTCTTTTGACTATCGCTGCCACCGGAGCTCATTCCCACGCCCAGACTGCTGCGCCTGCCGGGCCTCAAGGAAGGGCAGTCGCGAGTCCCAGTCCCGCGCCGCCTCGACAGCAGCGGCCCACGCCACGTCCACCGGAAGCCTCCGGTTTTGATCTCGCGCAGTATGGAGTGAGTTTCCAGACGGAACCGCGGCTAATAATCATGATGGCGGCGTTGGTAGCGGCCGGCTTCGATCCACTGCCAAACGGTGCCGAGCCTTCACCGTTTCTCGCGCAGGTCAGAAGAGATTTGGCGGGCCTGGATCCCGACCTGCGTAATCGTTTGCATACTTTTTACGAACGAAACAAACTTCCCGCTCCCGCGACTGCTGCCGATCAAGCAGCGCGCTATGTTTCGCTCGCATTCGCGCTGGGTCCACCTCCGCTGCTTGAAGCACCCCTGCGATCAGAAGAACTTCCCACCAGTCTGCTTGAAGTGCTCGACTTCGCTCCGTTGGTCAAGGAGTTTTACTGCCGGGCGAATATTGAAGATAACCTTCATGCCTATACTCGCGAGTATCAGGGTGAAAGCGACCGGCTTCGGGAGCCCACGGCGGAGATGATTCGAGACGTGTTGTCTTACTTGCACACACGCCCGATCGCATACTCTCTGGAACGCGTGCAGGTTAAGCCATTAACAACTCCAAAAAAGAATGCGGCGAAGTCTTATTCAACCCGCGAGCATGCGCGGCGTTTCTACATCGTTACCGACCTGCTGGGTGTTCCCGGCGCGATTAACTTCCGTGTTATTGGCGACGAATACTATGCGGTGCTTCCGCAGGGAACAGATCCAGGATCTTCTGAGTTGCGACGCGGTTATCTACAATATATCGTCGACCCGCTGGCGCTGAAGTTCAATCGCGAAATAGCCGCGCGACGCGATCAGATCAAAATGATCATCACGGCAAGGGAGAAGGCTGGTGCGGTTGTTAGCCCTGATATTTTCCTGGCCGTCTCGCGCTCACTTGTCGCGGCCGCAGATGCGCGCTACGTGGAGGCAAGAAGACTCGCAGGTCTGAATCAGGAGGCCCGCGTTAAACTCGCGAGCGCTAAGGACGACCCCTCGCGTCAGGCAATTTCAAGAGAACTTCAAGCCAACGTGAAAGCTCTTGAAGACGAAACGATCGCGCGACTGGCAGATGATTACGAACACGGCGCCATTCTCGCTTTCTATTTTGCTGACCAGTTAAGAGGGATCGAAAGTTCCGGTTTTGACGTGGCCGGTTTTTTCGCCGACATGATCGATTCCTTTGACCCAGTACGCGAAACCAATCGATTGAGCGAAAATGCCGGGACTCGCGAGCGGGCCCTCGCGGCGCGTCAGGCGCGCCTCTCCGCGCGGCGAGCGGAGGCTGTGACTCCAATTTACACTGAAGCCGAGGCCGCCAGGGCTAATCTGCTCGTTAAGAAGCTTGGGGAAATTGAACAAACTCTGCAGTCGAAGAATTACGACATTGCGGAGGCCCGATTGAAAGATCTCGTGAGAGATTATCCGCGTGAGCCTCGGATATTCTTCGCGCTTGCAAAAACTGCAAGTCTAGCGGCCGCCGACGCTATCGACGAGGACGTACAGGCGGAGCGACTTAACCGCGCCCTGGGAAATTACCGACTTGCAATTGAAGCTTCGTCTCCGGAAGACCGGGCCTTAATCTCTCGCGCCCATGAAGCGATGGGACGAATTTACGCCTTTCTTGGGAATGCGAGTGAAGCTGAGAAAGAGTTTGATCAGGCAATAGGAATGGGTGACGTCCCGGGCGGAGCCTTCAGAGACGCACTCGAAGGCAAGAAGAAGGTGCCGCCAAAATAGCTAGGACAGGCATTCCTGCCTGTCCCCTTTTCTAACCTAATTCTGTCTTAGAGCTTATATCGGTTGCGAGTCGCGCCTGATCACACGCACCTTTGGTACCTTGATCGTACGGGGAACCGTCACATTAATCTCAGGTGTGTTCGGCAAGTCGATCCGCGGAACGCGAATGTTCATCTCCGGGATGGAGCCGAGTTCCACGCGCGGAATGACGATCGTTCGCACTCCCTGTGGCGTGGCTCCCGGGAACGGACGCGGATCTTCTTTTGGTGTCACCGTAATGGTCCGCTGATTCTTATTGCGAATTAGCGTCAGGGTGACATCGCCCTCTTTCTTCTTATTAATTCCCTGCGCCAGATCGCCGGCGTCTTCCACTTTCTCGCCGTCAATTGCAGTGATTACATCACCGGCTTTGAGGCCGGCCTTCGCTGCGGGACTATCGTCCATGACAGACGTGACCAGGACTCCAGTGCTGTCGCCGATGCCAAAATACTCTGCCAGCTGTTTGGTTAACTGCGTCGTGCTGATACCGATACGGCGACGATTGCCCAACGCGAACATCATTCCATCTTTTCCTGGTCCCTGACCTTCCCACTTCCAAACGTTCGCTCCCGGCGGCATGTTTAGCTCAAAGTCCTTCAAGCGATCCAATCCCTCTATCTTGTCCAGACCTTTCAACTTGTCGAGACCGTGCCAGTCTCCCATGGCGTTGATCGACTGGTTGCGTTTGCCAATCGTGACCGCCACCTCCTGTTCGCCGCCGCCGCGACTGATGCGGAGCTTCACGGTTTGATCCGGTGCAACTTCCGACACGAGCCGATTGAGTTTTCGCACACTCGTTACACTATCGTCCTCAAACCTGACGATAACATCATCTTTTCTCAGCCCCGCTTTTTCCGCTGGACTGTCTTTGATTACCTGAGTGATGGCCACTCCGCGCGCGTCCCGCAGTCCATAGCGCGCCATGTTTTCCTTGTTTACGTCTTCCGCATAAACACCCAGGAAACTGCCACCGCCAATAAACAATGAGAAAGCCTCCGGGGCTTCTACCGGCGCGTCTGGCATTGGCGGCGGGACCGCCGGCGGGGCTGCCTGTTGAGCCAACGCGATCCCAGCCATCAAAAGTAGGGAGAAGATGAAGTAAAAGGCATTTTTAAGGGTCATGACAGAGAGAGTCCTCCGGATAGATTTTTGAGGATTACACGCGAGGGCTGACCGGCGGTTCCAAAGAAATCGGAGAACAGGGAAAAGAAAAAGGGGGGGAAGGGTAATGGGGAAGGGGTAACTAAGGATCTTCTTCCCCTTTTACCCGTTCCCCTTTTACCCTCTTACCCCATTTTTTGGTCGATAGACTTCTTTCCCGTCACCAAACTCGACTTCGATCTTCCCCTCGGAGTGTGCCAGATCAAGATGCGCCACAGCCTCTGAGACGGAGAGAAATCGATGGACATCATCAGTTACGGGAAACATCTGCCGCGCGATCTCCCAGGCGCTGGCGCCGGATTTCGGAAGCAGACGAATCACTTCGGCCTGTCGATCCCTGATGGCTCGAAAATAACGGTTGAAGAGTTCCTCGAAGTCGTGCACGGGCTCGCCATGGCCGCCATGCACTAGCGTGGGAGCAAACGTACGCAATCGCGCCAGACTAACTAGATACTCCGCGAGTGACGCGAAGCGTTTTGTGGGATCGATGGGATCGGGAGAAAGAATTGGATTCGGGGTAATGCGCTTGAGGACGCAGTCACCGGCGACCACCGTGCGATCTGCCTCGCGTACAAAGGAGCACGAGCCGGGCGTGTGACCCGGCGTGTGCACGATGCGGAGAGTACCGGTTTCAAACTCCAGCTCTTCTTCGTCGCGCAGCTCGCCGTATTCGTCGTGCTCGAATGAGTCGGCATACTGCCTCACGCCGTCGTACATTCTTCGCATCGTCTCAATTTCTTCAGGCGGCACGCCGGCGCGCACCAGGAGCGTGCGATGTTCTTCATACTCGAGCCTGCCGATGCGGTGTCCGGTTTCCCAGGCATGCACCAGGACTTCTGCATCCTTCGCCTGATCGCGGACCGAGCGCGCCAGTCCGCAGTGATCTTCATGCGCATGCGTAAGGACGATGCGACGAATATCTGAGATACGAACACGAGCTTTTCTTAAGCCCTCATGCAAGGCGTCATTCGCCTCTTTGGTCTTAGGGCCGGTGTCGATGAGGGTGATCGGATCTTCCGCGATCAGGTAGACGTTAACCGGTCCAATGTAGAAAGGCGTGGGAAGCGAGATGGGGATGATGCGCATGAAAACAAAGGGGAAGAGGGCAAAAGGGGAAAGGGTAAAAAGGGAATGGGAAGCACGGATTTTCCCCTTTACCCTTTTACCCTTTTCCCCTTAAGTTTTTAGTACACGTAGCGATTCGCCTCGATCATCACATCGGCGATGCGTTGTCGCGCCACGATCGTGTTCACCGGAGTCAGCTTGGTAAAACGCCTGAGCGCCGCCAACAGCGTGCGCAACTCATCGCCCTCCGCCATTCCCGCCAACGTATTCTTGGCGCGCGCATCAATCCGCTCAACTGCATCGTTACAAAAGACACGCGTCATGTCGACGTATCGCGCCGCAGCCTCTTCACCCTGGACCGCGGCCAACTTCTGCGTGCGCAGGATGGCCGACTCCATCGCATAGGCATCCATGATGATGTCTGCGATACCAATCAGTATTTCCTGCTGGTCTCCCAAAGTCATCATGTACTTTTGCGCCGCGGTGCCAAGCGTCATCAGCCCAACCTTCTTGGCGTTTTTCGCCAGCTTGGTTTCGGCCGCCAGCAATCCATCGTCATCATCGAAGCCCATGATCTGAGGCGTTAGTATTTCATCCATCAACGCCTGCGCTGCCGGCAGCAACGCCAGCTTGCCACTCAGCGCGCTCTTCATCAGGCGACCAGGAATCAGCATGCGGTTGATTTCGTTTGTGCCTTCAAAGATGCGATTGATGCGCGAGTCACGATAAGCACGCTCTGCCGGATAGTCGGCGGAATAGCCGTAGCCACCGAAAATCTGCACCATCTCGTCAGCGAGGTAGTCGCAGTATTCAGACAGAGCGACTTTAATGATCGAGCACTCCGCCGAGTACTCCTCGATCGCGCGCATCTTTGCTTCGAGATCCTTCGGGTCGTCGCCAATTGCGTCCTCAATCATTCCGAGCGTGCGATAGATCATGGCTTCGCCGACCCAGGTGCGAATGGCCATCTCGCCGAGCTTCGACTTGATGGCGCCAAACGATGAGATTGACTTGCCAAACTGCTGGCGCTCATTCGCGTAACGGATTGATTCGTGCAACATCAGCTTCATCCCGCCAATACACATCGCACCGAGTTTGAAGCGGCCAATGTTCAGCGTGTTGAAGGCGATCTTGTGGCCCTTGCCAACTTCCCCTAATAGATTTTCCACCGGGGCTTTCGCGTCGGCGAGAACCAGCGGGGTGGTGCTCGAACCCTTAATGCCCATCTTGTGTTCTTCAGCGCCGGGCGACAGCCCCTCCTGTCGTTCGACGATGAAGGCCGAGAACTTGTCGCCGTCGACTTTTGCAAACACGATGAAGATGTCGGCAAAGCCGCCGTTGGTTATGAACATCTTCTCGCCGTTGAGGATGTAGTGCGTGCCGTCTTCGCTCAAGCGCGCGGTCGCCTTTGCCGCCATCGCGTCGGAACCAGAACCTGCTTCGGTCAGCGCATAAGCCGTGATCACTTCGCCGGACGCGATCTTCGGCAGGTACGTGCGCTTAGCCGTTTCCGTGCCAAAATAAATGATTGGCAACAGGCCAATGCCGCTCTCCGCACCCAACGTGGTGGCGAAGGAAGCACAACGCCCGATGTTTTCACCCACCAGCGCACCGCTCGTTTGATCGAGCCCGAGACCGCCGTACTCTTCGGGAATATTGGCGCCGATTAAGCCGAGGTCGGCAGCTTTCCCCACCAGTTCACGCGCCAGTTTCCAGTCATGCTTTTCGAGTTCGTCGATGCGCGGGACCACTTCGTTGTCAATAAACTGGCGTGTCGTCTCGGCAATCATGCGGTGCTCTTCAGTGAAATCCTCCGGGGTGAAGATTTCCTGTGTGGTGCGGTCCTCAATCATGAAGGCGCCACCCTGGACGACTTGTTTCTTTTCAACTACGGCTGACATATGCATTTCCTTTCAAAAGTTTTAACTAACCGCCAAGGCGCCAAGTACGCCAAGGCAAGCAAGAGAAACAAAGACTATTTAGCTGTGAATTCAAACACTCTTTTCCTCGGCGCTCTTGGCGTCTTGGCGGTTAGATCCGTTCGAAGATGCCCGCGGCGCCCATGCCGCCACCGACGCACATCGTAACCATTCCATACCGCCCGTTGCGACGCTCGAGTTCGCGCAGAATGCTTGCGGTTAACTTGGCACCGGTACAACCAAGCGGGTGACCGAGCGCGATCGCGCCGCCGTTAACGTTTACCTTATCCATGTCGAGACCAAGAGTCTTGATGACCGCGAGCGACTGCGCCGCAAACGCTTCGTTTAGTTCGATCACGTCGATTTGATCGAGTGTCAAACCAGCCAACTTCAGAACTTTCGGGATAGCGAACACCGGACCGATACCCATTTCCTCCGGCGGGCATCCCGCGGTCGCATAAGCAACGAACCGCGCCATGGGTTTGACGCCGAGGCTCTCCGCTCTCTCAGCCGACATCACCACGGCAGCTGCGGCGCCGTCTGACATTTGGGAAGCATTGCCCGCGGTGATCGTGCCCTTGACGTTGAACGCCGGCTTCAATTTCGCGAGACCTTCGATAGTGCTGTCACGCCGTACGCCTTCATCCGCGTCGAAGATAACTTCGCGCGTTTGCTTGCGACCTTTTTCGTCTAACTCTTCGAAACTAACAGTCAGGGCGACGGTCTCGTCTTTAAATTTATCGTCGTCAAGCGCTGCGGCCGCTCGCTGGTGCGAGCGCAACGCAAATTCGTCCTGCTCCGCGCGGCTTACGTTGTATTTGCGCGCCACGTTTTCGGTAGCCAAGCCCATGTTCAGATAGAAGTCGGGATAGTGGTCAACCAGATACGGATTGGGACGAATGATATGGCCGCCCATCGGAATCATCGACATCGTCTCGAGCCCCCCGGCAACCGCCACTTCAGCGCTTCCGGTCCTGATGCGGTCGGCGGCGATAGCGATCGACTGCAGGCCCGACGAACAGAAACGGTTGATTGTCATGGCGCTGGTTTCTACCGGCAGCCCCGCGCGAATTGCGGCCGCGCGCGCGACGTTCATTCCCTGCTCCGCCTCCGGCATCGCGCATCCCATGATCACGTCCTCAATCTCGGACGCGTCAAGACCAGGTACCCGCGCGAGCGCTTCCTTGATCACCACACCGCCCATTTCGTCCGGGCGGGTGTTTCTTAGCGTGCCCTTCGGCGCTTTGCCGACTGCAGTTCTAACCGCTGAAACAATTACCGCTTCTTTCATAACTTCTTCTGCGGCTTTGCCGCCCTCCGTGCGGAAAGGCTCTGCCTTTCCGATCAACTCTTAACTATCCGGAGGCTATGCCTCCATCTTCAAGGTGTGCGAGGCATAGCCTCACAAAAAAATCAAAACCAGCCATCGGACAGGCAGAGCCTTTCCGCACGGAAGGCGGCAAAGCCGCATCTAGTTTCGTAGGGGCTTTCCAGTCTTTAGCATCGCTGCCAAACGCTCCTGAGTCTTTCGCGTTCCCGCTAACGACAAGAAGGCCTCACGTTCAAGATCGAGCAGATACTGCTCTGAAACCCGCGTCTGATGATTCAGATCGCCGCCCGTCAGAATCCGTGCCAGCTTTTCTCCGATCAACGCGTCGTGATCCGAAATGTACCCGGCGCGCTTCATCTGATGTATGCCGAGCTTCAAGGTCGCCAGCGCCGCATTGCCCAGCGCCAGGATGTCCGTCCGTTGTTGCGGTTGCACATAGCCACTCGCCGCCAGCGCCAGCACTTCCTTCTTTGCGTCAGCAATCAGCCGATCACCGTTCATCGAAATCGTGTCGTCTGCCGCCAGGAAGCCGAGCGTGCGCGCCTCTTCCGCAGACGTTGCCACCTTCGCCAACGCGATTGTTTCAAACGCTCGTTTCACAAACGGAAACGGATCGGCGTCGTCAACGTTCTTCGGAATCGAATCGAGCGTACGCAACAGCAATTCCTTGGTTCCCCCGCCCGCGGGAATGATGCCCACACCGACCTCGACCAGCCCGATGTAAGTTTCCGCTGCGGCGCGCACCCGATCGCCGTGCAACACCATTTCGCAGCCACCGCCGAAAACCAGGTTGAAAGGTGCAACCACCACCGGCTTCGGCGAATAACGCAAGCTCATCGTTGACGCCTGGAAAGCGCGACCCATCATGTCGAGCTCTTCCCAGTTTTCTTCCTGAGCTTCCATCAACATCAACATGATGTTGGCGCCCACCGAGAAGTTTGTTCCCTGGTTGCCAACCACCAGGCCAACGAAGTTCTTTTCCACTTCGGCCAGCGACTGCTTCAACATTTGCAGTGTATCGCCGCCGATGGCATTCATTTTGGAATGAAACTCCAGGCAAGCGACACCGTCGCCGATATCGATCAGCGACGCACCCGAGTTTTTCTTTATCACACCGGTGCGATCTTTGACTGACTTGAGAATGATTACGCCGGGCTGATCGCTGAGCGGCACATATTGCCCGGAAGCAAAGTCGAAATAAGACTGTTGGCCAGCCTCTTTTTTGTAGAAAGACTTTGCGCCTGAGTCCAGCAACTTCTGGACGTTTGCCGGTATAGTGAGCCCGTCTTCCTTCATCCGCGCGACAGATTTTTCAACGCCAATCGCGTCCCATGTTTCGAAAATTCCAAGTTCCCAGCTGTAGCCCCAGCGCATGGCGCGATCAATTTCGACTATCGTGTCGGCTATCTCGGGGATCCGGTTGGCGGTGTACCGGAAAGTGCGCGACATCGTCTTCCATAGAAACGCGCCGACGCGGTCCTTACCCCAAACGAGAGCCTTGATGCGCTCGGGCAAGTCTTCAATGTTCTTTGCCATGTCGAGCGCCGGCAATTTCACCTTCTGAACGGGCCTGTATTCGAGCGTCAGGTGATCTATAGCCCAAATCTCTTTCCGCCCACCCTCGCCCGCTTGTCTGCGGTAGAAGCCACCCTTGGTTTTGTTCCCCAGAATCCCCTTCGCAATCATCGCGCCTAAGAACTCCGGCGCCTTGAACACCTCGCGCTCTTCATCTTCAGGCAGCGCTTCGTAAAGGTTCTTGATGACGTGACCACCAACGTCGAGGCCGACAAGATCAAGCGTACGGAAGGTAGCGCTCTTCGGTCGGCCCACGGCCTGACCCGTAATCTTGTCAATCTCTTCAATAGAGTAACCATCGTCCAACATGGTCTTAATTGTGACCATCGAGCCAAACGTGCCAATGCGATTGGCGATAAAGTTCGGACGATCCTTTGCGGGGACAACACCCTTTCCGAGTCGCTGATCGAGAAAGCCATAGAGGAAGCACGACACTTCCGGCTTGGTCCACTCGGTGCGAATTATTTCGACGAGATGCAGATAGCGGGGCGGATTAAAAAAGTGGACGCCGAGGAAGTGCGCTTTGAAGTCTTCCGAGCGGCCTTCAGCCAACTGCGCGATCGGAATGCCGCTCGTGTTGGAACCGATGATTGAACCCGGCCGCCGGTGCTGCTCAACCTTCTCGTACAAACTCCGCTTGATGTCGAGATTTTCCACGACTGCCTCAATAATAAGATCGCAGTCCCTGAGTTTAGCCAAATCATCTTCGAAGTTGCCGATGCTCACGAGCCCGGCGTTCTCAGGAGTGAAGAATGCGGCCGGCTTTGCTTTTTTGGCCGCCTCGAATCCAGCCAGGGCGATGCGATTACGCACCTGCTTCGATTCTAGGGTGAGACCTTTCGCCTGTTCCTCCGGCGACAATTCGCGCGGGGCTATATCCAGCAGGATGGTCGGCACACCAGCATTCCCGAGGTGCGCCGCGATCTGCGCCCCCATGGTTCCCGCTCCCAAAACCGCAGCTTTTTCAATTCTCATAATGTTTGTCTGCTAAGGCAGGGCTTGCCGCCTGACACTTCGGTTCTCTCAAACCCCGCTAAAC
>Ga0070697_100000309_pt1 | contig 38761 bp, 30 predicted proteins | sample KBSK1501metaG_FD_65475 | JGI IMG/M metagenome (GOLD analysis project Ga0070697, IMG submission 65475) | Corn, switchgrass and miscanthus rhizosphere microbial communities from Kellogg Biological Station, Michigan, USA - KBS K1-50-1 metaG | ecosystem: Host-associated > Plants > Roots >...
CGGGCTGCGGTCTGGTGACCGCCGCCGTTCCGGCCGGTCTGCAAGCCGGCTTCGTGTCGCGGGCGATGGAAGTGATGACGGAGGGGCTGCCGGAGACCGCCGAGGGCACGCTGGCCGTCTCGGGTCTGACACGCCTTCTGCAGCTCCTCGAAGGCAAGCAGGCGGTCGCCATCGGGCCGGGGCTGACGACCCATCCGCAGACGAAGAGCCTGGTCCGTGAAGTGGTGGCGAGGGCGCGCGTGCCGGTCGTGCTCGACGCCGACGGCCTGAACGCCTTCTCGGGCTCCGACGATCTGCTGTCGGGCAGGAAGCGACCGCTCGTCCTGACGCCGCATCCGGGCGAGATGGGCCGGCTCATCGGGATGGGGAGCCGGAGGGTGCAGTCACGGCGTCTGCCCCTGGCCCGCGAGTTTGCCCGACGCCATTCCTGCCACCTCATCCTGAAAGGACACCGCAGCCTGATCGCCACTCCGTCCGGCGCGGTCCATGTCAACCCCACCGGGAACCCGGGGATGGCGACCGGTGGCGCGGGCGACGTGCTTACCGGACTCCTCTCGGGTCTGCTCGCTCAGGGTCTCGAGGCGACGGCCGCGGCGGAGCTCGCCGTCTATCTCCACGGACTGGCGGGCGACCTGGCGGCGCAGGAGATGGGCGAAGCCCCCTTGATCGCCCGGGACATTCTCAGCCACTTCCCCGCCGCGCTCATGCGACTGAAGCCCTCGCGGGACCATGAAAGGAACGACGCGCGGAGCGCCCGGAGAACCGGATGAAGAACGGACAGGGAACAGCGACAAGCGGCCGCAGGAGTCCCGGCCGATCGTCGGCGATGATGCAGGGCTCGCCGGCTCCGGAGGCGTCGACCAGGGCCTTCGTGCCGTCCCGGGGGCGGTCGGCCGGCGCGACCGTGACGCGACCGGCGGTGGTGCGTGTGCTGATCCGCCCCGCGCGCCCGGATGATCTCGAGGAGGCGACCCTGGTCGAGCGGCAGGTCTGGGGCCGGCTGGGCGCCTCCCTGAACGAGCTCCAGCGGCGGCTGTTCGCCCTCCCCGAGGCGTTCCTCCTCGCCGAGCTGCAGCGTCCGGCGCAATCTCCACGCATCGTCGGCCTGACGAACGGCCTGCTGTGGACGCGCGACTTCCCACGTTCGTATCTCGACTACGAGCGCCTCCTGCCCTCGGCCTCGCACAATCCACGCGGTGATGTGCTGTACCTCGTGTCCCTCGGGGTGGAGCAGTCTCTGCGGGGCCGCGGGATCGGCCTGCGTCTGGTGCAGGAGGCGATCGAGGTGGGCCGCCGTCGCCATCTGAAGCAGGTGCGGTTGATCGCCAACGGCCGATCCAGGCCTCTGCACGAGCGCGCCGGCTTCGAGGTGGTGCGCACCCTGCCCCGCCTGTTCCGGCAGCACCGCGATCTGATGCCCCAGCCGGTGCTGATGGAACTCCCTCTGGTCTGAACCCCGCGATGCCGTCGCGGTCCCTCGTCACACGCTCGGAGGAGGAAACGCGCGCCGAAGGGCAGGCGCTCGCCCTGGCGCTCCAACCGGGCGATACGGTTCTTCTGGTCGGGGATCTCGGCATGGGGAAGACCGTCTTCGCCCGCGGTCTGGCGATCGGCCTCGGCGTCGAGCCTGCACAGGTGCGCTCGCCGAGCTTCACGCTCGTCAACCGCTACCCGGGCCGACTGTCCGTCTACCACATCGATCTGTACCGGGTCGAGCGCGCGGAGGATCTGGACGAGCTCGGTCTCGACGAGATCCTGGAAGGCGACGGTGTGAGCGTGGTGGAGTGGGCGGAACGGCTGGGTCCCTACCGCCCGCGGCGCTTCGTCGAAGTGCGTATCGACGACCGCGGCGGCAACGAGCGTCTCGTCACGATCGCCGACAGGCGCTGAACCGCTATTCCATGCGGTAGTTGGGCGCTTCCTTGGTGATCACCACGTCGTGGGCGTGGCCTTCCTTCAGACCCGCGGACGTGATGCGGATGAAGCGCGCCTCGCGTCGCAGTGTGTCGATGTCCCGGGCGCCGCAATATCCCATCCCGGCGCGCAACCCGCCGACGAGCTGCGGCACGAGCGCCTGCAATGAACCCTTGTGGGGCACCATCCCCTCGATGCCCTCGGGGACCAGCTTGTCCTCAGCCCCGGCGTCCTGGAAGTAGCGGTCGGCGCTGCCGCGGCGCATCGCCCCGATCGAGCCCATGCCGCGGTACGCCTTGAAGGTCCGCCCCTGGTAGAGGATCGTCTCCCCGGGCGACTCCTCGGTGCCGGCGAACAGCGACCCGATCATGATCGACGACGCGCCTGCGGCCAGCGCCTTGGTGATGTCGCCGGAGAACTTGATCCCCCCGTCGGCGATCAGCGGCACGCCCTGTCGGCGAGCGGCGCGCGCGCACTGCGCGATGGCGGTGATCTGCGGCACGCCGACACCCGTGACCACGCGTGTCGTGCAGATCGACCCCGGCCCGATCCCGACCTTGACGGCGTCGACCCCGAGCTTGATGAGCTCGTCAGCTCCCTCCTCGGTGGCGACGTTGCCCGCCACGAGGTCGACCCCGGCGAACGCCTTCCGGAGGGCGCGCACCATCTCCATGACCCCGGTCGAATGACCGTGCGCCGTATCGACCACCAGGACGTCGACACGCGCGTCCACCAGCGCCCGCGCCCGCTCCATCTCCTCCGGGCCGACCCCGACCGCGGCTCCCACTCGCAGCCGGCCGAGGGCATCCTTGCAGGCGTGCGGGTACTTGATCATCTTCTGGATATCCTTGACGGTGATCAGCCCTTTCAGATGGTGCTCGCGATCGACGACCAGAAGCTTCTCGATCTTGTGCTTGTGCAGGATCGACTTGGCGGCCTCGAGCGTCGTGCCGACCGGCACCGTCACCAGGCTCTCGCGGGTCATCACCGCCGACACCGGCAGGTCGGTGCGGGTCTCGAAGCGCAGATCACGGTTGGTCAGGATGCCGAGAAGCCGCCCGCCGCGATCGGTCACCGGGACCCCGGAGATCTTGTACTTGTGCATCAGATCGAGCGCTTCGGCGATCTTCTGGTCGGGGCCGATGGTCACCGGGTCGACGATCATGCCGCTCTCGGAGCGTTTGACCTTGTCGACCTCGGCGGCCTGCGACTCGATGGCGAGGTTCTTGTGGACGATACCGACGCCGCCCAGTTGCGCCATGGTGATCGCCAGCCGGGAGTCGGTCACGGTGTCCATTGCCGCCGAGACCAGCGGGATGTTCAGCCGGATGTTGCGCGTCAGCTCGGTGGCGACGTCCACGCGGCCGGGGATGACCTCGGAGCGAGCCGGGAGGAGGAGGACGTCGTCGAACGTCAGGGCCTCGGGGATCGGTCCATCGAGCATCATCGGCTCCAGGGCGCCCGGCGGGCGCGGCGGCAGAGGGTCATCAGACACGCACTCCGTGCGGCGCGGCGGGTCGGGCCTGCGTCCCGGTCCCCTCCTCCGCGCCGTGGCACTTCTTGTACTTCTTTCCCGAGCCGCACGGGCACGGATCGTTGCGGCCCACCCGGGCGGCGGCGCGCTGGGCCGGCGCCGGCGCCTCCTTGGCGGGCGCGGTGTACACGAGATCGCGCTCGCGCTTGGCGCGCATCTCCTTCTGCTGGCTGACGACGGTCGCATCCATGCGCCAGAGATTCATGATGATCTCGTCCTCGATCCGCTCCTTCATCAGACCGAACATGATGAATGATTCCTTCTTGTACTCGGTGAGCGGATCGCGCTGGCCGTAGCCCCTGAGGCCGATTCCCTCCTTGAGGTGATCCATCGCCAGAAGGTGGTCCTTCCAGGCGGTGTCGATGACGTACAGCAACAGCGCGCGCTCGTGCTGCCGCATGGTCTCGTCGCCCATGGCGCGCTCTTTCTCTTCGTATCGATGGAGCATCTGTCCCCGGAGGGATTCCTTGAGATCGATCGCATTGATCGTCTTCCAGTCGATGCCCAGTCCCTGCAGGTCGATCCCGAAGTAGCGCAGCAGGCCGTTCCGGAGCTCGTCGGTCTGCCAGTTCTCCGGCTCGACGTCGCGGCCGCAGTTCGCCTCGAGAATGTAGTCCAGGATTTCTTCCGCCTTCTGGAGGAGGTATTCCCGCTGTCCCTTGCCCTCGAGGAGCTCGCGCCGCAGGCGGTAGATCTCCGTCCGCTGCTTGTTGTTGACGTCGTCGTACTCCAGGAGGTGCTTGCGGATCTCGAAGTTCCGCGCTTCCACCTGCTTCTGCGCGCGCTCGATCGCGCGCGTGACCATGCGGTGCTCGATCGGGATCCCCTCCTCCATCCCCAGACGCTTCATCAGACCCGAGATCCGATCGGATCCGAAGATCCGCATCAGGTCGTCCTCGAGGGACATGTAGAAGCGCGAGGAGCCCGGGTCGCCCTGACGGCCGGCGCGACCACGCAGCTGGTTGTCGATGCGCCGCGCCTCGTGACGCTCGGTCCCCAGGATGTGCAGTCCCCCGAGACCGACCACCTTGTCGTGCTCCTCGGCGCAGCGGGTCTGGTGGCGTCCCAGTCGCTCCGTCCACTGCTCGGGTGTCACCGTCGCCGGCTCGATGCCCTCCTCGTGGATTTCGCGACGGGCCAGGAAATCCGGGTTGCCGCCGAGGAGGATGTCGGTACCGCGCCCGGCCATGTTGGTGGCGATGGTCACCGCCTTGAGCCGGCCGGCCTGGGCGACGATCTCGGCTTCCTTTTCGTGGTACTTGGCGTTCAGCACGACGTGCGGGATGCGGCGCTTCTCGAGGAGACCGCTCAGATGCTCCGATTTCTCGATCGAGATCGTGCCAACCAGGACCGGCTGGCCCTTGGTGTGCAGATCCTCGATCTCCTCGACGACCGCGGTGAACTTCTCCCGCTCCGTCCGGTATACGACGTCGGCGTGCTCGGTCCTGATGAGCGGCCGATTCGTGGGGATGACCACGACTTCGAGTTTGTAGATCCGATCGAACTCGACGGCCTCGGTGTCGGCCGTTCCGGTCATCCCCGCCAGCTTCTGGTACATCCGGAAGTAGTTCTGGAAGGTGATCGTGGCGAGGGTCTGGTTCTCCTTCTGGACCTTGACCTTCTCCTTCCCTTCGACCGCCTGGTGCAGCCCGTCGCTCCAGCGCCGCCCCGGCATGAGCCGCCCTGTGAACTCGTCGACGATGATCACCTGGCCTTCCTTGACGACGTAGTCGACGTCGCGCCGGTACAGCACGTGGGCGCGCAGCGCCTGCTGCACCGCGTGGTTCAGCTCCATCTCCCCCGGGTCGTACAGGTTGTCGACGTGCAGGAGCTTCTCGGCTTTCTCGACCCCCTCCTCGGTGAGGGCGACCGTGCGCGCCTTTTCGTCGACGGTGTAGTCCTCCTCCTTCTTCAATCGCGGGATGATCGCGTCGGCACGGGCATAGATCTCGGTCGATTCCTCCGAGGGCCCGGAGATGATGAGCGGCGTCCGCGCCTCGTCGATCAGGATCGAGTCGACCTCGTCCACGATGGCGTAGTGGTGACCGCGCTGCACCATCGCGCCCAGGGAGTACTTCATGTTGTCCCTGAGATAGTCGAAGCCGAACTCGTTGTTGGTCCCGTACGTGACGTCGGCCGCGTAGGCTTCCTGGCGGGCCGCGTCATCCAGGTCGTGCTGGATGACCCCGACGCTCAAGCCGAGGAACCGGTAGATCGGCCCCATCCAGAGAGCGTCGCGCCGGGCCAGATAGTCGTTCACGGTCACCACGTGAACGCCTTTTCCCGCCAGGGCGTTCAGGAAGACGGCCAGCGTGGCCACGAGGGTCTTGCCCTCGCCCGTCTTCATCTCGGAGATCTTGCCCTGGTGCAGGACCATGCCGCCGATGAGCTGCACGTCGAAATGACGCATCCCGAGCGCCCGGCGCCCGGCCTCGCGGCACAGGGCGAACGCCTCGTGCAGCACGTCGTCGAGCTGGGCGCCGCGCGCCAGTCGGTCCTTCAGCTCGAGCGTCTTCGCCCGTATCTGATCGTCGGTGAGGGCCCGGACGGAAGGTTCGAGACGGTTGATCTCCACCACGCGCGGCTGCAGCTTGCGCAGCTCGCGCTCGTTCTTGGTGCCGACGATTTTCTTGAGGATAGCGTCAATCAGCATCGGGCTGTAGGTGACAACCTCCGCCCCGGCAGGGGCCGGAACCCCGGGAGCGAATTGGGATGGGATCGGAACCGGGGATCGCCGCGCCCGACGCGGCCCCGCCGGGACCCGGGAGAATGGTGCTCATGGGCCCGGTCGCCTGACCGGAACTATAGCAGAACGGAACCGGATCTCAAAACCGGCCGGCCGTTTAGAAGGTCCTGTACTCTTCGAGGATGTATTTGATCGGGTCGACGTTCCGCTGATGCACGAGGAGCTCGTAGTGCAGGTGCGGCCCGGTGCTGCGGCCGGTGCTGCCGACGGTCGCGATCACGTCTCCCCGCTTGACCCTCTGACCGACCTTCACGTTATAGGTGGCCAGGTGGCCGTAGCGGGTGATGATGCCGTAGCCGTGCGAGATGAAGACCGAGTTCCCGAACCCTCCGCTCGGACCTATCTTGGTCACGATTCCGTCGGCCGGCGCGACCACCTTGGTGCCGAGAGGCGCCACCAGGTCGAGCCCCTGGTGGAAGTCACGCATACCGGTGAACGGATCCCTGCGCCAGCCGTAACCGTTCCCGAGCAGACCATGCACCGGGTAGATACTCGGCGTCGACGAGAGCAGGAGCGACTGCTTCTGGAACGCCACGTCGAGCACCTTGAAGGTGTCCTGGAGCGCCCCGGAGCGCTCCTTGAGGGTGCCGATTTCGGCCTCGATGACCGCCTGAGACGCCTTCGGGGAGAGCCCCTTGAGGTCGAAGGAGCTGCCACCGGCCGCCATCTGCTGGGCGGAGGAGGTGTCCTCGACTCCGGCCATCATGGCGAACTTGGTCGCCTTGGTCTCGAATTCGGCCAGGCGGCTCCTCAGGTCCGCAAGAGACTCGTCGAACTTCTCGTTCGTCTTCTTGAGCTCGGAGTTCTCCTGCGCGAGCCGCTGCAGGCTGGCGTTCAGCTGGCTGGATCGGAGCAAATAATGGGGGAACATCAGACCGGCCGTGAAAACCAGCCCCAGGAAGCATCCGGCTGCGACCAGGAAGTTCTTGGAGACCTTGATGCGCCTGAACTTGGCGGCAGCGTGCGGGACGATCATGATGGTGTAGAACTTCTTGTTCATCACCTTATCTCCCGACTCCGGCTTCCAGGAAGGCCCGCGATGCTAACATCGCTCCCGACTCAAGTCAAGAAAACTGGGTCCGGAACCGGCCACAAGATATAGTAGCCGCTGCCTTTCTGGATTCCATTACTCGCTGCCCTCCTGTGTCGAATATGCAAATACGCGATTCTCAAATGCAATTACATAAAGTTACATATCTACACTCGCAATTTAAGGCCCCAGCGCGGAGCCGTCAAGGTCTGTTACAGAAATGTCACGGAAAACACCTGGAGATGGGGCCGTCGTTGCAGGGCGCTGGGTCATCGACTAGAGTAGGCTCCGATGGCGCTCGCGAGAGATCTCCGCCTCGAGGACAAGGTCGGCCAGCTGTTCTGGATCGGTTTTCAGGGGACCATCGCGACCCCTGACCTGAGGTCCCTGCTCGACCGTGTCCGTCCCGGGGGGCTGATCCTCTTTTCCCGCAACATCGAAGCCACCAGTCAGGTCAGGAGTCTGACCGATACCCTGTTCGATGCCGTCCGTATTCCTCCCTTCATCGCCCTCGACCAGGAGGGAGGACGTGTCAACCGGCTGAAGCCGATTCTCGGCGCCACCCAGGCCCCGCTCGACCTGGCCCGGCGGGACGGGGCCCTGGAGGCCGTCAGGCTGCATGCGTCGGCCACGGCCACGGCCCTCAAGAGTCTCGGTTTCAACGTCAACTTCGCCCCGGTCCTGGACCTGTCGGGAACGGACACCGCCAACGGGATTGGTGACCGGGCCTTCGGGGAGGATCCCCTGGCTGTCTGCCGCCTCGCGGGCGTGGCGCTCGAGGCCTATCAGCGGGCCGGTATTCTTGGCGTTGGGAAGCATTTCCCCGGTCTCGGCTCCGCCCGGGGCGACACGCACGTCACCCTCCCCGTCATCCGCAAATCGCGAGAACGACTCTGGAAGGAGGATCTGCTCCCCTATCGCCGGCTCAAACGGCGCCTTCCGATGGTCATGGCCGGCCATGCATGCTACCCGGCGTTCCAGGGTCGCAAAAGGTCGCCCGCGACGCTGTCGCCACGGGTGGTCGAGGGGCTGTTGCGCGAGACGATAGGCTACCGCGGCCTCATTCTGACGGACGACCTGGAGATGGGGGCCGTCGACCAGGACGAGGGTTCCGAAACACAGGCGCTCCTGGGCCTCGCCGCAGGCAATGACGGTCTCATGTTCTGCAGCTCGGTGGACAAGATCGTGGCGGCCCATGACGCTGTCCTTGCGGCCGTCCGGCTCGGGGCGCTCGACGAGACTCGCATCGACCGCTCGGTCCGGAGGATCCTGAGGCTGAAGAAGCGGCACCTGGTCGAGCGACGCCGCGCGCCGTTTGCGCCCGGGGCCGTGGCGCGCTCGCGGGCGACGCTCGCGGTTCTTGGCGGAGGTCGCTCCACCGGATTCGACCCCACGGCGCGCGTCTGAATCGGGCCGGTTGCGAATCGCCGCCCATTGCCCTGTTGTGTTGAATCACCCCAGCGTGCGACCGCTCAGCCGCTCGAAGATGTCGACGTAGCGACGCCGGGTCCCCTGGACGATCTCGTCGGGCAGTCGCGGCGCGGGCGGATTCTTGTCCCAGCGGATTGACTCGAGGTAATCCCGCACGTACTGCTTGTCCAGGGATGGCTGCGGTCCCCCGACCTTGTAGGTCTCCTTGGGCCAGAAGCGGGAGGAGTCGGGCGTGAGCACCTCGTCCGCCAGAACCACGCCGCCCGGGTCGACGCCGAACTCGAACTTCGTGTCGGCGATCAGGATGCCGCGGGACTCCGCGTGCTCGCAACCCTTCCGGTAGATCGCCAGGCTCAGGTCGCGCACCGTCTCGGCGGTCTCGCGCCCGATCAGATCGATGACCTTGGCGAACGGAATGTTCTCGTCATGGCCGCTGGTCGCCTTGGTCGACGGCGTGAACAGCGGCTCGGGCAGACGGGACGATTCGCTCAGCCCGGGTGGCAGTCTCAGGCCGCAGACCGATCCGGTCTTCACGTACTCCTTGTAGCCCGAGCCGGCCAGGTAGCCGCGCACGACGCACTCGACCGGCAGCATCTTCAGCCGCGCGACGAGCATCGATCGTCCCCGCAATACGTCCGCGTGCCGCCGCAGCGGCTCGGGATAGCGCTCGACCTTGTGTTCCTGCACATGGTTCCTGACCAGCCCCGTGGTCTTCTCGAACCAGAAGAGCGAGATCTGGTTCAGGACCTTCCCCTTGTCGGGGATACCGTTCGGCAGGATGTGATCGAAGGCGGAGATCCTGTCGGTCGATACGATGAGCAGGGATTCACCGACCTCGTAGTTGTCTCGGACCTTGCCCCGGCCCAGGAGCTTCAGGTCCGGGAAAGATGTCTCCAGAAGAGGCGTCATGCGACGTGCATCCTTGTCGGAGGGGCGCATCCTAGGCCGCCGTCCGGCCGCTGTCAATGCCTCCGCCTCGAGGGTCACTCGAGGGCGCGTCAGGGCCGAGGTTGACGTTTCTGGTCAGACGCTGGGGCTCACTCTGCCGGAGAATCTACCGATCGATCAGCACGATTGAGACCGGCTCCGCGCGCGCTTCAGCGCAAGGGCCGCACCTCGCGCACTCCTTCGATCTTCCACAGCTCTCCCAGGAATCGCTTGTGCTGCGGGTGGGCGTCGCAGTACGGCACCGTCACCACCAGGTGATCCCCGGCGTGCCGGATATTGAACGACTCCAGGGGACGGCCCAGCGATCTCAGGGCGCGCTCGATCTCGCGCCGGGTCTTGCCGTGGTCGTCGTCGAAGGCGATCTGGCAATCGTAGTAGATGCAGCGCTTGAACACCCGCCGCTCGACCAGCCCGAGACCGATCAGGACGGTCAGCACCAGGGCGGTCGTGATCAGCGCGATCAGACTGTAGCCGGCGCCGATGCTCATGCCGACCGCCGCGACCACCCAGATCATCGCCGCCGAGGTCAGCCCGGTGACGCGCCCGCGCGACTGGATGATCGCACCGGCGCCGAGGAAACCGATCCCGGTGACGACCTGGGCTGCGATGCGACCCGGGTCGGCGGGGCGCCCGGTCGCAATCACCATGGCGACCTGCGTCGACAGCCACATGAAGAGCATCGACCCCAGACAGATCAGGATATTGGTGCGAAACCCGGCCGGCTTGTTCTTCATCTCGCGCTCGACGCCGATGAGCCCGCCGCACACGATCGCCAGGAGCGCCTTCGGCAGAAAATCTGCCGCCAGGGGCAGCATCGAATGCCAGGATTCGAGCACGCTCGTCACCGTTTGCCGGCCACCCATACCTCGAAGTTATAATTACATCCTTTTTCAAGGAGATGCAATGAACCGGGTGGTCATGGACGATGACGCCGGGCGCGGCGGCGCGGGTCACCGACAGGAGCTACGGCCGGGACGCGGCCGGCGGGCCTCGCCGGCCATCGCCTTCGTGGCCGCGGGCGTCCTGATCGGGGCGGCGATCGAGCGTCTGGTCGCACCGACCCAGTCCCTCTCTGCCGCCGACAGCGCCGCGCCGACAGGCGCCCTCTCGCAGGCGCCCCAGGACGGCTTCGCCGCCGTCGCCAAGGCAGTCATGCCCGCCGTCGTGAACATCTCCTCGCTCAAGGTGACGCGCACCTACGAGTACTCGCCGTTCATGCTCGACCCGTTCTTCCGCGACTTCTTCGGTCAGGAGCTCCCCGGCATGGTGGTGCCGCGCGAGCAGCGCGAGATGAGCCTGGGGTCGGGCGTGATCGTGGACGAGGACGGCACGATCCTCACCAATTACCACGTGATCGAGCAGTCGCAGGAAGTGAAAGCGTCCCTGGCCGACGGTCGCGAGCTGCGCGCGCGCATCGTCGGGGCCGACCGCAGGACCGATCTGGCGGTCCTGCGCGTCAACAAGACCTCGCTGCCCCGCGCGCGCATGGGCGACTCCGAGAGGATCGAGGTCGGAGACATCGTCCTGGCGATCGGCAACCCGTTCGGCCTGGGCGAGACGGTCACCATGGGCATCGTCAGCGCCATCGGCCGCGGCAGTCTCGGGCTCGCCGACTACGAGGATTTCATCCAGACCGACGCCGCGATCAACCCCGGCAATTCAGGCGGCGCCCTGGTCAACACGCGCGGCGAGGTGATCGGCATCAACACGGCCATCTACTCGCGCTCCGGAGGCTATCAGGGGATCGGGTTCGCCATTCCCTCCGGCATGGCGCGCGACGTCCTGGACAGCATCGTGAAGTACGGACACGTGGTGCGCGGCTACGCCGGACTCGGCTTCCAGGGCATCACCCCCGATCTGGCGCGGGCGTTCGGCCTGAGCGAGTCGCGCGGCGCGCTGGTGACCGGCGTGGACCCGGACGGTCCGGCCGCGGGCGCCGGGCTGCGACGCGGCGACGTCGTGGTAGCGCTGCAGGGCCGGGCGATCACTTCGGACGTCGATCTGCGCACGCAGCTCTCCCGTCTCAAGCCGGGCGACCGGGCGGCCCTGGAGATCGTGCGGGACGGCCTCCGGAAAGACGTGACGCTGGTCCTTTCCGAGCCGCCGGCGGATCGGGGGCGGGCGGGCCGTCGGGGCTGACCCGGGGCGGTCCGGTACCGCGACCCGCCGGCAGGCGATCCAGGAACGCCACCTCGTCGACGGTCATCGTCAGCGCGCCGAAGTCCTCCTCGATCGTCCCCCTCAGAAGATACGGCCGCGCGGTCGACAGCATGCCGCAGAAGCGCGCGTAGGCCCGCGGGAAGAACGTCGTCTCGTAGATCGCCGTCGTGTCCTCGAAGGAGACGAACTCCATCGGCTCGTCGTCCTTCGTCGTGACGATCTTGCCGGTGACCAGCCAGCCGATCGTCGCGACGCGCCGGCCGACGTGCTCCCGGAGCGCCGCGGCGCGCACCGGCATCGGGCCTCCGCGCCGCAGCGCCAGCAGGGGCTCGCGATACAGCGTCAGCGGGTGCCGGCTCACCAGAAGCCCGAGCGTCTCCGTCTCGTCCCGCAGGAGCCGCGCGCCGTCGTACGGGCGCGGCGAAGGCAGCGGCCCGAGGTCGGGGGGAAACAGCGGGCGCGCCGGCGAGCGCCGCCCCTCCGTCTTCGCCTCCCACTCGACGAGACGCCAGTGCAGACGCGGCCGGATCGCCAGGTCGGGGGCGTCGTCCGGCGGGCGCGCCGCCTCCCCCGCGGCACCCGCCGCGTCGTCCGCGCCGAAGCCGACGCCGTCGAAGGCGCCGGCGCGAACCAGCAGCCGCGCGTCCGACGGATCGATCGGCACGCGCCGCAGGAACTCGTCGAACGAGACGAACGGCCCGCGGGCCTTGCGCTCCGCGACGATCGCCTCGAGCGCCTCCTCGCGCAGCCCCTTGATCTGCATCAGACCGACCCGCACCCGGCCGTCGCGTCCCGCGTACGCCCGGGCGCTGTCGTTGATGTCCGGCGGGAGGACCGCCAACCCCATCCGCCGGCATTCGGACACGTAGGCGAAGGTCGAGTAGTAGCCGCCGCCGTTGCTGATCACCGCCGCCATGAACTCCGCCGGGTGGTGCGCTTTCAAGTAGCACGACTTGAACGACACGAGGGCGTACGACGCGGAGTGCGGCTTGCAGAACGAATAGCCGGAGAACGACAGGATCATCCGCCAGACTTCTCCGACGACCTTCGGGGCGATGCCCCGCGCCAGCGCCCCCCGGGTGAACCGCTGCCGGTAGTCCTCGACCTTCTTCCCGGCCCACTTCTTGGAGAGGACCTTGCGCAGACCGTCGGCCTCGGCGTCGGTGAAGCCGGCCATGCGGATGGCGGTGCGGGCCACGTCCTCCTGGTAGCACATGATCCCGTAGGTCTCGTGCAGCACCTCGTCCAGGATCGGGTGGAGCGACGTCCAGGCGCCGCCACGCAGCCGGCGGACGTACTCGCGGATGTACTCGTTGGCGGCCGGCCGGATGATCGACGAGTGGATCACCAGGTGCTCGAAGTCCCCCCGCCGCGTCTTCTGCTGCAGCTGCCGCATCGCCGGCGACTCGACGTAGAACACCCCCATGGTGTCGCCGTCGCGGAGGCGCTCCTGCGTGCGCGGGTCGTCCAGCGGGTCGAAGACGCCGTACGGCAGGTCCGGCCCGCCGTGCTCGCGGACGGCGGCGCAGGCATCGCGGATGACCGACAGCGACCGGTTCCCCAGGAGATCGATCTTCACCAGACCGGCCTCCTCCGCCTGGTCCTTCTCCCACTGGATGACCCGCACCCCCTTGGCGGCGCGCTCGACCGGGACATGGCGCGACACGCCGTCGGGGGCGATGACCACCCCGCCGCAGTGCACCGACAGGTGGCGCGGGAAGCCGTCGAGCCGGACCGCCGCCTCCAGGATCTCCGGCCACGGCGGCCGCCCGAGCATCCCGCCACGCCGTGGGTCGAACTCCTCGCCGCGGAAAAAGGGATGGCGCCGTGTCGCCTCGATCGCCGTCCCGGCCCCCCAGAAGTGCGACAGACCGGCGGTGACCCGGGCGATCTCCGCGTCGGGAAGCCCGTACACCTTGGCCACCTCGCGCACCGCGGCGCGCGCCCGGAAACTGACGTGATTGGCGATCATGGCGGTGCGCTCCTCGCCCAGCGTCGTAAACACCCAGTCGAGCAGATCGTCGCGCTCGTCCCAGCAGAAATCGACGTCGATGTCGGGCGGGTCGACACGGCCGCGGTTCAGGAAGCGCTCGAAGTAGAGATCGTGACGGATCGGCTCGACGTGCGTGATCCCGAGCACGTACGAGACGATCGACGCCGCCGCCGAGCCGCGCCCGCACGTCCGCGGCGAGCGCCGGACGATCTCCTGCACCACCAGGAAGTAGTCGGCGAACCCCTTGTCGCGGATGATCGCCAGCTCGTGGTCGAGCCGGGCGCGCACCACCGGCGTCACCGCCCCGTAGCGCCGCCGCGCCCCCTCCTCGCAGCGCGCCTCGAGCAGGGCGAACGCGTCCCCGCCGGCGGCCGCGCCGGCGGCGGCATCACCGCCCGCCCCGCCCAGCGGCAGGTCCGCGAAGCGCGGGAAGACGAGATCGCCCCAGGGGGGTCCGTCCAGCACGCACTCCTCGGCGATGCGCGCCGTCGCCGCCACCGCCTCGGGACAGTGCGGGTAGGCGCGCTCCATCTCGGCCGGCGACTTGAGCCAGGCCTGGGACGAGGCCAGCTCCTCCGGCGGGACGCGGTCGAGCGTGGTGTTGAGGGCGATGGCGCGCAGCAGCCGGTGCAGGTCGAAGTCGCGCGCGTCGACGAAGTGCACGTCGTTGACCGCCGCCACGCCGATCCCGAGCCGGCGCGCCGCGCGCAGCCGCGTCAGCGCCCCCTCGGCCGCCGACGGGGCCGCCGACGTGCCGAGCGCCAGGTACAGATCGCCCGGAGGGCGCGCCTCGAGCGCCGCCTGCAGGACGGCGAGCGACGCCGACAGGACGACCAGCCCCGTCGTGTCGCCCCGCAGCGCCTCGAGGACCGAGAAGCCCGGGTCGAGATGCCGCCGCGTCAGGAGGCGGCAGAGATTGGCGTACCCCGCGCGCGTCCTGACCAGGAGCGTCGCCCGCTCCCCGGCCCGCAGCCGCCGGGTCTCGGGCGCCGTCACCTCCGCCCCGAGGATCGGCCGCAGCCCCGAGGCCAGGGCGATCTCCCGGAAGCGGACCGCCCCGTACAGCCCGTCCACGTCGGTGCAGGCGATCGCCGGCATGCCGCGTTCGGCCGCGGCGGCGCACAGCGCCTCGAGGCTCGCCGCCCCGCGCATCAGGCTGTAGTGCGAGCGGGCCTGGAGGTGGACGAAGCCGGCGGGCCCGCTGGCCATCAAGGACCGGCCGAGGTCCGCAGCCGCAGCGGAGCGCGTAGATCGATCGGCCGGCGGTCGGCCGGGAACGCGGTCACGCGGTCTCCGTCACCAGGATCGGTTCTCCGGATGTGATGATGATCGTCTGCTCGTAGTGCGCGGCCGGGGCGCCGTCGACGGTGCGGATGGTCCAGCCGTCTTCCGCGGTCTTCGAGCGGCCCGCGCCGGCCGCGATGATCGGCTCCACCGCCAGCACCATCCCCGCGGCCAGCCGGCGCGGATCGCGCGGGTCCTCGAAATTCAGGACGATCGGCTCCTCGTGGATCGTCCGGCCGATGCCGTGCCCCGCCAGCTCCCGCACCACCGCGAATCCGCTCTCCGTCACCTCGGTCTCGATCGCGCGGCCGATCGCGCTGAGACGCTCCCCGGCCCGCGCCACCCGCATCGCCCGCTCGAACGCGCGGCGGGCGCAGTCGACGAGCGCCGTCCGGTCCGGCGGGACGGTCCCGACGCCGACGGTCACCGCGGCGTCCGCCATGTAGCCGTTCTTCTCCACCGTGACGTCGAGCTTCACCAGGTCGCCGTCCCGCAGGACGCGACCCGAGGGAACACCGTGCACGATCTCGTCGTTCACGCTGATGCACACCTGGCCGGGGAAGCCGTACACCAGCACCGGCGCGGAGCGCGCCCCGTTCTCCCTGAAGACGCGCGCGGCGACCTCGTCGAGCTCACCGGTCGTGACCCCGGCCCGCACGTGATTGGTCATCTCGAGCAGGCAGCGCCTGACCACGCGCCCGGCCTCGCGCAGCCCCAGGACTTCGTCTTCGCGTCGAACGGTCATCCCGTCCCCTCCTCTCCACCGCGTCGATCGCGGCTAACGCCGGAGCCCATCGTTCATGACGCCATCCCGATCCGCGGCCGCGCCGGCCCGGGTGACCGCACCGGTCGCCCGGCGACGATCCGTCCGGAGACGATCGCCCCCGCGCCGAAGCGGCCGCGGATCCGATCGACCGCCTCCGCCAGCGTCTCCGCCACGCCGACGCGACCCGGGAGATCGCCCGCGAACGCCTCCGGTCCGAACAGCGTCAGTTGCCGCGGCGCGCGCGCGATCTCCAGGCAGCGCAGCTCGATCCAGCGCACCCGCACCCGCCGCGCCCGCGCCCGCTCGCAGATCGCCCGCGCCGCCGCGAACAGCGTCAGGTCGGCCGCCACGGGCGGAGCCAGCCGCTCCTCGCGGCGGGCCACGACGTCGTCGCTGTGACGCAGCGTCACCCGCAGCCGGCCGGCCCGCGCCGCGAGACGCCGCAGCCGCGCCCCGCAGCGCTCGCACAGACCGAGAAGCGCCCGCAGGAGCGCCGCCTCCTCGTTCGAGTCCTCGGCGAGTGTTTCGTCCTCGACCACTGCCAGGGTCGCCTCCGGCGGGCGGACCGGCGAGGCGTCGATCCCGAGCGCCTCCGAGCGCAACCGCCCGCCGTGCGCCCCGAAGGCGATCAGGATCTGCTCCCGCGAGAAGCGCAGGAGATCGGCCACCCGGGCGACGTTGAGGTCCACGAGACGCTCGCGCGTCGCGCCGCGCGCCGCCGGCAGGAGCCCGACCGGCAACGGGGCCAGGAACGTCGCCTCGGAGCCCGGAAAGACGTCGCACAGCCCGTCCGGCCGGATGACGCGCGCCGCCACGCGGCTCACCAGTTTGCTGGTCGCGAGCCCGACCGTCGGCTTGAGACGCAGCCGCGTCTCGATCTCCCCGCGGATGCGCGCCGCCGCGTCCTGCGCCGCCCCGAACAGACGCGTCGTGCCGGTGAGATCGAGGAACGTCTGCCCGGGCGCCGCCGGCTCGATCAAGGGCGAGTAGCCGCCGAGCAGCGCCAGGACCGCGCCCGTGGCGCGCTTGTAGAGCGTCTCGTTCGGATGCAGCACCGTGGCGCCCGGACAGCGCCGCAGCGCCACGGGGAGCGGCATCCCGGCCCGCACTCCCTCGCGCGCCGCCTCCTGCGACAGCACCAGCACCGGCGCGCGCGCCGACCCGGGAGGGGCCAGCACGACCGGCCGCCCGCGCAACCCCGGCTCGATCACCCTCTCGACGGCGATCGGGAAGGCGGCGATGTCGACGTGCAGAACGGTGTGGGACATGGAATGTCATGACGAAGCGAGAAAGCCGCCCCCTACGTCACCCGGATCGTCTGCACCCCGACGAACTCGGATTCGAGTTTCGGGTCGCCCTCTTCGAGAAGCATCTCGACCACGTCGCGCAGGTTGCGCTCCAGCTCGTCGAGACTGGCGCCCAGGCTGTGGGCCCCCGGCCAGCCGGGCACGCGACCGACGTACAGGCCCGAGCCGGGATCCCGCTCGATGACCGCGTTGAACGTCCGCATGCTGCCTCCGTCCTTCACCGGTGAAACTTCCTGATCAGCCCCACCACGATCCCCTGGATCTGAAGATCGCCCTCCTCCACCACGATCGGCGCCATGCGCGCGTTGGCGGGGCGCAGCTCGACGCGGCCGCCGCGGCGGTAGTACTGCTTGATGGTCGCGTCGTCGCCGATCAGGGCGACGACGGTCTGGCCGTTGAGGGCGTCGCGCTGGCGCTTGACGATGACGATGTCGCCGTCGCGGATCCCCTCGTCCACCATGCTGTCGCCGACGACGCGCAGGGCGAAGTTGTCCTCGCCGCGCAGGAGCATCTCGGGGACCTCGACGGTCTCGGGGTGGGTGATCGCCTCGATCGGGCGGCCGGCGGCCACGCGGCCGAGGAGCGGCAGGATGGTGGTGGACGGGCCGGGCTCGGCCAGCGTCAGGGCGCGCTTCTGGTTGCCCCAGGGAGTCTTCAGGTACCCCTTCGCGACCAGGCTCTTGAGATGCTTCTGGACCGAGTTGTAGGAGCCGAAGCCGAAGTTCCGGCGGATCTCCTCGTAGGACGGCGCGACACCGTGCGTCTGGATGTACCCCTTGATGAACTCGAAGACGACCTGCTGCCTCTTGGTCAGGTGGCCCGCCGGGCCCGCCTGCGCGCGCGTCATCCTCGTGCTCCTGCGGGAGGTGGAAGCCCGCCGTGCGGGGTCGCCCCCCATAAAGATGATGGCCGTGGCCGGGGTCCCCGCCTGGACGCGCTCCCCCCGGAGACGCTCCCGGCGGCCGGTCCCCCGGCCCGAAAGCAGGGTAGGTGTAAATCAGGTGAATGTCAAGAGGAATACGGTCCGCCCCGATCGAGCCCCGCCGTGACCGGTCCGGCCCATCCTCGGGAACCGATCGCCAACTTCCCGCGTTAAGATTCGACGAACGCCCGACTGCTCGCGCGGAGGACCCACGGCATGACACCGGAGCTGATCATCGACCATGTCACGAAGACCTACCCCAATGGCGTGCAGGCGCTCAAGGGCGTCTCGCTGCGCATACCGGCCGGCATGTTCGGGCTCCTGGGCCCGAACGGTGCCGGCAAGTCGACCCTGATGCGCACCATCGCCACGCTGCAGGAGCCGGACGGCGGATCGATCACCTTCGGCGACATCGACGTCCTGAAGCAGAAGGACGCGGTGCGGCGCACCCTCGGCTACCTGCCGCAGGAGTTCGGACTCTACCCGAAGGTCTCGGCGCTGGAGCTGCTCGACCATTTCGCGGTCCTGAAGGGGATCGCCGACCGGCGGCCGCGCGCGGAAATCGTCGAGTCGGTCCTGCGCCGGACCAACCTGTGGGACGTGCGCAAGCGCCGGCTCGGCACGTTCTCGGGCGGGATGAAGCAGCGCTTCGGGATCGCGCAGGCGCTTCTGGGCAGCCCGCGCCTGATGATCGTGGACGAGCCGACGGCGGGTCTCGACCCGGCCGAGCGGCTCCGTTTCCACAACATGCTGAGCGAGATCGGCGAGAATGTCGTGGTCATCCTGTCGACGCACATCGTCGAGGACGTCAGCGACCTGTGCAGCCGGATGGCGATCATCGCCTCGGGCCGGGTGCTCCTGAGCGGCGACCCGCAGTCGGCCATCGACACCCTGCGCGGCCGGATCTGGAAGAAGTTCGTGCAGCGCGAGCAGCTTTCGGCCTACGAGCGCGACCTGGCGGTGATCTCGACGCACCTGGTCGCCGGCCGGACCGCGGTCCACGTGATGGCGCCATCGCGTCCCGACCCGTCGTTCGAGGAGGTCCCGGCCGATCTCGAGGACGTGTACTTCTCGACCCTGCGCGCCGCCGACCGGAAGGCGGCCTGACGCCGATGCTGGCCCGCATCTTCGGCTTCGAGGTCCGCTACCAGCTCCGGCAGCCGCTGTTCTGGGTCGCCGCGGCATTCTTCTTCCTCCTGACCTTCGGTGCGGTGACCACGGACGTCGTCACGATCGGCGGATCGATCGGCAGCGTCAACCGGAACGCCCCCTACGTCCTGACGCAGATCCTCCTGGTCATGACGGTGATCGGCACCTTCCTGACCACCGCGTTCGCGGCCAACAGCGTCTATCGCGACTTCGAGAGCCAGGCCGACGCGATCTTCTTCTCGCTGCCTTTGCGCAAGGCGGACTACCTGTTCGGGCGCCTGTTCGGCTCGCTGGTGGTAGCGTGGCTGGTTTACGTCGCGGTCCTTCTCGCGGTCGGCCTCGGCGGCCTGATGCCGTGGCTGGAGCCGGAGCGCATCGGGCCGTTCCACCTCGCGCCGTACGTCTTCTCGATGCTGGCGTTCGTGCTGCCCAACGTGATCATCACGGGGGCGATCTTCTTCGCCATCGCGACCTTGACCCGGAGCCTCCTCTACACCTACGCCGGTGTGGTGGTGTTCTTCGTGGGCTACGCCATTTCCGGCATCTGGCTGGACAACCTCGACAATCGCAATCTCGCGGCGCTTGCCGATCCCTACGGCGTCGGGGCCTTCGACCTGGTGACGCGCTACTGGACCGTGGCTGAGAAGAACGCCGGGCTGATGCCGCTGCGGGGCATTCTCCTGGAGAACCGGCTCCTGTGGCTGGCGGTGGCCGCGGCCGTCATGCTCCTCACCTGGGCGCGGTTCAAATTCACGACTGCGGGCAGCGGCGGCGCCCGCGGGTGGCGCCGGCGGCGGCAGCCGGTCGCGGAAGCCCCGGCCGTTCCCGCGACCGCGAGCCTGCTGCCGACCGTCGCGCGACGCTTCGGCGTCGCGACGACCTGGACGCAGTTCCTGCGTCAGACGCGCATCGAGACGGTCGGCGCCCTGCGCGGCGTCCCGTTCCTGATCATGCTGTTCGCCGGACTCTTGAACGTGTTCGGTTTGAGCTTCTCCCTGGACGAGCTCTTCGGCACGAAGATCTATCCCGTCACGAACGTCATGCTGCGGGCCGTCGCCGGAGCCTTCGCCCTGTTCGTCTTCCTCGTCCTGACGTTCTACAGTGGCGAGCTGGTGTGGCGCGAGCGCAACCTGCGCATGTCGGAGCTGTTCGACGCCCTGCCGGTGCGCACGTGGGTGGCCTGGGCCTCCAAGCTGTGCGCCCTGGCCGCCGTCCTCGCGACGATGCTCGTCGCCGTCCTTCTGACCTGCGTGGGGATCCAGGCGTCGACCGGGTACACGCATTTCGAGATCCCGCTCTATCTCAAGGGCTTGTTCCTCGTCGCCATGCCCCAGTTCCTGTTCTTCGCCGCGCTGTGTCTGTTCGTCCAGGTCGTGCTGGACAACAAGTTCCTGGGGTGGCTGGTGTCGAGCCTGTTCTACATCGCCGGGTTCGTCCTGCCCGCCCTGCGGCTCGAGCACCATCTGTATCGGTTCGGCACCGCGCCCGAGGCGCCCTACTCCGACATGAACGGGTACGGGCACTTCGTGCAGCCGCTCACCTGGTTCTACCTTTACTGGGGCCTGGTGTGCGCGGGGCTCGTGGTCGTGGCGCACCTCTTCTGGGTGCGCGGCACGGAAACATCGTTCCGACTGCGCGCCCGGCTGGCGCGCCAGCGCCTGACCCGGCCCGCGATCGCGGCGCTTCTCTGCGCCGCCGCCGGCGCAGGCTCCGCCGGGGGGTTCATCTTCTACAACACCAACGTCCTCAATCGCTACCGGCCCACCAAGACGCTCTACGATCGCGAGGCGGCGTACGAGAAGAACTACCGGCAATACCTCCGCCTGCCGCAGCCGCGTGTCACGGACGTCTATGCCGACGTCGACATCTATCCGGAGACCCGGATGGTCGCCATCCGGGGCCGATACACGCTCGTCAACAAAACCGGGGCTCCGCTCGACCGTCTGCACATCTATCTGAACCCGGACGTGACCGTGCACGCGCTCCAGCCCGCCGGCGGTGTCCTCGACATGGCGGACGCGGACCTCGGCTATCGGATCTACCGTCTCGAGCCGCCGCTCCAGCCCGGGGCAGAGACGCAGATGAAGTACGACCTGGAGATCGACAATCGCGGCTTCGTGAACAACGGCAGCCGCAACCAGATCGTGTCGAACGGCACCTTTATTGGCAGCCTTGATTTCTTCCCCCACGTGGGCTATGTCCGGGGAGCCGAGCTCGACGACCCGAACGAGCGCCGCCGCCGCGACCTGCCGCCGGTGCAGCGCTTCCCCAAGATCGCCGACGCCGCGGCGCACGCCGACACGTACATCTCGAGCGAGGCGGACTGGGTGCGCTTCGCGACCACGGTCAGCACCAGCGCCGACCAGATCGCAATCGCCCCGGGCTACCTGAAGCGCGAGTGGACCGAGAACGGCCGGCGCTATTTCCGCTACGAGATGGACTCCCCCATCTTCGACTATTTCGCGTACCTGTCGGCGCGTTACGCCGTCAAGCGCGACCGCTGGAACGACGTCGACATCGAGATCGATTACCACCCGGACCATGCGTACAACGTCGATCGGATGATCGCCGCCGTGAAGAGCTCCCTCGACTATTTCACCGCCAACTTCGGCCCCTACCAGCACCACCAGGTCCGCATCGTCGAGTTCCCCGGATACGCCCGGTTCGCCGAATCGTTCCCGAACACCATCCCGTTCTCGGAGAGCATCGGCTTCATCGCCCGGCTCGAGGACCGGCCGGACGCCATCGACTACGTCTCCTACGTCACCGCGCACGAGGTGGCGCACCAGTGGTGGGCGCACCAGGTCATGGGGGCGAACGTGCAGGGGGCCACGCTCATGTCCGAGACGATGGCCCAGTACTCCGCGCTGATGGTCATGGAGCACGAGTACGGGCGCGACAAGATGCGGCGCTTCCTGAAGTACGAGCTGGACCGCTACCTGCAGGGCCGCGGCGGGGAGCGTATCGAGGAGCTGCCGCTCTACCTGGTCGAGGCCCAGCCGTACATCCATTACCGCAAGGGCAGCCTGGTGATGTACGCCCTCAAGGACTACGTCGGCGAGCAGGCCCTCAACCGGGCGCTGGCCGAGTACATCAAGGCGGTGGCCTTCCAGAAGCCTCCATACACCGACTCGCTGGAGTTCCTCGACTTCGTGAAGAAGGCGGTCCCACCCGATCGGCAGGCGATCCTCGACGACCTGTTCCGGAACATCACCCTGTACGGGAACAGGGCCGTCAAGGCGACCTGGTCGAGACGCGAGGACGGCAAGTATGTCGTGCGTCTCGAGGTCGCCGCGGCCAAGTTCCACGCCGACGGCAAGGGGAACGAGACCCCGGCTCCCCTGGACGACTGGATCGACATCGGCGTGTTCGGCGAGCGCGACCCGAAGGGCTCTTCCGAGGGACGTCTGCTGTCCATGGAGAAGCGCCACGTCGATCGCGCGGTTGCGACTTTCGAGGTGGTCGTCGATCAGGAGCCGAAGAAAGCCGGCATCGACCCGCTCAACAAGCTGATCGATCGCGACCCGGAGGACAATCTCGTGTCGGTCGACGCCGGCTCGCCCCCGGAGCGTCTGGCCGGGAACTGAGACGGCAGCCGGTCTAAGGCTGCCGCTGTGGCGGCCGGCCCGGCTGAGGCTTGAGCGGCGGAAGCTCGCCCAGGGGCGGCACGTCGCCCGGGGCCGCCGGACCGGGCCGCGCGGCGCCGGGGGGCGCCCCGGGCGGCGGTATCGGCTGGCCGTTCTGATCCTTCCACAGAGTGAACGTGTAGAAGATGACCTTGTCCGGGTCGAAACGGCTGTCCGCTACCTGGGTGGCGTCCCCGAGCGGATAGTGCATGATCAGGTAGCGCATCGCCTCGGCGAACGGCCGCGCGAACTCGATGACGAACGTCGCGGTCTTCGACGATTTCAACACGCCGTCCATGTCAAGGGCCCGCGGGTCGCTCACCAGGTGGACGTTCGGGCGGTTGCCGATCAGATACCTCAGGGTGTCGACGCGGAGGGTGTGCAGGACGTAGATCATCTGGTCGGACGGCAGCGAGCGCACGAACATCCCCATGATCGTCTGGTTCGGGCCGAAATTCTGCATCGCCGTGTCCGACCGTCCGGCGCGCACAAAATAGGCCGTGCAGCCCTGCGCGCCATTCCAGCCAACGAGCACCGCGATCAGGATCGCCCCGACCCAGGCGCCCGCCGGGCGGCCCAGGGCCGCGATCTCCTCGAACGCCCGCGCCGCGAGGAGCGCCGCGAACACACAGAGCCACGGGTCGTTCAGCAACATGCGCGTCAGGCTCGGGCCGGCGAGACCAACGGTGAGCACCAGCGCCAGGTAGCAGAGAACCAGGAGACCGCAGGCGGCGTCGCGACGACGCACGGCCCGCCACGCGGCATAGACGAGTCCGAGCAGCGACAGCGCCGCGACCACCGTCGTCTCGGGCGGCAAACCGATCAGACCGTAGGTCGTGCTCATCCCGTCGCTGATGAACTGGTCGGACTGGATGACGGCGTAGCGCGACGGGATGTAATGCGCCATCCCGAGCGAGGCGAGGAGATTCAGCCCGTAATTCGCTTTCGGCGTGATCAGGGCGGCATAGGATCCCCGTGTCATGAACCCGACCGGTCCCTGGCCCGACAACAGCATGAGGGCCATCAGGAGGACGGCCGCGATCCCGACGGCGATGGCCAGGTCGCGGCGGGCGCGCGGAGCGGCGGGGCGCTCCCCGGCCCAGCCGAGCGGCCGGCGCAGGAGCGCGAAGGCGACGAGGGCGATCGGGATCGCCCGGAACGACGTGTAGCTCCAGAAGCCGAGGCCGAGGAGCACCCCCCACCCGACATGGTCGCGCGTCCGCCCGGTCTCCAGCGCCCTGAGGAAGAAAAGAAGCGTCGGCAGGGCGAACAGCGGCGCCAGGACGGCGCGCTCGCCGACCCGGCTGTACAGGACGTGCCACGGCGAGACCGCGAGAAACGCCGTCGACAGGAGCGCCACGAGCCAGCCGAATCGATCGCGGACGAACCAGTAAAGGAGAAGCAGCGTGAGCGTTCCGGCGGCGATCGCCACGCTGCGCAGCGGGAACACCGCGTCCATCAGGGGATCATCGATCAGCTTCGGCGTCAGCCCGAACACCGCCGGCATGGCGCGCAGCAGATTGAGCTCGATACCGCTGCTACGGTAGGCGAAGACCCCCAGGTAGTGGAACATCGTCTCCCGGTTCAACCCGCTCTCGGTCAGCGTCGCGAACCGGGTGCCGGCCTCGATCTTCTGGGTCTCGAGCGCGTTGATCGCCTCGTCGTTGTTCAATCCCCACGGGATCAGATCGATCCGGTACAGACGCAGGTACGCTCCGCCCAAGAGAACGATCCCGATGAGAGTCCATTCGAGACCCGGCGTCAGCCGACGCGGCAGGCCGCCGGCTGGCCTCACCGCTTCGGCGTCCGCGTCGTGACGGCCCCGGAACAGGATGTATACGAGAAGCGCCAGCGAGAGGACGAAGAGCGCCGCGCCCGGCGCGAGGCTGAGAGAGAGCCCGCGACCGCCCGAGACGAGAGTCTGGCCGCCGAGCGCGAGGAGGGCCGCCAGCGGGATGCCGAACCGGTCCAGGAGGCCGTCGCGATCCGGACGCGGCGCGTCGCGGTCATCGGAGGGACTCATCGGAGCATCCGTTGCGGCCAACCGCGAAGCCTCCTAGTTGGTGTAGCCGAGGGATCTTAGTCGCTCCCGGATCTCATCGTCCAGGACGATCTCCTGATCCGCTCCGGCGGGTCGGAGACGCCAGATGAAGAAGCCGAGGTCGCGGCCGTCGGCGCGTGGCGGCTTCGTGAACGCGGCCTCGGAGGACGGCCTGCCCTCCAGCGTGAACGGCATGGCGCGCGGCCGCGCCTCGTTGCCGCCGAGGAAGACGCGGTCGGTGACCGGGCGACCGTCGATGCTCAGATTGAATTCTACCGGCACGTCCTCGGGGCTGGTGGTGAACGAGAGTCCGCTCGCACCGGTCTGGCCGCCATCCGTGAAGACGAGCTCGTTGGGGGGTCCGAGGGCGTACTTGCCCCGCTCCCGGAACAGCGGCACGACCGTCCGGAAAATCCCGCTGGTGCGGATGGTGCCCTGGAAGGTATGCCCGCGGCCGTCGCCGCTCCAGCGCACGTTCCAGCCGCCCGACAGGAAATCGACCAGGGAAAAGAGCGTGCGGACCAGCGACCGACGATCGTCGCGGCGCGCCTCCGACAGATCGCTGCGCTCCCGCGGATCGGCGATCAGGTCATACAGCTCGGTACGGTTCTCGTCCATCGACTGGATCAGTTTCAGCCCGCCGCGTCGCACCGCCTTGAGGTGGGCGTTCAGCCGGATCGTCTCGCAGACCAGCGGCCGGTCCGGGGCCGGCGTGGCGCCCGTCCCGCCCCCCAGCAGCGGCACCAGGCTGGTCCCCTGCAGGCCGCCCGGGGCGGACGCGCCGGCCAGCGCCGCGATGGTCGGGAACAGATCGATGCCGCTGACCGGCACGGTCACGCGCGAACCCGCGACGGCGCCGCCCGGCCCGGGCGCGGCCGCACCCGTCGCCGCCGCCCGGCCGATCACCAGGGGGACGCGGATCGTCTCTTCGTAGACGCGCCGGCCGTGCCCCATCGAGCCGTGGTCCTTGAACTCCTCGCCGTGGTCCGCGGTCACCACCACCCAGGCGCGCGACGCGCGCCCGGAGGCGGCGAGTCCGTCGAGCAGCCGGCCGATCTGATCGTCCACGAACCGGATCTCCCCGTCGTAGCGATCGATCAGGTGATCGCGATAGTCCTCCGGGATCGGCGTCTTCGGGTCGAGGAACTTCGAGATCGAATCGTACGAGGTGTCGAGCGGGCCCCGGTAGCCGTCGGGGAACAGGGCGCGGTACGTCTCGGGCGGAGCGTACGGCCAGTGCGGGTCGAAATAGTGCACCAGCAGGAAGACCGGCCGGCGTCCCTGGCCCTTCAGCCAGCGAAGGGCGGTGTCGGTCACCCTGTCCGCGGGCGGCTCCATGCCCGCTTCGAGGCGATAGCCGGGCCCCGACAGACCGAAGTCTTCGAACACCTCGAAGCCTCTCGCGAAGCCGAACGTCGAGGAGACGTAGACGTGCGACACGAAGCCGCCGGTGGCGTAGCCGGCCCGCTCAAGCGTCTCGGCGAGGGTCGGGACGTCCGCCGCGAGCCGCAGACCGTCGTTCTCCACGCGGTGCCTCGACGGGTAGCGCGACGTCATGATCGACATCACCGACGGCAGCGTCCAGGGCGCCGCCGACCAGGCGGCGTCGAACACGGTGGCCCGGCGCGCGAACGCGTCGAGCCGCGGGGAGGTCGGTCGCCCGTATCCATAGAGCCCCAGATGATCGGCGCGCAGGGTGTCGACCACGACGAGCACGATGTCCTGGCGCGCCGGGTCGAATCGTCCGATGCAGGAGAGAACAGAAAGAGTGAAGAGGGCGGCGCCGACAGCCACTCGACGGCAGGAGGCTTGCGGGACGCGCCCCGTTGCGCTCGGTCGCGCGGGCGTCCGGGCGGTCATCGCTTCAGCGGATCGCGGCGGTCTGCAGCTCGTGGACCAGGCGGCCACCGACCACGGTGGCGACCGGCCAGCCGCGCAGCGTCCAGCCGTGGAACGGGCAGTTCCGCGACTTGGACCGGAACTGCGCGACGTCCACCGGGCGTTCCAGCTCCGGATCGATGAGGGTGACGTCGGCGTCCGCCCCGACCGCGAGCGTTCCCTTCCCGATCCCGAGGATGCCGGAGGGGTTCACCGACATCAGCTCGACGAAGCGTGCCGGCTGGATGATCCCGGTCCTGACGAAACGATCCAGGATCAGAGGGACCGATGTCTCCAGACCGATGATTCCGAACGGCGCCTCGTCGAACTCCTGCAGCTTCTCGTCCATGTGATGCGGCGCGTGGTCGGAGGCGATGGCGTCGATCGTACCGTCCCGCAGGCCCTCGATGAGCGCCCGGCGGTCCTCCTCGCGGCGCAGGGGCGGGTTCATCTTGGTGTTCGGATCGAACTCCGATTCCGCCACCGCCTGATCGGTGAGCACCAGATGGTGCGGTGTGACCTCGCAGGTGACCCGGAGCCCCTCCCGCTTGGCCTGCCGCACCTTCTCCAGGCTGCCGCGCGTGCTGAGGTGCGCCAGATGGAGCCGACCGCCTGTCAGCCCGGCCACCGCGAGATCGGACGCGACCGCGACCTCCTCCGCGGCGCCCGGCATCCCCTGCAGGCCCAGCAGGGTCGACACGTACCCTTCGTGCATGACTCCGCCGGCGCTCAGGTCCTTGTCCTCGCAATGATCGATGAGCGGGATGTCGAAGATCTTCGTGTACTCCATCGCCATGCGCAGCAGGTACGTGTTCCCGACCGGCCGCCCGTCGTCCGACACCGCCACGACGCCGGATCGCGCCATGTCGCCGATCTCCGCCAGCTCCTTCCCCTCCCCCGATTTGCTGACGCAGCCGATCGGAAAGACGCGGACCACGCCCTTGCGCCGGGCCTCGGCCACGATGTACTCGGTGACCGACAGACCGTCGTTCCACGGAGTGGTGTTCGGCATGCAGGCGATCGAGGTGAACCCACCGGCGGCGGCGGCCCGCGTGCCGGTCTCGATGGTCTCCTTGTGCTCCTGCCCGGGCTCGCGCAGGTGGACGTGCATGTCCACGAGACCCGGGCAGACCCAGCGTCCGCTCGCGTCCAGCACCCTGGTCCCCGGCGGCACGGCGGCCTTGCCCTGACCGGTCGGACGCCGCTCGGCCACCCGACCGTCCACCAGGAGCAGGTCGAGAGCAGCGTCGGTCCGGGTCGCCGGGTCGATGACCCGTCCGCCCTTAATCAGCAAGCTCGCCAAGCGTTCCTCCCGCGAGCAGGTACAGCACCGCCATCCGCACCGCGACTCCGTTGGTGACCTGCTCGAGGATGACCGAGAACGGACCGTCCGCCACGGCGCTGTCGATCTCGACGCCGCGGTTCATGGGGCCGGGATGCATGATGATGACGTCCGGTTTGGCCCTCCGGGTGCGCTCGACCGTGAGACCATAGAGGTTGTAGTACTCGCGCGCCGACGGGAAGGCGCCGCCGCGCTGGCGCTCCCTCTGGATGCGCAGCATCATCACGACGTCGGCCCCCTCGAGCGCCTCGTCGATCCGCCAGGTCACCTGGACGCCCAGACGCGACAGGTCGACCGGTGTCAGGGTCGGCGGAGCGCAGGCGACGATCTCGGCGCCGACGGTCTTCAGCAGGAAGATGTTGCTGCGCAGCACCCGGCTGTGCATCAGATCGCCGACGATCGCCACCCGCAGCCCCTTCAGGCGACCCTTCTTCTCGCGGATCGTGAAGGCGTCGAGAAGCGCCTGCGTGGGATGCTCGTGCCAGCCGTCCCCGGCGTTGATGAGCTGCGCTCGGCAGTGACGCGCCAGGAAGTGCGGCGCCCCGGACGACTGGTGGCGGATGACGATCATGTCCGGCGCCATCGCCTCGAGATTGCGCGCGGTGTCCAGCAGGCTTTCCCCCTTCACGACGCTGGAGCTTCCCGGCGAGAGGTTCAGGGTATCGGCCGACAGCCGTTTCTCGGCAATCTCGAACGAGGAGCGCGTGCGTGTCGAGGGTTCCATGAAGAAGTTCACGATGGTCCGCCCGCGCAGCGTCGGGACCTTCTTGATCGACCGGGTGGACACTTCCGCGAAGGAGCGGGCCGTGTCCAGGATGAGCAGGATCTCCTCGGCCGACAGACCCTGCGTCCCGAGTAGATGCTTCTTCTTGAGCGCCACGAGCCGCTTCTGCGGCTTCGGCTCCGCCGCCGGGCTCTCGGCGCGCGTCGCCACGGGGCCCGCGGCGCCCTCCGGCCGCCGGGAAGGAGCCGGCCGGCGCTCCGCCGGACGGGCGCCGGCGGCGGTCCTGCGGCTGGACGTCCGCAGCTTCGCGGGCTCGAGCATGTCGGTCATCGTGCCATCCGGGTCGGCTCTCGGGGCGTGTTCCTGCGGCCCGCTTTCTTCTCGGGCTTCTTGACGATCAGCACCTCGTCCCGGCCGTCTTCCTCCTGCAGGAGGACCTGCACCATCTCGTCGAGGCCGGTCGGCACGTTCTTGCCGACGTAATCGGCGCGGATCGGAAGCTCGCGGTGGCCGCGGTCGATCAGGACCGCCAGCTCGATGCTCCGGGGTCGCCCGAAATCCATCAGACCGTCCAGCGCCGCCCGCACGGTCCGTCCGGTGAACAACACGTCGTCCACCAGGATGACGCGACGCTCGTCGATCGGGAAGTGGATGATGGTTTCCTTGAGGATGGCCGATGGACCGACCGACGTGATGTCGTCGCGGTACAGATTGATGTCGAGAATGCCGAGGGGCAGCTCCTTCCCCTCGATCGTCCCGATCTTCCGCTGCAGGCGCTGCGCCAGCGGCACACCGCGCGTCCGCACGCCGACCAGGACCACCTGGCCCACGTCCCGGTGACGCTCGACGATCTCATGCGCGATGCGCGTCAGGGAACGGTCGACCTTGTCGGCGTCCATGACGCTGGTGCTCTTGGGCTCGGTCATCGCTCTCCGGGCAAAAAAAATCCCGCGAAATCGCGGGTCGTCCTGCTTGCGCCCCTGTGTTCGTGTGCCGCCATTGCCGCCACCTTCCCGGTCTCGCAGGACCGGATTAAAAGCGCGTTCCTGAATTCGGCCTCTCAAGAATAACCGAGGGGCCGCGGTCTGTCAACCGCCGGTCGTTCAGGGGCGCGCGCCGTAGGTCCCGATCACGGCGACCGGGTGGCTGGAGGTGAACGACTCGCTGAAGATCCCCGCCAGGATGTTCCCGTCGGAATCCCGGGCGACCGGCAGACCCGCGGCGTACAGGACCGTCGGCGCGACGTCCACGATCGACCCCCTGCCGAACACCACCCCGCGCATCACGTCCGGCCCGTGCACGAACAGGAAGCCCTCGGGAGCGCGATCGTGCACCCCGGAGAGACGCTCGTCCCCGGTCAGCTCCGCGCGCAGCCGGCGCGGAATCGACGCGACCTCGATCCCGTGGGTCGCGGTGACGAACACGAATCCGCTCTCGCCGGCCGCCTGCAGAGCCCGGCCGATGATGCCGTCGATCCGGCGGTAGTACCTCTCGAGGACGGGACCGTACAGGTCGATATCGCGCCCGGAGACATTGCCGAAATCGGCCGGCCGCGCGTAACGCAGGAAGAGATGCGCCAGGCGGTCGAGACCCGGAAACGAGAAGGCGTCGATGCGCCCTCCGGTCCCGTCTTCCGCGCCGCGCAATGCGCCGAGGACCGCCGCATCCGTGGCCCCCGACCGGACGACCTCCGCGACCAGATGGCGCGCCGACGTCTCCTTCAGTCGCAGGGCATCCGGGTCGAGCAGGTCCGCCATCCAGTCGGGGGTCCCGGCGCCGGCCGGAAGCGGCGCCGGTCCCGCCGCGTCGAGATCGACATCCCAGCCGGCGGCATTTCCGATCCCGTCGCTGCGGACCGCGATCTCCCACACTGCCGGCGCGGTCCGATCGGACACCTCCGCGGCGTGTCGCGCCATGAACGGTGACAGGAGGACGTCGAACCCGATCCCCGGCGGGACCACGCTGATCCACGTCCCGTCCCCGAGGACACGCCGCGCCACGGCGCTGCGCACCCCGTGCCGGTGCGGCAGGGCCCCGGTGACCAGGGTGGCGCGCGTCACCGGCGTATCGCAAGGCAGGATCGACGTGAGCCGTCCGTAGGCGCCTTCCTGGATGAGACGCGCGAATCCCGGAAGTTTTCCCTGCGCGTGCATGGTGAGCACGGTGTCGAGGTCGGCGCCGTCGAAGTTGAGCAGGAGAACTCGCCGTGCGGTTTCCACCAGTGCGCCCGAGGGGGTCGCGGCGCGGGCGTCTTCGCGCGCGTCCCCTTGTCCCGCGGGCGGCGCGGTCACGACGGATCGCTCGGCGAGCCGGACCGGCGCGGCCAGGAGCGCCACCAGCGCCAGGGCGCCGGCCCATCCATGGGCCCAGCCGCGGCGTCTCAGCCTCGGCAGGATCGTCACCAGCGCCCCGCACGTCCAGGCGAGACCCAGACACCAGCAGGCCTCGTTGAAGCGCCCGGCCTCTCCGGACGTGAACGCCGAGCGATAGTCCGACAGGGTGAGCCAGCCGGCCCCGAGGATCAACGCCGTGTTGACCGCGTGAAACCCGATGACGTAGCGCAGGCTGACCCACGGCAGGTGCAGCCGGTGACTGGCGAAGAAGCGCAGACCGGCGTAGAGCAGCGGCCAGACGAGCGCCGCCGCCAGCGCGTACTCGAGGATCACGAGGAGCAGGACGGCGGCGAGCCACCCGCCGCGCGCGGTGCCGAGACCGGGGTTGCCCAGCAGCAGGAAGACGGCCACGACGAGGCCGCCGTAGAGCCCGGCGAGCGCCGCGTGCACCACCATCTTGAGGAACGTCACGCCGCCGGATGGTAGCACAGCGTCCCGGGCCGTCCGGACGGCGTTGTTCCACCCGGGTCGCTATGATAGAGTCCGTCCCCGGCATGCCGTTCGACACCCCGGCCACGGTGGTCCGTCACCAAGCCCTCAACCGCGACCATTTCCTCCTGACGCTCGAATCGTCCGCCATCGCCCGCGCCGCGGCCGCCGGGCAGTTCGTGATGCTGCAGACACGCGCCGGGACGGATCCGCTCCTGCGACGGCCGATGAGCATCTTCCGCGTCCTGCCGGACCGGAGGGCCCGGCTGCAGATCCTCTACAAGGTCGTGGGTGCCGGGACGCGCTATCTGTCGAGCCAGCCGGCGGGGTCCCGCCTCCTGACGCTCGGGCCGCTCGGCAACGGATTCCAGCTCCCGCCGGTCTCGACGCAGCCGATCCTGGTGTCCGGCGGCATCGGCATCGCCATCTTCCCGTTCCTCGTCGAGACGCTGGCCAGGAAGCGCCGGCGGCCGCCGATCCTGGTGTACGGTGCGCGTTCGAAGGACGACCTCGTGGCGCTCGATTTCTTCCGCGCCCGGCGCCTGACGATGCGACTGGCGACGGAGGACGGCAGCGCCGGAGCCCGGGGTCTCGTCACCCGGCTGCTGGAGCCGCTCCTGGCCGGGCGCGCCGGCTCACGCAAGCCCGAGCTGTTCGTCTGCGGGCCGACTCCGATGCTGAAGGCGGTCGCCGCGATGGCGGTGCGGGCGGGAGTTCCCTGCCAGCTGGCTCTCGAGTCCCAGATGCCGTGCGGCATCGGTGTCTGTCTCGGCTGCGTGGTGGGCTGCCCCGGCGACGACCAGGGACCCGTGTTCCGCCGGGTCTGCACCGAGGGTCCGATCTTCCGGGCCGGCGAGGTGATGCTGTGAAGCGGAGGCGGACGGGGGCCACCGATCTGTCGGTCCGTCTCGGTCCGCTGAGCCTGAAGAACCCTGTGGTCGCGGCGAGCGGAACCTTCGGCTACGGCCAGGAATTCCTCCCGTACCTCAAGCTCGCCGACCTGGGGGGCTTCGTGACCAAGGGGCTCTCCCTGAGGCCGCGGCGCGGCAACGCCCCGCCGCGGACCTGCGAGACGCCGTCCGGGATGCTGAACGCCATCGGCCTGGCGAACGTGGGGGTCGAGGCGTTCCTGGACGAGAAGCTTCCGGCGCTGCGCGGCTGCGGGACGGCCATCATCGCGAACGTCTTCGGCGAGACGCAGGAGGAGTACGTCGCCGTGGCCCGGCGCCTGAACGGCGCCCCCGACCTGCACGCCATCGAGCTCAACCTGTCCTGCCCGAACACCGAGAAAGGCGGCATCGCTTTCGGCGTCTCGCCGCCGGTGATCCGGGAGGTCGTGGCCGCCGTGCGTCGCGCCGCCCCCGGTCTGCCGCTCATCGTCAAGTTGACGCCCAACATCACCGACATCGCCGTCGCGGGCCGGGCGGCGCGCGACGGGGGCGCGGACATCCTGTCGCTGGTGAACACGTTCCTCGGGATGGCCGTCGACCTCCGGACGCGCCGTCCCGTCCTCGACAACGTCGTCGGGGGTCTGTCCGGTCCCGCGATCAAGCCGCTGGCGCTCTACATGGTTCAGCGCGTCTACCGTGAGGTCGGCCTGCCGATCATGGGCATGGGGGGGATCAGCGGCGCGGAGGACGCCCTCGAATTCATGATGGCCGGCAGCTCGGCGGTCCAGGTGGGGACCGCGAACTTCTTCGATCCGACGGCATCCGTGCGGATGGTGCGGGACATCGACGCCTGGTGCCGGCGGGAAAGAGTGCTCGCGGTGCGCGATCTCACCGGGTCGCTGCAATACCCCCACGGCGGCCCGCCGGCGCCGTGCGCCGTCTGAGGCGCGACTCCCCGCCCGGAACCGGCTCACATCGTGTCGCCGGGCGGGTTCTCCGTGGCGCGGCCGACGGCGAGGCCGGCGTCGCCGAACAGACGCGACAGCTCGTCGAACACCTTCTCGCCGGCGGCCAGCTGGCGGCCGTCCTTGTCGAACAGCACCAGATACGGCAGTTCCTTGATGTCGTGCTGCTCGGCCACCGGCATCGTCCAGTCGACGATGTCGACCTTGCGGATCGCCAGAGCCTGTCTGTTGCGCGCCGCCAGCTTCTCGAGCGCCGGGCTGAGCGTGCGACAGGGAGGGCACCATACGGCATAGAAGTCGAACACGGTGTACTTGCCGGGCACGGCGTGCTGCGCCAGGTCGATCCGCTCGCCGTGCGCGATGATCTGCACGTCCGGCCCGGGCGGCGGTGTCCGGTTCAGCGCGTACGCCCCGAGCGCCGCGCCGGCGAGACCGACCGCGCCCGCGGTCAGGAGCAGATTCCGCACGCCCTGCCTCATGGCCGAAGATTATGGGCGCCCTCCCGCCGAGGGTCAAGCGGCGCTCGACCTCGACGGACCCCGCGGCGCGCCTTGCAAACGGGGGCGAGTTCTGCAAACATTTCGCCGATGCAGGCCTCGGACCGTCTCATCGTCGCCCTGGACGTCGGCTCGCGCGAAAACGCGCTCTCCCTGGTGACGGCGCTCCGCCCGAAGGTCCAGCGGTTCAAGATCGGGACCGAGCTGTTCACCACCTGCGGGCCTCCTCTGGTGCGCGAAATCCTCGAGAAAGGCGGCCAGGTCTTCCTCGACCTGAAGTACCACGACATTCCGAACACGGTGGCGCGCGCCGCCGTCGCGGCGGCCCGGCTCGGCGTCGGTATGTTCACGCTGCACCTGTCGGGCGGCTCCATGATGGCGCGCCGCGCCGTCGACGAGCTGGAGGCGCACTGTCAGGTGTATCGTGTGCCGCGACCGAAGGTCCTGGGGGTCACGGTCCTCACCAGCCTGTCCGCGGACGATCTGGAGGAGATTGGTGTCGGTCGGTCGATCGAGGATCAGGTGGTCGCCCTGGCGGAGATGGGGAAGAGCGCCGGGCTCGACGGGGTGGTCTGCTCGCCTCGCGAGGCCCGCATCATCCGCGAGGCCTGCGGGCGCGACCTCCTGATCGTGACACCGGGGATCCGGCCGGAGGGCAGCGAGCAGGACGACCAGTCGCGCACTCTCACGCCCCGGGTCGCCCTCGAGGCGGGTGCCGACTATCTTGTGGTCGGCCGTCCGATCGTCAAGGCGGCCGACCCGCTCGAGGCGGCCGAGACCATCCTGCTGCAGATGGACGGCGCATGACCGAGGCGGGCGCCCCGAGTCTCGCCCCACGATCCGCCGCACGCCGGCCGGCGGGTCCGGCACCGGTCGTGGGGCTCGTGCTCCTGGCGCTTCTGTGCGCCGGCGCGGCCTCCCGGCCAGGCGGCTCCGCCCCCCTGTCCAACGAAGACATCGTCCGGCTGGTGATGACCGGCACGCCCGAGACGCAGATCGTCGCCGCGATCGAGGCGCACCAGGTCGATTTCGATCTTTCGGTCGAGATGCAGCAGGAGCTGCGTCTGGCGGGCGTGAACGAACGCATCCTGGAGGCCATGCGCCGGCGACAGGCGGCGATGCCGCGCGTCGAGCCCTCGCCGACACCCGCCCCCGCGGTCCCGACCGGAACGATCCGCCTCGAGTTCGAGGCGGCGGGCGAAGGCGGATCGCCGTCGGAGCGCTCCGCCATCGCCCTCAAGACGCTCCCCAAAGGGGCCCCACGGCGTGGCGGAGTCGAGGTGGGCACGATGAGCGACATGGCGCTGGCGATCCTCTGCACCAGCGCCGACCATGTGCCGGATCATTGGGACACGCGCTCGCCGCTCACGGGCGCCCCGCGCCACGAGCTCCTGCTGTTCCGTCCCGGGAGCGGGACCGACAAGCTGAAGGGGCACGAGATCCTCTACCTCGATCATCAGGCGGCCTACGAGATCCAGGTTCCGGAGGGCACGCACAACATCGTGGTCGCGGCCGCCGGCAAGCAGTCCGGATCCGGGACCTGGCGTCTGTTGGAGTCGGATGGTGCGCGGGTGAGCGTTCTGTCCGGCCGCACGACGCGCGTGGTCCTGCAGGCGCGCAGCCGCATCCTGGGCACGCAGATGACCGGTTTCACGGTCGACAGCGCCTGGAAGGTCCTCTCGGTCGAGGTTCTCGGCGACGCCGCGCCGGCGGCGTCCGCGGCCGGCACCCCTCGGGAGAACCGTCCGTGAGCGCGGAGACCCGCTCGCACATGCTGAGCCTGGTGCTCGCCGGCGGCGGCATCACGGGCGCGATGTACGAGTTCGGCGCCCTGCAGGCCCTGGACCACTTCTTCGCCGGCTCGTTCCGCGTCAACGACTTCGACATCTTCGTCGGCACGAGCGGGGGCGCGGTGGTCGCGGCGCTGATGGCCAACCGCGTCCCTCCCGGTGACGTAGGACGGGCGATCATCCACAACACCGACAGCCCACTCAACTTCAAGCAGGACGACATCCTGGAGATCGACTGGCGCGAGCTCAAGGGGTCGTTCCTGAAGGCGCTGAGGATGATCCCCCCGCTGTTCCGGTTCTACCGCCGCAACCCCCGGCTGTTCTCGGTCGCGCGCGCGCTGTACGCCCTGGAGGAGAACATGCCGCCCGGTCTCTACAGTCTGGGTAAATACCAGGCGTATCTGAAGCGCCTGCTGACGCGCACCGGCTGCGTGAACTCGTTCGAGGACCTGGGTCGCGAGCTGTACATCCCGGCCATCCACCTCGATACCGGGGATCGTGTCCTGTTCGGAACCCCGGGCTGGCGGGACGTGCTGATCTCGGACGCCATCGCGGCCTCGTCCGCCCTGCCGCTCTACTTCCAGCCGATCACGATCAAGGGGATCGACTTCGTGGACGGCGGCGTGGCCACCGTGGCCCACGTCGACATGCCGATCGAGAGGGGCTCGCGTTTTCTCGTGCTGGTCAACCCGATCATTCCGCTGCGGAACGACCCGGCCACGGTCTCCATCCCGACCTTTTCCGGACACTGCTCGCGGATCCGCGAGAAGGGCATCACCTTCGTGGTGGACCAGACTCAGAGAATCTCGGCGCGCGAGAAACTGGCGCTCGGGCTGGAGCGCTTCCGGTCGCATCACCCGGAATCGCGCATCTTCCTGATCGAGCCGCCCTCCACCGACTCCTTCATGTTCATGGAGAACATCCTCAACTACGGATCGCGCGTCGCCATGCTGAACTACGGCTACCGCTCGACCGCCCGCCTGCTGCGGGCCCACTTCGACGCGTACCGCCAGGCCTTCGCCGCCTACGGGATCGACGTCTCTCTCGAAGGGTTGCAGGAGGACAACCCATGGGAGCCGCCGCCGTCCCTGGCGGTCCCACCGGCCGTCTCGACCGGCGAGGAGCGCCGCGAGATCGCGCTGAGCGCGGCGAGCGGGAGCTGAGGGAACCGGCTGTGGGCAAGCCGCCCCAGCCGCTCTGAACCCCGCCCGGTTGCCCTCCGTGGCGCGGCGCACTACATTCGCGCCGGCGCAGACCCGCGAGACACGGGAGGGCCGCCCTGGAAAACGCCCGCGACCTCGAGCTCCTGATCGCATCGCACCACGCCATCGTGGCGATCGAAAGCCCCGAGGAAGAGCGGGTGCGCGACCTAGTCGCCGAGGCGGCCGCGCGCCAGGACCTGCCGTTCTTCGAGTGGAAGGTCACCACCGGTCTGGTGCGGGCGGGCGTACCCGAACCGATGCACGAGACCAACCGGCCGGGCCAGGCGCTCAAGGTCGTGGCGGCGATGCGACGAGCTGCGGGCCTCGGCCAAGGGACGCACGGTGCCTGCGGCGGGCGATCCCGCGCGCCCGGCCAGCACCGCCGCCTAGGCGATCGGACTCACCAACGTTCCAAAAGACGCAGGGTCCAGGCGACCGCCGACAGGACGGTGCCGGACCAGAGCACGCCGGCCTGCAGGCGTCCTTTCAATCGAGGGCCGATCTCCCTGGCGGTGAGGGTCTCCGCGCCCGTCCACACGAAGGTCCCGAGAAGGGCCGCGAACGCCAGCCAGCCCGCCGGGTGCATAAGGAGACTGTCCCGCGACTGACCGTGCGCGAAGAGACAGACGGCGCGCGTGAGCCCGCAGGTCAGGCACGGCAGGCCCGTCAGGCGGTGCAGCAGGCACCCGTCCAGCGGCAGGGGACGCCGCGGCGGCAGGACGAACGAAGCCCCGAGCGCCAGCGCCGGAAACGACGCCGCAGTCAGCCGTTCCAGACGCCGGGCGCGCGTGAGAGCGCCGTCCAGGAGCGGAGGGGGGATCACGTCGCGGCCGGGGTCGGCGCCGAAACCGTCCGCTTTTTCTCCTGCAGGAACCGGTAGGCCAGTGCCAGCGCGGTGAGGTTCACCGGCAGGGCGAAGAAGACGCCGACACACAGCACCAGAAGGCCGAGCAGGGTCACCAGCATGCAGGCGAGGAGCAGCAGGAACAGTCGCCAGCGATACCCCTCGGTCAGCCGGGCGCTCTCGCGCATCGCCTCCCAGAATCCAAGACTGGTCTCGCCGATCACGGGGAATGTGAACATCCACATGATCGCCAGGATGATCCCGGGAACGATGAAACAGATCAACCCCAGAATGGTCAGAAGACCCATCACCAGATAGCCGAGACAGGCGTCACCGAAACGATCGAATCCCTCGAACATCATGCCGACGGTCGGCTTGCGTCCCGCCACCACGCCCAGGACGGCGCGCCAGACTCCGACCATGACCGGCCCGCCGATGATGATCTGGACGATGCTCCCGAGGTGGTGGAAGAGCAGATCGGGCCCCCCGACGATCAATCCCTGGATCAACATCATCGCGGCGAGGACCAGCCAGTGGGGCTTCATCAGATCCCAGCCGCGACCGATGAACTCCCACACGCGGAACTCGGCCGGGAGCGGCGGCGCCGCAGTCGCCTGCGTCTGCGGCGGCGCCCCGGAGCCGGTCGGGCCGTGAGGCGGGAAGAGATCGTTCAGCTCGGGCATCTTGCCGGCGTAGTGGGTCGGGCCGCCACCGGCGCGGATGTGCGTCGCCTGGACGATCCGGCCCTCCCGGACCCACTGCCTCAGGGTCTCGACGTCGGCGGGACCGTACTCCCTGCCGTCGGCTGCGACGACCCAGTACTGCTCGGAGCCGCTCACTCGAAGCGCAGCGGCAGAATCTTGGAGACCCCGGGCTCTTCCATGGTGACTCCGTAGAGGAGGTCAGCCGCTTCCATGCTCTTGCGGTTGTGGGTGATCAGGATGAACTGCGTGTCG
>Ga0070697_100000310_pt1 | contig 38645 bp, 43 predicted proteins | sample KBSK1501metaG_FD_65475 | JGI IMG/M metagenome (GOLD analysis project Ga0070697, IMG submission 65475) | Corn, switchgrass and miscanthus rhizosphere microbial communities from Kellogg Biological Station, Michigan, USA - KBS K1-50-1 metaG | ecosystem: Host-associated > Plants > Roots >...
CAACCGGCGCTGAAGTGGTGGGGATTTCAGCTGATTCAGTAGAATCGCATCAGAAGTTTGCCGAACATCACGAACTGCCATTACGCTTGTTGTCCGACCCGTCGGCTGAAGTGGCAAACCTTTATGGCGCGCGTTCGTTAATTCCTGGCAAGGTGGCGCGGTCAGTTTTCGTGATCGATGCAACCGGAGTGATGCGTTACCGCGATGTAAGACCGTTGGGATTGTTTCGTCCGAAGGACGATGAGGTTATTAAAGCTATTCACGATGCGGGAAAATGAGTTTCAAGTTCCAGGTTTCAAGTACGAAAACGCATGACTATTCGAGCACTGCTGCCAAGGCTACAGTCTCGACATCTCGAAAGGCCCGAAGATGAAAGGAATTTTGCTCAGGCCCGAAGGGCCGTAAGTCAATAGCCATGCCCGTAAGGGCGTGGACCAGGTGTTAGTCTCACTTTTGAAGGCCCGAAGGGCCGGCACAAAAAGGAGACTCAACATGGCGGGAAAGTACCTAAGCTTGCTAGTCCATTTTACTTGGAGTACCGCAAAACGGGAGCCTTGGTTGGAATTGGAAATGCGCGATGATCTCTACTCTTACATCGGCGGGATAATGAAGAACAAGAAAGCAAAGCTGATTGCCGCGGGTGGCGTGTTTGATCACGTTCACTTATATGCTTCAATGCCGTCAACGATTAGCGTTGCAGATTTCGTGAACGCGGTGAAATCTAATTCCTCTCGATGGGTTCACGAGTCTTTTTCACGACTCCGAAACTTCGCTTGGCAGGATGGCTATGGGGCTTTTAGCGTAAGTAAGTCGGAACAAGAGAAAGTTGTGCGATATATAAGAAATCAGGAAGATCATCATCGCAAGCGAACTTTCAAAGAGGAATTCGTTGGGCTGCTTGAGAAGCATGGAATTGAATACGACAAGCGCTACATTTGGTCCTGAGTAGTCCTACGGCTTGAAGTGTCGCGCCTTCGGCGCTCGATTCCCTCTTTGGTCCTTCCACGCCCTTACGGGCGTGGCTATTGAATGTCGGCCCTTCGGGCCTGGAGATCGGTAATGGCAGAAAACATTAAATGCAAGCACTGCGACGAGAAACGACCTGCGATTGGCTTCGCACCCTTTCCCAACGAACTGGGTCAACGAATCGCCAAAGAGATCTGTCAGCCCTGCTGGGCCGCGTGGCTGCAGAAGCAGACCCAGATAATCAATCATTATGGTCTGGATCTAACCAGTCCCGACGCCCAGAATTTCCTGTTCGATAACATCAAAGGATTTCTCTTCAACGAGTCGCTTCCAGTCAATGAGCAAGCGGAGATTGATACGACCAAGGAAGGCACCGTGAAGTGGTAAGGGAAGAAGGGTAAGAAGGGTAAGAGGGGAAAAGGGAAAAAGAAAATCCCCCATTCTCGGTTTCCTCACCGCATTCCACTTTTTCGTATTTCTCGCCTTCTGATCACTCACCTGGCCGCAAGTCTGAAACCCGGGCGTTGCATTCGCCGTAACACCTGCGGGAAACCTGCGCAAAAGTTTACTACGTCGTTTTTCTAGGCTAAGCTTTCGCCTTCCGTCAGCAGCAAATAACAGTCAGGTGTTTCGACTATCCGGCAGCTTAATCTCTCGGGTGAACAGCTCAACCACATTCGGAGAATAATTTTCATTCTCAGGAGGAACCCAACTTGCTTAATCGCAGCGTACTCATTCGTGCTCTCTGCCCAGTCGCGATCGTCGCTTTTCTCTTGTGCACATTCGGGAGCGCTGGCGCGCAAACCAAACTGCTTCGGTTTCCTGACATAAACGGCGACAGAGTTGTCTTCACCTACGGTGGCGACCTCTGGACTGCGTCCGCGGCAGGCGGATCGGCGATCAGGTTAACTTCGCATCCGGGCATGGAAGTGTTCGGCAAGTTTTCTCCTGACGGTAAGTGGATTGCTTTCACCGGACAGTATGACGGCGATGAGCAGGTTTATGTGGTTTCTTCAGGCGGCGGCGTGCCGCGACAGCTGACCTTTTATCCCGCCAAGGGACCATTCACGCCGCGTTGGGGTTGGGACAATCAGGTCTATGGCTGGACGGCTGACGGCAAGCGGATCATTTTCAAGTCGCAACGCGATTCGTGGGCGCTGCCGATAGCGCGTCTGTATTCCGTCTCGGTGGAAGGCGGAGCGGCTGAAGCGTTGCCGATGCCTGAGGCTGGCTCCGGAGATTTCTCGACTGACTCGAGCAAGATTGTTTACTCGCCGCAATCGCGTGACTTCCGTCCCGAGAAACGTTACGGCGGTGGCCAGGCCAACGCCCTTTATATCTTTGATCTGAAAACTTACGACACTAAACGGATCACCGAAGGCCCGCGTGCTACGCGCGATCCAATCTGGCTCGGTAACACGGTTTATTTCAACTCCGACCGCGACGGACACTTCAATCTCTACGCCTACAACATTCCCAGCGCCAAGACCACGCAAATAACCAACAACAAAACCTGGGACGTGCGCTGGCCCAGTTCTGACGGCGAAGACCGAATTGTTTATGAACTCAATGGAGAGTTACAGGTCCTCAATACGAAGAACCAAAAGAGCAATCCGATTTCCATCAACGTTCCCAACGAGGGCTTAGCTAGTCGTCCCAGCCGGATCTCGGCCGCAAACAATATCGAATCGGTAAATCTGAGTCCGAAAGGCGAGCGGGTGCTCTTTTCTGCGCGCGGCGACATTTTCTCGGCGCCGATAGAAAAAGGGCCGACGCGCAACCTGACGCATTCTTCCGGCGCCCATGACAAGTGGCCCAGCTGGTCGCCCGATGGTAGTCGCATCGCTTTTATCTCTGACATGAGCGGCGAGGAAGAGCTTTACACGATTCAGCAGGATGGCTTGAAACCTGCCGAGCAGATCACGCGCGGCGGCAGCGCGATGCGTTATCAACCGGAATGGTCGCCGGATGGAAAGCGGATTGCGTTTTCAGACAAGGATGGAAAGCTTTACGTCGTCACGCTCGCCGATCGCAAGCTAGTTGAAATTGTGGACGCCCCACACGGGCAGATTCGCGATTACACCTGGGCGCCGCGTGGAAATTATCTGGCTTTCAGTTACGACGACAACTCCAATCGTTTCTCTGCGGTTCGTATTTGGAACCTGGCAGACGGCAAGGTGCGCAAAGTTACCGACGACATGTTTAATGCTTACAGTCCCACCTGGGATCCGCAGGGAGAATATCTCTACTTTCTCGCTGATCGCGAGTTTCAGCCACAGATTTCGCAAATCGAGTTTAACTACGCAACGAATCGTACTGCCTACATCTACGCGCTCGCGTTGCGGAAGGACGTCAAGCATCCGTTCCCCGCTGAGAGCGACGAAGTAACTATTACCAAGCCGGACGAATCTCCAAAGCCAAAAGGAACGCCGGCCGGCGAGGAGCCGAAGCCACCAGCGAAAGATATCAACAAAGAACTCAAGGAACCGGCAAAGGGATCAACGCCTGAGACTGAGAAGCCGGCGCCCGCAGCGGCGTCTCCACAAGGTGAGTCGAAGCCAGACGCCAAGCCGCCCGCCACCATGACGATCGACTTTGACGGCATCGTCAGCCGCACCGCGCGCGTTCCCGTGGGTGCCGACAACTACGGCGGCCTGTCAGCGAAAACCGGGCACCTGATATATGCAACCGGCTCAGCTTTCTACTATGGCCGCTCAGGCGATCGCCCCACTGTGCTCAAGATCTTTGCCTTCAAAGATCGCAAAGAGACGACGATTGCGGAAGATATTCGCGGCTACGTGCTGTCGGATGATGGTGCGAAGCTGCTGGTGGCGCAGGGGCCCGGATATAACATCTACGACGCCACTCCGCAGGGAGACAAAACGCGCAAGCCGGTTTCGACCGGTGGGCTTTTTGTCGATCGCGTTCCGGCGGAAGAGTGGAACCAGATTTTCAATGAAGTTTGGCGACGGTATCGCGATTGGTTTTACGTTGCGAACATGCACGGCTATGACTGGATCGCTTTGCGCGAACAGTACAAGCCACTGCTGCAATACGTGCAGCATCGTTCTGACTTGAATTATGTCATCAGCGAAATGGTTTCAGAGTTGACTATTCAGCACGCCTACATCGAAGGCGGCGATTTTACAATTCCCCCGCGTCCGCGCGGTGGCTTACCCGGTGCTCGGTTTGAAATCGACAGTAAGTCGGGCCGTTACCGGGTGGCCAAAATCTTCCAGGGAGAAAACGAGGAAGACCTCTATCGCTCGCCGCTCACCGAGATTGGAGTCAACATTAATGTCGGCGACTATGTTTTGGCGATTGACGGCGAAGAGTTGAAAGGCACAGACGACATCTACCGCCTGCTCAGAAACAAAGCGGACAACCCGGTAAGTCTTACGGTCAACAAGACGCCTTCGCTGGAGGGCGCGCGGATTGTCTCGTATCGTCCCATTACTGATGAATCGAACCTGATCTATCTGGATTGGGTGGACCGTAATCGGCGCAAAGTGGATCAGGCGACCGGCGGGCGCGTCGGCTACATTCACATTCCCGACATGGGAGCCGCCGGCATTCGCGAGTTTATCAAGTGGTACTACCCGCAGATTCGCAAGGAAGGTCTGGTCGTAGACGTGCGTGCAAACGGCGGCGGCAATGTTTCGCGCATGCTGATCGAACGGCTGCGACGAAAACTGCTGGGCCTAAACTACGCACGCACAGATGACGAAGCCAATACCTATCCTGATTCAGTGTTCGTCGGTCCGATGGTGGCGCTGCTCGATCAAAACTCGGCCTCCGACGGCGACATCTTTCCCTACATGTTTCGCAAGGCTGGACTGGGACCGTTGATCGGCAAACGATCGTGGGGCGGCGTGGTCGGGATAGGACCCCGCGGGCCACTAATCGACGGCGGCCAGATCTTTGTACCAGGATCGGGCCTGACTGATGAAAACGGCAACTGGGTTATTGAAGGCTATGGTGTCGATCCGGACATTGAGGTGGACAACGATCCGAAGTCGGAAATTGAAGGGCGCGATCCGCAGCTCGAGCGCGGCATTGCCGAAGTGATGGCGCGGCTCAAGACGCCGGTGAAGCTGCCGCCGAAACCGGCGGGGCCCGTGAAGACGATTAAGTAGTTACCGACAAATAGCCCAACCGTCACTCTGCGACGAAAACGCCCCGGTTACTTCGCGAACCTCAATCTGCCGATGCTTCCGCGGGCGCCGGCAGCGTAGGCGATGGGCCGGCCACGGGCGAAACTCAACGTATCGAACCCGGGACCGGTGAGAGCCGTCCACGTACGGCCGTCGTCCGTAGAGTAGTCCGCGCCGGATGGGCCAATGGCTACGAGCGTTCCAGGCAAAGTAGGCACATACGCGACCGCCGAACGAAAGCCGGAGAGACCTGTCACCAATCTCCACGTGATACCGCCGTCGCTGGTCACCGCAAAATTGTCGAGCGCCTCGTTCTCCTTTCGGTAATCACCCCCAACGATGACACCGTGCTTCGCGTCGCGAAAAGCTACGGAGAAAATTCCGGCAGACGCACCGGCGATGAGCGGCGTTTCGGCAATCTTCCAAGTGCGACCTCGGTCGGTGGTCCGCAGTACGCGCGCTTTGGCCCCGGCGCCGGTACCAATCCACGCGTGCGACTTCCCAAACAAAGCGATGTTAGTGCCGCTCGCTGCAAACGCGCCCTCATTTTCCAACGCCAGCGGCAAATCATTAGCCGCCACGCGCACCCAGGAGCGCCCGCCGTTCTCCGTTGTCATGATGCAGAACTGACCGTCAATCGAATCTCCAATGACGATACCGTGGTTCGGGTCCCAAAAAGACATCGCGTCGTAGAAGGCTTTGGGATCGTCATTCTTGAATTGAAGCCTCCATGTCTGGCCGGCATCGGTCGTTTTGTAGATACGAGATGCCGGACCGTTGCCGATGCTGAGGACGTAAGCGGTGCGGTCGTCAATCGCATCAATGTCCCGGAAATCCAGGGCGCCCGCGGTTACCATGAGTTTCTTCCAGGTCGCACCGCCGTCGATGGTTCGTAGCACGGTGCTGTCTGCACCGCTTGCCCATGCGACGCGGTCGCTCACCGCGCTAACACCACGCAGACGTGCCTGTACACCGCTGGTTTGCAACGCCCATTGAGGCGAGGCGAAGAGAATGGCGGCGAAAAGGAGGAAAAGATTCATACGTGGTCACGCGAGCTGATCAATCAATTGATGACCATTGTTTTAGAGGAAGAGCGGGGGCAAGCCCACCTTCTGTATAGACCGGAGACATGGTTAACAGGTGTTCGGAGACATGGTGAACACATTCTAGCTCAGTTTGTTGTGGCGAAGATCAAGCTTGCCAATCTTATGGTTACAGAAAAAGACTTCGAACAAGCCATCGGTTATTGTTTGTCGTAAAGCGACATGAAGACCATAGAAGGCGCTGCCAACATGGTACTCGCGGCCTTCGTATTTGATATGACCATAGTTACGGACTTTGCGCACAATGTCAGCTGGGCCATATTCAATTGCTGGTAACTGTTCCGGGTAGCGACGGTGACTAGGTTGATAGCGCGAAGCCGGCACTGCCATGGCGAGTGCATCATGGGGACGCTCAGTGTTGTAGATAACGCGCCACTGATCAAAGTGGCGTTGCCACTGAGCCAGCGAGACACCGCGCAGATAGCGTAAGACTTCAGCCTCGAGAGTGCGATGAAAACGTTCGTCTTTACCTTGTGTCTGGGGATGATGTGGCCGCGAATGAGAAATGCCAACACCGAGTCGCAAGAGCCAGACTCCAAGAGCGGTATAGTAACTACGACCGCCTGAGCCCCAGGGGGAACCGTTGTCACAGGTGATCCAGTCGGGCAAGCCATAGCGGCGAAAGACCTGGATCATAGCTGTTTGGGTAATGTTTTTGGTGTTTCTGGCGCAGGCCTGCAGAGCTACAGCAAAGCGGGAATGGTCGTCCAGGATGGTCAGCGGATAGCAACGACCCTGAGGCAGTTTGAATTCGCCTTTGAAGTCCATCTGCCAGAGCTCATTAGGGGCCGCGCGCTCGAAGCGCAGAAAGGCTTGATGTTTGGCAGACTCTTTGGGGTCCAGTAGTTGATGGCGTTGCAGGATGGCGGTGATGGTGCTGGGCGCGGGCACCCCCGCATGGCCGAGGTCGCGCAAGCGTTTTTCCAGCTTTCGGCCACCCCAAGCGGGATGCTTACAGCGCAGCTTAGTGACTGTCTCTTCCATCTCGGTCGAGGTGCGTAACGGCGAATGGTGCGGCTGGCGCGAACGGTCCGCCAGACCGTTCGCGCCAGCAGATTGAAACCGGTCCAGCCGGCTGCATGGCCACGATCAAGAAAACAAATACATAAAAAACGAATGCGCATACCTCCCTGGGCTGGGGTCTTCTTTACCTCAAGCATTGGATCCCGGCAGAGAAGCGTGCCGAAATCCAATGCTCGCCGGCCGGTGATGTAGACAACCCAACCAGCGACAGCGACACTGAGTAGGCTGATTAGCAATGCGAGCAAGCGCACATTTGAGCTTCGCCACTTGAGTGACGGCTGCGCCGAATCCAACATGGCCATTCCTCCCTGGCCCGTGAGAAAGACAGCATTCCCGTGTTCCGTTGTCCAGGTTGGGAAGTACGCCGCGTTGGTTCGCCAGAGGCGAAACGAAGGATCTTGCGACTGTTGCATGAGGGGCTGTTGCCATGCCGCGATTCGTTGAGCTAATGCCTCCAGAAAAAGTCTCCCTGACGCGTAATCCTGAATTTTGAGGCGAAGTCTTCATAGTCCTGCTGTCGTGACACAATTTGGCTTGCCAACGGGGAGCCGTCATTTATCAGTATCACCTTCAGTGTAGGTGCGGCAGTTTTCCAATGCGAGAACCACGCATCGTTCGCCGAACGCAGCGTGGAGGGATCGATCACAACAATCAAGGACGGCAGATTCGAGATCAAATTCCACGGATCTGTTTCGCGACTTTGTGCCCACAAAAGGCTAATCTCAGGATGACCGTCGAAGGCCAATTGTTCCCACAGGTTGAAGAAATCGATGTCTTCCGGCGAGCGATTCTTAAAATGTGGAGACATCCAGGCGATTACAGGTTTCGCGTTGACGGTCTCGATTGCCGCCGCGGGCTGAAGCAAATTTTCGAAAAGATACCACCCTTCAACTTGCCACAATAAACGTACGGCTGAGCTCTGCCGCAAGCGTTCAACCTGTTCCGGCGAGTTAACCAGGTAATATGCAACTCCAAGATGACTGGCCAGTTTGCATGCATTCTCCGAAGTGATTTGCATGTTGGCGGCGCGACTCAACGCCGTTCCGTCAATCTCAAAATCTTCCTGAGTGGTGGAGAAGAGGTTGGTAACGGCGGTTCCAAGCGGCGCGGTGATTGCCTGTTCGCGAAAGATGGACCACAAGATCGGCCGTTGGTCCATTGCTATCTGATGGGTTAAAGCGCGGGCGAGAGCGAGTTCTCTTATTTCCCCACCGGAGGAGTTGAAAATAGCGTTTGGTCTGACAATTTCCACTAACAACTTTCCTGGAGCCTGCGCTTTAACCGCCTTGCGAACGCTCTTGAGCGCTTCATCTTCTGCCGGCGAAACAGCTGCGATTCCAAATTTTTGCCAGGGATGAACTAAACCCAGAATCAAGACGCACATCGCCAGGGCCGACTTGTATAGCCAGCCTCTGCCAATCAAGTCACGTAATGTTCGAGAGACGAGCAGGGAGCCTGGGATTGTACTTAGGATGATGGCGCCGGATAGAACGCGTGCGGGTTGAAAAGGTATACCCTCAAAAATTCCGCCAAGGCGAGTGAGAGATGCGATGGCTACAATCAACAAGGCCACGCATAAAGCCGCCAATGCCGGCCTTCGATGGCGCTCGGACCAAGCCACCCAAAGACAAATAGGCCAGACGAAATTGAGCGCCCCGAGTCCGGACAACAACACCGGAGCGTCGAGAGGACGTCCGATGGAATAGGCGTACCATTGAATGAGCGGCACTAGCCAAATAGCCGCAATCAAGGGCGGCGTCAGAATCAGCAGTGCGGAGTGGATTAAACTGCCAATCAATTGTCCGCGCTTGGTTACGCTCGATCTTCTTCGCCAGTAGTTGAAGGCAAGCCATGAGAAGGCAAACGCTGCCGCCAGCGGCAACACGTGAACGTTCGTAAGAATTAGAGCAGTTAGCGAAATTATTGCCAGCCCTGCGGCTGGTCTTGAGCGGGAAGCGTGAGGTAGCGCTCCGCACCATAGGCAGAAGAAGAAAATGCCAGAGTCTGCGTATACAAGCCAACTTCAAATAAGCCGAGAAGGCCGACCCCACCAAGCGAAGCGAGGTTCGAGCCGCAGACGATAACTCCGGCCCAGGCAGAATTTACTGCAGCCTCGACTGAAGACAGTCCGAGTCTGCGCGCTAGCCCGAAAAGGGCGCCCGGTAATCCAGCGAAGGATGCAGTGGTCAATATTTTTGCGGCAAGCGTGGCATCTGTGCCGGCAATTTTCATGAGCGTGGCACCGAGCCAATAGAAGAGCGGCGGGTAGTAGATAGGAAAGGGCATGCCTCCAAAAAACTCCGGCAACCAGCCCTGAATATCGGGGTAAACATGTATTGCATACAAATGTAAGGCGGCAACGTGCCCTGAACGATCCGCTCCACCTATTGCGTAGTTGGTCCAAAAACTCCACAAGAATCTTCCGCTCAAAACCAACCACCATAAGTGAACGGCTCCGATTAGTAGCCACCGGCGGTTTTTCTTGAGGAGTCTTTTCATCACTCAGAACGAAGTCGAGGAACATTTTCGTGCGCTGCACTCCGGTTGTAGCTGGACGCATTGCTAAGGGATCAGTTTGGAATATCCGGGGGCCCGAAGTGGCAAACAACCAAGATTGCCAGATTAGAGTGAGCATGCTTCCAGGATAGCAGGATTATAATCGTCACTTATTGAATTACAAGCCGCTTGGGAATTGAAGAGGATAATGGGATCGCGCTTAGTGGGGTGCTTACGTCGGTTATTTGTGTAAGCGCGGTATGTGGGCTATTAGGATTTGCGCTGGCCAGGATCGACAATGAGGCAATTGCTTGCCGCCAGCGCCCGCCGCAACGGCTGGGATTGAGGAGCGCTTTTTGGCTTACCCTATTTTATTGGTACCACCGGGATGATGCTTGGTCTGCCCTGGTGCTGCCAACAACGCACGGGCCCATGCACACGCCGTGAGCAGGGCGTGCCTTTCTTCGTGCGCGCGCCACAGAGATAAACAACTTCTTCGACGGAGGCTAGTGAGTTAGTCGTGGTATTAGGGTTCGTTCCTGATTCGGATGTCGCCGGCCGGAGAATTGACCTTCCAGTTGTGTCACTCAGCGGCGAATCAGACCTTCTTTCAACGATCAGTGGCGGCGTTACCGGACGCCGGACGAAGCCGGCAATGTAGCCGGCGCCAAACAACCCGATCATTGAGATCAGAGCCGGGCCAAAACGGGCTTTGCGCAAACGGAGGGCGCAGTCGCTGCAAAATCTCCGGCTCGTCCAGAAATGCCAACGCAGGCGAAGCAGTTTCGCGCCGCATTCCGAACAAAAATTTGGCTTGTACATGTGAGGGCTCCGACACGAGCGGGCAGTAGCCCGACAGTAATGGAGGGCTCGGCGGAGTTCCCGCTCAGTAATGGATAGCGTCTCGCGGCGTCGGAGCCCTCCACCACTGTCGGGCTACTGCCCGCTTTCAAATACTCAATTTTTGCGAACCTTTCCGGCTATGATCGCTTTCTTAAGCAACTTAAGCCGCAGTTGGGGCGTCCGAAAGTGGCGCGCCGGCAGATTGTCCGGCAGATTGTAGGGAGAGCGACCATCTTCTCTGAAGCTTTCGCCGCAACTGCCTGAAATCGCTCGATTGCAAAAAGCCTTGCTTGACGGGATACTCAGTGTTCACAAGCTGCGCTGGGCAACGTCACGTCAGTACTCGATTAATGTTGACCTGTTCAGTCTTGGTATTTATAAGGAACCAGAAAATCTTTTATCGATGAAGCCTTCATATTCTCGCCCGACAGTATTGTCTCGCTACTTCTTCGCCAGCCTTCTTTTTCCGCTCGTGTTGCTTAGCGGCGCTCCGCTAACTCGTGCGCAGGATCAGGACGATGTGATACGCACCGAAACCAACCTGGTGCAGTTGAATGTCGGTGTCGTCGATCCTCAGGGACGCGCCATCACGTCGCTTTCGCAGAACGACTTCACTGTTTACGAGGACGGCGTCAAGCAGCGCATCCTTCACTTTGATCCAGCCAACGCACCTTTCAGCCTGGTGCTTTTGTTGGACGTCTCCGGATCGACCTTGAGTTTTCGCCCGCAGTTTAAGCAGGCGGCCCTCAGGTTTCTCGACGCCCTGGCGCCGGAGGACCGAGTTTCAGTGATTCAGTTTAACGAGAAGGTCAAACTGCTGACCGGGTTTACAACCGATCGCGAGAAGACGGGCTACGCGATCGACAAGAGAGCTGACGGCGCTGGCGAGACGCATTTTTTTGAGGCGCTGAAATATGCGTTGACTGAGTTGGACAAAGAAGGCAAACAACGGCGAAAGGCGATTGTTGTTTTGACGGACGGCCTCGACACGCAACTCCGCAATCTGGATCGTCCCCTGTTGGCGAAGGCGCAAAACGATCAGGAAGCGATAGCCGCTATTGATCCCAAGGCCAGCAATGCTCTCAACGCTGTGCTTACCGCTGCTGACCGGCAAGGAGTCTCAATCTTTCCGCTGGCGTTGCCGTCAGGCGATCCCAAGCGACTGCCTTTACCCGATCCGGTGATTAACGGAATCTACTACGCCGCTCGAGCGCGTCTGCAGATTCTTGCGGATCGCACCGGCGGCCGGCTCAACGACATCCAGCGGCTTGATCAGATGGCGCGGTTGTATGCGGAGGTGGCGGCAGAATTGCGGACGCTCTACACGGTGGCTTATCAGCCGGCCGGGGAGCGAGCGCGCACCGGCAAATGGCATGAAATAAAGATTGAAGTTGGCCATCCCGAACTGATTGTGCGCACGCGACCGGGTTATTTTGCTCGCTGATCACACTCACGGAAATGCCATTGACTTTTTCCCGCCGCGAGAATATCGTCGCGTCGTTTTCCAAAAGGGCTGAATTTTCTCACGAGCCTGCTCCTCGCAACACTCGCTTAAATTTGGCCTTTTATTCCTAAGGTCCGCTCAGTCCTTCAACAATCGACTCAAGCCATGAGGAGGTAACCCGTGGCAACAGATTTCGACGCAGTAGTGATCGGTAGTGGCTTCGGTGGCGCCGTCTCCGCCCTTAGACTGGCGGAGGGAGGTTATCGAGTGTTGGTCCTCGAGCGAGGACGGCGTTGGCATCGGCTCGAATACCCGAGCGTTACGCGCCGCGATTGGCTTTGGGATGAGTCTCATCCCGAGCGAACCAACGGCTGGCTCGACATCCGCAACCATGGAAACATCAGCACGGTGGCCGGAGCCGGCGTCGGCGGCGGATCGCTACACTTCGCGAACGTTGTCATCGACGCACTGGAAGATTTCTTCCAGGCCGGCTGGCCACCGGAGATCAATTTCCAGGTGCTGGCGCCTTACTACCAGCGGGTAAGCGACGTGCTCAACCCCCGTAGAATTCCCTCCAACCAATTCTCCAACCGCACTAAGCTGCTGCGCGAGGCCGCGCTCCTCGCGGGCTTCGGGGCACAGTATGACGAGGTCGATCTCAACATCAAGTTTGACGAGAACTATGCCTATGACGCCTCCCGCGAACCGCGAGCAGAGGACAGCGTTATGAAGCCCAACCTCGATGGCATCGACCAGGGTTTTTGTGTCCATCTTGGTCAATGCGAACTTGGCTGTCCGGTGGAAGCGCGGAACACTCTCGCGCTCAATTACATTCCGCGCGCAGAGAAGCGTGGCGCAGAAGTGCGCCCGCTGCATATCGTCCGCAAGATCGAACCAATCGCGGGCGGTTACCGCGTACACTTTGACCGCATCGAGAATGGCAACCTCAAGCCCGGTTCGGTGACCGGACGCGTCGTCGTAGTCTCGGCCGGTTCGATCGGCTCAACCGAACTACTGTTACGGAATCAGAAGCAGCACAAGACCCTGCCCAATTTTGGGAAGCCGCTTGGCAGCAAGTGGTGCACTAATGCCAACTACCTGAGCCCGGCCTTTCACGCCGGACGCAAGGTTTATCCTTCACGCGGACCTACGATCACCGCCGGTATTCGCTTCTTCGGCGCCAACAACTATAAGGGCAGCCGGTTCATGATCGAAGACGGAGGCGTTCCCGACCTCCTGTTCCAATACAAGGAAAGTTTAAAGAACCCGAGCGGCGACGCACAGAACTTTGCCACCGCCTTGAAGGCTCTCTACAAAGGACTTAATCAAGAGCCCTTCGAGACGCTGATGCCCTGGTTTGCACAGGGACGCGACGAGCCCATCGGAAAGTTTAAAGTTGAGAAATGGTTCCTCGGGTGGTTCGGCCCCTGGGTGTTGCGACTGGATTGGAGCACCAGCGGAGCGCGGAAGGTGCTCGACGGCATCCAGGAAGTGCATCGCAAACTGGCCGAAAAGACCGGCGGCAAATTCATCATTCAATTGCCGGATGCGGCGATTACGCCGCATCCACTCGGCGGCTGTCCGATTGGATCAACGTCCGCCGATGGAGTTGTGAACCACTTCGGAGAGACCTTCGCTTACCACAACCTTTACGTGGCGGACGGTTCGATTTTGCCGGCGCCGGTGGGACACAACCCCTCCAAAACAATCGCCGCGCTGAGTGAACGGATCGTTGAGTCGATTGTGAATGAGGGGCGCTAATAGTTCACGCCGGACTCAGTCCTGGCAACGCAAGATAAGTATGCAAGTAACCTCACTTGAAGGAGAAGAACAATGGCAGACAACATAAATCGCTCGGACGTTGTGGTCGATTTCAAGGATATCTACGGCGAGACAATTACGGACAAGGTTGAGATCAAGATCTACAACACTCAACTTCAAAGTCTCAAGGACATCTTTAACGTTTCATTCAAGGGACAGCCTGCGACGCTGCCTGGTGTACCGGCATTCCCAACCGGTCACGCGCAAATGATCGTCACGCCAACCAAGTATCGCTTCAAACAAAGGTTCATAAATGTTCAGGCGGGCGAGACGAATAAAATAACCGAATATTTCTTTGTGGAACCGTCTAAGGCTAATCCGCATCCGATCGAATTCGCTGACCTGGCGGCAAAATCTTACGGCGAGGCGTTGCTTCGCATCCTGAAGGCTTCAGGGATTGGCGCGCCTGCCTGGAACCAATTGAATAAGCGTAACAGGGCTACCATTTTGAACCTCTGCGCGAAGATGTCGAGAGAAACGGTGAAAGACAAAACAAAAGTAGTAACTTTTGTTGATAGTATTGACCAGACCTGGCTCGACACCAAACACTGGGAGCGAATCTTTGCGCGCGTCAACAAGGATTTGCTTCCGGCGTTGCGCAAGTACCCGGAGGTATACACCAGCGTTGACGGCGGCATGCATCACTTCCCTCCGGATGGTTGGGTGCCTGTGAAGAAACCTGACAGCTTCAAAACTCTGAAAGACTCTGCCGGAAATATTCAGTTTACCTTCGCGGAGAAAGCGGGACCTGTATACCTTGCTGACATCGATCTGGATGATCACAAGGGACTGGAACACATAGCGGATGTTCTAAAGCATAAATTCTCGGGTAAGGATACTGACCCTTACGATATCCAGCAGACGCTCTGGTTTGCTCAGCAGCTCGATGCTGAGTATCGACTTCTGTGAGAGATCCCATGCTTACTAACAAACGAAAGCGCGTCGGCTCTACCTAAACTCGCCCGCGTTTTACTATTCACGATTAACCATTTACTATTTACCAAAAAGGGCACCCGTAGCTCAGCTGGATAGAGTACCTGACTACGAATCAGGGGGTCGCATGTTCGAATCATGCCGGGTGCACCATTTAGTTTCAATAAGTTAGGGCGTCGCTATTGGACGCCCTTTCTTAATTTGTGTGCCTATGGTGTGCCAGTTTTTGAAAAAGGCTCTCAGCCGTAGAGCATTCGCTCGATTGTGGCAGTCGCTTCTGATTGCATTCCCGGAGCCACATGAGAGTAGACATCCAGTGTAAGCATGGTTGAGCTGTGGCCGAGTCGCTCAGCTACGACCTTGGGATGCGTGCCAGCTTGAAGCAACAGACTGGCGCACGTGTGGCGCAAGCAATAGAGGGAGAGGTTAGCTGGCAGTTTGGCAGTTTCTAGTGCAGGCTTGAAATGTCTTCTTACGAGGTTTTTACGCATGATCGGTGCGCCCTCGCTATTTGCGAAGACTAAGTCAGTTCTAACGCCAATCTTGAGCAGGGCCTCAGCCTGACTCGCTCGATGTGCCTTTAGCTGTTCCACTAGGGTTGTAGGCAAGGGCACAGAGCGACGTGAGCCCTTTGTCTTGGTATCAGCGAAGTAGAAACCGCCCGTTGTGTGCCATTGCAGGGTTCTCTGAATGGTTGCAGTCGCAGTGTCCAAGTCAATATCCGTCCAGTTCAATCCAAGGGCTTCTGACGGTCTGGCTCCAGTCGTCATGAGGAAGGCAAACAAACAAGCGTGTTTGCTGCGCACAGCTAAAAAGCGAGTGGCTTCTTCTTTGGTGAGTGACTGCATTTCTCGCGCTTTGTGGCGTGGTAGTTCTACTGAGTCGCACGGATTCGAATGGATAAGGTGCCATTTGACAGCTTGAGAGAGAGCACTTCTCAGTGGAGCGTGTATGTGGCGAGCAGTCGAGGTGGGTTGAGAGCCGTAATACTTCTGAATGTCTTCTGCTCGCAGTTGTGAGAGTCGCGTTTTGCCTAGCTTGGCAACAACTCGATCCAGAAGCCATTCGTAGCTATCAAACGTTTGCTCGCTGACTCGCGGTTTAGCAACAGTGCTCAGCCATGTGGCGAGATACTCGCCAAGAGAGACCTTAGTTTGAAAGGTAGGGATGCCTAAGTCTTTCTTGGTTAACGCGTCATTCAGCCATTTTTGGGCGTCGCCCTTGGTGCCGTGAATCGTGTGATTCTGGTATTGACGCTTGCCTTCAGCAGTACGGCCAAGGAAAATCCGCACTACCCAAACTCTGTCGCCTCGTTTGATTATCTGTCCCGCCATTTTATTTGCCCTTCCTTCTTGTTTTGCGCTCAACCTTTACGAGAAGAACCCCCGGCTGACACTCCAGCGCCTCGCAGATGCTCTCTAAGGCGTCGAGGTCAAGCCTCTGTGCCTTTCCGTTAACCATTGCCGCGAGGGTCGCCCAGCGGATGCCTGTTTGCTGCGAAAGCCAGTAAAGGCTTCGCCCGTTCAGTAGCTTCTCAAGCTCGATCTTGATCATGCTGGCACTATACGCTTAGCGTCTATAGACTTCAAGCGTTGAATCAAATTATTATCGGATTGTTCCTTCTGCTTATGCGGAGTGCTCTTGTATTCTTTCAGGTATGGCTGACACCTGTAGACTTTGCGGCAAACGTTTAGGCGCACGTGAAACGAACCCTTGCTCTACCTGCCTTAAGAATGAACCTAGCGATCTGTTAAAGCGCTTCAACGAAAGCGACAAGGAAGCCTTGCGGGCAGAATTGGGACTTCCGTTGAATGCCGCGTGGAGAGTGTTCAATGAGGATGCGGCTATTACTGTTGGCAACGAGTGGAAGGGCTATAAACTAGAACTTCTTGGTGTTGAGCTAGGCCTATATTCAGAATGGCCGATAGTCCCGGAAGGGCTCCGTTTCTACGAACAGATAGGTGCAATTGCTATAAAGAACGCAGGAGGATACGACATCATCCGACCCTCGCTTCTTTTACCCTTCACTTGCATACCTGTCCCCGAAAACCCGGAGTTGATTATCAAGCTTTGTAGAATTCGAGCTTTCTATAAAAGCTCGCCCCTGTACTCAGAAATGCGGCCTCGGCCTTTAGGGGTTCGACGGGTTGCGATTCATGGTCTTGAGCACAAACACACGCAAAAGGATCGCGAAAAGGCCTTCAAGGGGCTAGATCTCCTGAGGGCGGCTTTTGAAAAAAGAGGCGGCAGGAGTAAAGGTAGCCGGACTTACCAAAAGGCAGATTTTCTTATCCGAGCACCGCTGGCTTACCTGGACTTTTACAATCGTACGGGGAAGTACCCAGACGGTGCGCTACTCGCTATTGAAATGTACCTCAGTCGCTCGGCATTCTTTGAGCATCTGAAAGTCTACAAACTAAAGATGAACGATATTCGCGCTCTCGCCAGAAAATTAACCCAGGAATCAATTATCAAGACTTAATTGGACTCTCTTGAGGGTCTCTCTGTGTTTTCCTGAGCGTAGGAGGTAATACCTATGCTTATCAAAGCACCAGAGGCAGCAAGAATCTTAGACATCAGATTAGCGCGACTCTACGAGCTAACAAGACTGAAAATAGTCCCGGCTGTGAGAGTTGGCCCAAAGCAACTCCGCTATGACCGTGAGTCTCTCTGTGAATGGATTCGGCAAGGCGGACTTAAAGAACACAATGACCACCGCAATGCCGCGACGTAAAGGACGATGACGACCCCCAACAAGTCTGCACAGCGAATTAGCTCAACTGACTTAGGCAATGCACGGCGGTTGGTGAAACTGTTCGGCAAAGACTTGCGTTATTGTTACGAGTGGGGGCGGTGGCTGGTCTGGAACGGCATAAGATGGCAGGAGGATGCCACGGGCGAAATCGAGCGACGTGCTAAAGAGACCACGCGAGCGATCTACAACGAAGCCGCACAAGCCAAGACTCAAGAAAAACGTGAGAAGCTGGCAGCATGGGCCACCAAGAGCGAATCAGAGCGAGCTATTAAAGCGATGATCAATCTTGCGCGATCGGAGCCGGGCATTCCGATCACCCCCGTCAAGTTGGATTCGAATCCTTATCAGCTTAACTGTGTCAACGGCACAATAGATTTACGCACAGGTAAACTGCATCGAAATCGCCGCGAGGACTTGATCACCAAACTCGTACCCGTCAAATACGATCCGAAAGCCCGCGATGACGTGTGGGAAAAGGTTCTCAACGAAGCGACAGGCGGCAATATAGAACTCCATGAGCTAATTCAACGAGCTTTCGGATATTCGACTACGGGTGACACTAGCGAAGAAGTGCTGTTTTTGATCCACGGACCAGCGGCGACCAGCAAGAGCACAATTATCGAAGCAATCAAAGCAACTCTTGGAGACTACGCGCGAACAGCTGACTTTGAAACATTCATCAAGCGCCGAGATGTAGGCGGACCGCGGAATGACATTGCGCGTCTCGCGAGCAGTCGGTTCGTAGTCTCAATCGAAGTTGACGAGGGAAAGCAGCTTGCCGAAGGCCTGGTCAAAATGGTCACAGGCGGTGATACGATTACAGCCCGCAAGCTGTATCACGAAAGCTTCGAGTTTAAGCCCGCGTTCAAGTTAGTACTGGTCACGAATCACGCGCCTACAGTCGATCCGGATGATGATGCTATGTGGCGGCGTATTCACGTGATTCCGATGGTTTGCCAAGTCCCTAAACACTTGCGAGATCCAAAGGTCAAAGCCCATCTGACAAACTCAACCATTGCCGGGCCTGCGATTCTCCAGTGGTTATTGAAAGGCTGCCTTGCATGGCAACGCGAGGGACTCAAAATTCCGGCAGTGGTCCAACAAGCAACTGATGATTATCGCGCTTCACAGGATTCGTTTGGTGACTTCATTTCGGATCGCTGCGTTCTGGAAACGGATGCTTGGGTATCGAGTGAAGAGTTACATGAAGAATACGACGCATGGTTAAGCCATCGCGGCTGGCTGAATGGTGACAGTCTGAACGATAAAGCGTTTGCAAAGAAGCTGCAACGCTTCGGCTTGTTCTCCCGAAAAGGCACGGGCGGCGTGCGGGGGTGGAGCGGTGTTCGACTTGATCGCGACAAACCTTCGTTCGCTGCTTCGACAACAGATTCTGACCCAGTTCAGTGAGGACTGCGAGTGGCGGTAGTGGCACTTGGTGGCGCTTTGTCGGGAAAGTTCCCTTATGAGTGGAAACTGGAGAAACTGACCGAAATTCCGCCACTATCCGCCAAGCGCCACTCCAAACTGGGCGAAAGCAAATCGATTGTGTCTTTGATTCAGTCGTATTTCTCGCTGGTCTATTATTAAACAGATGGAGCTTGACGATGCGCCTCAAATTGACCTGCCAACTGAAGGCGAGGTACTGCTCTGCTAGCTCTATTGCTACTCACCTCTGCGGCACGTAAAAGAATTCTTGCATAAACTAAAAACCGCACTCTCACGATCAACCATTGTGATCGTATCGGAAATGCGGATATAAGAAATCTAATCGGGGAGCCACCCTTAAGAAAGCTTGCTAGGCTCCTCCTTGGGCGTTGACGGGGTGAGGACGTTGACGCCCTTTTGGATTTGCCAATACTAGAATTCTTGCTTTACCCCGCATCGGGTGATATAAGCTGCGCGTTCTTCTCATCTCCCACTTGAGGGGCAACTCAAATTCCTACCGCATACCCCACAGCCAAGCGGTACATTAAGCCGCTTAAGGGATCGACGGAGCCTCATCTCATACGCTTTTCAGACAACGAACGCTACGTGGTAAAGTTTCAAGGGAACCCGATAGGTTTACGTGCGCTCGCAGGTGAATTTGTATGCAATCAACTTCTTCATGAGTTACAATTTTCCAGCTTATCGGGACGACTGGTTGAAGTAAGCGCCTTCTTTATTGCGACGGAGCCAAATCTAAAGGATAGGAACCTTAGAGCGGGATTGCAGTACGCGTCGCCCTACGTTGAGGATCATGACGACTACAACGCGGGTTATGTCCCACAATTAACCAACAGAGACGCCTTGCCGGAGGTAATCGCGTTCGACACTTTTATTTGCAACCGAGATCGGTCTCCGGGCAATGTGTTGATTAGTTTTGCTGACCCATCAAGGAACAATCGCTCCTGTACCTTTCATTTAGTCGATCATTCAGAAGCGTTCGGTACTGGCAGGTGGAGCGAGGAAACCCTCAAATCGCTTCAAAATGACGAGAACATCTATGTTTATGCCGTGACCTTTGATCACATCTCCCCTAAAATGGACGCTTTCGAGTCCAGTCTGGTACGCTTAGAAGCGTTAACCCCAGCTAAAATCAAAGAGATCATTGAGGGCGTTCCATCTGAGTGGAAACTATTCATCGGAGAGGCGACCGCTTTGGAGGAATTCTTGATCGACCGGAAGGCTAAGGTGCGCGCCATTTTGGCCAAGCACTTAAAGCCAACTCATGCGTGAGGAGATATGCTATGCCTCTAACCAGCTTCTACAGCATCGTACGCTATGTCCCAAATTTGATTAGGGATGAGGGGATTAACATCGGAGTAGTATTAGAAATTGGCAGCAATGGGCGCAGAACCATTGCTCACCAGTTTACAGAAAATTTTCAACGAGCCGCCAAGATCGACCCGTTCATACGAACATCTGTATTAGAAAGAAATGTCAAGAACGCAGTTGACCAGATATTAGGAGAATTGGATAGCCTAAGCTTAAGTAGAGTGATTGAAAGTCACGGAGGCGGGAAAATTCAGTTCACACCACCGCGCTTAACCCTCGTAGATCACGACAGTATAGAGCAAGAGATCAGTGAACTATACGATCAGTTTGTGTGGGAGGATAGAGAAGCGCGTCATCAAGGGATAAGTGATATTAAGTTACGGCAGAAGGTGGTAAGCACACTCTACCGTGTTGACGGACTTGACCCCGAGAAAGTGAAAGTCAATACGAAGAACCAACCGGTTGAGGTAAGGGGCGACAGGTTTAATCATAAGTTCGACCTTAGCGTCCAATTCAACGGAAGACCGGATTTTGTTCGGCTTCTATCTTTCGATGTTGAGCACCATCTAGAAAAACTAGAATCAGCAAAGGCGCTCGTATTTGACGCCTCAGATATTGAAGCAGCCAAGCAGCATATCGGAGTCTACTCCGTTTTGTATCCTCCAAAATCAAAGGTTGCGGCGCGGCGTGAATCGTTTCTTGAGGCTCAAGCGATTCTACGAGATAGGGAGATACCTGCATTCGATTTCAATGACGAACAGGACATAGCCAAGTTCGTGAGAGCCTTAAGAAAGTAGCTCTCGCAAGCTCCAAACGTGTCCGGTGATTCCTGATTCCATCGTGGGAGTACATCGATTCGAAGAATGAATTCGGCAAAAGCTGTTGGTAGTGGAGTTTTAGTGAATTTCACGACTTCGGCAGCAGCTCGGCGAGCTTGTTCAAATGCAAATCGGCATTCATCCAAATCGTTTGCATCGCCTTATCGGAATCCGCTAGTTCCATGCCGTACCAATTCTCAGTTGCGAGTGAATATTTAGGAATTAATGTACTACCCGGCTCTTTATCCTGGCGCAACTGGCCGCATACCGGTCGGACGTGAGGGAGGCCCTCAGGGCGGCCCTCAGAGCCCTTCTCGCACTCGTAGCCTCCTTCAGAGAACTTCTCTCCCCACGCTTTTCCAGCATCAACATATGCATCAATCGCCGCCTGAATTTCAGCCTTTAGTGGAGACCCATCTAAAAGCACCCGAGAAGCCGCGTTAGTCTTATCCCTCGCCTCAATCAATAATTGACCGTACTGTTGGTAGTTGACGCCTACGTGAGTTGCCGCCTGGACTTTCCTAAGCGAAGCCAGTGCTTCGTATGCTTCAGCCGGATGTCGTTCGGCACAGCAAGCCGTGACAGCCGCGAGGGCAATTAGACTGCCTGTGAATAAGCGCTTCATCCTTTTTGTTTTTCCCCCATCCATATTTTTAGGCCCTGGGCCAGCCAAGGGCGCTAGGGCCTTTTTGTAAATTTCAGCCCGCACGTAGAAGGGGGGTGACCTTAGCTTCACTCGCGGAAAGATCGACTTCCCGGCATGGGGGGGTTGATAGAGAGATACCCGCCCTGTCCATCATCGACGACTAGGTGATCTACTCTCTGCCACATATTCGATCAAATCTCCCGCTTTACAACCTAGAGTCTTGCACATCGTGTCCAGAGTCTCGAGTGACGCTGACTTTACTTGGTTATTGATGTACTTGCTTATCACACTTGGATGAATGCCAGACATTTGCGCTAGGCGGTAAGCGGTCCAGCCTCGTTTCTTCAGCAGAGTATCCAGTCGAAACCTAATCATGGGTAAACTATAGCATGCAACGAATAATACACAATTTATGAAATAGCCTGTTGCGGATAGTACATAAGTCGTGTATTATCCGCTTATCGGATTGCTTATGATAATAGTTCTTATGGAAAGCTATATGGACTGATACTTAGCACAAGAAACGAAACCCGCGAGAGCTACCAACTCTCACGGGCTTCTAACCACCAACTCGATCCACTGCTTAAGGAGAATCGAATCATGGCTACACCAAACTTTACCACCTTACTACACGAAGCGGTCAACAAGCCCGGAACGATCATGAAGGCTTATTCCGCATTCCATAACTACTCTCTCGGAAATCAGCTGTTGGCGATGGTTCAGTGCCAAGTAAGGGGCATGGAACCAGGCCCGATCAACACTTTCCCACGCTGGCAGGATCTGAAGCGCCACGTCAAAAAAGGCGAAAAGGCGTTAACTCTCTGCATGCCAGTTACGGTGAAGAGGAAAGAAGTTGACGGATCGGGCGATGAACAGGATGCGAGTTTTACGACGTTCGTTTATAAGGCGCGTTGGTTTGTCTTGGCCCAGACTGACGGCGAGGCAATGGAGTTACCTCCTATGCCAGCTTGGGACGCAGATAGAGCATTATCTGCTTTAGACGTTCAACGCATTGCTTTCACTGCTACGGATGGGAACTGCCAGGGTTACGCGAAGCAGCGTCAAGTGGCGATCAATCCAGTAGCACAGCTGCCGCATAAGACACTCTTCCACGAAGTTGCCCATGTGATGCTGGGACATACGTCTGAAGCAGACTTCAACGATTCAGAACTTACTCCGCGAAACTTGCGCGAAGTAGAAGCGGAAGCCGTCGCTCTGCTTTGTTGCGAGGCTCTTAGCTTAGACGGAGCGGAGTATTGCCGGGGATACATTCAGGAATGGCTAAGGCGAGGAACCGATAGCGCGATTCCTGAAAAGAGCGCACAAAAAATTCTCCGAGTAGCAGATCAGATTCTCAAAGCTGGTGCAACAGTTTGATGGAATCCGGCAGGACACAGGACTCCTGTGTCTCACCGCGTTCTATCAAACTGGAGGGCACTATGGACAACCTGATCAGACAAGATGCCGCAACGGCGATAGCGATTCAAACCGTACTCGATAGCCTGGACAGTCCGCACAGTAGGCGAGCCTATGAAAGGCACCTGCGAGAATTCATTGCTTGGTATCGCTCGACTGGACAAGCGTTCTGCAAAGCCACCGTACAACGATACTCCGCTCAACTGCGCGAGACAGGCTTATCAGCTGCGACGATCAATCAGCGACTATGTGCGATCCGAAAACTTGCCGAAGAGGCATCAGACAATGGCGCATTAGATGCACAGATTGCGAATGGCATTCGAGCGGTCAAAGGTGTTCGCCAGGATGGAATCCGTTCGGGCAATTGGCTCGCCAAGCAGCAAGCCCAGCAGCTCTTGAATGCGCCGGATACAAACACACTCAAGGGACTCCGAGACAGAGCGATCCTAGCGCTTCTCTTAGGTTGTGGATTGCGACGAGCAGAAGCCACTAATCTGACTTTTGATCGTATTCGGCAACGAGACGGACGGTGGGTATTGGTTGACATTGTCGGCAAGCGTAACAAAGTGCGGAGTGTGCCGATGCCGAACTGGACAAAGCAAGCGATTGATGAGTACGCGCAGACGGCGGACCTTAGCGAGGGAATGGTGTTTCATTCGATCAATAAGGGAGCACGTTTACATGGTACGCGGATGTCGGAGCAAGCTGTGTATAACCTCGTCGTGGTTTATGGCGACTTGCTCGGGTTCCGCAAGCTTGCCCCACATGATTTACGTCGGACCTTCGCGAAGTTGGCACACAAGGGAGGGTCTGGTCTAGAACAGATCCAGCTTTCATTGGGGCATGGCTCAATTCAGACGACTGAGCGGTATCTTGGAGTTGAGCAGGATCTCACCGATGCGCCTTGTGATCGGCTGGGTCTGAGACTCTAAAGCTGGACCAGCATCAGACTGCTCTTTTTATGTGTGCGCTTTCGTTGAAGGGTTTGGGTTTAAGGGTGTGTCCTGGCTTGTGGTCCGCTGGTCGTCCAGTTCCTTAAGCGTGATTGTTACAGGTTCGCAATCGCACTCACCTGGGATCGCGCCAGCCACCGCTAGTTCACGGCAAGTGTGTCGCTGACCGGGTTTCACCTCTACGGGTATACCCGTGTCCAGCGAGTGCTCGCATACGGTGGTCGTAAGCTCGTTATATCTACGCTCAAGGTCCTTTAGCCGTTCGGAGTTTTCCCAAAAAGAGTTTTCCTTAAAAATACGGTCGTGAATTAATGCGAGGTTAGACTTGACCACCGCTCTCACGGATTTGTGATTCTGGTGGCTAAGTTTACCCGCCGCTAAATCGTTCAGATCGCTCTCAACGTAATCGAGAAAAGCATTCTGTTCAAAAATCTCTCCGAGTCTTTGGTTCATTTGCATTGTTTCCTTGGCAGTTAAGCCTTGCGTTCCCCTCAGCTCTCTACTTAAAGAGCGCCAGCATTACACTCGCGAACAAGCTAAGGCCCGCAATGACTATGGCCGCAACGCTGAGCCAGAAGGTTATACGCGCCTCGCGTACGATCCTCTTTCGCTCCAGTTCGTGGATTTATAGCGTCATAGCTGTAGTTGACAGTCTTCCCGACGTGCTTCAACCCCTCGAGTAGCTCTTTCTCGCTCATTTCCACTAGAGATTTTTGTGGAGCGAAACTCATCAGCTTGAGTCTCGTTTTATTTCTCGCAGCCTTGGCTTTTCCCGCTCGATAGTCTTCAGGGCCAGATCCAGAAAGCCAGGAATCGCCATCTCCTCCCGCTCCCAACGCGCAACGGTGTTCCTGCTCACCTCGCGCACACTACTTTCCAAGAGACGGTCACGGAGTGTTTTGTCTCACGGCGGGATGCGGTCAGAGTCCAATTTGAGCAAGACGGTCCACGTCTCGATGTTCTCTTCGCTTTCTTGATCTGGGGCTGAAGTTCAGCCACGGTCGGCAGCTCTTGAAGCTCCTTTTTTGCTTTTACGGTCGCCTCATCAATCTCTCGAACCTTTGCCTTAGATTCATCTAGCGCTCGCTGGCTAGCCTCTACATCGTCGCTGGGAACCAAACCTTCAGCATAAAGCTGGCGCATTTTCTGTACCTGATCTTCGGCTCGGCTAACATTGCGTAACCGTCCAGGTTTTTGCTTTTCCAGGAGCGCGACGTACTCTTTTGTGGCTTTCACATATTCGTTCAGGAGCCGTTGAATCTCCGATACTTCAGTGGACTGATTTTTAGAGGTCTGTGCTGCAATGCCAGTGACGAGTGCAAGGAAAAGAAAAGGGATCAGGAATAAACGTCTCGACGGTCTCATTTCTTTGACTTTCTTGGTCGTCCAAACTTACGGTCGTTCATTAGTTGTCATTTTCTGGGACGCTGCCTGGCTAGCGCTGAAAGCAATATCTGCGGGGGATGCTCCGCGTTGACGGAACTGGGCGCGCGTTCTTGTATACATAATTTGCCTGCCGGAATGATGCTTGTGAGAGATTCTGAACAGGCGGCAGTCTATTTGTTTTTGCGGTTGGAAGCAAGGTCCTCTTCTTAACCAATTGCTTGGCGTGATCGTCTCAACTGTGGCACTGAGTCCCATTGTCGAAAATTAGCGAAAATTGCTAGACTGCGGAAATGGGGCTGTGCATCGTTTCCTTTGTCGATACTGAAGGCATCCGCCATACAGTTGAAGTGAGTGCAGACAGTCTTTACGAGGCCGCTGTGATGGGCTTGCGCACGTTCAAGCAGCATCATTGCGAGCCTGGCTTGATCACCCAAATTGAAGTAGAGATCCGCAGTTCAATAACTCACGCGGTTACGCCAAAGAAGATTCATGCGTGGCTGAATGGAGGCGCTAAGTCACCGAAGGAAGCGGTATTAAAAGAGCGCCTAAAACAGATGCTAAGCCCAAATATGTGAAAAGGGCGTCACTGTTCTTACACCAGCAACGCCCGGAGGAGCCTTTAGCAAGCTCTTAGGAGCCCCTCGGTTTGGTTATATCCGGCTTTAGACAGCGATCACAATGCGGATGTGAGAGAGCGGGGTTGCAGGTTTTGCAAGAATTTTGTGGGATGCCCCCACTCTCAGACAAACATAGCGCGCGGGCTACTGGCACACCACATTTGGACCCACAGAAGCAATGGAGACCCGGTCGCAGCCTATCTCCACCAGCATAATATGTTGCATAGTTGTTGTTTGGTTTTCTGTCCTTGCAATTTATTGTTCAGAGCGTCTCCTTCTTCCCGCAACTTTTCGGTTATTGCGTTGAGTTGCTCAGTCCTTGGTTGCGATCTAACGTAAATTTGGGCGTCAGGCTCGAGCGTATCGATAAGAGCGCTCAGCGTTTCTTCACGCTCTGCTGAACCAGATGGCGCAGCGGAAAATTGGTCCAAAAGCTTTTGTTGTCGTCTAGATGTTTCAATACCATTAGCGGTTTTTTGAATTTCCTCCATGGTAATAGCGTTAGCCTGCTCGCTGACCGTCGGGCAGAACATGGGGGACACTAGGCTGTTGACAACCAGCGCTAGCAGTAAGCCGCCGCCTACAAGCTTTGCTATTTGTAATTTTGCCATTTGTTTGACCGCTTCACTGACTTTTGAAAGTAGGTCCGATTCGGGCTGGTAAGAATTCAATTCTTCTTTGCCCGATATCGCTCAATATCGCCAGCGCGGCGTCAGGAAAGAGCCTCTACTTCCTCTTCCACGAAAGTAGGGCTTATCAATTCCTGAACTAAGCCCTCGTCTGAGGCTATCAACCGCGCAAGCTCCTGCATTTGTGTAAGGATTGGTTCAAGGAATTTCGTTGCTCTGATAATTCGTTCATTCTGAGCATTGAGCTGAGTGCTTAGTGCGGCGCATTCCGTTTCATCCTCGAAGTTCATTTGTGCCAAGTCCAGGTGTATTAGGCTATTACGTTCCTGTGCCAATGACTCTAGTTCGCCCGACAGCTGATCCAAGTATTGTGGAGGCATTGGAAGCTCGAATCCGAAGGAAATCATAACCTGATCGTCATGTTGCGGGCCTTGTTTTGTTTTGGTGGGGTGGTGGTATTCGCTTTCTATCCATTTCTTGACAGCTCCCCCAAGAGTTAGTAGCTCGACTCTTGCTCTAAGCTTCTCAAGCTCGCTTTGGAGCCTTGAGGCGGTCGCGCAAATGGGCGCAAACAGCGCTAGCTGTTTGAGAATTAGTTCCAGACGTTGGAAATTAACGACGTTGCGCCCTACGGCACAAATTGCGTCGAGGGTATGGGATGGACGGCTCGGCGGCATCTACTGAAACCTTGGAACGAACTTATCTCGTTTCTGATAGAGGGGCTTTAGCGTGACCCCAAGTTTCGGAGCGAACCCGCATTTCTTCTCTGCCTGCCTTTGTCTTAACCTTTAACCAGGCTCGGGTGCGGCCGCCGACGTAAAGGCTGTCCGTCCGCTTCGCTATCATACCTTCTAATTTCCGCTTCTCTAATTCTCGGAAGAGACCTTCGCCGTCGCCAACAATATGCTCGGTATAGCGGACTCTACCCGTATCAGTCTTCGGAAGTATTCGTTTCAAGAGGCGCTTGCGTTCAATGACCGTCTTCTGAGTTAGATCATCACCGTTCAAGTAGAGTAAATCGAAGGCATAGAAAACGATTGCGCATTCGCTCGCAACCTTGCCGGAACGCAGTCCCGCGAAGCAAGGCAAACCCTTCTTGTCGAGCGCGACGATCTCACCATCGAGGATCGCTATCTCAGCCTTGATCGATTTAGAAATCCTCTGAAGGTCGGAAAACCGTTGCGTCAGGCTCTTACGATTCTTGGAAGTGAATCGGACCTTACCATTTTCGAGGAAGCAAATAGCCCGGTAGCCGTCCCACTTTGGCTCGAATATCCAATCGGGATTTGAAAATGGCAGCTTAACGAGCGATGGCAACATAGGCTGCACAGCGGGAAAAGGGTCAGGAGCCATGATGCCGTTAGCAGATTGGTTGTTTTGAGAACTGTTCGTCAGGATGTTTTAAGGCGTTCGTCACCAGCTACCCATCCGATATTGCCAAAGCCACCAGGACTTTCAGTTTCCGACCAGTTAGTCGAGAACGGGCAATGAGGAACTGACTTTGGGGTAATAGACACGCCCATCAGCGATCCAAAGCTATCGCAATGAGCATACATAGCCATTCCGTCCGGTTTGTTGTTCGACTCGTAAGCTCGATTGAACGTTTCAATAAGCTTGTCATGGAGCTTAGCGTCTATTCCATAAAGTACGCGCCACTTCTCTGTAGTGTTCATGCTTCATTAGCCTTTCAAAAATAAACAAGTGTGGGGGTTAGGGATAATCAAAAGGCAAAACGGCGAGGGCTGCTAACCTACATCCGATTGAGTGGGATTTTACCTGTCTGCAAATGGGTGTCAATAAAACATTCGCTGTCGCCATGTGGCGAACATGCCTAATTAGGGCAATAATATAGTTGACTGACCAAGGCAGGTAAATGTTTAGGGCTGCGGACTGTACTGTGTCGTCTGGAGCTGATCACAGGTGTAAACTGCCGAATGCCCGCATCGGACGCACTCCACTCGGTAGCCCGCACCTTCAACGGTGACTCTCGGCGGCGGCTCGGCTACACTCCAATCGTTCGCCGCATTACAGTCTTTGCAGTGAATAGTAAGAATTATTGACATAAATCTTCCTCCTTATGATGTGGATTCTACACACAAAACTGATGTGTAGGGGAAGTGTGTTGAGAGTCATAAAATAGTGACGGCGGCAATTTGAGCTTGCCGCCGTCAGGTTCTTGGCATAGATTGTGCGACCTAAACCGTGCGGATGTTTAGCACAACTTTAGGAGGGTACAATCGTGTCACAAGCAGTCCAAGCCTTAACGCCTGTCGATGACCCACAAGCAGAGCTAGAACCATTCTTGCAAGAATTAACAGAGCTTTCTCGCAAATACAAAATCGGCATCGCTGGTAGTCCAACCCTCTTCTGTCTTGAAGACGAAGACTTGAATCGGACTTATTCCAGCGATGACGATAGCGCGTTAATCTACTGACGTGCCAACAGCGGTTGCCACCGCTAGTCTAACGCTCAGTCCTGAGTTCGGGCCGGGCGGTAGACCTAAAGCTGTATCAACGCCTTGGTGCGTTCGTAGGTCTACGAGTAGTGCGTTTGGCTCAATCGGCGTTCCGATTTTCGCCTGTGAATCAGGACGCGGCACAGCAACGGGCTTGGCCCGGTAGATGTACAACGCCTGGACGCCTTGCTCAATTGCTAAGCGGCAAAGGCCGCGTGCGTAAAAACGGTTGAATTCACCCTCCGCAAAGGTATCTGGCGCAGTGACCGGAACCTTCACTTCAGTGTATCCGCCTTTTGGTTTGCGCCGCGTTGCCGTAGCGTTCATGCAGCCGTGTTGACGCAGACTATTAGCCAGCCAATTATCGTCATGGTTACGCACGGCATCCCGCAGCAGGTCTGGATAGCGTGCTTCACCAGTGCCGTTAAAATACTTGCTAAGGTAAAGCGTTCCATTAGCAATATCACGTTCGACCTCTTCGAGCATAAATGCCCTTACGCGGTCTGCTTCCAAGTTAATTAGATTCATCTAAATATCCTCTCTATTAAGCCCAAAGGAGTAACCTTTTAGGCGCACAATTATCCCTAGAGGCTCGTTGCCCCTATTGTGGATAGGCTAGAGAGTTTGGCTGTTACTAGAGAGGTGTTAGGAGGGTATTGTTCTATAGAAACACGGTTGACGTATACCTATATACTATAGTACTATCCTAGTGTCATACTGCTCTAATGCGTACCTTGGTTCTCTAACCTCCACGGTTAATAACTAACGCAGACGAGGCTGAAGTTCTTAAGGCTGGTTCAATCTTAGGCGGATTGACTAGCCTTTTCAGTTACCGCGCTAGCTATTAGTAGCGGTATGTAAAAACTATCCGCTACATAGACTACATTGTATCATAAAATCCGCTTTTTTGCAATGTTCCGGCAATCCTCGTACTAAAATCGGTCACGCGGCCTTTTTTTTCTTCCCTCCCTTCTTTTTCTCGTACTCTGCCTGTCGCCTGTCTATCTCACTTTTCGGAACAGCAATCAGAGCCTTAGTCTCAACCGTGAGACGTTTTATGTCGGCCACTCCATCGTTATCTTGAAGCCAACACTTGCGACTCAGTCGAGCGACGGAAGCGTGTGGTCAGAGTTGCAGGAGAGACTGTACCGTGGATCTCTATTGCGTAGGCGATTTCTGAGTCTGTCTCGCATCTTAAGGACCCTGCCATAGGTTCGCATCAACGCCCATGAGTTCATGTTAGAAAAGGAGTTAATGTTTTGCCACGATGACTGATCGAAACCACAATAAGATTCTTCAGTTTCTTTACGCCTCGTATCAAATGGGAAGTGGCCCACGCATTTTTTGTGCCCTGCCCATTCACTCTCACGTGTGGCAAATCCGTAATGCGCCCAATTCCACGTCCAGACAACGCGATCTCTTTTTGCATCGAAGTCGCGGCCAAACATTCGCAGGAACTGTCGATATAGGCGACGGACTAAGGCACAGTCGCGAGAAGCAGTCGCTTTGCTTACTTCCATTGTTTGAGAAGTGATAGCGATCCAGCCGTAGGCAGTCTTTCCGAACTCACTCGCATGGGTTGAGTCCGTTGCGGCGAGGAGCCGCACTATACGCTCTGCTCTCGCCTGCCGCTTGCGCATGTGAAGCTTGCGCCTGCCCGCATTTCGTTTGCAAGCCTCGTCAAAATTCGATGGAATCCATGCAGCCAATTCTTGAACTCTCAGCGCCAGAAGCGAAGCTCGGGTTTATACCGCAGCCGATCATAGGTCAAATCCAAGAGAGCTTCAGCCTCAATTAAGTTCCAGCCATAGAGTCGCCATAAAGACCAAATCACTCTGGAAAATGACGTGACGGCAATATTCGCTACATACAAAACAAAGCTCGGCGGCAAGTGCTTCTCAAGAGCTTTTGAGGGTTGCCCTTGCTGATCTTGTATATCGATTACCCGAAAACCAATCTGCTGTATCGCCCAGTGATGCCCGTGCGCAACGCCTGACAATAGTCGATAAGCAGACTCTTGGTCTAAAGTGAGACCGATTAAATCCGTAATATTTGGCATACGCTCGGCAATCCCGTCTATGTCCCCCTTTTTATTTAGGACCTGCGGGTATCCGAGCGAAATTGCGTGCTGCTCGACCTTCGTCATTCGCTTTTGAACCTGGTCTATTTCGAGTTGCCTCTTGGAGACCCGATAAAACTTAATCTGCTGTACAAACCCAACGTAACGAAATGCGAAGGACCTTCCAACGCGAGTTTTTGCATCGATACTCGGATCGAGAAGCCATACAGCCAAAGCGCTCGACTCCAAGAGACCACGCACGCACGTCCAAGGCGCTACGGTCTTGGAAGGCTCCGCAACGCAGTCAACAAACGCCATAAGGTGATCACCAGCCGACTCCATTGAGAGCATTCCACTATAATGAGCAGTCTTTGCGGATTCGGGATCGGGAAAAGTATTTTGTTCTTGGTAAGCGATGGAGTTTGCTGCGGGTTCGTTATTGTATGGGTTATAAATCTCGCTGAGTCGCTCGATCAGGCTGTTAATAGCTGAAAGCATGCTTAATACATCATCACGGGTGAGGTTTGGATTGCTCTGAGTCGACACTCTAAACCGTCCTTCCAAGAGATAAGTTTGTGACTTACAATTGTACTTCCAAGTGCTTCGTTTGGCTGCCGCACTACTCGCCGGGGGGCCAAACGTTTCTCATTACTCACGCGCGCGCGTTTTTGTGTCACACTGTCGCACAGGGAGTCTCCTAAGCGTGACTCAAAGTTTGCCTAAAAGCACACTCCCGCAAAGATGATAAGTGAGTAAAAAATTATGAAAGGTCAATGGCTAGGACGTCTCGAGGGGAAAATGAACTCGGGAGAAGAACTCTCGGAAGGTCGCGTTATTTTTAACGTCGATTACGACATTCCCGATATAGCGTCTGTCCATATAAAGTTTCCTTACCAATCGGTATGGGGAGAAGCGAAGCTAACTTTGAAAGACGACACAGTTGAAGGAGATATTTTCACACTTGAAAGTTATCCTACTGAGTCCGGTGATAATCCGGTCTTACCCGGCGCAAACAAATTTAGAGGCAGAGTTACCGAAGATGGGATCGAAGGAACCTGGGACGCTGGGATTACGCACAGCTGTGGCGAGTTTTCACTTGAACTGCGGGACACAACTCAAGTTCGGAAGTCTGATGACAAGCTCTCTTGGGAGCAGTTTCGGGAAGCGAGCTTAAAGAACTCTCGTCAGAATCCAAAGTTAATCTTCAGAGGACATCCAAAGAGCGATCACACATTGATTACGTCGTTTCATCGCACTGGTAGACGTTCGATAGCGAGATATTGGGTACACGACCTTCCGGAGCTTCAACGACACATGGAAGCCTTCCTAGGAAAAGCCTACGATCTTCGAAATTCAACTGATCAAGGCAATTTCTTAAACCTAGCTCAACATCACGGATATCCAACTCCGTTATTGGACTGGACGGAGTCCCCGTTTGTCGCTGCCTTTTTTGCCTTTCGGGAGACACCAGCAACTATCGGCAAGGAAGATGATACAAGAGAACGCTTTGTGCGTATTTATAGTTTGGACTGTGAAGAATGGAAAAGCGCTGAATACGTACCATTTGTGGATTGCGAGCCGAGGTTCAACAGGTTCAAATTAGCGGCGCGCGACAACCCCAGGGCAATTCCGCAGCAATCAATTAATGTGTTCTCAAACATTGTCGATATCGAAGGATTTGTAGAAGAGTGGGAGTTAAAGAATAACAAACAAGTCATAAGGCGCATCGATATACCATACTCCGAACGTGAAACGGCAATGAGGGACTTAAAGATTATGGGGATTTCTTCGGCGTCGATGTTTCCCGGTTTAGACGGTATATGCAAATCGTTCAGTGATATTGCTTTTTGACAAGCCACTTCGAGAAGTTGCCGAGGGCCGTTTGCTTCAAGCACAGCAGACTCCTTTTTGTTTTTCCACTCCCGCATGTTTTACCCTGCCTGTCACGTGCTCACTTGAAAGGTCGAGTTCCCGGCAAGGGGGGTCGCTGATAACAGTGTCTTTTCTTGTGTGCCGATAGTGTGCCAACGCAACGAAACTGAGCGATGCTGTGAGGCACAAAGAGATCATAGATTAGTGGGAAGACTAACGAATCCGCAGACGGAGGAATTGACAAGAACTGAGAAAAACAACCCAATTAAGACTACGAATCAGGGGGTCGCATGTTCGAATCATGCCGGGTGCACCATTCACATTTAACGATTTGCGGCAGATTGTGAGATCTGCCGCTTTTCCTTTGTGACGATCTTGTGAAAATGCTTGCACCTCGAAGCGAAGGCCCCCAGGGATTTTATTGACACCCCAGCGGAGGGGGAGTATTTTCGACGTACTCGAAACCTTGTTAGCGTGGGACTCACACCCGATTAAGCCTCGCGCGTCAACGATTTCCTAACAGGATCTTACTTATGGCAATCTCACCTGCTTCGTCTACCCGTCTTTGTCCAAGCCTCTTTGTGTGTAAGAAGAATACTTGCTCCACAAGGCAGTTTGTAGATTTGCGCGGAATAGGATTCACCTCTAAGCAGATCAGAGTGTCATATGTGGTGTTGGCCGCTAAAAACGTGACCACTTAATTTGGGGCAAGGAGGAACGGCTCTGCATCTACTATTGGGTGATTCACGAGATCTTTGCTGCCAGAGCGTTCGTGCGGCCCTGGAGGCACGCGACTACCCGACCCAAATCATTTCAAATCCGCTGGTTCAGCCGTCGCGCTTTGCATGGAGGTTGAGTAACGAGCAATCCGCCAGCCAGCTTGTATGGGATGAGAAGCCGCGACTGCTGGACGAACATATCGCCGGCGTCCTGGTGCGTAACATCGGATGGATTGATCCCAGCGGCTGGCAACCCGATGATTTGGCTTACATGCAGGCTGAGACGCAGGCGGCACTGCTGGCCTGGTTATGGAGTTTGGCTTGTCCAGTGGTTAATCGCTATCCCGCTGCCATCTGGTATCGCCCGAAGGTTTCACTTTTGTGCTGGCAGCATCAGTTGCGGTTTTGTGGTCTGCCTACGTTGGAAACGCTGGTGACCAATGTAGAGCAGGAGGCTCGCGCCTTCGGACGGCGTCTTGCTCTGGAAGGAGTGGCGGGAGTTGTCTACGGTCCCCTAACCAGTGATCTACGTTACTTGGTAACCAACAACGAAGATTGGAGTGGCCTGGCCGCCATGCAACGTTGTGCACCGGTTTGTTTGACTTATCCGCATGGGGCTGCCGAGTTTGTATGTGTGGCGGGCGATCAAGTCGTTTGGGAAGGTGAGCCATCAACTGACGCAGCTCAACTTGAGCCGGCGTTGCGCCGCTTCGCCAGGGCGACGGGGTTAGCCTTCGTGGAGTTTGCTTTTGCTCCGACCGCTCAAGGCATTTGCGTTATAGCCGTTGAGTCCAATCCTCACTTCGAACGCTTTGGTGACACTGCAAGGAAACAGATCGTCGAGGGATTAGTCCAGTTCCTGACAGCCGACGTGGGTGATCGTCGCAAGGCTGCGTCGCAGTCCTTAAAGGGGAGCATCTTATGATTCTCATTTGTGGTGGACTGGCCGATAGCGTTACCGAATTAGTGTGCGCACGCTTAGCGCACTGCGGCTACCCTTACCAGTTGCTTGATTTGGGAAACTATCCCGCTGGATTCGAGATCAATTGGCACTGGCAAGGCTCCGGCCCGAGTGGGTATATCGCCGGTCCCGATTGGAAAATCGATTTGCAGGAGTTGACTGGCGTATACATTCGTTACCTTGGACCTGAAGGTCGGGTGCCACCACCGAACATCGAACCAGCCCTCGCGCCCGCGATGTATTTTGAGTATGACACTGGCTTGATGGCACTGCTGGAGGATTTGCCCTGTGCGGTGGTCAACCGTCTCGAAGGCGGCATGTCGAACAGTAGCAAGGCTTATCAGGCGTTGCTGGTGCGCCAGTGCGGTTTATTAACGCCACCCACTCTGGTTACCAATGATCCTGATGCCGCACGTCGCTTTTTTGAGGATTACAGCGGTGAAATTATCTACAAGTCACTGAGCGGGATACGCTCCATCGTCCGGCGTATGGATTCTGAGCATTTGGCACGTCTGCCTTTGCTGCGCCATGGTCCGGCCCAGTTTCAGGCGTTCATACCTGGAGAGAATGTGCGAGTGCACACTGTCGGCGATCAGTTGTTCGCCACCCGCGTGCATTCCCAAACCGTCGACTACCGTTACGCCAGCCGCGAAGGAGGCGAGGTGGAGATGGAGCCTACAACCTTGCCGGCGAACGTTGCGGAGTCGTGCCTCCGCCTTGCCCGCCAACTCGATCTGTTACTTACAGGAATTGATCTGAAAGAAACTCCGGACGGCGACTACTACTGCTTTGAGGTTAATCCATGTCCGGGATTCTTATACTATGAAAAGCACACTCACCAGCCTATCAGCACGGCGCTTGCCGAGCTGCTCCATCACGGACTGATCTCCATCCCACCACAACGAGAGGAACATGCTTATGCAATGAATACTGGAGCGACATCGAAAGTCTGGCCATCCAGGCCGGAGCAATAAGATCATCAAACTGACACTGCAGATTTAGGAGGATATGACAATGGCAAAAGAAGAATCCAAGCAACCCTTTGTTTCAAAAGAGGACCGTCCGGAAGTGAAGATCAACCTCGACACGCCCCTCAGCGAATTACGCGTGCGGGAGTTGTCTTTAATCCTGGGCCGGATGATTGGCAAGAATCCATTCGAGGTTGGCAAGACCTCCTTGAAGGATTTCTTCGACAAGCCCTTTCCCGAAGTGGTCAAAGACTTCGTCAAAGAAAGCAAGCCGGAGAACATTGAGAAGCCTGTGAAATTCGAGAAGCCTGAGAAGTTTGAGAAGCTCGAGAAATACGATAAGAACGAGAAGTTTGAAAAGAATGAGAAGATCGAGAAACCTGAGAAGTCTGAGATCAAAGAAGCTAAGGCTGAAAAGGTGGAAGCGGATGGAGTGTTCGATCCTGGGAAACTGGTAGGGCCGGATCCGAGATTTGAACAACTCATACAGGCTGTTACGGGTCTGACCAAGCAGGTCACTCAGCTTACCAATCAGGTGGACGAATTGCGAAAAAAAGTGGGCTAGAGTCAACGAGTGCGCGCAAACCTGCGTGAGATCGGATGACCGGAACAAGCTTATTAGGTTAGGGCGTCGCTGTTCGGACGCCCTTCCTGGTTTTAAGATGACGTTACGAACCTGGCGCGCTACAATCCGCAATCTGCAGGCGGTGAAACCACAGAGTTGTTCACCAAACACACCAACATAGGCCACAGCCTCGAGAGAGTCTGAGGAGAAATCGCAATGAGCAAAACAAGTGTTGCCGCTGCTAACCAAATACCCTGGAACAATTGGTTGGCGGTTTGTTCAGTGACGATATTGGTTCTTTGCTTCGGTTACACCTTAGGCGCAGCTCGCGTGAGAAACGAACCAAGCCAAGAAAAAACAGGCACACAGGGCAACGCCAAAAAACAACAACCGGCGGGCGCCGCGGAACAATCGCCCGCACAAAAGTATTTCACCGATGTCGTGCTGATCAATCAGAATGGCGAGAAGATGCGGTTCTACAGCGATCTGCTACACGGCAAGGTAGTCATCATCAACTCCTTTTTCGCGACCTGTCAGGGAAGCTGCTTGCCGATGAATCGCAATCTGGAGAAGATCCAGCAGGCCCTTGGCGATCACGTTGGCAAAGATGTTTTTATTCTTTCGATCAGTGTGGATCCTCTTGTGGACACGCCTCCAAAGCTTAAGGACTACGCCAAAAAACTCAACGCCAGACCGGGTTGGTATTTTCTTACCGGCGATAAAGAGAATGTCGAATTTGCTTTGAAAAAACTAGGTCAGTTTGTCGACAACAAACAAGATCATCTAAACATTTTCATCATCGGAAACGAGCGCACTGGCCTCTGGAAGAAAGCTTTCGGGCTGGCGCAAAGTGACGAACTCATGAAAGTTGTTGAGAGTGTGCTTAACGACCAACCCACCGGCGGAAATGAAGGCCCCTCGTTTGATTTTGTAACGCAAACTGTTAGTTTGCGGGCGAGTTTGAATGCTATTCATTCAGCGCAAACTAACAGTTTGCGTTACAAATCACGCGGATAAAGAATGACCATACACCGATGATATTGATTGGTAATGATGCGGCCGGCTACTGGACCAGGGCCTATGGTCTGTCGTCACCGACTTCGCTCGCGCAGACGATCTCCGAAGTAGCCGGCCGCAAATAATTTCCCGCTTTACTTAGTCGCTGCTCTCGACTGATCTTTCGCAGCGTCGCGATCAATCAGTTTGGAAAAGCGACTCTCAGAGCCGTCCTTCGTTTCTTCCTGATAAAGAAAGGCAAGGTTATTTTCTTCAAAAGCGTCAAAGAATGCCTGCCAGGAGATTGGCTCCAGCGTGTCCTCACCGGAAAATCCCGGATAGTCTATTCTTAAGATTCCCGGTCCCTGTTTGTTCTGTGTCCCTTTCACGCGGGCCGGATGGCCGCCGCGTTCATCCACCCACCTTTGAATCTGCGCATGATCGGTGGTTACGTTTGTTCCTGCTAATTCTGTCGGCATAACTTTCCTCCTTTGATAGCCAATGTTGTAACCTTCCAGTACAGGCGTACGCCCGTGCACCGTTCACTTTCAGACCTTGCCGCGGTTTTCTCGCCGCCGACAATTGTTCTAGTCCAATCTTTGTCAATTATTGCAAAGTCAATGCCGTGGGCAGACCGACGGGCGCTGCTGACTCTTGCAACTCGGTTGTGAAAATGCGAAATGTTCCAGCTCACGGCGCAACGCCTTAACCAACGAGTTAACAGCGGCCTTGCCCTGCACCGCCAGACGCAGGTACTGCTCGGTAGAACCAATCTTGTTGCTACATTCACGCACCATCAGTCCGTAGTTCTCGAGCAGCCGATCGCGCAGTTGTCGTCCCGACATTGAATCTGGTAGTTCGACAAATAGGAAGTTGGCTTTGGAGGGATAGATGTTTACACCCGGAACCGCGGCGAGTTGCTCCGTCATGTAGATTCGATCTGCCGCCACTTTAGCAAAACTTGCAAAGTACTCTCGTTTGAAGCCTGTCATATTTTTCAAGACAAATGCCGCAAGGCCGTTGATGTTCCAGAATGGCAATTGAGCGCGCAGACCTTCGGCTCGTCGCGGTGCTGTCGCGGCATAGCCGAGCCGCACACCGTGCCAGCCAAGCGACTTGCCCATACTCTTAACCACTACGAGGTTCGGCGTTTGAGCTGCAAATGTCGCAGCTGTTTCCAGATCGGAAAAGTCTATGAACGACTCATCCACTATAAATGCGTCGAGATCCTCCAGCGCGCTCGCGAGCGTTTTGATTTCTGCAAGTGTGAGCCAGGCGCCGGTGGGATTG
>Ga0070697_100000311_pt1 | contig 38584 bp, 41 predicted proteins | sample KBSK1501metaG_FD_65475 | JGI IMG/M metagenome (GOLD analysis project Ga0070697, IMG submission 65475) | Corn, switchgrass and miscanthus rhizosphere microbial communities from Kellogg Biological Station, Michigan, USA - KBS K1-50-1 metaG | ecosystem: Host-associated > Plants > Roots >...
TGAGACAGGCGTCCACGATGTCTTGAGACAGAACAATGGCTGGGGCGCTAGGATTCGAACCTAGGATTACCTGATCCAGAGTCAGGCGCCTTACCAGCTTGGCCACGCCCCAGCGGGTGCTGGAAAAGCGACGCCAGTCTATCAAACGCCAATTCGAATCTAGGCTGAACGTCGCGCCAGCATGTACTCCGGCGCCTGCTGCACGCCGGGTCGAACCGGAACTCACCGTTGGCGCCGACGATCGCCATCGCGTCGGGGACAGCCTCGGGAAACATGCAAACGTCTGCTCCGCGACTTAGGCACTATTACCGAGCTGCTCCGCCTGCGTTTCGCGCGCCCGCGTTAGGCTTGTGAATTAGGCACTCTTGCCGATGCAGGCGACTGACCGTGAGTGCACGCTGCGGACGAGGAATACCTATAGGTCCCCGGGGGCGACGCGTATGGGGCAAGGGGGAGCACAATTGGAGAGCGACATGCCAGCTGTCCGGCTGGGGCATGTCGATGAGGTGGGGGTCCACCACCTGACGGCACGCCAGGCCGAGGTGTTGCGCTTGCTGGCCCGCGGGTGGACCGATGCCCAGATCGCGGACGAGCTGTTTCTAAGCCGACGCACCGTGCACGCCCATCTCCGAGAAATTTTTCGCAAGTTGGGCGTCTCCCACCGGAGCGCCGCGACCCGCTACGCGATCGAACACGGCCTGGCCTAGGCCCCACGGTAGCAGCAATACGAAAATCGCCGTGTATCGCTCATGATTGCTATGCTTAGCACCGTATAGCACAATGCAGTATCGGCCGCGAGCGTGGGTCTTGGGCGAGACGTTTCCGGATCACCTGACCTCCCGAGAGGTGCATGTCCTGAAGCTGGTCTCCGCCGGCCTGACCAACCGAGAGATTGCCGGATCGCTCGGCCTGAGTTCTCGCACCGTCGACGCACATTTGCGCTCGATCTTCGGCAAGATCGGCGTCGGCTCTCGTAGCGCGGCGACCCGCTACGCCGTCGAACACGGCCTGGTTTAGCCTGTCAGGCGACCAACAGGTCGTGGCGCGGCGGCGGCCACCGCTTCGAGCTTCGAGTGGGCGGTCGAGGCGCGGGCTAGCGAGCCTGGGCAGCGGCCCGAGCTGGGAAGGACTGGAGAGAGCCTAGCGACCGTCACGTTTGCAAACCGCCAACGTTGTCCTTTACAGTAAGTGCGCGCACAGACCGCCGTCTAACTGGACCATGAACCTGAGACCTGGTTCGCGGCAATACGAATGAGCGCTGGTAACCGGAAAGAGACGCCGGTCGCGCGCGAGCGGCTCCTAACGACACGGGAAGCCGCGACCTTCCTCAAGGTCAGCGAGGCCTCGATCCGACGTTGGACCGATAGTGGTCTCCTGCCAGCCCGCCGGGTGGGTCGCCGTCGGGCCCGCCGTCTTCGTGAGGAAGACCTCAGAATTTTCATGGAGGCTGCTCCGGGGCAGAGCCCAACTGCGGCCGACACCAGCCTGTCGTCGACAATGGTCATCCAGAACGTGGTCGTCTCAATGGGAGACCACCTGGCCGCCTTCTACACCACCGATGCGGGCCGGCTCCGGATCGGCCTTCCCTTCCTGAGGGACGGGCTACGTGCCGGGCAGACGGTCGTGCTTCGGGCTCTCCCGGATGTCCGTGAACGCTATTTCGCCGCACTGCGAAACGAGGGCGTCGACGCCGAGCAGGCGATCCAGGCCGGACAGCTCATGATCTATCCCGAAGTCTCCGACTCGGCCGGCGACCAGGTCGCGCGCTTTGAGCAGCTGTTGACCGCGGCGTCCCGGCAACGACCGGGACAGATCCGCATCCTCGCGGAGACGCTGGCGGATGTCGAAACGCTGGGATCGGTCGCGGAGCACATGGTCGTCGAACAGCAAGTGAGCGCGGTCTTCAAACGATTCCCCGTGGTGACCATCTGTGCCTACGATGTCCGCGCTTTCGATGCGGTGACCGTGATCGAGGCACTCAAGCTCCACTCCGACACCTTTGGGCCGCAGATCGGATACTGGCTGAACTGACCCTACGGGGTCGGCCAGAATTAGAGCATGGCGAAGCCGACGCATAAGCAGGGCGTGCTTGCCCTGGACATCGGGACCTCTTCCGTCCGCGCCCTCGTCTATGACCTCCGCGGACGGATGCAGCCCGCGACCCTCTCGGATGTGCCGTACAAAGTCCGGACCACGAAGCCCGGCGAGGTCTCCTCGGACCCCAAAGAACTGGTGAAGCTGGTCGCGCAGAGTGTCGACGGTGCCCTCCACGCCGCCCGTAAACATAAGGTCGACATTCTCGCCGCCGGTGTTTCCTGCTACTGGCACAGCCTGATGGGCGTCGACCGCTCGGGTCGCCCCACCACCGAGCTGATCACCTGGGCCGACACCCGCAGCACCGCGGAGACACGGCTCTTGCGCGTGCGCTTCGACGAGCGCGCCTACCACGCGCGCACGGGTTGCTTCTTCCATGCCAGTTACTGGCCGTCGAAGTTGCGCTGGTTACGGGCGACACGCCCCGCCGCCGTCCGGCGAACCGCGCGCTGGATATCGCTCGGCGAATACCTTTACCAGCAACTATTTGGCGAATCCCCGGTGAGTTACTCGATGGCGTCCGGCACCGGGTTGTTCGATGTCAACCGCTGCCAGTGGGACGAGGAAGCGTTGCAGCTGGCGGGCATCGAAGCCACGCACCTCTCGCGGCTCTCCGAGTGGGACCAACCCCTCCACTCGCTCCGTCCCGCCTTCGCGCGGCGCTGGTCGGAGCTTGCCGAGATTCCGTGGTATCTCCCCCTCGGCGATGGCGGGCTCGCCAATATCGGGGCGGGCGCCGGCAGGCCACGCTGGATCTGCGCCACGATCGGAACGTCGGGCGCGATGCGAGTGGTTTTCGAACGCGATCGCGTCACCGTTCCCTGGGGAACCTTCGTCTACCGCCTCGATCGACGGCGCTTCGTGCTCGGCGGGGCGCTGAGCGAGGGTGGCAACGTGGTCCGATGGTTCACCGATGGGCTCGGCTTGCAGCACAAGAAGGCGCTGAAGCAAGCGGCCGCGGCGATGCCGCCCGACAGCCACGGACTGACCATCCTCCCCTTCTGGGCCGGCGAGCGAAGCCCTAACTGGCGCGGTGACGCGCGCGCCGTGATCGCCGGCCTGTCACTCGGAACGCAGCCGGCGCAGATGCTTCGCGCGGCGATGGAAGCGATCACCTACCAGCTCGTCACCGTCGCATCGGCAATCCAGCGCGTCGTCAATCGACCGGACTGCGTGATCGCGACCGGTGGCCAGCTGATCCATTCGCCGGCGTGGACCCAGATGCTGGCGGATGCCCTGAACCAGCGGGTCATGACCTCGCCCGAGCCGGAAGCCTCGAGCCGCGGGGCAGCCCTCCTGGTGCTCCACGCGCTGGGCAAATTGCCGCGACTCTGGTCGACGACGCCGGCGCGGGGCCGCATCTTTAAGCCACGCGCCCAGCTGCATACGACCTACGAACGCGCGCGGCGGCGGCAGCAAGACCTGTATGAACTGCTCTTTCCGCCACTCGGGCAAGCCGAGCACGCCACCCCTAGCGCCGCGGTGGGATCAAGGTCCAGAAGGAAGGATCTTCGAAGCCCAGCCGCCAGACACTAATTCCCTTCAGCCCGTACTCGTACATCAGCGGCAGCTTGCGACGGAGCGTGTCCGTGCTCTGAATCCAGAGCTCGTGATGAACGCCGTAGGCGCTGTAGCCGAAGTGCATTTCTTCCTCGGTGCCATCGAAGGCCGGCGTGGCTCCGTAGATCTGGGCGAGGATCAGGGCGTCGGCGTAGGAACTCGAGGTCAATCGTCCGACACCCGTCCAATCGTGGTAGTAGGTTGGCAGGCCGATCGTTCCCTTTTCCGGCGGGACGCCCTGCATCGAGAACTCGAGCGCGCGCCGCATCCAGGGCGTCCCCGAGACCGGGCCGGGAGGCGTGACACCGTTGTGCTCGTCGTAGGTCATGAAGGAGAGGAAGTCGGCGGCCTTCGCCAGCGCGGCGAAGTCATACGCTCCTGACCACTGATGGAAGTAGTCGAGGAGTGTGCCGCTGGCCGTGTCATCGCCGGGAAGACGCGGAATGACGGCGATCGACAGGTTCAGCCCGGCCGGATGGAAGGCGTTGGCGCAGTCCTGGACGAGCGCCGTCAGCAGGTCCCGGTCGGTCCACGGGATCTGCTCGAAATCCAACTGGAAGCCGGCGTAGCCGAAGGTCTTCGCCTCGTTGACCAGGTTGCGCGCCAGCGCCGCTCGCCGAGCCGGATCGGAAAGGATCGCGTGGCCAACATCGGGATCCACATCCTTGTTGACCACTAGCGGAATGATGGCGACCCCGCCGGCGTGGGCGGCGTCGATCACGTCGCGCCGCGCGTAGCCGGTGATGGAGCCGTCGGCGTTGGCGTCGTACCAGGCGGGACTGAGCACATCGATCTGGTTCAAGTGGGCAAAGAACGACGCGCGGCCGTCATCCGTATTGACGTAGTACATCTGAACCATCCGGCCTGGCTCGACCTGGGTTAGCGTCGAAGGGATGGCCAGTCCGGCACTCTGGAACTTCCGGCTGCGTGTGCCGTCGCGGGCCTCGATCCCCGGATCGATCATCACGACGGCGTGGTCGGAGAGCCGAAACCCGGTCGACACGACCTCGACCGTCTGCGCGTCCCGCCAGGTAAAGGTCGGATTCCCGCTCACCGTCAGGTGCTCCTGCGCCTGCGTCTTGTCCGCGACCGGCCGGGAAAAGCGGATGGTCGCCGCCACGCTCGCCTGCGCGTCCGCCTGCAGGTGATAGAGATGCATGTTCACCGCGGCGGTCAGCGGCGGAACGATCTTGAAGGCAGCGCGGATGTGCATGGCGCCGGCGGCGAGTTGCACGGTGTGACGGCTGCCCAGCGGCATCGGCCCGGGGAGTGCGACGCGCAGCACCGAGCCCGTCGCCGTGGTGGAGACTGCGACCGTCCGGCCGTCCATGACGACTCGCCAGTCACCGGGCTTCAGGGCGCGGCTCACCCTGACGACCAGCTCCGGATGCGGCGAGACTTCCGGCAGTGGGGTCGACAACATCGAGGCCCCGTCGAGCTCCATGGCATCGACATTGACCACCGGCATGGGGGCCAGAGTGGTGGCGACCAGGCTACCCATGAGGAGCGCCCCGGTCATCAGCGCGCCGGTGCCCAGGACGAGGGGAAGGCGCATGCCCGCGCGAGTATCTCTGGCAGGCGCGGGTCCCCGCAAACGATCGAAATGCCATCAACTCAGCCCCAGCCATTAGCGCCTTACGCCGGGTTGGCGCTATCAGCTTTGGTGGTTTGCCGGGTTCGATTCCGGGTACGAAAAAACCGTGGATCTTCTGGATATTCTTCGCCGCCAGGCGGGCCGCTTCCAGTGCCCCAAGTGCGGGGAAAGCCTCGCTGATTGCCAGCTCGAGATGGTTGCGCACGCCGATGAGCAGTCGCTGGTCAAGGTGACCTGCGCGCACTGCCAGGACACGCGGATGATCGCGGTGGCGGTCGCCGCCGAGGTCGAACCGCAGGCCCCCGCGATCCAGGTTCGCGACCAGCCGATTGACGGTCTCGGCGGGCCGATCACGACCGATGACGTGCTGGATGCCCGGTTGGCCCTCGCCGGCTTCGCGGGTGACCTGGCCGGTCTGCTGCGCTAGGCGCGACTGTGACCATCCGGTAACAAACCAAAGCAAACTGCGCCGGCGCTGGACAGGCCCCAACCTCGACCGTAAGATGGCGCCGTGATGAGGGGATGGCACCGCCCGCTGGCGGCCGGTCTGCTCGCCCTGGCGGCGTGGTCGCTGGGAGGGCTCTGGGCGCTGGCCAGTCCTCCCGTGCCGACGATGAGCCAGCGCGCGCAACCCTGGTCACGTCAGGCGCTCGGCAGCGATCCCATTGATACCATCGGCTCGTCGGGCTGCGCCCTGACCGCGGTCACCATGGTGGCGTCGGCCTACGGCTACGCGACCAACCCGGCGCAGCTGAATCAGTGGCTCACGGCGCACGGCGGCTACATCGAGAATGACCTGCTGCTCTGGCGGCAGGCAACCGCCGTCACGCAGGGTTCGGTCCGCTGGCAGTGGCTCCACGTCCCCGGGATGGTGTCGCAGCTACGTACCGATGACCAGGACATCGAGGATCTGCCGCCGCAATCCCTTGTCCAGGCGCAGCTCGACGCGGGGCGTCTTGTGGTGGCTGAGGTTCGACTCTACGGTGGCATGCACTTCGTGGTCATCACCGGCCACCGTGGCGACATCCTCTATATCAATGATCCCTGGTTTGGGGATCGGACCACCCTGCAGGCCCGCTACGGGAGCTACCAAAAGGCCGTGCATTCGACGCAGATCTACTACCGGAACTAAGTTGGCGTCCGTCAGGCGGCGGCGAGCTCGTCGTCGAACTCGGCCGGGCCCCACTGACGAGTCCGCTGCGCGACGGCGGCACACAAGCTCTCGAAGGTGTCCTGCCGAAATAGTGCTCGGTTCAGTTTCAGCACCCGGCCGCCGGCCGCGATCTCGAGATGTCCGCCCTGGCGAGTAATGACCTGGTTCATCCCGTGCACGTTGTCCCAGGGGACCAGGCGCGGCTGGCGCTTGAACCATGCATGGCCGACGGGCCGGAGCGCGATGCCCTCGCGCGTGACGGTGACTTCGATCCACTCGATGAAGAAGCTGTGGAAGAGCAGGCCAACGCTGAAGGCAAGGCCGCATCCCATGGCGATCGCGAGCGCCGCGAACGAGCTGCTGTGCGTCTGCGAGATCTCGATAACGGCAAGGACGAAGCCCAGCGCGCACATGGTAATCGGCACGCCGGGCCAGAGGATGACCAGCCGGTTCAGAGGACTATCCGGCCGAAAGCTCATTGGTACCCCTAACGGTATCGGCGCAGATCGAAGCCAACATTTCGGCCACCGAACCGCCGCCAATCTGTTGCGGTCGCGTGACGAACGCCGCGCCCGCCGCCCCCGAGCGTTTGAGGCGTTAGACGTCCAGTTCTTTGACGTCGAGGTCGCGCAGCTCGGGTGGCGCCGCGAGGCCGTTATCGACCAGGATGCGCAGCAGCCGCAGGACGTAGCGCGCACCGTTCAGGTTGACGCCGTGCTGGCGCGTCAGGGTCTGGATGGCCTGGAGCTTGCGGATGTCTCGCTGCGAAAACCGCCGGCGGTTGGTGGAGGTGCGCTTGGGGACCACCAGGCCAAGATGCTCGTACATCATCAAGGTGCGCGGGTGCGTCTGCAGAATCTCGGACGCGACGCTGATGGTGTAGATGGGCTTGTCGAGGGAAAGGCTCGTTTCCGTCGGCGCCCGGCGGGTTACTCCTTTAGCCAATCCTCGATACCTTCGGAGAGGCTGGTCGGGGTGGTGCGTGCCTTGATGAGGTATTCATGGGCCCCGAGCCGCAGCCCTCGCGCAACCAGATCCTCTTCATCGTAGTTAGACAAGATGATAACCGGAATATCGCGCGTCTTCTCCTGCGCCCGTAACTTCCTCAGGACTTCGAGCCCATCCATCTTGGGCAGACGGATATCGAGAAAGATGATGTCGGGAGCGAGGTCGCCGGCCTTCTTGAGTCCCTCCTCGCCGTCGAGGGCGGTGTTGACCCGATAGCCATCGAGTTCCAACTTCAGCCGGTACATCTCGAGCACGGACGGATCGTCTTCCACGAGGAGAACGTCGACCAGGTCTTCGTCGGCCTGGGTCGCCCGGCTCGCGCCGGCGCTGCGGCGCGCCTTACTTTCCATAACACTCCTCTTGGCGCGAAGCAGTATAGATGAACTCCGAGAATCGCGCGGGCTTTATGGATAGCAAAACGGCGCAACCTTGACCTGGCATACGCGTGCCCCTCCGGACGGCCCCCAGAAAAGTTAAGGCCCTCCGCAAGGAGGGCCCGAAGAGGGGGGCAAGAGAACTAGCTAAAATTATAGGCAGGCCCTGCAATCTTGTCAACACGGACGCAGTCAGAAAGTATCCCGGGGTCACTGTTGGCAAAGGGGTGGTGGTAACGGGCATAACAATCCGCAAAAACTGAGCAATCAAATGGCACGGGTGCAGGCAGTCGCGACGCGGGAGGCGCGGCCTTTAGACGTCCAGTAGCGAGACGTCGATGTCGCGGAGCTCGACCGGTGACGGCAGCTGGTTTTCGTGCAACAGCTTGAGCAGCTTCATGATGTATCGGACACCCGCCAGGTTGACCGAGTGCTGCCGGGTCAATTTCTGAATCGTCTGGAGCTTCATCACGTCGCGCTGCGAGAATCGTCGGCGATTGGTCGCAGTCCGCTTCGGCACGACCAGCCCGAGGTGTTCGTACATCATGAGGGTTCGCGGGTGAGTCTCAAGGATCTCGGACGCCACGCTGATGGTGTAAATCGGTTTGTCCAGGGAGATGTTCGTGTCGCGGCGGGTTTCACGCTTGATGGCGATAGCCATTCGACCCTCCAGAATTGTTGACGGAAACGAGCATGAGTATAGGTGGCAAGGTGAGCGGCCTCAAGGCAGGATTCGTAAATACATATGAACTCATCTAAAGCCCCAACCCCGCCATCATGTAGTAGCCAGAACCGTAGGGGGACGCTATCACTCTTCGGAATGCCGGCCTGACGCCAGGCCGGCTCTTTTATTTCGGCGTCGCCGGTGGCGAGGACTCGGCGTTGGCGGCCTCGGCCGGCACGTTGGCCCCGGGGGCGGCGGAGCGACGTCCCGCCTGGGTGCGTCCCTCACTCGGGGTGGCGGTCGCTCCGCCACCGCGCACCCGGATGTGGCTCAGCGTCGATTCGCGGAGAATGAGGAACAGGAGCAAGGCGATCGATCCCAGCAGAAAGTTCGTCCCCAGCCAGCTGTAGGCCAGGAAGAACCCGAGCACGAACCCGATCACCGCCATCAGGAAGGCGGCAATGGTGCCGATGTGCATGAACTCGTCTTGCAGGTGGTGGCGGGGAAAGAGCTGGCGCAGCCGGTGCTCGAGTCCGGCGCCGGCCGGCGCGGAACGGGTTGAAGTCGCGGCCGTGGAGCCAGCCACCGGGTCTGCCTGTGATCGGCCGCAGAAGCGGCAAAAGTGCGCATCCGCCTCGATCGGCCGGCCGCACTCGCGGCAGAATACGGTCCCGGCTTTTGGAGCGGCGTCGGGGGGCGACAAGGCGGCCCCATTATAGGGCCCGCGATCGGCCCGATCCGCCAATTCAAGAACGGCGTAACCAACCGCCCGCCCCTCCCGTTCGACAGGTAATGATGCCCACACGCGCTCGGCTGGCGCCAGCGAGCCCCCCTTTACGTTATACTGCCTCCATCAGCTTTTTCGGCATTGAAATAGTAGGAAATTGGGGCTTGCATTGATAAGTATCCCGCATGCGACTCACTCAGGAACTGCCAGTGGCCTCTCATCGCTCGACGCTCGTCGGCGCCAGATCCGGCGGTTGCGCCGGTCGCCGCTCCGCACCATCGTCAACGGAGCGGGGTGGGGAGCGGTTATCCTCGTCTCTCTGTGGCTCCTCCTTTCGGGGATCTTCGGGTTTCTGAGCGCCTAAACCTTGCGACGCGGCGGCGGAGTCAGCGGAACGTCGACCGCTGGCGCCGGCGTAGCCGTGCCGATTTTCGCCGGGTCCTGATCCTCGGATTGCTGGTCGTCTTCCTACTGCCCCTGCTCGGCATCCCGGCGATCACGGCGCAGGCGGTGGGTACGTTGCCCGCCGTTAGCGGGCTTGCCTCCAACAAGATGGAGCAGGACACCCTGATCTACGATCGCCACGGCACCTTGCTGGCCGACATCGGCAAGGCCGGCGACCACCGGATCGTCGTGCCCCTCAACTATGTCTCCCCATGGGTGGTGAAGGCGACGCTCGCCACCGAGGACCGCACGTTCTACTCGAACAGCGGCATCGACCTCGGCGGCATCGTCCGCGCCGCCATCGCCAACTATCAGCACCACAAGGTCAAGCAGGGTGGCAGCACCATCAGCCAGCAGCTGGTCAAGCAGGTCTACATCGGAACCAACGCCCCCGCCGATATCCAGCGAAAGCTCAAAGAGGCCATCCTCGCGATCGAGCTCAACCGGGAGTACAGCAAGAACCAGATCCTCGAGATGTACCTCAACACCATCTTCTATGGCAGCCAGACCTACGGGATCGAGGCAGCCGCACGCAGCTACTTCCAGACCAACGCCCACGACCTTTCCCTGGCGCAGGCCGCGATGCTCGCCGGGCTACCGCAGGCACCGACGCAGTACAACCCGGTGGTGAACCTGCAGGCCGCCAAGCAGCGACAGGCGCAGGTGCTCGCCGCGATGGTCGGCGAGAAGTACATCACCGCGGCGCAGGCCGAGGCGGCCTACGCGGTCAAGCTGCAGATCTTCCCACCGATCGTCAAGTTCGAGGCACCCTATTTCGTCGACTACGTCCTCAAGACACTGGCGAAGGACCACAAGATCAACTCCGACGACCGTCGGGGTTACCGCGTCTACACCAGCCTCGATCTCAATCTGCAGCACCTGGCGGAGCGGGTCGTCCATGACCAGATCGCCCAGAAAGGCAACTTCTATAACTTCCACGACGCGGCGCTGGTGAGCATGGATCCGCGCACCGGTGAGGTGCTGGCCATGGTCGGCGGCGACGATTACAACCGACCGGGCGGGCAATACAACTTCGCGTACGACGTCCCGCGTCCGCCCGGCTCGAGCTTCAAGATCTTCACCTACACCGCCGCCATCGAGAGCCGAAAGGTCAACATGCTGAGTCCCATCCTCGACGAGCCACTGGTGTTTCCCATCGGCGGCGACCCGGCTGGCTTCGGCAAGTACGCCCCGCAAAACTACGACCGCCGGTTCCACGGCACACTACCGCTGAAGATGGCGATGGGCAATTCGATGAACATCCCGGCGCTGAAGACCGAGTTGCGCACCGGCATCCCGGCGGTCGTCGATATGGCACACCGGATGGGATTGACCTGTCTCGGTCCGCTGCCGTGCGTTGACCAGAGCCCGGACAACTACGGGCCCAGCCTGACGCTCGGCGCCTACCCGGTGCGTCTGGCCGACATGGCCACCGCCGCCTCAACGCTGGCGACACTCGGGGTCCGCCATCGCGAGGCGCCCATTCTCAACATCAAGGATGGGCTGGGAAAGGACGTGTTCACCTACGACGCGAAGAAGAATGAGTTCCGCGCCATCGATGACGGCGTCGCCTTCATCATCGCGTCGATCATGTCGGACGACCGTAACCGCTGCCTCGAGTTCGGTTGCCACGGCGACCTCACCCTCCCCGGCCGGACGGTCGCGGCGAAGACCGGCACCACCAACGACTTCAAGGACAACTGGACCGTCGGCTTCACCCCCAGCCTGGCGACAGCGGTGTGGGTCGGCAACCCCGACAACAAGCCCCTCAGCCACAACTCGACCGGCATCGTCGGCGCCGCGCCCATCTGGCACCGGTTCATGACGGAGGCGCTTGCCGGGAAGCCCGACGAGTGGTACCCGGTGCCGGCCAGCATCCACGCCGTCGGTGGGAATTATTTCCTTCCCGGGACCGAGAGCCTGCCGCCGACGCTCGCGCAACCGTGGCCGCAGTGCAAGTTGCCCGCGAACTACAACCCTTACACGCTCACCTATTCGCAAATCACGGTCAACGGCGTCTACTGCATCATCAACCCGCCGCCACCGCCGCCGGCCCCCGCCGCGACGCCGAGCCCGAGCCCGTCCCCATGCTCGCCACTGCCAGGGCCCGATAAGTGCAAGCCCACCGGCTGAGCCGGTAGAACCGACCCAGGACCTCGGTTAGCTCAGGCGATTCCAGGCTGGTCGGTCGACGTCTTCTCGGTGCGCGTTCCTTGCTCGCCGTCCCCGAAGGACATCTTGGAGGCTAGCCCGCCGGCCCGGTCGCGCAGCTCGATGCCGCGCTGCATCAGGTCGTCGCGCATCTCCTCGCCGGACTTGGGGGCGAGCAGCAGCGCCAGCCCGAAGCCGACGGCAACACCGAGCAGGAGCCCGGTAACGAAGCGCTCCACGCCGGCATCGTCATCCTGGGTGATCCGGGTCCGGCGTAAGGCCGAGACGGCGTCGGTCAGACGGTCCTTCACCTCGAGGTCCTGTGCGGTTTTGGTGGCCCGGTCGAGCAGCTCGCTCAACCGGTCGATCGTCTTCTCCACGGTCTGATCCATCCTCGTCCTCCTACGGGCGCTTAGCCCTGCTTTCTGGTCCGCCTGCCGCTCGGCGCCGGGGGGTTGTCGCGGCGATCACCGGCGCGCCGGCGCTGTCGCCGGCCATCATCGCCTGGGCCTGGCCCAGCAGCCGCGAGAGCCGGCGCCGCATGGCCACGCCCGATTCGGGCGCGTACAGCAATCCCAGGACTGCGCCGGCGATTGCACCATGCCGAAGACCGCGTAGATATCCCATGCCCAATAACGCGCGCCTCCACGCCACGAATGGTTCCGCGTCGCCGCCACGCCATCGTACCACTTGCCTTTGGCGGCACCCGAGGATCGGTTGGGCGCGTCGCGAATTCAGGAAATTGGGTGAACTTGTCGTATACTAACCACCGATGGGAAGGGGGGAAAGATGACAGGCGCGATGTCTACTTTGCGATCCGGCGTGCTAAGGAGCCCGCTCCGGCGCGGAAAAGCGGGCGGTTCAAGGAGCCCGCTCCGGCGTGGAAAAGCGGGCGGTTCAAGGAGGGGACATGACTGAAGTCGTCGACGAGGACGTAAACGTCCTATTCATCGAAGACGATCCAGCGGTCGCTGAGATGTACAAGCTCAAGCTCGAGCTGGATGGCTACCGGGTCACCGTCGCCAAGTCGGGCGAGGAGGGCCTGGATCACGCCAAGAACCAGGTTCCGGATATTGTCTTCCTCGACATTCGGCTGCCGAAGATGGACGGCTTCGCGGTTCTCGAGAATCTTCGCTCTAACGGCGTCACCAAGAACATCCCGGTCATCATCCTGTCCAACTACGGCGAGAAGGAACTAGTTGATCGCGGACTGAAGCTCGGCGCCCTCGATTACCTGATCAAGTCCGAGACGACGCCCGCCAGCCTGAGCCGCGGCGTCCAGGATTGGGTCAAGGAATAAACGTTGGTGCCCAATCGCGATCCGCGGATCGGTGGAGCGTTCGACCTCGACAAGCCGCTCTACACGATCAGCGTCGCGTCCGAGATCCTCGAGACGCACCCGCGAACCCTGATGATGTACGAGGACCTCGGGTTGATCGAGCCCTATCGCACCGCGACCAACCGGCGCCGCTACTCGCAGCGCAATGTGCGCAAGCTGCAGGTGATCCAGCAGCTGACGCGAGAGAAAGGGGTGAACCTCGCAGGCGTGAAGTACATCCTGATGCTGCTTGAGTCGTTGAAGCACGGCGGCATCAAACCGCCGGACGACCTGAAGGTGGTTTACGACCTCTACGAGGAGATTATCTAGTCGCCGGTTAGCTGGCGGCGACCGGCGGACCGGCGTCGGTATCGTTTACCGACCCGCTCGCGCCCTCATCCCAGTCATGGGCCTCCGCGGCAGCGATCCGCGGCGCCACGGCAGACTCCGCGATCTCGGGTAAGGCGACCTTGACCGCCGAGACCACAGCCTCGTCGAGCAACAAGCGATCGAGCTCCTCGCCGTCGATCGTCTCCACCAGTTGCAGATGATCGGCGATCCGGATGAGCGTCGCACGGCGTGATTCGCAGATCTCGTAGGCCTGGCGGTAGGCCGCATCGGTCAGTGCCTTGACCTCGGCATCGACGTCGGCCGCGGTGAGCTCGGAGAAGAACAGACTGTCGCCATCGCCTTTGCGGTGCAGGGTGACCAGGCCGAGCCGATCACTCATACCGAACTCACATACCATTTGGCGCGCGACATTGGTCGCGTACTCGATGTCCTGCTTGGCGCCGGTGGTGACGTCCCCGAAGATGATCTCTTCGGCGGCTCGACCACCCATGGCAGCCGCCATGCGCGCGATCAGCTCCGACTTCGACGTCAGGTAGCGATCCTTCAGCGGCAGCTGGATGGTGACGCCGAGCGCTTGTCCGCGCGAGACCACCGAGACCTTGTGCACCGGATCGCTTTTCGCGATCGACTTCATCACCAGGGCGTGCCCCACCTCGTGGTAGGCGATGATCGCCTTCTCTTCCGGCGTGATCATGCGGCTGCGCTTTTCCGGGCCCGCCATCACGCGCAGGCTGGCCTCTTCGAGCTCCTGCTTGCCGATGGCCTGCTTCTTGTTGCGCGCCGCGAGAATCGCCGCCTCGTTGAGAAGATTCGCCAGGTCGGCCCCGGTGAATCCCGGCGTCTGCCGCGCTACGATGTCGAGGTTGATGTTGTCGGCGAGCGGCTTCTGCGCCGCGTAGAGCGACAGGATGGCGCGCCGGCCGTTGAGGTCCGGAGCGTCGATCGCCACGCGGCGGTCGAACCGGCCGGAGCGAAGGAGCGCCGGGTCGAGGACGTCGGGCCGGTTGGTCGCCGCGATCACGACCACCGCGCAGTCGGTGTTGAACCCGTCCATCTCCACCAGCAGCTGATTCAGCGTTTGCTCACGCTCTTCGTTGGTGCGGATCTGGGCGCCGCCGCGCCGGCGACCGAGGGCATCGATCTCGTCGAGGAAGACGATGCAGGGCGCGTTCTTCTTCGCATGGCGAAAGAGGTCGCGCACCCGAGCCGCGCCGACGCCCACGAACATCTCGACGAAGTCGGAGCCGCTGAGTGAGAAGTAGGGAACCTTGGCCTCGCCCGCCACCGCGCGCGACAGTAGGGTCTTGCCGGTGCCAGGCGGACCGACGAGCAGGATCCCGCGAGGCATCCGCGCCCCGAGCTGGCCGAAACTGCCGGGTGCCTTGAGGAATTCGACGACTTCCTCGAGCTCGTGCTTGGCTTCGTCAACGCCAACCACCTGGTCGAACGTGACCTGGTCGCCGTCACCGACCCGGGCTTCGGCCAGATGCTTGGTCATCGCACCCATTGGATTTCCCAACAGGTTCGAACGCCGCAACATGATGAACAGCAGGGCCAGCAGCACCAGCAGACCAACCAGGTTCGGCAGCATCGAGCTGAATGACGCGTCGTCGGTCGACTGGACGGCGACCTTGACGTTGTGACCGCGCAGGTATTGCTCGGTAGAGCCCATCGACGACTCTTTTTCGATGGTCCACGACTGGCGGCCGGCCGTATCGGTCAGCAGGATGCGCTGGCCGTTGATGGTCGCGGTCACGATGTCACCGCGATCGACGCGGTCGAGCACGTCACTGATCGGCGTGCTCGGAGTGTTCCACACGGAATTCGAGCCGGAGTGACCCACAAACCAGAGCCCACCAAGGAGCAGCACGCCGACGACCGCCAGCACGGGGACGACGACACGCTTTTTGCGCAGGCCGCCTGCGCCGGAAAAACGGCGGAAGAAAGTTTTCATTGGTTCCTCAACCCCTCTTCTTAATAGGCGACTGGCTGGTCAGGTAGCGCGATCAATGCCTTGGCCGCGATGCCCCCTCCGCGGTATCGCTGCCAGAACGGGTAAGCCGTGATCGCTTGCTGCTCCTCCCCGGTGACGCCATTGTCGGCATTCGCCAGCCGGTAATAGGACCAGCTGATGCCGCCCTGGGCGCGCGTCACATCCATCGAGGTGACGATCTCGTCGGGTGGTGGCGCCCCCGGGGTGCCGTACTCGGGAGCGGCGTCGTAGGTTTGCGCGGTGATCGTCAGGGGACGGTTGAAGGGATTGACACCGGGATCGCGGAACTGCTCGAAGACCTGGGTGACGTAGGCGCGCGCCCCGTCGGCGCCGCTGTATTGCGGCAGCCCGGTGGCGCGCCAGTACACCATGGGCGCAAAGACCTGGCAGTAGCGCGACATGGTGGCGTAGGCGTACCCCGGATGGTCATACGGGATGGGCAGCGTGCTGGCGATCAGCAGGTAGCGGTCGCCCAGCCCATTCATGCCGGCGATGCCGCCGCGGATGCCCGAGAGGTATTGGCCGACATTCGGGTCCGAAGTACTGTTGCCCTCGATCGTGAGCGCGAGGCCGTCGAGCCGCTGGCCCTGCTCCTCGAACTGCGCGGCCGCCAGTGCATCGGCAGTGTCTGCGGTCGGGTCGTCGAGCATCGGCTCGATCCAGCCGATGATGCTCAGTCCGTGGGCGTGGGCGATTGGCAGCAGGTCCTGCAGTGCGGGCGCGCCATAGAAATGATGCGTGGAATCGGCGACCCGGATATAGAGGTGGCTGAGGTCAGCCGCGACCGCCGAATCGACGATCGCCGCCGCGCGGTCCGCATCCGGATCGTTCCAATCGCCGTCGAAGATCATCAGCCAGGATCCCTTGCCCCGGATGCCGTCGAGCGGCGAGCGCGGGGCCTGGGCGAAGCCACGCGCGGTCACCGGCAGCCTGAGGAGGGCGCCGACCGGCCGCCCGAAGCTGCTGATCACGTGCGCCGCCTGTGCCTGATCCTGGGCACGTGCCTCCAGGTAGGCGCGCAGCCCAAATGGGGGCGTGAGGAGTGCGAAGAGCATCACTCCTAGCACGACCCTCCCTCCAAACGCCGTAACTTGCCGTAAGATGCGCGACATGCTCGAATGTTCGGCACACGGGCCGCTCGGGCGTGACAGTACCGGCAAGGTCGGACGCGTTCAAGCGGGAGTTCCCACGGCTAAGGTGATACGCCCCCGTACAGTCAATGGGTGACGTCTTGTGCTCCGTCACGCTGCGCACAGTGACGCCCCAAAACACCCAAACGACGCTTGGCTTCGCTGTTTGTCACAAATCCTGATATGTTGGATATAATGGTTTGCGATCTCGGATCACGGAGGGCAGCAGGTGGCAATGCCGCATAAGTCGAGCGAAGTCTCCGACATGTTCGACATCGAGCCGCGCACCCTCTTCGTCTACGAGAGTGAGAACCTGATCGCGCCTGAGCGAACACCGACGCAGCGGCGCCGCTACTCGCGCCGGGATATCGAGCGGATCCGCCTGATCCGAGAGCTCACCACGGTGCACGGCATCAATCTCGCCGGGGTCAAAGTGATCTTCTCCCTGATGGAGGCGGCGGTGCAGAGCCGGCTCCAGATTCCGGAGTCGGAGTTTCCGGAGCTCGCCGGCGCCCGCCATCTCTGGGCCTGACCTCACTTCGCGAGCGTCTCGCAAGCGTTTCTGCCTCGCGGATTCTCCTTGGCCTCGACTTCGATGGCACCCTCGCGCCGATCGTGCCCGACCCGGACCAGGCCGCGCCCAATTCGCAAGTAGTGGCGCTCCTCAGCGAGCTCAGCCATTGCCTGCAGCGGATTGTGATCATCAGCGGCCGGGACACGGATTTCCTGGTGAGCCGCCTGGCGCTGCCTCAGGCGCTGTTTATTGGTAACCACGGATTGGAAGAGCGGAACGGTGGTGCCTCGCGCGTCGTCCCGGAGGCGCAGCCGTACCTGGAGCGACTCGCGCGTGCGGCCCAAGCGGTGGAGGCGCTGCCCCAGGCCCACGCGCCCGGCATCACCATCGAACGCAAGCGAGCGACCGTCAGCGTCCATTTTCGGCAGGCCGGAGAGCCTTCCGCGGCCGGGGCCGCACTGCGGCCCGCCCTGCAAGAGATCGCAGGCCGCGAGCAGCTCCAGCTCCAACCCGGGCGCCTCGTCTGGGAGTTTCGGCCGCCGATCGATGTCGATAAGGGAGCGGTGCTACGCCGGCTGGTCGCGGCCATGCAGCCCGCCGGGGTCATCTACCTGGGCGACGATCGGACCGATGCGGCCGCGTTTTCGGCACTCAAACGGATGACGGGCACTCGAACCGTCGCGGTCGGGGTCCAGTCACCCGAGGTGCCACACGACGTGTTCGTCGACAGCGACCTGATGGTGGAAGGCGTGGGGGGCGTCACCCAGTTTCTCACGCAACTGCTCGACGTCTGCGCAAACGTCTAGCGCATTCCCTCGCGTCCGATTGGCAGGGGTTCATCGATCCCGACCTCCGGCCGGCGCGCGGCGGATGGTTCCACCAGGTCGCGGATGTCCTGCAATTGCGCGGAGATCCAGCGGGCCACATCGTTCTGCTGCACCACCGCGCGCATCTTCTCGGCACGTGCGTGACGTTCCACCGGGTCCATCAACAGGGCGCGGTGCAGCGCCTGCGCCGTGGCATCGACATCGAACGGATTGATGGTGATCGCCCACTCGCCGAGCTCCTCATGTGTCCCAGCGTTCTCCGACAGGATGAGCGCCCCGCCCCGCTGGTTGACGGTGATGCCTTCCTTGGCGACGAGGTTCATGCCGTCATAGATGGGGTTCACCAGCAGCACGTCGAACTGCTTGTAGCCGGCCACCGCCCGGTTCATGTCGTCGCGCAGCTCCAGCCGGATCGGCTGCCAGGCGTCCGACCCGAGGCGCTGATTGATCACCCGAGCCACCTGGACCACCTGGCGGGCGTACTCGCGATACTGGGGGACATCCTGGCGCGTCTTCTGGAGTAGCGCCCAAAAGACAATGCGGCCGCGCCACTCGGGATGCGCGTGCAGCAAGCGCTCGTAGCCGAAGAAGCCCCGGATGATGTTCTTCGACAGGTCCATCCGATCGACGCGGTAGATCAGCTGTTCCGGTCGCCAGCGCAAGATCTCGCGCTCGGCCCGTTCCACCGCGGGACTGCGCGCGGTGCGTTCGAACTCACGCACATCGATCGAGATCGGGTAGCGGCGGACCCAGATGGTGCGACCTCGGTAGAAGGCGGTCTGCTGGCGAAAGTCGACCGGCAACCCCATGTTCTCCTCGCACGTCAACAAGAAGTTCCGAACGTCGGAGTGGGTCTGCAGACCGATGATGTCGGCAGCGAGCAGGCCATCCATGATCTCCTCGCGCATGTAGTTCGGCAGGACTTTCCAGTACTGCGGGGTCGGCCACGGAATGTGGACGAAGTGCTGGAGGACCGCATCGGGCAGTTCGCGACGGACCAGCCGGGGAACCAGGTAGAGGTGGTAATCGTGCGAGAGGACCAGCGGCCGCTTGCGGCCACGGCGGGCCTCACGCACGACCTGTTGGGCGAAGAGCTGGTTGACCCTGCGGTAGCCCTCGTTCCAGGCGAGGTGAGTGCTGTCGTCGAGCACGGGGGCTTCGGCCAAATTCCAGAGGTAGTGCTGAACGAACCAGAGCAATGGGTTGGCGATCGTGTTGTAGTAGAGGTCGTAGGCGAGACGCGGGGGATTGACCCAGCTCACCTGGAATCGTGAGCCGTCGCTGGTCTCGACCATCATGGGCTCGCCGCCGCTGTCGACCTCGAGCTCGCCCTCGAGCCCGTCCCGGACGGAGGCAACCCACACCGCTCCGGTCGCGAGCGCCAGCCCGGAAAGGCCGGTCACCAGCCCCCCGGCCCCGCGGACGAAGCGGGCCCGATCAGCTGGATCGTGGGCCAGGTCCACCGGCGGACGGTTGGCGGCAACGATGGGGTGGAAGTCCTTGAGGAGGCGGCGGGTATATTGCTCGATCGCCAGCATGGCCTGGATCTAACTCTACGCGGCGTTCCGCACGGCACTCCCCCGGCTTGCGGCTTTGGGCAATATGTGATATCGTAGATATAAAATTACTGCCATACGGGATGGAGGGGTGTCCCGTCTTAGGGGTGACGGACATGGGAAAGCGCAAGCGAATGCCAGCGATCGCTCCGGGACGGGCGGTCTTCACACCCAGTATCGCGAGCGAGATTCTGAATCTGCACCCGCGCACCCTGATGATCTACGAAAGCGAGAGCCTCATCAAGCCCCAGCGGACGGCGACCAACCGTCGCCGCTACTCCGAAGACGACATCCGGCGCGTCCGCGTGATCCAGTTCCTCACCCGCCAGAAGGGCGTGAACCTGGCCGGCGTCAAATACGTCCTCCGCCTCCTCCAGTCGCTTGGCGGCCAGGGCCTCGATCTCAACCAGGTCCGCGAGCTCGATGCGCTACAGGAAGTGTCCGGAAACGGGCTCACTGCCTGAGTTCAGGACGGTCCGCCGCCCTTTCCACAGCGAGGACCGCTATTTGCGAAAGGCCTTGACAGCCATACCCGACTATGTAACAGTGTGCGTATCAATTTTCATGCGTCGGTGAATTGGGTGTAATCGGGGTTAGTGAAGGGAGCGATTCAATGCTGAGCGACGCAATCGAGGAGATCCATCGGGAGTTCGAGGCGGCGGCCGACAGGCGAAACCAGGAACTCAAGCGGCGCGCCGATGTCCGCCGTGCCGACGACCTTCTACTCGCGATCGAAGACATCATCGAGAACCGGCGGGGTGCGGTCCCGGCCCCGCTGATGGACGAGATCACACAGTTCGTACGGCCGCTGAGCCGGAAGCTGCTACGCGCCCTCAACCGCAACGTCACCCGTGACCCGGTGCGGGTTCTGGACGTCCTGTTTGATGTCCAGCAACTCCTCCTGCCCCGGTTGATGGTGGCGTAGTTTAGACCCGGGGGGATCCAACCGGCAAGAAAACCGTAACGCCCAGCGCTCAATAAGCCGGACAGCCGTTGCTGTTGAATCCGGTTTATGTCTCAAATAGCCTGTGCGGCCGGTCGGAGTACCCTGCTAAGGATCCCTTGATGCGTCAGACCATGACCCGCGGTAGCGGGTTTGCCGCGGCGCTGCGTCGCCGCTGGTGGGTTTTCCCCATCGTCCTGCTGCTGGTCGCGGCTGGGCTGGCGTTGCGCGCCCTCACTGCGCCGCTCGCGGTCAGCGCCAGCCTGGCCGATGGCGATCGTGCCGTGGTCCGTAGCTCGGCCGTGGTGCTGAGCTTCAACCAGGACATGGATGCCGCCTCCGTCAAGAGCGGCTTTCGTATCACCCCATCGGTGCCATACACCGTCGTGGTCAAGAATTCGCGGACCTTCGAGTTCCACCCGCAACTCGAGCCCGACACCGCCTACAAGGTGGAGGTCCTGGGGGCGCGCAAGGGGATGGGCTTCGGGAGCGAGAACTATACGGTTGCCTTTCGGACCGAGCCCGCCCCCAAGGTCACCGGGGCAACCTACAATGACACGCCGCTGGCGGACGGCCAGCAAGCGGTCGCCTTGCGAGGCAACCTCAAGCTCGCGTTCTCGCAACCGATGGATGCCGCCGGCACCACGGTCCTGCTGGATGGGACCGCGCTGGATGCCAAGACCGTCGCCTGGGACCAGGCGGGGCAGAACGTCACGCTCGTGTTGACGCTCAGCCACAGCCGCACCCACACGCTGCTCGTCCCCAAGACGGCGACCAACCGCAAGCACGATCTCGCGGTCGCCGATTGGAAGCTGAGCTTTACCACCATGGTCCAGGTTCCGTCGGCGGGATCGACGGCGCGGATTGGGACCTCGGGTGCCCCGATCATCATCCAGATCGAAAACAGCTCACAGCCAACGGTACGGCCACAGACCGGCATGCAGCAGGCCGACATGATCTACGAGTACATCAGCGAGTTTGGGATCCCGCGGTTGTCCGCGGTCTACTGGCATCCACCGTCGAGCCTGATCGGGCCGGTGCGCAGCTGCCGCCTGATCACGGTGGCGCTCGAGCAGATGTACCGTGGCATGATCTACTGCTCGGGCGCGAACGACTACGTGCTGGGCCAGGTGTGGAAGTGGCCGAACGTCGTCTACGACTACTACTACATGTACGACTTCATGTATCGCGCCTCGGATCGCTATGCGCCCCACAACGTGATCGCCCGCCCCGATAAGATCACGGCCCATACGGCCCAGGCAAACCTGGGGGCGCTCAATTACGACATCGCCCCGGCGCACCCCGACGTGTCGCTACCAGGCGCCACGCCGGGGACCAGTGTCACGATCCCGCAGCACGGGGCGGTCTGGCGCTATGATGCCAATTCGCGTGAGTACCTCAAGTGGCAGGACGGGGCGCCGTTCACCAACGTCGGCACCGGCCAGGTCCATGCCAAGAACCTGATCATCGAGCACGTGCAATCGCGCCTCGACACCAACCCCGCGAACACCGGGGTGCATCACACGTACAACACCGAGTACTACGAGCTGGCCGGGGAAGGTTCGGCCGACATTTACTCCGACGGCGGAATGATCCACGCGACGTGGAAACATCCCAATCCCGATTTACCCGTTGTCTACTACGATGCCAGCGGCAACCCGGTGGATTTGAACACCGGGCTGACCTGGGTTCACGTTATAGGGAGTGATCAATGACCTGGACGCAAACACTTCGCGAACGCTGGTGGCTGGCACCGATCGCCATCTTCGTGGTGGCGGCCGCCATCGTGATTCGCATCATCACCACCCCGCTCGAGGTGAATGCCAACGTCAACGACGGTGACCAGGCCGTCCCCCGAACGGCCACCATCGACCTTCATTTCAACCAGGACATGAAGGCCGACTCGGTGCAGCGCGCCTTTAGCATCAGCCCGCCGGTGATGGTCGCGTTCAAGGCCGTCAGCCCCCGGGAATTCCAGTTCCGGCCGAAGATGGCGGCGAACACCGCCTATCACGTCGGCATCAAGGAGGCGCAGAACACCTCCGGGCGTGGCGTCACCAGTGGCTTCAGCTTCAAGACCGAGCCCGCGCCGTCGGTCGCCGCCGTCAAGGTCGACAACAACGCGGTCACCGATGGCCAGCAGTCATTGAAGCCGACCGGCGATGTGAAGATCGATTTCTCTCAGCCGATGGACGGGGCCGGGACGCCAATCGCGGTGAACGGCAAGCCGCTCGAGACCGGCAAGGTGAGCTGGACCGCTGACGGCAAGAGCGCCACGCTGAACCTCAAGCTGGGGCACAGCCGTCAATACCAGCTGTCGATTCCCCAGACTGCGGTCAACCGCAAGCAGGATCCGCTGGCGGCCGACTGGAAGCTCACCTTCACCACGCTCATCGAGGTCCCCTCGCAGGGCGACCCTTCGCGGATCGGAGCCGGCGCTCCGACGATCATCCAGATCGAGAACAGCAGCGAGGCCCGCCCCCAGGCTGGCATGCAGCAGGCCGACATGATCTACGAGTACATCAGCGAGGGCGACATTCCACGGCTCAGCGCCATCTACTGGCATCCGCTGCCCGACCTGGTTGGGCCGGTCCGCAGCTGTCGTCTGATCACCATCCGCCTGGTGCTGATGTACAAGGGGATGATCTATTGCTCGGGAGCCAACGACTATGTCCTCGGACTGGTCTGGCAGCACCCGAACCTCATCAACGATTACAGCCACGGCGCCGGCAACGTCTTCTACCGCGACAACAACACCCGCTACGCGCCCCACAACGTGATGATGCACGGCGCCAACGTTACGACCTTCACCGCGCAGGCGAACCTGCCCGCGCTCCAGTACGACATCGCGCCCAAACACGCAGACGCGACGTTTACCGGTGATGCCGCACCCACGGTTTCGGTGCCGGATCACGGGGCAACCTGGCAGTACGACCCCGGCTCAAAGCAGTACTTGAAATCACAGGACGGCGCAGCCTTCATGAATGTCGGCACGGGTCGAGTCCATGCCAAGACCGTGATCGTCGAGTACGTGACCTCCTACCTCGACAAGAACCCAGCGAACCGGTTCCATGGCTACTACACGGAGGCCTATGAGACCACCGGCGACGGCCGAGCCGACATCTTCGTCGATGGTGTCGTCATCCACGCCACCTGGCACCATCCGGATCCCAACGTGCCGGCGGTCTACCTCGATGCCAGTGGCAATCCGATCGACCTGGACAACGGACTGACCTGGGTGCACGTCATCGGCTCGGAGAAGTGGAGCGGAGTGGGCTGAACGATTGGAGAGACGAACGCCTCAAACGCTCGCCTGGCACTAAAGCGCCGCTCGCTGGGCCGGCGGGCCCGGACAATCAAGGCGTGCCTGACCCTGACCGGACCACGACCGTCTACATCGTGCCGCATACGCATTGGGATCGCGAATGGTATGCGACCTTTGAGACGTTCCGCGCCCAGCTCGTCGAGCTCTGGGACCAGCTACTGGCGCTGACCGACGCGGATCCCGATTTCCGATTCTTGATGGACGGCCAGACGGTCGTGATCGACGATTATCTCGAGGTCAGGCCGGAGGCGAAGGTTCGGCTCGAGGCGGCCATTCGTCGCCGGCAGATCCAGGTCGGGCCCTGGTACACGCTGCCTGATGAATTCCTGGTCAGCGGGGAGACGCTGGTGCGCAACCTGCAGCGCGGAATCGCCTCGGCTGAGGCGCACGGCGGCTCGATGCGGGTCGGTTACCTTCCCGACTCGTTTGGCCACGCGGCCCAAATGCCGCAGCTTTACCACCAGCTCGGCTTTCGGCATGCCGCCGTCTGGCGCGGCGTCCCGCTCGAGATCGATCGCGTGGCGTTCTCCTGGGAAGCACCGGATGGCAGCCGCATCCTCACCGCCTACATGGGCAATTCCTACGCGCAGGGCGTCGATCTGCCCACGGAGCCCGCGTCCCTGGCGACGCGCGTTGCATCCGCGCTGCAAGCGATCGAGCCGTTTCATCCCTCCGCGAACGTGTTGCTGATGAATGGCAACGACCACGTCCTACCGCAGGCGGCCTTGAGCGCGGCCGTTCGGGGCGCCAGCGGCCGGCTCAACGGCACCATCGTCCGGCTTGCCCGCCTCGATGACTACCTGGCGACGCTGCCCGCGGACGGCTGGCCGCGATGGCGGGGCGAATTGCGCTCCTCGGCGCGCGCGAACGTCCTGATGGGCACGCTGTCGGTGCGGGTGACCGATAAGCAACGTCACTTCGCGGCCAGCCGGACGCTCGAGCGCCTGGCGGAGCCGATCGCCGCCCTGAGCGGCATCGAAGCGCGTGATGCGCTCGACCAGGCCTGGACCCTGATGCTGCAAAATGCGGCGCACGACACCGCCTGCGGCTCTGGCATCGACGCGGTCGCTGAGACGGCGCGGCAGCGGAGCGTCTCCGCCTTGCGCATCGCCCAGTCCGTCGTCGAGCGCGGTCTGAGCCGGCTGGCCGGCGCCGGCCAGGTGTGGAATCCCAGCCTCTTTCCGCGGCAAGGCCTGGTGGAAATCGAGGACTCCCTCGTCTTGACCCCGATCGTCGCCGGCGGTTCAGTTGCGTCGCTCACGACGCGAAGTCCACGCGTCCCTGCGACCGCCGCCACCCGACGGCTGGAGAACGCACGGCTGAGTTGCGAGCTTCTGCCGGATGGAACCCTGACGATCATGGACCGGCAGACCGGCCTGCGGTACCACGGACTGCACCGACTGGTTGATGAAGGCGACGCCGGCGATGAGTACAACTTCTCGCCGCCCGCGGCCAGTCCGCAGCTCGCCGATCCAGTACGCAACTTCAGCAGCACCGTCATCGAAACCGGGCCCCTGCGGGCCAGTTTGGAGGCACGCTTCGACCTTGCCGTCTACAACGGACTGCGTCCTGACCGCCAGGCGCGCAGCGACCGGGAAACGGCGCTACCGATTCGTCTGGGCCTCTTCCTCGAGGCCGATACCCCGCGCCTCGATATTGAGCTGGAGATCATCAACCGTACGCCCGACCATCGGCTGCGGGCGCACTTTCCGCTACCGTTTCGAGTCGGCGAGTCGGCCGCCGACACGCCCTTCCACGTGACCCGGCGCCCCGTCATCGCCGCCCGGCGCGACCCCGGCGCCACCGAACTCGAGCTGCCGACCTACCCGCTGTGGTCGTTCGTCGACGTCAGCGATGGGCGGGCCGGACTCGCGCTGATCGCCGATGGCCTGCACGAGTACGAGGTGCTGCCCAGCGACCCACAGGAGCTGGCGCTGACTCTGCTGCGCTCGGTCGGCTGGCTCTCGCGCGACGACCTGACCACTCGGACGGGGGACGCCGGTCCGGGCCTGGAGACGCCTGGCGCACAGGTGCTGGGAGGGCACCGGCTTCGCTACAGCCTGTACTTCCACGAGGGCGACTGGGAACGTGGAGGCGTCTGGCGGATGGCCGAATCAACCCTGACGCCCCTGGTTGCCGGCAGCGGCCCAACCATCGCCGGCACCGGCACCCGCATCGAGCTGGCTCCGGACACCATCCAGATGACTGGCTTGATGCCGCGGCCGGACGGCTACGACCTGCGACTCCTCAATGCCTCCGATGGCCCGCGCGAGGCCAGCGTCGATTTCGAACCGGCGCCGACGGAGGTCACCTCCATCACGCTCGCCGGCGATTTGCGCGAGACGCTTTCCCTCGCCGATGGGATGGTCAGGCTGTCGCTGCCGGCCTGGGGGATCGCGACGCTTCGGGTCCGGACCTAAGCCGCCGCGAAGGCCTTCTCGCGGTTGATCCAGCGCGGCATGGCGGTGAGCAACGCCGTGCCCTCCACCTGCGTCTTGATCACGTACTCGAGGGCGCCGAGTTGGATCGCGCGCTTGATCAGGGTCGGCTCGCTGAAGTTCGACATCACGACCACGGGCGTGTTCTTGGTTTCGTCGGAGGCCCGCAAGGTCTGCAGCACCAGGATGCCGTTCTGGCGCGGCATCATGACGTCGAGCAGGATCACCTGCGGCTGGACGCGAGTGCAGAGATCGACGCCCGACACACCGTCGTTCGCTACCTCGACCCGGTACCCGTTGCCTCGGAACAAGGTCGCGTAATAGCTGGCCGCGGTCTCATCGTCCTCGATGATCACGACGGTGCCGGCACTCGGTCCGTTGGCTGCGGCCCCCGCGGGGATCTCCGTGAAACTACCGGCGGTGGTCTCCTCGGCATCCGGTTTGGCTGGCTCGGATTCGACCGCTGGCTCCGAGGCAAACGATGACTTCCACGGCGCAAACGGCTCCGGGTCACTGGCTTCGACGACGGGCGCGGGCTCGGCAGCGTCCTCGACGGCCGGTGTTGGCTCTGCGACAGGCTCCTCAGCGACAGGCTCCTCGGCGGCTGGCTCGGCAGCCGCGGCTTCCCTCTCCTGCGTCGGTGCCGTGTCCTCGGCGGGTTCCCATCGAGTGGGGCGCCAGCTCCATTCCGCAGTCGCGGGTTCGGGCTCGGATGGCGACGACGAGGTGACGGCTGGTTCCTCCTGGGCGTCGGCCGCCGCCGCCGCCGGAGCCGGAGGTTCCTCGCCAAACAGCATCTCGCGCATCGACTTTCGAGGCTCGGGCGTTGGCGGGGCGGCCGGCGGCGTCTCCTCCTCGGCCTCGACCTCGGCCACCGGGGCCTCCGCCTCGATGTCGCTTACGTCACTGGCCGAGCCTCTTTCACTCGCGAAGGCCGGCTCTTCGTCTTGCTCGGAGACACTCGGCTCCTCGGCTTCAGTCGCGGCCCTCGCCTGCTCCGCGATCTTGGGCGCGTCCTGGACGCCCTGGCCGAACGGCAACGGCAGCGATGGCGCCTCAGCGGGGGGCTCCGTGACGGGACGCGCGGCCTCCGCCGCCGGCCGCGGCAGAACCCTCAATTCGGGAGGCGCCCCGACCGGTGGGACCGTGGGCGCGGGTGCTGACGGGGTTGGCGATGCGGCTGCGGGCGGCTGCCATCCTGTCGGCGGGAGGGGCTCACTCCTCGTCTGCACGATCTTCTCGAGGTTTTCGAGGACGTTGAAGTTGAAGCGACGGCGCTTCGGTTTTCCGCGGCGGTTGGCATCCTGTGTGGCGGGCTCAGGAGCTGGACCAGCCGGCGGATTGCCGTAGGCCGGCGGCATGGGCGGCCCAACGGGCGCGGCGGGCTGGGCGGTCGGCGGCGGTGGTGCGGTCGGGCCGCTGGTTGCGGGAGCGAAGGCTGGGTGCGCAAACGCTGGCCCGCTCGGTGGAGCGAAGAACCCGGGTGCCGCTGGGGGCGTGTTCATCGGCGGCATCGGCCCGGGCTGCTGCTGTGGCATGGGCGGCTGTGGCTGGTAGAAGGGCGCCTGACTCGGCGACTGGGGAGGCGCCGGCCGGCCGGGACCGCCCGTGTAGCCCCATGGCGCTTGCTGCTGCGGCGCCGGGGCGCCCCATGGCGTGTTTGGTGGCGCGTACGGCGTGCCCTGGCTCGGTTGACCCATGCCGGGCTGACCGGCATTCGAATTGGGCGCCCAGCCCTGTGGTGCGGGTGGTGAGTAAAGCTGCTGGCTCGACGGGATCCCGGCTTTCGACAGCGCGGTGCCGAGGTTGCGGGCGTAGGTGCGCCCGCCCTTTACCGGCGGCAGCGCCCCGCTTTCAAGGGGAGGAGGCTCGTCGACCTGGACGTTTGGTGCATAGCGCCGGCTGCTCGAGCCGGATGGCGCGGACTTGGCGGCCGCCAGGTCGCGTTGCAGGCGCTCGTTGCGCCAGCGGGCGATCAGTAGCTGGATCGTGAACCAGCCCAGCAGGATCCCCAGCGCGACGATGGCTTTGTCGCGGTTGGCAAAGAGGAGATGGCTGAAGGGTGCGAGGAAGTCCTGAAGGCCGCTCATGCCAGCGTTCTGACTCCATGGAGGCGGCCAGAAACGGCAGGGCAGGAGCGCTGGCTGGGCGCGGGCACGTTAATAGAACGGAGGGTGGCAGAAAGGCTGTCACATGGCGGAAGCGGAAGTTACCGGACCGTCACGCAGGCGGTCGCGTACGCTCGGCGAGCCGGCGGTATCCCTCCTGCAGCCGCGGAATCAGCTGGCCGAAATTCAGGGCCCAGCCGATGCCCACGACGCGGTCGGTGAAGATGCGCGGATCGTTCGGATTCCAGTAGGCATCGCGAAAGCGCTTGAACGTCGGAAAGCGAAAGTCATAGGGGACGCCCGCCACTCGCCCGTGCCAGGTGCGCTGGCCCTCGGGCTTGCTCAGCTCCTGCGCGATCGCGGCCAGCGTGAGGAAGAGGACGGCGGCGCGTAGCAGACGATTGATCCGCATGCTTATCCGGCCGTTCGACCCTGGAAACCCAAGCTGGGCAGGTCTTCGCGGAGGCTCTCCATCGACTTCGCATAGATCCAGTGGTCGAGCGCTGCTTTGGAAAACACGGTCCGATCACCGACTTTCGTGAACGGAATGCTGCCTTTCTCGACCATTGTCTCGATCAGATCCGACGGCACGCCCAGATAGCTCGCGGCCTGGAGCGTATTCATCACATAATTGACGCCGGTCGGATCGTAGATCACGGCCAAGTCCTCAGAGTGCTTAAGTTTCGCTACCTATAATAGGTGCCGCGCTGCACGGCCCGTTCGTCTAGAGGCCTAGGACGCCGCCCTCTCAAGGCGGAGATCAGCGGTTCGAATCCGCTACGGGCTACTCATCTCGCTGACGAATCCCCAGTGCGCCCTCAGACTCCTGCCTCTTGGATCGAGGCGACCAGCGCTTCGGCATCGGGATAGTTGTCGCAGTACTGGTAGCGGTACGTGAGGATAAGTCGCCCCGCGGAATCCACTACAAACTCGCCTGGCAAGAGGAAGGGATTGTCGGCCACTCGACGACCCTTGGCTCGGTGCTTTTGGATTAGCTCTTCGAAGTATGCCTGTTCCGGTTTTGGTTTTCCCAACAGCAGCCATGTGCTGCACTCCAGCAAGCCGTACGCTCGATAGACTCGCTCATCGAGATCGCAGAGGATGGGGCACGAGACGGCGAATTTCTCCGTGTACCACGTCGCGCGCTCTGGCTCCCCCTGGCCAATGGCAACCACGTTGGCTCCGGCATCGACCAATCGATCGTACTCATCGCGAAGGCGCTCGGCTCGGCCCACTCCGCAGCCGCACCCAAAGTGCCTCCAAAAGATGAGCAACGCGGGCCGACCCTTCCAGAACTCGCTCAGATGTCGAGGCCGGCCTGTCGAGTCGACCAGTTCGAAGTCCGGCGCGGCATCACCAACCTGTAGCGGGACGGACGTCCAGTTGCGGCGTCTCGGACCCCGTTGCCAGTGCGACAACCACCTCTGTTCTGCAGCTTCGAACAGCGTCTCGATGTCCACTGCTCCTCCTCCCATCCTGAAATGTCGCTGCCAATCATGCAGGATAGGATCGCACGGTGCTCACGTAGGGAGGTAAGAAATGGTCCTTGAAGGACAGGTCGCCATCGTCACTGGGGGCGGACAGGGAATCGGTAAGGCCATCGCATTACGCCTTGCCGCGGAAGGCGCCGACATCGGCATCATCGATGTGAACGGCAAGAAGGCCGAAGCCACTAGTAAGGAGATTCGGGAGTTGAACCGCCGAGCGGTAGCGGCCGCGGCTGACGTGGCTAACTTCCAGGCCGTCGAGGCGGCCATGAACGAGATCGTTGGCGCACTTGGACGCTTGGACGTCTTGGTAAACAACGCGGGCATCGAAAAGCGCTCCCCCTTCCTCGAGATCACCCCCGACGATTGGCAACGACAACTTGACGTGAATCTATCGGGAACGTTCTACTGCAGCCAGGTGGCGGCACGCGAGATGGCAAAACGGAGGTACGGAAGAATCGTGAACTTGTCTTCGGTGGCCGGCCTCATCGGTCCCATTGACCTCGCCGCCTACGGCGCGGCCAAGGCCGGCATCATCGGGCTCACCAGAGCGGCGGCTTTGGATCTTGCTGATTTCGGGATTACGGTCAATGCCATCGCGCCCGGGCCGATAGAGACGGAGCTGATGCTTGGCGCCTGGAGTGCCGAAGCACTGCGGGAGCGGCCTCAGCACGGGGCAATCGCCCGATTCGGCACGGTCGATGAAATCGCCCATACGGCACTCTTTCTCGCGTCGCCCGAGTCTGGCTTTATTACCGGAATTACCTTGTCCATAGACGGCGGCGCGTTGGCTGCAGGCGCCTACATGGTCGAGAAATATCGACGACGCAAGGCGGCCGCGACGGATTAAGGCCCGGTCGATTGTTCGATTAGTGTCCGCCACGGGCTACCACCGATCTCCGGTGCCACGGCCGACGCGCCGTGCGCCGCATGTGTGATCCCTTGCGGACTAGATCGCGCCGCCCGACCGGGCTTAGCATAAGGGCGATGAGCCGGACAAGGGAGGTGAGCCATGGAGCAGGTCCTGACGATCTCAACAACCTGGGGAACGAACGACCCAACGAAGGCGACGATCCCATTCCACCTGGCACGCGGGGCCAAGCAGACCGGCATTGACGTCCGTATTGTTCTCGCGGGCGACTCGACAGATCTGATCCGCTCGGGCGTTGCGGGAACGGTACGAGGCAAGGGCGTACCGCCGCTTACTGAAGTCCTGGACTTCGCACGCGAAAACAAAATCCCAATTCATGTCTGAAAGGGTTGCGCTGAGGCCCGTGGGGTCTCTCAGGCTGAGGTTGATGCCATCGGCGGATCCTGGATCGACCCAAAAGGTTGGACGCGCTTGATCATTGAGGGACGTAACATCGCGTTCTAATCCGAAGGTACAACCCTTGAGGATATGACGCCACGGCCATCAAAAATTCCGGGTCTAGGGCAGCGATCTGGGCGCCGTGCCCCGCGTCGCCCCAGGATGACCGCCGTTCGCGACCGGCCCAATTCAATTGTTCGATTAGTGTCCGCCACGGGCTACTCAACCCTCAGTGGCCGGTGGCTCATGCTCCACGATGGCCAACGGCCCGAGCCGCCTTGCGAATCGCGGGGTTCCGGGGGCGCGGTGAGATTGCAAGAGACGGTCGATCGCTTCGCGCACGACATCGTTCTCACTTACCCCAGATTCGCGTGCCAGCTTGCCAAGTTCGAGCATTTGGTCATCATCTATTAAGACCGTGAGCTTCGCCACGGGTCAATTATGATCCGGGCATCTCGTCGAAGGGTTGTCAAGCCGTAAAGAACTCCACCAGGACGGGCGCAAGCGCCTCTGGGTGAACGTCGCGGGTCCGACGCAAATAATCGTTCGCGCGACATCTTTGCCTCGTCCGTCGACGCGAATTCGATTTGGATGACGACTTCGTTTGGGTCCTCCATTCCCCGGAAAATCCGGAACGATTTAGCCGATGGTCTGGCGCCGAGGTATGCCACAAGTCACCTGCCTTTGGAATGACGAGTACCGTCGGTCCAGCAGCGTCTCCTACCCGGGCCGGGTCAGCCGAATTGCCAGACCGTCTGCGTCGCGGCATTGGCGTACGCCCAGGCCTGCACCCGTTTGACGGCCACCCGGAAAACCGCTTCCATCGTGGAATCGACCGCCGCACGGTTGCCGGTCGCGGGATCGACGTATTTCTCACCGTAGGCTGCGTTGACACTTTCCAGCTCAACAGGCTCTGTCACCAATGTGGCCGTGCCTTCCACGATGATCGGGTCGACGCCGTCACCGTTGTGAACGACAACGTCCGACGCCGCCGCAAGGCTCCGCGGTTTTAACGTGCCAGCGCGTGCCGTGAAGTAGAGGCTCACGCCGTTCCACCAGAACCACACGGGCACCGCGTGCGGGCGTCCATCCGGACGTGTCATGGCGACCCAGATCTCGCGCATCGCCCGCAAGCGAAGGTCAACTGCGCCCCAGGTCAGATGTCCGCGAACCCGGCAGGCGTCGCTCACGCAGCAATTATCCGGGTCGGACTTGCTCGCCATTCACTCTCAGGGTGAATCCCGGTCCGGATAACGCGGGATTCGCCCGAGAGAGCGACGACAGGCTCCACCGTTGGCCGTACTGTCCAGACGCTGGCTAGCTCGAACCACTGGAAAAGGAGGTGAAGAAGTGCCCTCGACCGTACTCGCCCTCGCCCCTCGGACGAGCACCCGCTACCGCCCTCCGACTGTTGACCTGGGCGCGCGCCAGACCGATGTCAACGAATGCTGGCCCTGCGTCCTGTTCATCATCCTCTGCGTGACATTCGCCATCGCGCTGGCCTATGCCGCGTACTGCAACTCGCTGGGCGGAAGTGCCTATATCTACTGGCAATGGTGGCCGCCTGGGTTTGTCGTCCAATGCACGCTTTACTACTGAGTCCGCGAGCAAACGCATAAGCATCCGGGAGCCGGGCGCGGCCGGCCCGGCGCCCGGCAATCACAAGGAGGATCACGGAAAATGGGCGCCATGCCCGTCGAAGACGGCTCACGAGAACCTGAGGCGGCTCCCCTCGCATTGCGCGTGGACCACCTCAGCTTCCACTACGGCACCGCGCTGGCGGTCGATGACCTCAGCTTGACCGTACCGGCAGGGACGATCGCCGGACTCATCGGCCCGAACGGCTCCGGAAAGACTACGACGCTTCGCTTGATTACCGGCATCCTCGAGGGAAAGCACGGTTCCGTCGACATCCAGGGCATCCCCTTGCGCGATGCTCCCGTCGAAGCCAAGCGCCGGTTTGCCTTCGCCCCCGATGCCCCCTCGGGTTTCGACCACCTGACCGTGCAGGAATACCTCGACCTCTACGCCGCCCTGCAGAGTGCCGACCCGGAGTATGGCGCGCGCGCGAGCAATCTGCTGGGCGTCATGGATCTGCAGCCCCACACGAACCGGGTTCTCGGGAAGCTGTCGCATGGAACCCGGCGCAAGGTTGCCATCGTTGCGGCCATCGCGCTGGTGCGGCCCCTGCTGCTGCTCGACGAGGCGACCAGCGCCCTCGATCCAGAATCGGTCATCGTCCTCGAGTCCCTCTTGCGGAGCGCTGTCCGTTATGGATGTGCGGCCGTCGTCGCGACCCAGGACATCTATTTCGCCGAGCGAACCTGCGACCTCATCTTCATGCTTGCCCACGGCCAGCTCAAAGCCGCCGGTTCACCAGACGAACTGCGGCGCACGTTTGGCGCCACCGATCTCCGTGGCGCCTTCATGAAAGCCACCGGTCTGACCCATGTGCTGGAGGGAATCGATGACGTCCTGGCTCCTCCTGACTGACGTCGAGCGGCGTCGCGTCAGCCGGGTCGCTGTCCGGCTCGCGCGCGCGAATCCTTTGCTCGCCCCGGCGGCCATCGGGGTGGTCGTCGGCGTGATGTGGCTGGCCATCAAAGCAGGCGCCGGAGCGGCCATCATGGCGGTGTTCCTACCATCTGGGCTCAGCGCCGTGCTGGCGATCATCCTGATGGGCGGCGTCCTCCTGGGCCTCGGTCTCGCCGCGGCGGCACCGCGCTTCGAGGGCCTCGACGCGCAAATTCGCACGGTTCCGATTGCTCCACTGCAGGCCTATCTCGGCACCACGGCTATTCCGCTGACGGTCGCCTGGTTCATCTTCGCCATCCCCGTCTTCGACTTTGGGACAAGCCTGTTCCGTACCATCCAGGTCCCGGCAGCCGATGCCTGGGCCGGACTCCTGCTGCTGGCGCAGTTGATCGCGTGCGTGACGGGCGCCGCCATCCTGGAAATCCTTCGCGCCCGTCCATCGCGTCGCGCGCTGCTGGCCGCGATCCCGCTCGTGCTCGCCCTCGGACTGCCCGCCGTGGCCGCCTCGCTGACCAGCGCGCCAACCTGGTCATGGCTCGCCGCGGCGTTGCCTCACGGCCTGGGGAAGTCTTCGCAGGCTGCGGTCGCACCGATCGTGGTGCCTTCGATTGCCACGTCGCTGCTCGGCGTGCTCGCGATCGGCGCGCTGGCGGCCGGGGCCTGGAGCGCCGCGGCCACGCTACCCGGGCGAGCCCCCGCCGGCAGTGAACACATGCGCAGCCGCCGCATCCCTCGCCGCCTGACCCTGGCGATGGGGACCTGGCTTACCCTGACCGCGGTGCGCGATGGCCGCGTGAGGGTGGTGCTCCTGCTGAGCCTGCTGTCCGGCGCCGGCATGATTTCGGCGACGGCGGTTCTCGCGGGTCGATCGGCCGCGGCGCTCACCCCGCTCGCCGCGATCCTGCTGCTCCAGTTCGCCGCAGGGGCGCCGCTGGCGCTGTCATCCGACCTGGCGCAGGGCCGTTGGTTGTGGCGATCGATTCCGCCAACGGGCCGCGAGGTCGGGTTGAGCTGGTGGATCGTCATCGGGACAATCACCGCCGCCATCAGTCTCGTAGTCGTGGCGCCGGTTTTCGCCGTCATGCCGCTCGACGCCTATCCGTTTGTGCTTGGCGCCCTGGTGATGGCCGCTCCGATCCCGGCCGCGGTTGGGCGGCTCTTGCCATTCCGACATGACGCTCTGGCCCGGCAGCTGGGCGTGCTCGCCCTCCAGCTGGTCTTCTTCCTTGGCGCGCTCGGCATCGCCGAGTTGATCGCGCAGCGCTTTCTGCTCGAGGCCGCCCCGGTTGCGGTCCTGGTCGGGGTACTGGCGCTAACCGGAGTGATTTGCAGCACCGCACCCTGGAGAGAAGCATGATCGACCTCACCGATCGACTCGAATTGCCCTCGGACGTCCGGTTCGAGGGCGATGCGCTTCACGATCTCGCGCTCGGCGAGGCGTATCCGCTGCGCGGCTCCGGTATCGAAGGCATGGCGCTGCTCGCGGCTGGATACTCCATTGGAGATGCGGCCACCTCCCTGGCCGCACAATTCGACATCAATCCGCAGGCGGTCCAGAGTGACCTTGCCGCGTTCGCCTTCCAGTTGAGCCGAGCACAATTGATCAACCTGCGCTCATCGGGATGGCGGGCGGGACTGCGCCACATCCTGCGCGTGAGCCTGTTCCTGATCGTCGCGCATCGCTGGCCGCCAGCACGCAGCCGCCGATATCCCCTGGCGACCGGTGGCGCCCTGGCCGTTCTCTGGCAGGTCGCATCCGTGGTTGGCATCCAGATGGCGCCCCTCTGGTTCCTGCTGCTTGTGCCAATGCTGCTCCCCGCCCTTCTTTTTGCCCCCGCTCTCGCCTCAGCGCTCCTTGCCCTGTCGATCAGCCTGGTCGCTGCCGTCATCGTCCACGAGGGCGGCCATGCCGTCGCCGCGCAGCGCATCGGCATCGGCTGCTTCCTCGTTCGTTCCGGATGGCGCGTGGCGGTCGTGCATCAAAACCGTCCGGGCACGGGGTGGGTGCACGCATCTGGCCCGCTCGCCTGCGGCGTGCTCGGCGCGTCAGGGTTGGCCCTCGCGGCCGGGTTCCAGAGCCTGCCCCTCGCCTTCGCCGCCGTACCGTTCCTTGTGCAACTGTTGGCCCTGACCGTGCTCGCACAGGATGGCCGCCTGCTGGCGGCCGCCAAAGGAGGTGACCAATGACCTTTCTCCGAGCGTCGCTCATCGGCGCCCTGACGATCCTCGTCCTGGAAATCGCCCTCGCGTTCTTGCTCAACGTGGTGGGCGAGTCCCAGCACTGGGGCAACGCTCAGTTGGGGATCGGACCTCTCCCGATCTATACGCTCAGCCGGATCGGGGGCAACTTCGCGGTGAAAACCGGACCCGGCATCATCGTGGTGGCGGTCGCGGTCGGGATCCTCAACGGGCTCGGCGCCCGATGGCTTAGTCGGAGCACGCCGCTGACGTAGACTGAGATTGCGGGTTGGCGATGCCCGCCGCTTCATCGCTGCAGCTGAGAGGACAGGGACGGGGTCGTGCACTGGCTGACGGGCACGTTTTTGGTCCATACCCCGCGCGTCACACTTCGCCAGCTGCGCGCATTGATTCACCTCGGGGTGATCCTGCGCTGGGTTGCACTGGCGTTCGCCGGACTGGCGGGACTGCTCAGCCCGCGGCCACCCGATCTTCTAGGGGCCGAGATCCTGGCCGCTGTGATCTATAACGGCTTCGTGACCGGGGCTGCCGCCCGTGCCTCGAACGAGGCCCTGCCCACCATCGCCCTGGTCACGACCGTCATCGACCAGCTCTTCTGCTTCACTTTCATCGGTCTCTACAACGTCCTCCCGGGCGGCCATCAGGTGGCTGCCTACGTGCCGGCAATGATCGAGGCGGTCGCCTTCTTCGGCGCGGCCGGCGCTGTCCTCTCCACCAGCATCTTCCTGACTGGCGTCGTGGTCGCGCAGGCGAGCTTGGCGGCCCTGGGGCACGGCGCGTTCGATTCCCTGGGTGTGTTCGCGTCGACCATGATCGTGATCTTGATCGGCGCCTGCCTGGCCGCGGTCAGCGAGGTGCTCGCACGCTCTGCCGGCGACGAAGCTCAGCCTGCTCGAATCGCCCGCAGCCCGGCAGGCCCGCCGCAGCTCTCTGTTCGCCAGACGGACGTGCTGCGCCTGGTGGCAGAAGGCTGCTCCAACGCGGTGATCGCCAGCCGCCTCGGGGTGAGCGAACGCACCGTCAAGGCGACCTTGGAGCGCTTGCTGACCCAGGTAAAGGCGCGCAACCGGGCGGAGGCCGTGGCGGCCGCGATCCGGTACGGGTTGCTGTGAGCGCCCTACGATCGGCGGCGGCCGTGAACCTCTCGGAGTTGCTTCCGGCCCTGGCGGCAGATCGGGTCCGGCCCAACCTCCGCATCGGCATCGTGCTGCGCTGGATCACGATCGCGCTGGTCGCGGCGGGTGGGATGCTGACCCCAAAGCTCGGGACTTTCCTGCTCTATCTGGTGGCCATCGCCACGGCCTATAACGGGGGCGTCATGGTGCTGGTGGCGCGGGCACCGGCCGCGTGGGATCGACGCCTGGCGGTCGCGGTCACGATTATCGACAGCTTGTTCGGCTTCATCTTTCCCGGCTTGTATGCGATCCAGGTGGCGGGGAGCGAACCACTCAGCGCTTATGTGTTCGGCATCATCGAGGCCGTGTTCTACTTCGGCGCCGCTGGCGCGATCCTATCGCTCGGGATTTTTGTCGTGGCCGCCCTCACGGTCAAGGTCTTGGGCCTCCCGCTCTTTGGGCAGCTCTTCGCCGGCGGCGGCCTGGTCAATTCCGTGTTGTTGCTCGGAATGATTGCCGTCTGCGTCGTAGCCACGTTCCGGCTCCGGCTCGCGGCCGGCGAAACGGAGACGGCCGCGCCGGAGGGAACAAGGGTGGAGGCGCTCGACGGAGGCGAGCCCCCGGTGCGGCTGTCGCGACGCGAGCGCGAGGTGCTCCGCCTGGTTGCCGAGGGGTACTCGAACACCATGATCGCCAGCCGCCTTCGGCTCAGCGACAGCACCGTCAAAGGCTATGTGGAAAACCTCCTCTTCCATCTGAACGCCCGCAACCGGGCGGAAGCCGTGGCGACCGCGTCACGGCTGAGGTTGCTCTAAGTCCACAGCGGGCCCGTTCACCGACCCGCCGTTCGGCCCCCGCCGGTTGGCTGCATCCCGCGTGCCGTCCGGAGGTAGTCAGGCGTCACGCGACCCCCTACCTTTCATCTCGTGGCCCAGCCCTACCGCCCAGATGACCGTTCCGAGTGCGTGCTCGCCTTCGAGGCACTCGAGGGCGCGTTGCGCTGCCTCAAGGACGACATCGCTCGCACGGAACGGCGCTGCCAGGAAGTGCGACGGGCATACAGACAGCTGGTCGAAGTGGCCGCATCGGATGCAGAGCTGCCGCGGGTGGAGCCCGATTCGAGGCTCTACCGCCTGACGCATCGCGAACGGCTGGTCGCCGCGTTAGCCGCCGATGGCCGGACCAACGCCCAGGTTGCGGCCGAACTGCATGTCACCCTGCACACCGTCAAGAGCCAGATGCGCAGCGTCTTGCGCAAGCTTGAAATCGACTCGCGCTGGCAGATCGATCGGAGCCGACACCTTACCGTTGTGTAGTGGCGGCGAGGAAACGGTAGCCACGCCCGGGAACTGTGGCGATGAAGCGTGGCCGCCGCCAATCGTCCTGCAGTTTCGTGCGCAGATTACGGACGTGACGGTCGACGACATTGCTCTCGGCCGCATAGTCGACGCCCCAGAGGTTATCCAGGATCTGTTCGCGGGTAACCAGGCGGCCGGCGTTGGCCGCCAGCAGATACAGCAAGCTCTGCTCGAGCGAGGTCAAGTGCAACTCGGTCGAACCCGACCGGACGCGACGGTGGAGGATATCGACCTCCAGCTCACCGAGTCGTATCACGGGAGTGAACGCGATGGCCTCCCGATAGGTTCGCCGCATGATGGCCAGCGTGC
>Ga0070697_100000312_pt1 | contig 38458 bp, 29 predicted proteins | sample KBSK1501metaG_FD_65475 | JGI IMG/M metagenome (GOLD analysis project Ga0070697, IMG submission 65475) | Corn, switchgrass and miscanthus rhizosphere microbial communities from Kellogg Biological Station, Michigan, USA - KBS K1-50-1 metaG | ecosystem: Host-associated > Plants > Roots >...
TTTTCCTCCGATTCTCACGCCCTTTGCCGCCCTATGCAATGACCGGAAGTAACCGGTTCATTTCCAGACCAGCGAGCGTTTGATCGGCGAAAGCCAGATCATACCTCTATCTGGTCTTGTAGATGATATCGTCTATGATTCCGTATTCCTTAGCCTGCTGCGCGTTCATAATGAAGTCGCGCTCCACGTCTTTCTCCACTTTATCCAGCTTCTGGCCGCTATGCTTGGCCAGTAACTGGTTTGTAATCTCACGCATACGCAAAATCTCTCGGGCATGAATGTCAATATCGGTCGCCTGCCCCGAGAGTCCCCCCATCGAGGGCTGGTGAATCAGGATGCGCGAATTGGGCAGCGCCAAACGCTTCTTGGGCTCACCTGCTGCAAGCAATAAGGCCGCCATACTTGCCGCCTGCCCGATGCAAATGGTCGTTACATCGTTCTTGACGTACTGCATGGTGTCGTAAATCGCCATCCCTGCCGTAATCGAGCCACCCGGCGAATTCACGTACAACTGGATGTCCTTCTCCGGATCCTCCTGCGCCAGGAACAGCATCTGGGCGATTACCAGGTTGGCAATGTTGTCGTCGATCGGGGTGCCGATAAAAATAATGTTATCGCGCAGCAGCCTGGAGTAGATGTCGTAGGCCCGCTCACCTCTGCCGGTTTGTTCGATCACCATGGGCACCAGCATCACTTCCTCCTTTTAACCTTCCCCTGCCACACTCCAGCCCGAAACCGCTTCGCTTTGTGGGGGGACGATGCGAAAATGTCCGCCTTTACGCGGACTGATGATAAAGAAAATCGAGGGCTTTATCGTTGCGGAGTCTGATTCGGATTCTATCCAGCGCTCCATCCCGTGTCAAACGCGCGCGGATCGCTTCCGGCGTTTGTTTTGACTGGCTTGCGAGCGCCTCGATCTCCCGGTCGATCTCCTCATCGGCGACCTCGATTTTTTCCTCCTCGGCGACTTTCTGCAACAGCAACGAAGCCTTCACTTCCTGCGTAGCCTGCTCCCGCTGACCGGCACGCAAACGATTAAAGTCCATTTTTTTCAGATCTTCCGCCCGCATACCCTGCGCTGCCAGCGCGCGCATGCCCCGCTCCAGCCGGATATCGATCTGCCGCTCGACCAGCGCCTCGGGAACTTCAAAGTCATGGCGCTTCACCAGTTCATCTACCAGCTTGTCTTTGGCAGTGCGTTCAGCCTCATGCTTCCGTTCGGCTTCCATGCCTTCGCGAATGCGCAGCCGGACAGTATCAAGGTTCTCAAACTCGCCCAACTCTTTGGCGAACTGATCGTTCAGCTCCGGCAAACTCTTCTGCTTGATCGAAGTGATCTTGACCTTGTAGGTGAAGCTCTGCCCGGCGAGGCGTTTGTCCTGAACGTCCTCGGGATAGGTAACCTCGAAGGTTCGTTCCTCGCCAGCCGAGACGCCGCGCAAGTTTTCGGTGAACTCGGGCATGGTGTTCTTGCCGCCGATCTCGACCAATACCTCATCCATGTGGACCGGCTTGCCCTCCGCCGCCTTAGGCTGGCCGTCGAGTGAGGCTTGCGCGAAATCGCCCTCCGCCAACGCACGGCCCTCGACCGTGCTGAAGGTCGCATGCTGCTCCTGGATGTGCTTCAGCGAATCCTCTACTTCGTCGTCGGTGACGCTGACCGTGGGCTTGTCGGCGCGAAGATCTTTGTAGCCTTCCACCTTAATGTCAGGCATGACTTCAAAGGTAGCCTTGAATCGCAGCGGTTCGCCGTCATGCACGTGAAGATCGGTGACCTGCGGTTGTGACACGGGGATCAGCCCCAGCTTCTCGGTTTCCTGGCGGAAATAACGGGGGATCAACTTCTCGACTACGTCGCTCTTGATGTCTTCCGAGAAGCGCTGCTTGATGATCGAGGCCGGCACATGGCCTCGGCGGAACCCCGGCAGCCGCGCCAGCTTTTGATATTTCTGAATCAGGTTCTCAGTCTCGCGGGTCACCTGCTCGGCCGGAACCTCGACCTGGATCTCCCGCTTGGTGCTGCTGTTAGTTTCGGTGGGGCTCACTCTGTCAGTGTAAAGAGAGGAGGTCGGCAGCGTCAAACGGCTTAGCCGTCAGCTGTTAGCCGTCAGCTGTCAGCATGGGACGGATGCGACCGCTGCCTGAGCATCTCAGTCTGGAATTGGCCAAAGTGTTCCACGTGGAACATTTTGTGTCTGCAATTATGTAGGTACATAGTCGTATTGAACTCGGCGGTAAAGGAATGAGAAGGGAAGAGTTGCGGAGATTTGGTGTGGGTTGCCGGGTGTCCCAGGTCTCGCCGCTTTTCGAGACCTGGGAAGGCAATATCACTCGCGAGGGTGCCCCGTCCAAGCTTAGCTTGGGCGGGGTTGTTATTCGTCGGATACCACTTCTGAATCCCTCCTTGCTCTGTTCCCTATCCGACGGGGTGGCCCACTCAAGCGTGGTTTTGGCTTGAGTGGGGTATTTCCGGGGGTGCCCCGTCCTTTGCGCTTTTTGCAAAGGGTGGGAGAACTGCGTACTACCGAGAACTGTTCTAGTCCTACAACACTCGCTTCATCGGATTTTGATGAATGTAGCGTTACGACGAACCGGCTCCAGCGCATATTCGAAGATCTGTTTTGAGAGGAACCGCGGCCAACGAGGGACGACGATGATGATGGGAATAGAGAGTGACGAAGTGAGTTTATCGCTTCAAATCGCCGCAATTTCCAAGACATAAGGCCAGCTTACGTCCCACGATACCCCACTCAAGCCAAAACCAGCTTGAGTGGGCCACCCGACCCAGACATCCTTTTGCAGGGCCGCTAAAGCGGTCGCAATCGCTTCATAGAGCGTCTCCGCGGTTACCTCGACAGAATGTTCGATGTCGTGAACATCCTTGACCGCAACTGTGCATGTCCGGAGAACCACATATTAGAGCGTACCAGATTCGCTGTTTATTCGCCATAATTGCGGTGGTATCACTCAGATCGACGAAGATCAACAGGGCGTTTTGTGTTTACCGTCCACAGGCGAAATAAAATGGCGTGGAGGTGTTGTTCTCTTGAAGACGGTCGTGGAGAAGATCGAGGCGCTCACGAGAGAGCCAGGATTCATTTACACCCTCGCCCTGATACTGATGAGAGACGTATTCTTGTTCCCCGAGGACATTGCGGACATCAATCCCCACGAGCACCTGAATATGCAGGAGCTCACATTCCTCATCGGCCTGTTCGTGAAGGGCAGGGTTGACTTTACGCTTCCCACGGAAGACGAATCGTCAAAACGATTCGAGACCACATACCTGCTATTTGAGGAACTGCACAGGAAATACAACGAACCTTTCCTCGACCATCTTAATAGAAACATCACGAATGGCTTGGGGAAAGAAACGCCGAAGGAAAACTATAGGCGTATTTTCGGGAGCGGCCTGACCGCTTCGGAACCAATATTCTACTCAGCGACTGGTGCATACGATTTCCAATACCTGGAATTTGCGGTCGCCAAATATCGAAATGATGCGCGCTGGATTTTAGAGCAGGTTGGCCTTAGCGTCGAGGAGATGGCCAATATCGCTCGGGAACTGAAAAGGCTGCAGGAGCTGAAGTTCAACGAGCTCCCGACTGCACCCCCAGGGGACTTCTCGGGCATGTGCAGGGCTGGCTTGTCCGTATTCTGCTTCGAGGAGCAGGATATTGGGCAATTCGGAACAGCGGCTGTAGCTTTCCTCCGAATGTTCGCGCTCACACCCGGAACGGCAAACGCCAAGCTTCAACGGCCAGGGCAATTTAACGAGCTCCAGTCGAAGCCGCTCATCCGCCTGCCAGATTCCCGCTATTTCCTGCCAATTGGGTTCGACCTTTCGGAAGCTATTTACGAAGGGCCCTTCTACTGGATGAACACCGATAAGTCCTATTCGGCGACGGCTCTGCTAAATCGCGGCAATTTTGCAGAGGCCATGACTGCGGAACTTCTTCGAAGCGTGTTTGGGACAGGCAGTGTGCACACGGATGTTGAGGTCAGAGAACGGAAAGGCCGCAACGTAACGGACATCGATGTCCTCGCGATTGCCGGCAATAAAGCGGTCATCGCCCAGGTGAAATCGAAGCGGCTGACCGAGTTGGCGAAGCTCGGAGAGGAGGAGCGGCTGGTCGCGGATTTTGAGCTCGCTGTGCAAGAGGCGTATGACCAAGGTCTTCTTTGCAGGAAAGCAGTAATTGACCACGAGAACAAGTTGTTCGTCGGTGGAGTCGAGCTGCGGCTTCCAGAAGCAATCGATGAGGCCTACATCCTGTGCGTCACCTTGGACTACTACCCTGCGATAACCCACCAGGTTGACGTTTATCTCCGGAAGGCTCCTGCAGATCCATTCCCGGTTGCGCTGAGCATATTCGATCTGGATGTCATTGCGTTCTACCTCCACGACCCATTCGAATTCATGTACTACCTTCGGCAGCGGACTTCCCTTAGTGATTACTTCAAGGCCGACTCCGAAATGACGCTCCTGGGCCATCATCTCAGGCACAAGCTCTTCAAGAGCGGAAGTGCGAGCATGGAAATTTTGGACGCCAGTTACGGGCGGCTTATCGATGCCAATTTTCAGGTCATGCGCGGATCGGTCCCGCGGACGGCTGCCGCCGACAAACTCTACGCGAAATGGCAAAACGAGGATTTCAAAAGGTTGATCAAGCAAGCCAAATCGACGGGCGACCCCAGGTTTGCGGATGTCGTTTTCTTTTTGTACGACCTCGCCGGGAAAGGTGCGGACGACCTCATCGAAATCTTGAGGTTGACCAAGCGGAAGGCAAACGCCGATCACAAACCGCACGACGCTCGCGCGGTCTTCAAGGAAACCAAGAGCGGGGTGACTGTTCTCGTTGAACCGGGCTCCCCGGCATTGCTCCGGAGAAAGCTCCTCCCCTTGGCTAGGGTCGCTAAGTACAAGTCAAAGGCCGACGTTTGGCTAGCTCTAGGATGTGTTGCAACTAGCGAAAACGTGGTCGACGCGATTGCTTTCGCCAAGTATGAATGGAGACCAGACTCCGAACTGGAGCGGGTGGCGAGTCACTTCCAGGGCAGATTGATGAGACCATCAGGTCGCAAAATCGGGCGAAACGAGCCATGCCCCTGTGATAGTGGCAAGAAATTCAAACACTGTCACGGCAGGTAAACAGGAAAACGTGGGAACAGAGTAGTGGAGTGCACACACTTCGGCCTACAAGGCTTTTAGCACCTCGATTGCCGTTTCGAGCTGTGTATCTTTTTTGTGCTTCAGTGCTTCTCGCGAGAGTTCAATAGAAAACTTCGGCATTATGCCGTTATTTTCCAGCATCCGCCCTTGCCAGGTCAGGTAAGCGGCGACTGGCAGGCCAAGAATATATCCGTGACCGACCTTGTACGCGCTGCCACTGAGTAGACGACCGGGTGTTTTCGTTCCCACGATGGTTGCCAGATTGTTTTCCTCCGCAAACGCCGACACCATCTCACCAGCGCTCGCGGTGTGCTCGTTCACCAAGAGCACAACTCGACCGTGGAATCGCTGCTGGCCGAGTCCTTCGGTGACCACTAGGATCGATTTTTCAACAAAGGCATATCGAGCTGCGAGCCATATGAGAGTCGCCTTGTGGGACGGAATACGTCCGAACCGAGTCAATTCCTCACGACGATAACCGCGCTCGCGACGTTTCCGAGTGAGACCGCGGGTGGCCCGGCTTTGCGGCTTGTGCAAAGGGGGAGAGAAGACTCATGGTGCTTTGTCTCCGTCCCAAATTCCAGGTTCGTGCCATTTCCGCTCAGAACAATAACGCTTCCCGATGAGGCCTCCTCCTGCAAGAATGACTTTTTGACTTCCCTCCGGAATGAGCATACAACTGCTCCTAGCCGTAGGTAGCCGCTGGACTCGAGACTCGGAAAGAGTATGCGCAGAATCCGGATCAACTCAAAGAATCTGACGATGCCGTCCGTGATTGGCTCCTTAATCGCGCTCTTATTGTTATTGACTTTGGTTGGCTGCTTCCAGAGCGACCATCCCCTCCTCAACATTTTCAATAGCGTCACACCAGTCGCCGAAGGACGCTACAACTATGAGGAACTCAGCGACAAGTCGAAGAAGTCCTTGACGATTACGCATGATGGCACGGTCACCAAAATGATCTCGACCAAGGCCGACGGCTCGGTGCAGATCAGCAAACTGTACATGCACGAACTGGGCGACAATTTTTACATCGTGATGGACCCCTCGAATGACTATGGCCTGATTCACGTCAATCCCAAGGCGGTTCTTGAATTCGACGAGACATATTGCGACGACCTTCTGGACCTGGCGCGATCGACCGGCAAGAGTATTTCGGAATATGGCGTCGCCAAGGTCGTCGGCGAGAAATCTCATAGCTGTCAGTTCACCGACCTAGACGATCTCAAGAACGCGATGGTCGCCCTAATTAACAACGATAAGATCGTCGTCGCCCGAATCTACAAGCCGCAATGAGCAAGGCCATTTCTGTCCCGCATGGCGGGGACAGAAAAGTAGGCCAGACCTGGGGCACCCCCGCTTTTCATTAGTGCTCAACCAACAGCAGATTCCTCGCTACGCTCGGAATGACAATCGGGAATCGATATGGCCCTCTTCGTCCTGATCCTCTTCTCGACCAGATTTCTACCGCCATGTTCATCCGTCACAGACAATGACTTTGAATTCTGCAATCCTATAAGTTTGGTTTTTGCTGTTCTTTGACAACTGAATATCTGGCGTAAGTCTCTGGGGCTCAAGTTGAGGCGCTTTGCGGGCGTGAGCGGAGCGGGAGCCCGCAGCCGAAATCCTGAGCGAAGCGAAGGAACTCACGGCCTAAGTCTCTGCGGCTCAAGATTTTGCCCGCAAGTCATACAAGCTTATATATTTTGCGCGCGGTCATGCGCTAAACCCTTTGCCATCTGGATTGGGTGGGGGAGGGGGGATACCACAAAATCCTGCAATTTCCCTCGGTCGTGACCCCTCGTACGACAACGCGTGTGAGCGTTGCAGAGATTTTTTTGTGTACGGTGAGCCAGCATGACCCCGCTTTGCCTGCGTACTACATCACCAGCAGATTCCTCGCTACGCTCGGAATGACAATCGGGAGGTAAGTGCATTTAATCGAGTACATTCAGTTCGCAAACTTGTTCTTTGATATAACAAGATCTACGACCAACACGGATGTCCAACTCCAAAACTGGCTCACGCAGCTCAACGCGGAAGTCATTTCCTGCACGCGTTGTCCGCGGCTGGTGATCTATTGTGAGCAGATCGCTCGCGAGAAGCGCCGTGCCTATCGCGATTGCGAATACTGGGGAAAGCCTGTCCCCGGCTTCGGCGATCCCAATGCCCGCGTAGTCGTTCTCGGTCTTGCGCCCGGCGCGCATGGATCGAACCGCACCGGACGTCCGTTTACTGGCGATGCTTCCGGATACTTCATGTATCCGGTGCTGTACGAGACCGGATTTGCGAATCAGCCGAATGCCACCCATGTCGGCGACGGCCTTCAGCTCACGAATGTTTACATTACCGCCGCCGTCCGCTGCGCGCCTCCGGACAACAAGCCGCTGCCCAGCGAGCTGGCCAACTGCGCGCCCTATCTGGAACGCGAACTGGATGGACTGAAAAATGTAAAGGTGGTGGTCGCGCTGGGCAAGATCGGTTTCGATGCCTATCTCAATTTTCTGAAGCGCCGCGGGGAGATCAAGGGAAAGAAGGATTACGTTTTTCGCCACGGGGCCAAGTACGAAATGCCGGATGGAAAAATTCTTCTGGCTTCATATCACCCATCGAACCAGAATACGCAAACTGGAAAACTCACTCGCGCCATGTTCGTCGAGATATTTAGAGAAGCGGCGCGGCTATGCCGATGAACCGCCAAACCCCACAAACTCCGGCTCTGGCGTCAGACGCACTCCCCAGATTTCTTCCACGCGATGCTGAATTTGATCTTTCAGCGCGACCACTTCGGCGGCGGAAGCGCCTCCGCGATTGACGATCGCCAACGCATGCTTGCGCGAGATGCCGACATTGCCGCTGGTGAATCCTTTGCGGAATCCGGAATGCTCCACCAGCCATCCGGCGGGAACTTTTTTCTGCGATTCCAGCGCCGGATAGCTGGGGATCTGCAACCCTTTCGCAGCCGCGCGTCGCATCAAGTTGTGAAGCTCGTCATCGGAAAGAATAGGGTTTTTAAAAAACGAGCCCGCACTGCGGCAATCTTCGTCGCCGGGAGTGATCAGCATGGCTTTGGTGGCGCGTATTTGGCGCACGGCGTGACTGGTTTCGGCAAGAGTGGGCGGGCCGGTCCAGCCGGAGAAATATCTTTTCAAATCCGCATACTCCAGCCGCGGCTTGCCTCCGTGCGTGAGCGCGTAGGTGACGCGCAAGATGATGTAGCGGCCGCGCTCGGTGGTGTTGAAGATGCTGGTGCGATAGCTGAAGCCGCAAGCCTCGGCACACAACTCACGGACCTCGCCGTCTTTCAAATCGAGCACGCAGACGGATTCAATCGTCTCGGCAACTTCCTGGCCGTAAGCGCCGACGTTCTGCACCGGCGTGCCCCCGACGGTTCCCGGAATGCCGCTCAGACATTCCACGCCCGCGCAGTCACGCGAAACCGCGCGGGAAACGAATCGATCCCAAAGCTCTCCCGCGCCGACTTCGAACAGCACCTTGCCGTCCTGCGCATGGTCGCCATCGTTGATTCCGCCAATCGCAATCTTCAGCACCAAGCCGGGGAATCCAGCATCAGAAATCACCAGGTTGCTGCCGCCGCCGAGCACAAACAAAGGTAAATTCTGCACGCCGGCAAACTGGACTGCCTTCCGCACGTCGTCGATTGACTTTGCTTCGATGAAATAACGCGCCGGACCGCCGACCTGCAGGGTGGTGAACGGCGCCAGCGGAATGTCTTGCAGCACGATCATCGATGAGCACACTATATACAATTCATCTGCTAATCTCATGACTCAGGTACACGAGAAGACACATATGAATCGCATTGCATGTCTGCTTGCATCTCTGATTGTGGCTGTCATACCTCTTGCCAGCACGCTTTTCGCCGCCGATCCCTGGCGGGCGCCATCCACGGAACAAATCAGCGGCGTTTATCCCAAGGTCGAATCGCTCTATCTCGATCTTCACCGCAACCCCGAGTTGTCGCTGCACGAAGAAAAGACCGCGGCCAAAATGGCCGACCAACTGAAGCAACTCGGATTTGAGGTCACCAGCAGTGTTGGTGGCACGGGCGTGGTTGGAATCCTGAAAAATGGCGCTGGCCCCACGGTAATGATTCGCGCCGAGCTGGATGCGCTGCCGATACCGGAAAAAACCGGCCTGGCGTACGCCAGCCATGTCACGACCAAAGACGATCACGGGCTCGATGTTCCGGTGATGCACGCCTGTGGGCACGATCTCCACATGGCAATAGGGATCGGGACCGCCACGCTGCTGGCGCAAAATAAAAATCGCTGGCGCGGCACATTCATCTTTGTTGGCCAGCCCGCAGAAGAGCGCATCGTCGGCGCGGCCGCAATGCTGAAAGACGGTCTCTTTACCCGCTTTCCGCGTCCTGACTACGCGATCGCGGTGCACGACACGGCAGAGCTGCCCGTCGGGAAGGTCGGACTCACTTCTGGATATGCCGCCGCTAACTCCGACTCTGTGGACGTAACGATCTTCGGCAAGGGAGCACACGGTTCGAGCCCGCAGAAAGGCATTGACCCGATTGTGCTCGCGGCGCGTACTGTCCTTGCCTGGCAGACGATCGTGTCGCGCGAAACCGATCCCCGCGATCCGGCTGTCATTACGGTCGGCTCAATTCACGGGGGCACCAAGCACAACATCATCCCCGACGAAGTCCGCCTGCAGCTCACCGTGCGTTCGTACAAGAAGGAAGTGCGTCAACATCTGCTGGCTGCCATTGAACGCATTGCGGATGTGGAAGCCGTTGCTGCCGGCGCCGAGAAGAAACCTGAGGTGCGGGTCATCGAAAGCACGAATGCGGTGTATAACGATCCCGCGCTGACCGAGCGCGTGAGCGCCACGCTGAAGCAGGTTCTGGGCGCTACCAATGTGGAGGTGTATCCCGCGATGATGGGCTCGGATGACTTCAGCGAATTCAGCGCCGCCGGAGTGCCTGCCCTGGAATTCATGCTGGGCGCGGTTGAACCTGCCCGTTTTGCGGCGGCTCAGAAATCGGGAGAAATTCTGCCCGGACCGCATTCTCCATTTTTCGCTCCTGATCGGGAAGCCAGCCTGCGAACCGGAATCGAGGTCGAGATGGCGGCGGTGCTGGAGTTGTTGGGGAAGCCCTAGAAGCGGAACAAATACGACGCCTTAATAAATAAGGTCCTGCCGTCGTTCACGAAGCGGTTGTTCCCGAATAGCAGGTTCCCATTCGCGTCGGCCTCAAGGGGCGAGAGCACGTTTGACAGATTGCTGTTGTAGCCGGCGTAGATCGCGGTCCCGGGGTGCACTAAATACGTGATCAGGAAGTCTGCATTGAACTGTTTTACGGTCTGGAGAGACGTGAAGTTGGGATCTGCCAGGACTGTGTTGTATTCGCCAATGAACCGGAACGACAGCCGCCGGGTGTACTGATAGTTCCATTTCGAGCGGAAAATGTGGTTATTGAAGGCGCCTACCGGCCCCAGCCGGTTATGAAGGCGAAACAGAATATATGTGCTCTCCACTCGCAACGATTTGTTCGGACGCACGATCAGCGTAGCTTTGGTGCTGGTGCGTCCCGCCAAAAAGGGAATCTCGTTTCCTGGCGGATCGTAGTTGACACGGCTGCCAAAACGATAATCCAGATGGAAAGCGACGGGCCGGTAATAACTGGTGTCGAAGGCAAACTCGGTGGTGTGACGGACGTATTTCTGATTGGTGGCTAAAACCGAAAAGTCTTTGGGACGCAGCACCTCATGTTCCTTGGCGTAAACGGCGGTCAGGAAGGTTTGGCCCACGAACTCGATCCGCATGGAGGGGATGTAGCCGGACATCAGGTAATTGCCTTCATGGTCCCAGGTGTTATAGACCTCCATCGTCGGCCCCCAGGAGATCAGGTGTTTTCCTTCCGGGCGGAAACTGTACTGCAGGCGGTTGTACACGTTGCGAATGTCGGGTTGGGGATCGAATCCGGTCAGGGTGCGAAAATCATTGCTGCGATCGGTGAAATCCATGAAGTAGTTCAGCTTTCGTCCATCGCGTTGCAGCGTGAGTTCCGCGGCCTGTCCCGCCTGGTAGGCGCCGGTGGTGAGAAAAGTGGAGTCGGGAACATTAAGCGTGGAGCTGAGCACTCCCTGGAAACTGCTAGTCCAGTGACTGTTCAGCCTGAGGCGGCCGTCAATACCGCCCACACGGTTGAAATAGCGCGCCAGCTCGCGGTCGGTGTACATCGCGCCGATATATGACTGCTGGCCAATATCGCGGCTGATGCGTCCCACGCCGAAGTATGCGTGTTGATTGGCCAGAGGATCGTTGATCGGAACGACTTGTCCCGGCGAAGCATCATCCGCGGCCAGCAGTCCCACCGCCCACGGCCCATCTTTTCCGGTCAGCCGGACACCCCACTTGGGATCGGCGATGCGCCGCGTGAATAGCAGGGTGATCGGGGTCTGAAAGTAGTTGGAATTTTCCAGGAAGAACGGACGCTTCTCGGGAAAGAAGACTTCGAACCGCTGGTTGACCGTGACCTGCGGCTCGTCAGACTCGATCTGGCTGAAGTCTGGATTGGCCGTCGCATCGAGCACAAACTTGTCTTTGAGAACCGCCTTCGCATCAAGCCCGATCCGGCCGTAGGCATCACGCTGATCGTAAACGGGATGGAAAGGGTCACGCAGGTCCAACACTCGGAACGAACGGAAGATTCCATAGGGGATGAGTTGGAAGTTGCGTCCGGGAGAAATGTGTTCCAGGCCGGTGGCCTCGCCTTCCTGATTGAGGCGTCCCGCGATGCGGCTCGAATAAGGAGGCCAGAATGTGTCTTCGTTATTTCGCGGAATGCCGCGGTTCAGGAGGATGCCCCAAGTCTGTGGATCGTTGGATGAGAAACGCAAGCTGCGAAAGGGAATTGCCATCCAGACCACGTATCCCTGATTGGTGATCTTTCCTTCGGAGTCCCAGACGGTATCGAACGAGAAATCGAAGTCCTGGCCTTCCGTCCACAGGGCGTCGGCCTGGACGCCGTAGGCATTCGACAGAAACGCATAGGCACGGCGGTGATCATGGAAGGTGTCGAGCATGATCTCGACGGAATCGTCGTCTTGAAGGTCTTCGCGGCGCGAGAGCCGGGCGCGCAACTTTTGCGGCTGATTGTCGAAACAGACAAAAATTACGTAGAGATTCTTGCTGTCGTAGCCGAGATAGGCGTCGGTGCGTTGACTGGAAGGTGAGCCGTCGCTGGGAAAACGCTGGGTGAATTGCGAGATCTTCGCCAGCTTGCCTTCCCAGGCGGGACTGGGCTTCATCTCGAGAAAGGCTTCAATGGTAGGGACCGTGGTCAAACGAGGAATTGCTATCTGCTGAAAATTGGGAGCAGCTTGGCAGAGTCCTGCAGTCAGAACGAACAGCCCGGCAGCCAGCCAACAGCAACATTTGTACCTCGAACCCGGCACGCTGTTCTCCGGCTGGGAAACGGATGAAACTGCCCCCTATCCCAGCTTACAAAGGAATGGCATCTGGCAAAGTCAGGGTGTTAGACGTATACGGGCCAGGAAAGTTAACCGTTAAACGGGCTTTTCTGGTTCTCCATTCCGATCTTTTTCTAGTCCGATCTGTTTCAAGTCGGGCTCGATCCATTTGTTCCTGGCTTCCACTGACGTGACCAGCCCCCGGGTGTAGTACTCGAACAGCACGTCCTTGCGGCCATATGAGTCGATGAGTGCATTCACCCGGTTAACGAAACACTCCTCGGGTGATCGCTGTAGGAAGTCTTCTGTCAGTAGCAGCCAGAAGCGGGTGATGGTCTCGTGATATCCGGTTACGCCGTGATGCCGAGTAAATCGTAGCAGTGCTTCCCGCATGCGTTCGAGTGACTCTGCCGGGGAGAAGTGACTGAGGTAATAAGCGGCTACCGTAAGGTGACGCGCATGAGTGAATTCCTCTTTGCGAAAGCGGCAGTTCTCGAAGTTCGATACTACGGATTTAACCTCCGCGAGAGTCTTGTAATAGCCTTCGTGATTCACCATTCACCTCCGCTTCTCGTGCGACAAAAAAGTGCCCGCGGGCACTCGAGCAGCCCGCGGGCAAGAAAAAGCCCGAACGCAATGCGCCCGGGCGTGTGTTCTGAAGTAACTCTAGAATATCAGAAAGGGTGTGCGATGTGCGAGTGGTTCCTACTTCTGGTAGTGGTAGGGAAGCGAGCCAAACGCGCGATTAGTGCGTCGCAAAGAACGCGACGCTCCGCCCACCTCATCACGCCAAAACCGAGCGCGCTGGGGCTCCGGTCCGCACGGCTCGCCCAGGCACCGCTCAAGCCTTTTCGCGGACAGGAGTGTCCGCGCCACACTCAGTAAGAAACAGCAGGTCCTTCGCTGCGCTGAGGATGACAACATTAGTAAAGGGAAACGGTATGTGGCCGGAATTCCAAGACGGGTTCTTGCGTCTACTGAGGAATACGGGGTCCTTCGGCTGGGCAGGATGGTTCTTAAAGAACCATCCTACTTCGCTCAGGATGACAGTCAACAGGCATTACCGATTCCAGAGGAGTAGAGATGAGCTTCCATCGGCGTGATACGCTGATTAGTTCCTCCCTGGTTCGGGCGGCTCGCCCAGATCGCCTTCGACTCCGCTGAGGCCAGGCTTTCGCTGCGCAACAAACGCTTGCTCAGGATGACAATCAAACTTCACCACTACCTTACTTCTCCACCGCTTTAGGCAGCATGAAGGATTTGACCACGATATTGTTGGGCTGCACTCCCACCGGAATCATCGTCAGCAGCCCATATTCGCCCGGTTCCAGCCTGGTCGGCTTGCGCTTCTGAATGATGGTCACATCCCCGGAATCGGAATCGAGCACCAGCAAATAATTCTGGCTTTGCGAAAGCGCCAGCCCGTCGGGATGGCTGCCAACGGGAAGCGTCGCGATGACTTTTCCGATGTCAATGTCGTACACCGCAACCGTGTTCGAGCCGAAATTACTCACGTAAAGCCGCGAACTGTCGGCTGACACCACTCCGCGCGCAGGGTGAGTGCCGATCAGGTAGCTGCCGCCGACCTCGTTGTTGGTGGTCTCGACCATCGAGATGTTGTCAGAATCAAAGTTGCACACCACCATCTCGCCACCGTCGGGCTTGATCGTGAGATCAACCGGTGTCTTGCCAACGTCGAGCAAAGCGAGCAGCTTGCGGGTTTTCAGATCAATGGAAGCCACCTGTCCCGAGCCTGCACAAGCCACAAAGGCCTTGCCGCTGTCGGCCATGATCCCAATATCCTCAGGGTTTTCGCACGCCTGCAAAGTGTCGGCCACGGCAAGCCGGTCCGCATCGATGAGAGAGATGGTATTGTCACTGCGGTTGCTGACCACCACCGTCTTGCCATCCGGCGAGACCCGAGCCAGCCCCGGAGCCACACCTACTTTAATGTTGGCGACCACAGTCCGCTTTTCAAGATCGATCACCGACACATTTGCCGACCCGGAATTCGCGACGTAAGCCCGTCGGCCATCGGAGGACACATCTATAAAGTAGGGCTTAGCATGTACTCCGATTGCAGCCACAACCGCATTTCGCTCCGCATCGATGACCGTGACATTATTCGAGCCGGTATTGACGACATAAATTTCATTCTTTGCCGGATTGGCCGCAATCCCGGTTGGCTCACTTCCGACGCGAATCGTCTTCACCGGCTCAAACGTCCGCAGATCAATCACGCTGACGGTATTGCTCTTGCCGTTGGTGACGTACGCGTACTCGCGATACGCGGGACTGTAGTAGGGAAGCGCCCGCTGATGGAAATACCACCACCCCAGCGCGAGCGCGATGGGGGTGAGAACAGCGATGAGGAGGAACTTTCTCAAGGAAATGATTGGAGGTTGTTCTAATAAAGTTTAAAGTCAACTTGTACCTTGATCCGCACAGGAACTGGTTTGCCGTCTTTCTGTGCAGGTTCGAACTTCCACCGCTGCACAGCTTTGACTGCTTGCGCGTCGAGCTCAGGATCAAGCGCCTGATCCACCTTCACGTCATGAGTCAGACCATCCGCTCCAACCACCATCTGTAGAACGACAGTCCCACGTTTCTTGGCTTTGCGGGCCTTGTCCGTGTATTCAGGGTCAGGATGGAAAATGACTCTCGGAGGACTGATCCCACTACCTACTCGATAATCGGGAATGTCCTTGTCCTGATCAGATCCCTGTGCGCTGCCATTTCCCGAAGAGGCGCCGGAACTGTTTTGACCCAACAGTCCAATGGCGCAGAAGACTACAACAACCGCTATGAGCGAAATGCGCATCCTTTTCTTATTGTGTAACGCCGCGCTCGGCGGCAGTGTTTCCAGCCACGGCTGCAACCGGAACGGCCGTTCCGATCCCCGGCACCATTCTCCCCACCACTGGCGCAATCTGCCGCACCTGCACCATCAATTCCTCAAACTGTTCGGGGAACAGCGACTGCATGCCGTCCGACAAAGCCTTGTCCGGTTCAGTATGCACCTCGACGATTAATCCATCCGCGCCCACTGCAATCGACGCCCGCGACAGCGGCGTAACTTTATTTCGCTTTCCCGTGCCGTGGCTCGGATCAACCACAATCGGCAAGTGGCTCAGCCGCTGCACCGCAGGAACGACGCTCAGGTCCAAAGTATTGCGCGTGTGATCGGCGAAGGTTCGTACTCCGCGCTCGCACAAGATCACGCGGTAATTGCCTTCGCTCATGATGTACTCGGCCGCCATCAGGAACTCTTCCAGCGTGGCCGACATACCGCGCTTCAGCAGCACCGGCTTTTTTGCCCGTCCAGCGCGCTTGAGCAGAGAAAAATTCTGCATATTGCGGGCGCCAATCTGAATTACATCGGCGTATTGCTCGACCAATTCCAGCGACTCATTGTCGATGGCTTCTGTGACGATCTTCAGTCCAAACTTGTCGCGGACCTCGGCCATTATTTGCAGCCCCTCTTCGCCCAATCCCTGGAAGGAATACGGCGAAGTGCGCGGTTTGTACGCGCCGCCGCGGAAGAACTGCGCCCCCGCGCGCGCCACGCGATCGGCCACTGCCAGAGCCTGCTCGCGGCTTTCGATAGCGCATGGCCCGGCCATGATAGCGAGGCCCGGCCCACCGACGGTGGCATTGGTCCCCGGAAACGTGATGACAGTGTTGTCCTGCTTCACATCACGGCTGACCAGTTTGTAAGGCTTGGTGACGCGAATGAGTTCCTGCACGCCCGGCATCTCTTCCAGCGTGCCTGGTTCGACTTCGGCCTTGTTGCCGGTAATGCCAATCGCGGTGCGCTGCGCTCCCGGCATGGCGTGCGCCCGGTATCCCAAGTCTTCGATTTTCTTGCAGACCGCACGCACCTGCTCTTCGGTAGCGTGCGCCGCCATGACAACCAGCATGGTCCCACCTCAAATGAACATAAAGAGTATAGCTTGCCTGGGCTGTAAAGTCGGTAAGCAGCCGTCAGCCTTCGGCATTCAGCCATCAGTTGAAACGAAAGCTGCCGTTAGGGAAAAATAAGAAGTCGATTTATCGAGGATTGGGAGGGGCATTCATTGAAGAAGACTGTGTTCTTCGGAACACTTCCACCACCGACCGTCCCCGCCGCTGATATTGCTTGGCCTCCGCATCCCAGCGGTACACCGTCTCTGGCAGCATGATGTCGGCCACGCCTACGACTTCATAGTTGCGCGCCAGATAGTCCTTCGCCCACGCCAGGATCGATGTATCCGAATGCGGCTGCACCAGCCAGGAAGTACCCACATCCACAAAGACAAGGTATTTGGGCCGCGCCTGCTCGATATCGTTGATCATGTTGGGCTGCATCTCGGACGCGAACTTCTGTTCTTCCATCAACTCGTAGGTATAGATGTAGGGCGTCACCGAATGGCGATGAGCATAGAAGAAAATCTCGGGCTCCGACCCCAGCACCGCGATGCGATCTTCGGGAGACGTATGGCTTTTGATGTACTCGGCAATCCTGGGCGCTTCCGGAAAGGGATTGCCGGCATACAGCCGGCGCGAGGCCGAGGCGGGATCCAGCTTAAAAAGGAAATCACCCTGCCACATGATCGAGAAGAACAAAGCAATTCCGAAGACGATCACAGGGACTGCGGCGAGTGCGCCTCTACTCGACAGCTTTTCTCTCGCAGCCAGTACGGCAATTCCGACGAGAAGTGAAATTGCCGGCAGCAGCAGAATGAAATAATGCGCGCGGAAGTAGAGGCCCGGACAGACCGCCAGAAAAGAGAAGACCAGGAACTCGAGCACAAATCTGGCGCGAGAGCGAGCGCGTTCACTCCAGAACAGAGCGCTCAAACCGACCAAAGCCAGCACCCAGATCGGCCAAGCCGGACCGATCACGTACGCCGCGGTATCGGTCAGCAGATGCCAGCCGTCATGGAAGCTCACAATCGATCCGTATTCGCGAGCGTATGTAAAGGTCCAGAACCAGAATTGTTCAAAAACACCGGCGCGCAACAGGATCAGGCAAGTCAATGCGAACGGCAGCACCACGCCCACGCTATAAGCTGTGGCTCTTTTTGCGATCGACCGCCAATCGCGAGATTCTCTGACTTCGCTTTGCAGCAGATAAATACCGGCCAACAGGGGGAAGAACAATCCCGGCTGCTTCATGACAAAAGCCAATCCAAGAAGCACGCCGCTGGCAAAAAACCACCAGACTCGTTTCGTGTCGAGCGCCTTCAGCAGCAACAACAGCCCGCCCACCGCCGGCAAAATCACGAAGTGCGTCGCATGCGCGGCAAATCCCAGCACCGAGGGACTGGTGGAAAGGAACCCGTAGCTCGCTGCCGAGACAATTCCTGCCAGCGATCCGAAAAGCCGCGTCGCCAGAAAGAAAATCAGGATCGTAGTCGCCGCGTTTATCAGGATCAATCCAAGATGGATGCCGGTGGAAGATTGTCCGAACAGCGTCATCAGAAGCGCATACGCCGCGTATGTCCCCGGAAGCTTCATGTTGTAAGCAAGTTGGTACGGAGGAATACCCTGCAGAATTAACTGTCCGGCGTAAGCGTACTCGCCTTCATCACGCTCCAGCGGCAGATTGAGCAAGCGAATCCGGATCAACGCAAACGAAAGCACGATGATCGCCAGTAGCAGATAGCACCAGTAGCGCGAGAGCTTCCGCCGTTCCGCTTCCGAGTGTTCGGGGACACCGTGCTCACGGCTGATTGAGACCGATTCCGGGTTGCTGGTTCTTATGTGCATGTACTCACTGCTGTTGGTGTGGCGTGACGCAGCTCATCGGCCAACGGCAAAGGGATCCTCCCACGGACTCACGCCTGCCGGAATCGGCGCCACTCGAAACATGTAGTACTGCTCGGGAGGCACATCTCCGACGGCGAATGGCAATGGCCCCCAGGTCGCTGAATAAAATCCCGCTCCCAACTCCCAGCGCATGGTGGTCACTTTCTGGTGCAAAGGAATTTCCAGCAACGCTGCCGAGGCCATAAACTGCTTTTTCAATCTGTAAGTTTCAGCATTGTTCTGGGGGATGACCACCAGATCGCCTGGATGCAGGCGAGTCGAAGCGAAATCCACGGGGTAGGCCCCGTAAAGCTGCATGTAATATTGGAATCCCCAGTGTCCCTGGAACCACACGGTGGCGGGATCGTTCAACATTTTCTGATGAACAATTCGTGCCGCCTGACGCGAAGAATCAGCCCAAGCCGAGTCGGCTTGCGTAACCCACAATGACAACGCTCCCGAAATTAGCAGTGCCATCGCGACTCTTAGTGGCATCCGATTCTCCGGATTGGAGGGAAGTCGGTCCAGCCTCCGCGCTATCAGTATTGCAGCAGCGGGAATCAAAGGCAGAATTGAACGTGCATTGATGGTCCAGTTAAAAAATCCGGCAAAAAGAAATGTTCCAAATACCCAGAGCAGCAGCAGCAGGGAATCCGCATCCTTCTTGTTCCAGGTATCCGTCGCGGCCAGCGCAAAAACTGACAGTCCTGCGCCAATGCAAATCGTCAATTGGATCGAGATCAGTATCCAATGCTGCGCCAGCGACTTCGCTACCTGCTCAGCTTGCAGCGACACGCCGAGGCGCAACCATCCGAGTGCGATCGCGACGCCAGCGATCCCCGCAACGACTCCCACTAGGAGAATCTGTCTCCACGACCATACCAATGGGGCGAGGACCAATGCCGAGAGCATGCATCCTCCGATAAAGCTGACGCTCATCAGCGCGTTGGCAAACACGAACGGCTGACCGCTAGTGGCACGCTGACCGGTGGCGAACTGGGCTGCGTCCCAGAGCAGGCCTCTGCCGTAGAGAGCCTCTGTCCATAGCTGATAGGCAATCAGCACAATGATCGGGATGAGGAAGTACAAGATCCATGTCCCGATTTTCCGCGTACGGGTAAAGGAATAGGCCAGCAGCAGCGGGATCAGCACCACGCCAAAATATTTCGTCAGCGCACAAGCTGCGATCAAGAGCACCGAGGCAGACAGATGCAGCGGCCTCACCGGTTCCAGGCCCTCAGTCCAAAAGATTAGGGCCCATACCCACAACGCCAGCATCAGGACGTCGCACATCACGCTGCTCGCGGAGACAAGCACACCAGGGGTGAGCAGAGTCACCGCGGCGGCAATGAAGGGCGAACCGGTAAAGCGCTGCGCCAACCGGTATGTACCGAGAACGAGCGTCAAAGCGGGCAGAAGGAATCCGAGATGAAGCGACACTTCCGACCAGCCGCCGATCGCACCGATGAGCGCCGCGTAATAACAGGCCAGCGGCGGATTCTTGGTGACATCCGCCATGCGCACCAGGTTCGTGTTCCAGATCAACTTGAATCCGTAGGGATCGAAGGGATGCCGGCTAATCTGCTGCCCGGCCCACACGAATAAGCTGTCATCCACCTGGAAAGCGCGATCCAGGAATGGCAACAGACACACCATAGTCATGGCAACAAGCAGGAGGTACGAATGTCGCGTTGACCACCGGATAGGCAGGTCGCGAAACAAAGAGACGGACTTCGGCGGTGGTTGCTTTGCTTGCGTGTCCAGCAAGTGAGGCATAAGCTATTTTGCCATCATGGTTCACAGGCGAAACGGCGTCAATTGCCGTTTGGGGAAGGAATTGGAGTAATTAACCAAATCTTCCTTGTGCCGTGCAGGGCTGTGTGCTAATCCCCAGTTCTGTCGCGGCTCAGGCTGTACCGAGGAGTCCATTCTTGTTAAAATGTTGTGTTAACGATCTGCACACATCTCAGGAGATAACACACTCATGACCTATGTAATTGCAGAACCCTGCATCGGGACCAAGGACACCGCTTGCGTGGATGCTTGTCCGGTCGATTGCATACATCCCAAGAAGGATGAGCCGGCGTTTGCCGAGGAAGAGATGCTTTATATCGATCCGGTGGAGTGCATCGACTGTGGCGCGTGCGTACCGGTCTGCCCGGTATCTGCGATTTTTGCGCTCGACGATCTGCCGGAGAAGTGGAAAGACTTCACCGAGCGCAATGCCAAGTATTACGGGCGGTGAAGCCGCTGTCAGCTTTCAGCCTTCAGCTATCAGGAAGTGCCTCGGAGATTTGAGGCAAGATTAAAGGCGCATATCCCACGGGGAGTGCGCCTTTTTGATTTAGCGGCCAGCTGCTAGCTTCTGGCTACTAGCAGGGAAGCCGCCCCAACGGTGCTACAATCCTTGAATGAAGTCTGACTCTAAAAAACGCGGAGCATCGTTCATTATTATTTGGTCCCTTGTTTGGGCACTTGCCCTGATCGCCACTGCTTTCTTCTTCAAAGCAAATCCAGCCAAATATTGGATTGAAGCTGGCCTCAATGTTATTGGAATACTCGTCTTCTTGTTGTTGCTGAAGTCCCAGCGGATGGCCTGTGTCCGCTAGATAGTTCCCGCGTACCCGAGGCAACCCCAGCTTTCCATCTCCCTACTCGTCCATTACAATCAAAGATTAACCTGCTGGCAATCCATGGCGCTGAAGGAGTCGGAAGCGATCGTTCTGCGCACCTATCCGCTGCGCGAGGCCGACTTGCTGGTGACGCTGTTCACGCGGTTGGAAGGCAAGGTGGACTCCGTCGCCCGTTCGGCCAAGAAGTCACGCCGGCGTTTTGGGGGCGCGCTCGAGCCGCTCACCTACGTCCGAGCCTATTACGAAGATCGCGAGCGGCAGGATTTGGCGCGGCTGGATTCCTGCGAGGTGCTGGAATCGCCGTTGGCGAGCGAGGTGAATTATCCCCGGGCGGTTGCGCTCGCGCATGTAGCCGAATTGCTCGACGAACTGCTTCCGGATCGAGAGGCGAACGATGCCGTCTTCCGGCTGGCATTGTCGGTGCTGGGCGGACTACGCGGAGCGGATGTCTGGTTGCCAGTCACCTATTTTGAGCTCTGGATGACGCGGCTGATGGGCTATTTGCCGGAATTGTCCGAGTGCATGAGTTGTGGGCGGACGTTGAACGGCAGCCGCGCATATTTTCATGCTCTCGCTGACGGGCTGATGTGCGCGGAGGATAAGCGGATCGCGTCCTCGGAGATTTCTTCAGAATCACGGGCGATGGCGGCGCAAATGTTTCGCACGCCCTTGGGAAATTTGCCCGGCGCCGATTGGCCAAAAGCGCGGGCAGCGGATCTGCGGAAATTCCTGGTGCAGATTTTGCAGCGCCACATTGAGAAGAAGTTCGTTACTGCGGGGATGCTGGAGAGAATCAGCAATTAGCAATTAGCAGCTAGCAATTAGCCAGGCGAGTTTGAGGCACCGCGGCAGGCAAGCACTGTCTCCGCCTAGCTGTCACTTCGCGAAGACGGTAGGCGGTTTTTGAGTTCTTAGTACGGGTACCGTACCAGTGAGGACAGCCGACCGCTAGTTGCCAATTGCTGGTTGCTAATTGCTAATTGCTAGCTGCTGGTTTCAACTGTGACCTCATCCAAGTCCAATTCGCTCACTTTTCAGCAGCTCATCCTGCACCTGCAGACGTTCTGGGCGGAACGTGGATGTGTGTTGCAGCAGCCCTATGACGTCGAAGTCGGAGCGGGCACTATGGCTCCGGAAACTTTCCTCAGAGTGCTGGGGCCGACTCCTTCCAAAGTGGCCTACGTGCAACCCTCACGTCGGCCTGCCGACGGACGCTATGGCGAGAACCCGAACCGGCTCTACAAGCACTTGCAGTTGCAGGTGGTGTTGAAACCTCCGCCGGAAAACGTGCAGGAGCTTTACCTGGAATCGCTGGGCGCGATGGGAATCGTTCTGCGGCGGCATGACATCAAGTTTGAAGAGGACAACTGGGAGTCGCCGACTCTGGGCGCGTGGGGTATCGGCTGGCAGGTGATGCTCGATGGCCTGGAGATCACACAGTTTACCTACTTCCAGCAATGTGGTGGTTTGGACCTGGATCCGATTTCGGTAGAGCTGACGTACGGGCTGGAGCGGATTGCGTCATTTCTGCAGGATGTCGATTCAGTGTATGACATCGTCTGGGCGCGGGACGCGGCGACAGGTCGGATCACGATGTATAGCGACGTGCGTTTTGCCGATGAGCTTCAATTTTCGGTTTACAACTTCGAAATGGCCGACGTGGAGAAGGCGTGGAAGCATTTCGATTTGTACGAAGCGGAATGCAAGGGATTGTTGGAGAAATATGCCGCGTTGACCAAAGACGAGAATTCCCGCCCTGCCTCTCCAAAGAACGGAGAGGCTAGAACGGGGCATCCGGACAAAAAGCGCTTTCCTCTGCTTGCCGCCTTTGATCTCTGCCTGAAGTGCTCGCACCTGTTCAATATCCTGGATGCGCGTGGTGCGATTTCTGTCACCGAGCGCGTGGGTGTAATTGCGCGGGTGCGGGCGCTTGCGGTCGGCATCGCGAAGGCGTGGGTGGATCAGCAGCAGTCGGAGCCCTCTTCCGAAAAAGAAGAAGACGAACCCGATGGCGAGGAGAAGCTGAACCGAAAGCAGAAACTGCAGGTTGCACCGACAGCCTCATAAACGGTCATCCCGAGCGACAGCCTTTAATGTGCGCATGACAATTACGCGGCAGCAGTTTTTGGCAAACTAGAAGATTCATAAAATGCCAAACTTTTTACTAGAGATCGGTTGCGAAGAGATTCCGGCGCGGATGATTGATGCGGCACAGAAAGACCTGGGTCTTCGTGTCGGTCAGTTGCTAGCCCGCGAATCGCTCGGAAGTCCGGCGGGAGTGTCAGTATTCTCCACCCCACGTCGCCTCAGCGCGATGGCTCCAGTGGCTGCCGCTCAGCACGATGTGACCGAGCAGTTGATCGGTCCGTCTGTCAAGGTGGCCTACAAGGACGGAGGACCGACTCCGGCAGCGCACGCGTTTGCCAAAAAGGTGGGGCTGGATGTCTCCAGTCTCTCGCGAGTCGCTACTCCGAAGGGAGAGTATCTGGCAGCAGAAGTGACCAGAAAGGGCCGCAACGCGGCGGAGATCCTGGCTGAACATCTTCCAAAGGAAGTCGCTTCTCTTTACTGGCCCAAGAACATGTATTGGCGCAAGCTGAACGAGCGATTCGTGCGTCCGGTACGCTGGCTGGTGGCGATGCTGGATGAGGAAATCGTGCCCATGGAGTTTCACGGGACCGTGGCGGGGAATACGTCGCGCGGGCATCGCCTGCTGGGAGCCGAGCAGGTTGAGATTCCGCGTGCCAGTGCGTATGTCGAGGCTCTGCGGAATGAGAAAGTCCTCGCTCAACAAGAGCGCTTGCAGCAGATCCGCAAGGCGTTGGATCTGACGACTCGCAAGATTCCCGGTGCGCGCTGGCGCGAAGACGCGAGCCTGCTGGACACGGTGGTCAATTTGACGGAATTTCCTTCGGCAATCCTGGGAAACTTTGATCGCGAGTTTCTGGAGCTGCCGGAGGAAGTGCTCGTTACCGTGATGCGCGATCATCAGAAATACTTCGCAGTCGAGGACGCCACAGGCAAGTTGCTGCCGCATTTTCTTGCAGTATTGAATACCGATGGCGATGCGAATGGCATCATCCAGCACGGAAATGAGCGCGTGCTGCGGGCGCGGTTCAAGGATGCGCGATTCTTCTGGCAGGCTGATCAGAAGCATCCGCTGCGCGAGCGCACCGAGTGGCTGAAGCATGTCACCTTTCAAAAAGACCTGGGCAGCTATTACGAGAAGACGCTGCGCGTGCAGCGGTTGGCGAGCTGGCTGTGTGAGTTGATCCGGGATGGCGGGGTGCAAGTCCGTCCAGGCGTGGTGCACAAAGCTGCGTACCTAGCAAAGACGGACCTGACGACCGAATTGGTGAAAGACTTTACTGAGCTGCAGGGAATTGTTGGCGGGCTGTATGCGAGGGTGCAGCAACTGGATTCGGACTTGCCGGAAGCCACGCGACTTGCCATCGCCGATGCGATCTACGATCAGTACAAGCCGGAGTCGATGGAGGACTCGGTGCCACGCACGTTGGAAGGTGCGGTGCTCTCTGTCGCCGATAAAGCGGACAGCATTGCGGGAATGTTCGCCTTGGGGCTGCAGCCGACGGGATCGAAAGATCCATTTGCGCTGCGCCGGCAGGCGAATGGAATCGTGAAGATCATTGCCGAGCACAAGCTGCCGATTGGACTCTCGCGGTTGTTCGAATGCGCGCGTGCGGCCTATAAGTCCACTGATGCTGAGCGGAAGTTCTCGGGACAGATCGATTACATGGGGGCGATCGGGAACTTCCTACGCGAGCGGCTGGAGTTTTATTTGCGCGATGTGCGCGGATTCAAGTATGACGTGGTGAACGCGGTGCTGGCGGGTTACGATGATATCGTGCAAACGGTGCGACGGGCAGAGGCCGTGTCCAAGATGAGAGGGTCGGCTGACTTTGTTTCAATATGCGTCGCATTCAAGCGCATCACGAATATTCTACGGCAAGCGAACACTGGCGCGATCACGACCCTTCTTCCGTTGGACGAAAAATTATTTACACAGCCAGAAAAAGACCTGTTTGAAAATATGCGGCCGATCAACACAACCTTCCTGAGACTATGCGGCCAGGGCCAGAATCTCGAAGCTCTCACCGAACTCTCCAAGCTGCGACCCTTCGTTGATCAGTTTTTCGATAAAGTGTTAGTTATGGCTCCAGAAGAAGATCTAAAGAGGAACCGTCTGGCGCTCTTAGAAACCTTGAAAAACGGTTTCTCGCAGATCGCCGATTTCTCCGAAATAGTGACTGGAGGCAAGGAATCCTAAGAAGAAAAGGGACTAATTATGGCTACAACAACTCTCAAACCAGAAATCGAAATGAGCGACAAGAAGCCAGCCAGCACGAAATATGTCTACTTCTTCGGGGGTGGCAAGGCCGACGGCAACGGCAAGATGAAAGACGAGCTCGGCGGCAAAGGAGCTGGGCTTGCGGAGATGACCAATGCCGGGCTGCCTGTGCCTCCAGGCTTCACCATCCAGACCGAGGCTTGCCGGGAATACATGCGAACCAACGGCGTGTCTTCGGACGTGGACCGCCAGATGGAAGAGGCTCTCGCACGCCTGGAACAGCTACAGGGACAGAAGCTGGGCAAGGGGGAGAATCCGCTGCTGGTCAGCGTGCGCTCAGGCGCCAAGTTTTCCATGCCCGGCATGATGGATACCATCCTCAATCTCGGATTAAACGATCAGAGTGTCGAAGCGCTGGCAAAGCGCAGCAACAATCCGCGATTTGCTTACGACTCCTATCGGCGGCTGATTCAGATGTTCGGCAGCGTCGTGCTTGAGATTTCCAAGGCCGCATTCGAAGAAGTCTTCGACGCGAAGAAGGAGCAGAAAAGAGCCAAGCTCGACACCGATCTTGATGCCAAGGCGCTGAAGGAAGTCATTGCCGAATATAAGAAGGTAGTCAAAAAGAAGACCAAGCGCGACTTCCCGCAAGATCCGCACGATCAGCTGGTCATGGCGCGGGACGCGGTATTTCGCTCGTGGAACAACGAGCGTGCCAAACATTATCGCCGCATCAACAACATTTCCGACGACCTCGGTACGGCCGTAAACGTTCAGGCCATGGTGTATGGCAACCTCGGCGAAACTAGCGGCACCGGCGTGGGCTTCACGCGCAATCCTGCCACCGGCACCAAGGAGTTTTATGGTGAATTTCTGATGAACGCGCAGGGCGAGGACGTGGTGGCCGGCATTCGCACCCCGGTACACATCCTGGAACTCGAAAAGATCATGCCCTCGGTCTACAACCAGTTGCGCGAGATTACCACGCGCCTGGAAAGACACTACCGCGACATGCAGGACTTCGAGTTCACGATCCAGGACGGCAAGCTCTACATGCTGCAGACCCGCAACGGCAAACGCACTGGGCTGGCCGCAGTGCGCGTGGCAATTCAGATGGTGGAAGAAGGATTGATCACCAAAGAAGAAGCCATCTTCCGAGTCGAGCCAAATCAGTTGTACGACTTTCTGGTCCCACGCTTGGACGAGAAAGACATTCGGCCTGCGGACGTGCTGACCAGCAAGGGATTGCCCGCCTCTCCGGGCGCGGCAGTCGGACAAATCGTTTTTACTGCTGACGATGCGGTCCGGCGCGCGGGGCATGAAACCACGAAGAGCCCGGTGATCCTGGTGCGATCTGAAACTACTCCCGAGGACATTCACGGCATGGAAGTGGCCAAGGGAATCCTCACTTCTCGCGGCGGCATGACGAGCCATGCGGCCGTGGTTACGCGCGGCATGGGCAAGTGCTGCGTGGCTGGAGCGGGTGAGATAGAAGTAGACGAAAAAGCCCGCGAAATGCGAGTTAAGGGCCAGGTGTTCAAAGAGGGAGACTGGATTTCGGTCGATGGCACCACCGGCCGCGTCATAAAGGGAAAGAAAAATACTATTGACCCCAAACCGGATGATCCCGAGTTGCTGAAGTTAATGAGCTGGGCCGAACCTTTCCGCAAGCTGCGGGTGCGGGCAAATGCTGACATCCCACGCGACGCGATTCAGGCGCGGGCCTTCGGCGCGGAAGGAATTGGACTGTGCCGCACCGAGCACATGTTCTTCGCCGAGAAACGGCTTCCGCACATGCGAGCGATGATCATGGCGCATGACGAGAAAGAACGCCGTGCAGCATTGAAGAAACTCCTGCCCATGCAGAGGTCTGACTTCATCGGCGTATTCAAAGCGATGAACGGTTTCCCGGTGACGATTCGCACGCTCGATCCGCCACTCCACGAATTCCTGCCGCGGCGCGAAGATCTGATGGTCGAAATCGCCGTTCTGGAAGCCATGAAGCCGAAATCGCCGAAGCTAAAGCGATTGAAAACTCTGTTGCGGCGCGTGGAAGAGCTGCATGAGCTCAATCCCATGCTGGGACATCGTGGCTGCCGCTTGGGGATCACCTATCCCGAGATCACCGAGATGCAGGCGCGGGCTATCTTCGAAGCGGCAGTCGCTGTGGCAAAGGACGGAATCAAAGTGTATCCGGAGGTGATGATCCCCCTTACCGCGACTGTGAAGGAGATGGCCAATCAGGCGGCCATTGTGCGCCGCGTTGCCGACGAGGTTTTTAAAGAGAAAGACGCCAAGGTTGATTACCTGGTGGGGACCATGATCGAGTTGCCGCGCGCCGCGCTAGTGGCGGACGAGATTGCCAAAGAGTCGGAGTTCTTCTCCTTCGGGACCAATGACCTCACGCAGACTACGTTTGGCTTCTCCCGCGACGACGTTAACAAAATTCTCCCGACTTATATTGCGGAAGGCATTCTGAAGCACGATCCGTTTGCGGTGCTGGATCGCGAAGGCGTGGGACAGTTGGTCCGCATGGCAACCGAACGCGGCCGGAGCACGCGCTCGGATCTCAAAGTGGGGATATGCGGCGAACATGGCGGAGAGCCATCATCGGTGGAATTCTGCCATCAGATTGGATTGAATTACGTTTCTTGCTCGCCCTTCCGGGTATTGACGGCGAGGCTGGCAGCGGCTCAGGCCGCAGCTAGCGATAAGCTAAAGGTCGAGGGCGGAAGGACCAAGTAGTTTCAAAGGCGACCGCAGGCTGGTGCGCAGTTCCAATGCATGGCAGGATCCGCCTATTGCACCCTTTGTAAGCGTGAGATTAATTTCTGCGGCAGAGTTTCGTCCGATTCCGACCACAACAGGCGGGCTCTGGCGCCGGAATTTTTCTCCACCTGGGAAGTGAATTCCACCAGCTTTTGCACGTTGGCACGGACCTTGGCCTCAGCCGCAGACGTGAGTTGCAGTTCCTCGTGAAGAAAGGAACTGTCGAGTCCGAAGTCAATCTCAATGTGCCCTTCCTGCTCGAACGCTCCTGCGTCGAAGTCGATTCCACGGACGATGAACTTTACTGGCCAAGGCTGAACGCTCCAATCTGTCGCTCCTTCAGGAAGAGTCCACAAATCCCAATATGCTTCGAAGACATATGCATAGTCGCTGTGAAGCAGATCAGATGCGATCTCGGCTGCCTCTTCCAGAGCAATGCCGGGACGGAAGCGGCGTTCGAGGATGGTTGCCTCGTTCCATGAGACCGGATGCAACTCGATCGCGCTGATTCCTGGCAGCTGGGCGGAAAAAGGGAATTGCCGAATCACGCTCAGCGTAGTAGGCAGCATGTCTTCGGCATCGAAACTGGAAAACCAGAGGCTTAGATAGAGTGGGTCAGCCATGTCGTACACAAATCTCCGCCAGGCAAAAAGCAGGTCCGCAAGGCAAGAAGCAGGAAAAGAACTCGCCCGGGTCGCTATCCAGCAGAAGCTCGAGCGGTTGCTGCTGCTGAGTCAATTGTAATCCGGCACGCTGATGTGCGGTGGTGAACGCCTTCCAAACACGGCGTGAGCAGTGGGCAGAGTACCGGCAGTTGGCGCCGTGCTGTCCGTGACATTCAAAGGTAAGCGCCGCGGTAGCGGCCGAAATCTTGCGGCGGCAAACTCAGTCACTATTCTGCGCCTCTTTTGACACTGAACAGAAGCGACTGTTAGTATCGAAAACTTGGCCGCACGCCCGCCTGAAGTGTCGTCCCCGTCGTCTAGCCTGGCCTAGGACATCGCCCTTTCACGGCGGTAACACGGGTTCAAATCCCGTCGGGGACGCCAAATCTAATCAACAACTTACGCCGGAGTGCCGCCTGGTAGAGGCTTGAGTGTCATTGGTCATCCGCAGGCGAAGCAACTGATCCTGCAGCTTCTTGCTTGCCAAGGGGTATTCGCTGACGGCCCCGATGGTCTTCTTGCAGGGTCGCAAGCTACCGTCCGGGTTCCTTGAACGCCAGCGGAACTGCCAGCGTTCAATTCCGTCCTTGCGTGTGATCGTTGTGAGACAGCCATTCTGATATCGTGCCTGCATTCATTTTCTCCTTGAATTTAGGCACGGGTCGCTCGTCACTAAATTTACCACGATGGGGAGTGAATCTTCCCATGAGCGTGGGCGCAATCGCGATGAATCTTTCCACGATCATTGTGGCACTCAACGCGCAGCTCCTCCGTCGCGTAAAACTTGGACCTTGAGGGCTATGCAGGCTTCTTAGCCTCGGCGCAGAACACAATGACCTTTCCCTTCTGTGACCGCGCAATGAGCGGCTCTCTTCTTTGGAATTTCGCAGGTACGTAGAACTCAATTATGCGGGCCATTTACCGCTTCCTTCCTTCTTGAAATCCTTTGTCTTCTGGCTTTCCAATCGCACATTGGTTTGGAGCGGAGAAGCCAGCCACCACCAACGAACAGAATCATGCAAACGAGTCTTTTCATAAGTGGCTTCTGTCGAGCGTCCGGCCTCATCCAGATGTCATTCCCCAATTGACGATTCTCCAACACGGTGCGGAGCACTTGGGTTGCCAAAGGTCAGAACAGGAGCCTGCAGATGGAGAGCGAATTGCTGACGCGCTTCCGCCGTACACCAAGATGATGGTTCCCAGAATGGCAGGGATCAATCGCGATCCGGGAAAAGTGGGGGCGCGGTAGCCAAGCCTGTGCTGTACTTCGCCGGACCAAACGACCACCGGAATCGTGAGCCCGAGGCTCACGGCTGCGGACGCCCCTTCGTGAAGCTTAACTGCGCGGCCATACCGTTCGATCTCTTGGAGAGTGAATTGTTTGGGCACGAGAAGGGTGCCTTTACCGGGGCCGTAGCACAAAAAATTGGCCGTTTCGAAATGGCTGATACCGGCACTCTTTTTCTTGACGAAATTGGGGACTTGCCGCTGGCCCTACAGCCGAAACTCTTGCGCGTTTTGCAGGTTCCGCTTTCACCAGCGCCACCCGGTTTTCGAAATTTTCCGGGCAATGTTCCGCCCAGGTTTCTAATTGCCGAAGGTGAAGTGCGAGAGCGTCAAAGTGCGCCGGTTGCCTGTCGGGTGACGCGGAATCCCATGAAGACGATTGGGAAAGGGCTCCATAGAAGTGCAACTCGGCCACTTCGAATTGTGACGGTGATGTCCAAAGCTGTCGTTGCGCGTTCAACGAGGCATCGATTGCGGAGAGGTAATCTCCCGCAAAAAATCGCGCCTGCAGTTTCCGGACCCAGTACCAGCATTCGAGTTCCGCCAAGGCAGGATTGCTGGCCAGATACCGCTCAAAGCGATGCTCATCGAATTGCTCATCGTCGAAGGATCCAAATTTAGGAGTCAGGCCGCACAGGGTACGCACCAGGCCAAGTTGTGCTTTGATATGGTCGACGACGAGACCGAACCGAACTTTTTCTGCGAAGTCGAGGCCGTGCTCAGCCTCACGTTGCACCTCAACAAGTGGATCTCCTGCCGCTAACATGTTCTTGACTAGATGGTCGCAACAATAGCCCGCAAAGGTAAGATCCCCGATTTCGTTTGCGGCATGAAAGGCTCGGCGAATCAAATCGCGGCCAGCCCGGACATGCCTTCTCCATGGCAGAACGATATCTCCGAATGACATGTAGGTTCGAGCTTGAAAACGCTTCAGCCCACGTCTTTCAACGAGATCATAGCCAAGCTGACCGAAACGAAATGCCGCGTCATAGTTGCCAAAGCGTGGTCCGGCGATGATCGCAAACCATACATAGGCGAAACAGGATGCATCGCTATTGCCGTGCTCAAGGCTAAGGTTCACCATCCGGCAGATAACCAGCGAAGACAAACGCTCGTCGCAAAACAAAGCGGGCGTTACAGCCTCAGCCAGGACGTCGAGAGCATCGAGGACATCGGCATTGGTCATCAAGGGCAAATCAAGCAGGTTTTCAACTTGGCGACTTCCGAGCTGGGACCAAATTCGATCATATTCCCGCTGCACCTCATTGCCGGCAGGATGCGACGACCAATCCGTGCCAATACGGCGGAGGAATTCAAGGCATACCTCGACGGCACGATCGCTCCGATCCAAGGTCGTGTAGAGCGTCGCACGTAAGCGAGTTACGATAGCGAGGTCGTGTTCGCTCCTGGCACGCTGTACGAGCATCGAAAGCCGCTTTTTGGCTTCCGTGACTTGTGCGGACAGCAATTCGCATCCCGCCGTCTCATGTTCGACAGTAAAAATGAGTTCGTAATTCTCGTCCCAGCTCTGGTCGGTCAACAATGCGCGGGCAGCGCGAAAGTACGACAGTGCCGACTTGTATGCTGTCGAAACCTTCGCCCTTCTGCCTGCGATGACATTCAATTCGGCCAGACGCCTGCGTTCTTCGCTTGACCCGATGAGGTGAGACCCACGGTTGAGTTGATTGACGATCTCAAAGATATTTTCGTCCAGCTTCTCGGGAGGAGTGTGGGCAAGGAGCAGTCTCCCAATTCCAACGTGGGCTTCTGCGCGTGAGGTCTCGCGGATTAAGGAATAGGCGGCTTCCTGGACTCGGTCGTGGAGGAATTTGTACGAATGGACCGTCCTGAGGATGACGCCCTCTTGAACCGCTGGCCAGAGGCGGTCATATATTTCCTCCTTAGAGCCCTGATAAACCATCTCCAGCAGGGCGAAATCCGCACTATTACCAATGCACGCAAGTAGCTGCAAGGCTTTCTGAGTTTCTGGAGACAAGCGGTTCAACTTGCCGACCACTAAATCCACGACATTCTGGGTATAGCCCTTGGCCTGAATGCTGCTCAGGTCCCAGACCCATCGCCCTCGGCCGTAATCGAAATGAACCAAGCACTCCTCGACAAGTGCAGAAATGAACTGGATGGCGAAAAATGGATTGCCCGCCGTCTTCTGCTGGATCAAGCTTGCCAGCGGAGTGGCACGTTCGGGTTCGCAGTGAAATGAATCCACGACTAACCGTGCCAGATCTTCACCCGTTAGTGGCTCAAGCGCAATCTCTTTGACGATCGCCCCGGTGTTCCGGATCGAGACCAGTTTGTGCATCAACGGATGAGAAGCATCAACTTCGTTATCTCGATACGCGCCGATCAACATCAAGTGCCTGACATCCGATTGGGACAGAAGGTCTTCTACTAAATCAAGCGTTGCCGCATCAAGCCACTGCAGGTCATCGAAGAACAGGGCAAGAGGATGTTCCGGCCTAGCGAATACTCCGATAAATCGCCGAAACACAAGCTGAAATCGACGTTGGGCATCCCGTAGCGGAAGCTCGGGGACAGGCGGCTGTTCTCCGATGATGAGCCTCAATTCTGGGACCAGATCGACGATGAGTAGTCCATTCGGACCGAGCGCATCATGAAGGGCGTCGCGCCATTTGCTCAGCTCTCGTTCGCTCTTGCTCAGGAGCGGACGGATGAGACCCTGAAAAGCCTGCGCTAAAGTGGCATACGGGATGTCGCGCTTGTACTGATCGAACTTGCCCGAAGCAAAAAGACCCCGCAGCGGAACAAGTGCTTTGTGGAGCTCATTTATAACGGACGACTTGCCGATCCCGGAATATCCGGACACCAGTACCAGCTCGGGTCTGCCTCTGGACACGATCCGCTCAAAAGACGCGAGCAACATCTCGATCTCGGAGGTTCGTCCATATAACTTTTCGGGAATCAGCAGCCGATCTGGCACGTCATTTTCGCCCAGACGGAATTGACTGATAGTCCCACCGTTTTCCCACTCATTTAGGCAACGCTGAAGATCGGTTCGGACCCCGTATGCTGTCTGATAACGTTCCTCGGGAGTTTTGGCCAGCAACTTCATCACGATCGCAGAAACCGGGAGAGGCAAAGTCTCGAAGCGCTTGTGAGGCGGCACTGGTTGTCTTGCGATATGGCAATGCACCCATTCCATGGGATCCGATGCGGTAAACGGCAGGCTACCTGTCAGCAGTTCGTACAGCGACACACCCAGGGCGTAGAGGTCGCTACGCGAATCGATCGAACGATTCATGCGTCCGGTCTGTTCCGGCGCCATGTAGGCGAGCGTCCCCGCAATGAACTCGGGAGCTTCCAGAGGTTGGCGCTCGCGCGCCAGGCGTGAAGCGAGTCCGAAACCCGTAAGCCATACTCGATCGCGGTCAGATGAAACTAAAATGTTCGAAAGCTTCACGTCCTTATGAATGAGATCCCGTTTGTGTAACTGGCCAATTGCATCTGCAAGAACGATCGCCAACCGCAGAAATGGCTTTATTTCCATCGGCCCGCGGATCAACTGGCCGAGCGGTTCCCCGCCCAAATCCTCGAGCACGAGTACTTTTTTGTCGTCGCACACGGATATGGCGAGAGGTCGAACTGCCCAGGTCGCATCGAGTTCGCCTTTCAACGAGTATTCGTGATCGATCTTCTTTAGCGTTTCGACCGAGGGTCGGCTCGAAACAGGAGAAAGGAGCAGAACAGAGGGTAGCTCTAGATGTTTCGTGCGAGCGCGGTACAGGACGAACTCCCCGTCTTCACGGAGCGGTTCCAGCAAGTACCCAGAAAGGTCCACGATGAGCCCCTCCGCATCATCGGGGCACTTTTATTGAAATTGGAAGTAAACCGCCGCAACCCCCACAATTGCCGGTAGTGCCCCACGGTTGAAGGGGATTCTAGAACGCCATTCGATAGGAATCAACAATTGAGGATCGTCGGTAGTGTCCTAATTTGCTTTTTTGGACTGGTGCTGTGCCTGTTAGGTATATCGGGTGTATACGCTGGGGCCATCGGACTCAAACTCTCCCCACGCAGCGACATAGTGGAAGCAAAACCGCGTTTCGTGGGTAATATCCTCCCGGAAAATATCCCGATATTCGATGAATCCGCAGTGCCAGAGTTGTACCGCGCCTTGAGAGAACGCGAAAGAAGGTGGGGACTCGGCAGACTCAATAGACAACGTAATTTCCTTGCGATAAATCCACTCCTCATTAGGAGCGATCAGCTTGGCAGTCTCAAATTCTCCTTTAAAGACCGAATCCTCGTAAAACGGTCGTTCTGGCAATTCTTGACTGATAGATTTGTTCCTGACAATCACAACGCGGGCTGGGGTTCGTCCCCAATTCTTGAACCGCAATTCCCAAGAGTTAACGTTAGGAATGTTTTTATGCAGTCTTGCCACTACCCAAGCTCGTTCGGAGTTGATAAGGGCAACGGCGCTCTGATTAGCAGCTTCGGCGGCACGGCGGGTTTCCAGAGACTGCCATCCGATGACGATAAATGTGATTATTCCGACGATTACAAGCACCCACTCGGGGGATGCATACCACTTTGGCGATTGACGTGTGGTTCGTTCTTCTGGCTCGGTACGTTGATAGTTATTTATCACAGTCGCCATCCCAAGTGGCTGCTGCTCGGCAATCTTCTGCTTGCTAGCGCGGGAACTTTGATCTGGGCTACCGGCAAAGTTCCATGCAACGGCGGTCATTATTGCAATGAAGAGCACGGCACGTTTCATGCGGGCAATACTGTAACACACAAAGACTGGCCCAGTTCAGTAGTCAGCGTCATTCCCTCTTTCGCTAAAGTGAAAAATCGCGCTCGGTGGCGGCGGAAATTGTCCGATGTAATGAAGGCGAAAATTGGCGGACCGGGGCTTCTTGAAAGCGTCTCGATATTCAATCCTCCCGTACAAGTAGATCGCTCGTACGCCAGCAGCAATGTCAGTTATTTCAGGAGGGGTGAGGGGACGGTCAAACCACAGCAGTTTGTTGAAAGTACTGCCGGGACCGAGCGTATTAGAGAACATCTCAGGTATAGCAGGCGGAACCGTAAGCACTATATTCTCCTCTGCTACCGCAATGACCGCGATCCGCGCCCAGCTCACCACTTTATATGCCGGAGTTTGCCCCGAGTTTTTTATAAGCATACCAACACCAGGAACATTGGCTTTGGCTGGCTGTGGAGGAGTCAACATTGTGCCGTCAAGAATGCCAGCGTTTTCTGGCAATACATAAGCCTGCAATTGCCTCTCAGCGCTTTCGCGCATATGGTTCAGCGTTCTTATAGCAACGATGAATCCGCAAATGGCTGCAATGAGGAGGCCGATGGTCGGGAGGTTCTCCGGCGAAAACAGACGCGAGAGGTAGCTTGGAGGCTCTGTGGCATGGCCATTATTCTGCCTCTCGGGTGTCTGTTGATTTACTACTGCGATTATCCGTCCAGCCGCGCCACTCGATTGCTGTGTGCTGGTGGCGGAAGCATCTTCATTGCCGCTGCTTTTGGTCTTGGGTTTTTCCCCATTTACAACCAAAGCTGCAAAGATGAACATCAGTACGGCGGCTTTCATGGACAAATTGTATCACAAAAAGACTTGACATGGCTTCCTTTGTGTAATACAGTTAGTGGCATGGCAAACGTACTCAGCAAAGACAAACAAATCGCGGTAATCGGAGCACTGGCGGAAGGCTCTAGCCTGCGGAGCATAGAGAGGATCAGTGGGGTTCACCGCGATACCATTATGCGGCTCGGAGTGCGCGTCGGACAGGGCTGCGCTACGTTGCTAGATGGCAAGATGCGTGACCTTTCTTGCCGCTACCTCCAGTTCGACGAAGTATGGGGATTTATCGGGAAAAAAGAACGGCACCTGAGAGCCGACGATGATCCGTCCTATGGTGACGTGTGGACGTTCTGCGCCATAGATGCAGATACCAAGCTAGTGCCTTCGTTCCGATGCGGCAAACGCGACCTCAAGACCGCTACGGCATTCGTTGCTGACGTGGCAAGCCGGATACCGGGACGGGTACAGATTTCTAGCGATGCCCTACGAGCCTATCAAGACGCGATTGAGCAGGTATACGGAACGGAAGTGGACTTTGCGCAGATCGTAAAGACCTACGAGCACGACCATTCGCAGCACCCGGAGCACAAATACAGCGCACCCAAGTTCGTTGCCGTGGACAAAAGAGCCGTGATGGGCAATCCCGATATGGACTTGGTTTCCACCAGCTACATTGAGCGGCTGAACGCGACCACGCGCCTGCACATGCGCCGCTTGACCCGCCTGACGCTGGCATTCAGCAAGAAGCTGGAGAACTTTGAGGCAGCCGTTGCACTGCACTTCGCCTACTACAATCTGGTAAAGCGGCACGGAACACTACGCTGCACTCCAGCAATGGCAGCCGGAGTAGAGCGGGACTTTTGGAGTGTGGGCGATCTGGTAGAGGCGGCTCTATGACTAACGAGATTCAGCACTTTATTGGCCTGTCTGACCTCAAGGGTCTTCAATACGAATGCGCGACCTGCAATACCCGGATAAATGCATCTCTTGCTGACAAAGAGAAGCGTAAACACGCTGAAACCTTAGCGGCCAAAACGCGGTGTCCGGTTTGTGGCACTCAATGGTTTCAAGGTGACTCGGATGCCAGAGTCATGGCAATTCGGCAGTTCATTGGATACCTCTTCGAGCTAAGCGACCATGAGGCTAACTTTAAAAACACTGGCGTTGGCCTATCAATCACGCTGGAGATTGAACCTCCAATCCAATGACTCCAACGAACTATATCGAAGAATTGAAAGACGTAATTCGGAAGCTGCACGGCGTGGAGTCTACCCACATTGAAAGTGTGCCGGTGAAAGAGACGTTCAAAGGGCAAACAGTTTGGGAGGGGATTGTGGAAGTCTTTGAACTACACAATCACCCCAAGGCTAATCGACTTTACGCATGGGCGCATGAGACTGACAATCCAGATAAGCCGATACGCCACGTAACTATCCTTCATCTTGGCCCTGTGGATTCGCCGTTGAAAGCCGTACAAATATCGATCTTAGGGGATAGGCACCTTGCCGCAGAAGAAAGCTAAAATCGGGCGTCCCAAGCTGCCAAAAGGAGAAGCAAAGGGCCGCATTGTCCCTGTACGCTTTACACATGACGATCTGAGAATCATTGCAGCCAAAGCAAGAGCCAGCAACCAGACCGTTTCCGAATGGATTAGGAGCACGTTGAATGCCGCGTTCCAACAGTGAGCAGTTCAAATTAGGACACTACCGGATCGTCCGGGCGCCTGCAATTGCCTGAAGTGGACGGTCACAGCGGCCTTCGCCTCCGCCCATCATCTCGCACATGCCAAGCCGATACCGGCCGCAATCTCTGATCGCTGGCGTTTGCGCATGCGGCGGCTGGGCGGTGCTCGAGGAAATGGCGACCAGAAAGTGGTCGTGGCATCCCATTTGCTGTCGAAATGGTGCAGCAACCCGCACATGCCAAGTGCGGCCGTGGACAAACAAGGACGTGAAGACATGTCGGGGTTAGTAGCTGGCGAGGCACCAGTGATGGAGGGCGTCATGGCGAAAGTGATTGAATTTTACGTTTCGGATTCTTTGCCGAAAAAATCTAACTACATAGCTCGCAAGGAACGTGGGAAACTGATCGAGTTCCGTGCACCGAAAAGAAATCAGGCTAACTCAAATTCTGCTCAATGGCCAGGAATGTGTATGGCGTATATTGCACCATTCGCCGCAAACTCTATGAGCGGTCGAACCGACGACACCATGTGAGCAATACAGGAAAAAAGGTGGGCGATCCCGATGAGGAACTTCTGTAACCTCGGCAGGCTCATTCGTCCTGCCAGCACTCACCTTCGACTTCTGCGAACGCGACGGTAATTATCGGCTGGCCCTGTTTGCGCGGCGTCGCGCTTTGTGCTTTCCCAAAATAGCTCGCCACTGTTTTCCACAGCGCCCCAGGGTATCTGAACTGGTTTGAATGCAGTTCAATGGCTCCGCCGCATTCCGGACAGAGGCAGTTCACACAATTGCAGATCGCACATTCTCCTTTGACCGATTTGAGCTTTCTGGCCACATAGTGCTCCTTCAATCAACAGAAATTCCACTGTTTCGATACCAGTCACTTGGGAAGCCCCCTGCGTGACGGTTGTTTTTTAACAATTGCCGTCGCGATCTCAGCTGCCATCACGCTTTTACCAGACGCTCTTGCTCGTCGCTTCTCTAAGTCTCACGCGAGCTCTGGCGAGCCGTGCCTTGACCGTTCCGGTGGGCACTCCGAGGAGATCTGCTGTTTCGCGAATGCTCAAGCCATCGATGTCGCGCAATTGGAAGGTTGTGCGCAAAGTAGGCGA
>Ga0070697_100000313_pt1 | contig 38417 bp, 32 predicted proteins | sample KBSK1501metaG_FD_65475 | JGI IMG/M metagenome (GOLD analysis project Ga0070697, IMG submission 65475) | Corn, switchgrass and miscanthus rhizosphere microbial communities from Kellogg Biological Station, Michigan, USA - KBS K1-50-1 metaG | ecosystem: Host-associated > Plants > Roots >...
TCCAGCCGCGACTCCGGCTGCAAAACCAGAAGCGCCGAAACCAGTTGCCGTGACACCACCGACGCCTGCCGCAGCGCCAAGACCTGGACCTGTTGCCGTACCTGCGCCGCAGGCCGCTCCCGCAGCTGCCGCCAGCGCGCCTGCGGGAGAAGGCGCGCGAATTCACAGTTCGCCGCTGGTTCGCCGCATGGCCAAGGAGCATGGAATCGACCTCGCTGGCATTCCAGGTACTGGCGCCGGCGGGCGCATCACCAAGGAAGACATCGAAAGCGTGATCGCTGGTGGCGGAGGCGGCGGAGTTCCGTCGCCATTTGCTGAGCCCGCTCGGGCGTACGAGGCGCCACCTCAACCATCACGGCCTGCGGCAATGCCTCCGCCTTCCGTGTCGCCCGCCCCCACTGCTGGCCCGGGCGGACAAGCAGCGCACGGCACGCAGTACATTCCAGCGCTGCAACTGGCCGTTCCGCGCGAGCGTTTGTACTTCGGCAATTACGAAGTGCAACCGCTCTCCGTGATGCGCACCAAAATTGCCGAGCACATGGTGGCGTCCACGCACGTTTCTCCGCACGTATATTCGGTGGACGAAATCGACATGAGTAAAGTCGCCGCGTTACGTGCCAAATCCAAGGCCGAATTCGAAGAGCGTTACGAGACCAAGCTGACCTTCATGCCGTTCTTCGTGAAAGCGGCGGTGAGCGGCCTGCGCGCGTTTCCCACCCTGAATGCGTCGCTGGACGGAACCAACGTGGTGCTGCACAAGGAAATCAACGTGGGTATCGCGGTGGCTCTCGATTGGGGCCTCATCGTTCCCGTGGTGAAAAACGCCGACGAGAAAAATATCCTGGGCATTCAGCGCACGCTCAACGATCTTGCCGAGCGCGCGCGTTCCAAAAAATTGCGGCCGGAAGAAGTCCAGGAAGGAACATTTTCCATTACCAATCCCGGGGTCTTCGGCGGATTGTTCGGCCTTCCGGTCATCAGCCAGCCCAACGTCGGCATTCTAGGTCTCGGCGCCATCGAAAAGCGCCCGGTGGTCATCAATGATTCCATCGCCATCCGCTCCATGTGCTACGTCACGCTTAGCTACGACCACCGCGTTGTGGATGGCGCGGTCGCGCACCAGTTCCTGCACAAGGTAAAGGAAACGCTGGAGAATTGGTCCGAGCCGCTGGTGTAAGGATAGAGATCAGCAACTAAGGAAATCGAGCAAGGTCAGGCGATGCGGGTCTCCCGGATACCTGGAACCGAATTGCGGTCCCGGCCTGCACGGTATGCGCTGCCGTGGCATCTCCATGCACAGGTCTGGAATCAAGTGGATTAGCTCTTCGCGCACAAAGATGACCTCGACCGGCGTCGTCGGAAGTCCCAACCGCTGTACCAATCTAGTTCCAAGCATCTTCAACCATCTCATTCACCAGAACCCGCGGGTGCTGAGGGTTATTTGGGAATTTCACCACGTAGTAGTGACCGTCCGAGCAGCGCATTAATTGGGACTGCGCGCCTTCGCGCATGCGCCGTATCCGCTCCAATGCACGTTTCACTTCGCGTATGGTAGCGATACGTATCTCAAAGAGCGAGAAGCCTGATGGTTCTGTGCTCCCCAATTCCGACGCGGAAAGGGTTCGTGGCGATCTGGAACGCACCGAGGGGGAAATTCCGGCACCGTTTCGACGGTCCGATTCATAAATGAACCTGGCCCGGACGGAAGTCCGGGCCAGTCCTAAAGGCGCAGAATCCTGCTAGCGTTTCTTCTTTTTCTTGGCTGCTTTCTTGGGTTTGCTTTTCTTGGCTGCCTTTTTCGCCGGTTTCTTGGCAGCCTTCTTGGACTTGGCCTTTAAGGCCGCCTTGGCTGCTGGCTTTTTCGCAGCTGCTTTCGCGGCCGGTTTCGCTGCCGGCATGGAGGCCGGTTTGGCCGCCGCCTCCTGGTCCGCATCATCGTCAGCGATGATCAATTCTTCCTCTTCGGTTTCCACGATTTCATCGGAATCGCCGGCTTCCTCTTCTTCCAGCGGAGACAACTCCGTCTCATCGTCGAAATGATCCTTTTCGAAATCCATTCCATCCTCCCCTGGGAGAAACTAGCCCGACGTATCGGGGCCGGGCACTGCACAAAAATCGTAGCGCGCGCCCAGCAGCCTACTTTCGGTTTGGTACCGTATTCAGCGGGCAATGTCAAGGATTCTAACGCCGACACGCGCAATTTGCATGGCAGGCCGGGAATTCTCACCGATCAGAGGGCTGCACGCACACCGGGACGACGGAAAGCGCCAACAAAATACAACTAGGCGCTTTTTTCAGGGAAGCTACACATGCGATCTTTTTTAGGGTGTTTTCTTGGTGTGTGTGGCCGCAGACGCAGTACTTACACTGGAACTAGTCTTCTTCTTGGCGGCCGTGCGCTTGCGCACCATGACCGTTTCAGGGGCTCCGCCAATGGTATATACGCGAAGAACCATACCCCGGCTTACCCGGGCCGCCTTTAGCCCATTCCATTTGCGGAGCTCTTCAGGGCTGACACTGAACTGGTCGGCAATGCCGCCCAGAGTATCTCCCTTACGAACGCGGTAGCGCACCAGCCGACTTTTGGTTTCGGCTATGGATTGCGAGGCCGGAATGATTAGTTTGTCGCCGGGGCTCAGCACGTCGGTGCGGCCAAGGCTGTTGGCTGCCGCGATGGCCGGTGCGGTCACGTGGTATTTTTTGGCCAGCGAAGTGAGCGTTTCGCCGGCTTCGACGCGATGCCGCCTCCAACTGACCCACTTTTCCGGCGGTATGTCCGCGATCTCGGCGGAGAATTTTTGCGCAGTGCCTTTCGGCAGATGCAGTTCGAAGGTCGGGTCATCCGGCGTGGCCATTCTTAAAAGCGACGGATTTAAGGAGCGCAGGGTTTCCGCATCCACGTCGATGGTTTCCGCCACCAGACGGAGGTCAATCGCGCGCCCCGGCTTGACGACGTCCGAGGGAATGGGCTGGTCGAGTTCGGTCTGCACGCCATAGTGCGCGGCGTCCTTGGCGATCAGCGTCAAGGCCACAATGATGGGAACATAATTCTTGGTTTCACGCGGCAGCACGTTGCGACGGTACAGCTCCCAGAAATCGGCGTAGCCGGTACGCTCGACGCCTTTCTGCACGTTGCCGGGGCCGCAATTGTAGGCAGCCATGGCCAGATACCAGTCCCCGAACAGGCCGTAGAGATCGCGCAAATGTTGTGCGGCGGCACGGGTGGCTTTCTCCGGGTCCTGCCGTTCGTCCACCCACCAGGAACGCTTCAGTCCGTATTCATTGCCGCGCCAGGGCACAAATTGCCAGATGCCGCGCGCACCCGCCCGCGAAAGCGCCAACGGTTGGAACGCGCTTTCCGCCTGTGCCAGATAGATCAAATCCTGCGGCACGCCTTCTTCCTTGAGCACGCGCGAAATCATCTCGCGATAGCGGCCGGCGCGCCGCAAGCCGGTTTCCACGATGGCCTTTCCACGCGGCGTCTGGAAAAAATTCAAGAACGAAAGGACTTCGTCATTCACCGTAAGCGGCAGGTCGTGCGAAGTAGTCTTGGCAGCTTGCTCGGCGCGGTCCTTCAGCCGGGGATCGACCGGAAAGGTCATTTCCGCAACTTCGTCGATTGGAGCGGGCACAGCCGGCGTTTCCTGGAAGCCGTCACCCGCACGGAACGCCTGCAATTCGTAGGAGTAAACGGAATCCACGACGTGGCGGAAAAGTTCGCTCAGTCGGGGGTCGCTATTCGGGTCATAGCCGCTCTCCAGCATCCAGTCCACTGCGTCGTTGAAATCACGGCGCGCAGCGTCCAGATGACCGGCTTTAAAGTTCTGCTCGCCGAACGAGAATTTTTCCTGGACCTTGGCCATCAGAAGCGTTTTGCCGTCTGGAATCGCGGGCAGCAAAGAGGTAGGAGCTTGCCGGTCGCGGCTCCACAACGGCAGGGGAGCCAGTTGCAGCGTGCTTTGTGGACGGGCAGCCGCTCGCGCGGTTTCGGTTGCGGCGGGTTGTGCGCCAGAGGCTTTTCTGGGAATAGGCTCGCCAGTGGCGGCCTTAGATACGACTGTGGTTACAAGCGCCAGTGCCGCAAGGCCAAGCAATAGCAACGATGTGCGCCAGAGCCGCATGGATTGATGTTACGGAGCCTTCCCGCCGCTGGTCAATCGATTCGCGAAGGCCCGGTACTCCATTGGGCTACAGCGACCGTAAAGCAAAAACCTACCGCTGGCATTCGTTTGGAAAGGTCCGCCGACCCGGCTATTCAGCCAACGCCGGTACGCTCGCGTCCCAACCCTGTTGCTCAGGAAGCAAGGACTTCACCAGGTCTTCCATTTCGTGGGCGCTGACCACATCTTCCGGATAATTATACACATTGAGGTCAAAGACCACGCCGAACGCGGCGCGCGCATTCTGCAACTCTTCCTGCAGCCGGACCGCGACGCGTTTGCCGTTCATGGCATCGGTTTCGGGCAACACTACGCTGAACAGGTCAGGAGAAAGGCGAAAGATCGAGTCGGTGGGACGCAGGCGGCGCGAAAGCGCTTTTGCGGTGGCGCTGCAGACCGCGGCCATATCTGGATTCTTGGCGCCCTTATTTACTTTCAGCAGCACCAGCGAGAGCGTTTTCTGCATGGTCTTGGCGCGGCGGAATTCCATGGTCAGACGGTCCCAGAACTGATTGGCATCGGGCATGGAGCCCAAGAGATCCATGTTGGCCTGGTGCTTAAGGGCGATGTTGCGTTCCAGTTCGCCCAGGATATGCTGCTTTAATTTACGAACGGTACGCTGGCGCTCCATCAGGTAGCTGACAAAAAGCAGTGTGAGGGAGCAAAACCCGAAAAACGCCACGCGCATGGTCCACTTGCCGCCTTCTGGATGAACAAAAACCAGCGGATACATGAAGACCGCTAGACCGCCGGCCAGCACCAGAACGAAGACCACGGAGAGAACGGTCAACTGAAGCTCGCGGCGCTCCAGTTTATCGAGCTCTTCCCGGTTAAGTATCGTGCTGTCGCTCATGCGTTCCTGCCCTTTCTCCTTTCTGCAAAGCGCCGTTTCACGTGCCAGTGATGGCGATGGACCTTGGAATCTCCATCGTGGAAGGAAGGAGCGCAGGAAGGCAATAGAACCAATGCGGCCCGTGTAGCCGAAACGGCAACGCAGCTTTGGTGTGAATTGTCAGACATGGGGAGTCCATCAGGAAGGCGCGGACGAAAAATAGCAGCGAACTCTGAAAGGCGAAACCAGGCGGAAAAGCGTGGCCAAAAAGAAAACGGGCGACTTGGTTTCCCAAGTCGCCCGTTTGAACGAGTTTAAAGCGGTTTACAGAGGCTGAACGTTCGAGGCCTGCAGGCCTTTGGGGCCGCGGACGACTTCGAATTCGACCGCTTGGCCGTCATTCAGCGACTTGTAGCCATCCGCCTGGATCGCGGAAAAATGTACGAATACATCTTCCCCGGTCTGACGCTGGATGAAGCCAAAGCCTTTGCTGGCGTTGAACCACTTTACTGTTCCTTGTTCTTTGCTCACTTCGTTATACTCTTTTCGTTGAAAAAGCTATTTGGTGCCCCGCACACCGGAACTATAGTTCCTAACGCATGGCGAAGGAACGTAAGGCTCAGGCCGTCTTCAGCTGCTTTTCTGTGTTACCGCTGTGCGGGCACAAAAAAAGGCCGCGAGTTTGACCCGCGACCGCTTTACAACCGCAAAGGCGATACAAGAGCAACAAACGCGACTATAAGTTAGCACTGGATAACGGGAAAAGCAAGAGAATTCTTAGGTGAATGTATGCAGTAAATGGCGAGTAGTAAGCGGATTTGAAGCCCCCCTTAGTTACCGTTAGCCACCGGAAGTTCGCACGAGCCGCCCCGGCTATTTTTTCTTAACCACTCATTCTAACGAGGTTGCAGAAGGCGCTGGGTCACTGCCTTGCCCTGTTCAGAGTGGAATGAAAAATGGCTGGAAGGCTCTGGGCAAATGGGCGGAAATGAGGTACAACGCGTTGCGCGTATGGAACAGAGCATGAGGAATAGTGTGTTGGACGCAGGGAGGGTCAGGATGCCAGGAAATATCGCAGCGAGTTCGGCGAGGGGGTTTCGAGTACAGCGGAGAGAGTTGGAGGAATGCTCGGTGGTGGAATGCTTCGGGCGGCTGACGAGCGACAATGTGCCGGTGCTGAAGGACGCGATGCGCGAGGCGTGCGGCAGAAAAGGGCGAATCGTGCTGGACTTGAAAGAAGTCCCGATGATGGATAGTTCGGGACTGGGGGCGGTGGTGACGCTGCACGTTTCGGCGCGGACCCGGGGCTGCAAGCTGGAAGTGGTGAACGCGAGCAGGCAGATTTTGGAATTATTCAGTATAGCTAACGTGCTGTCGTTGTTCGAAGCCACTGGACGCTGCGGCGGCAGGCTAATGTGAATTTTTGTAGATCTCTGGTGCGGGTAATGGGAATCGCAGACAAAAATCGCGGCCCTGAAGAAAAGGCACCGCAAGACCCAATTTGAGGAGTGCTTGTTGCTTGCTTGATCCAGAAGGAAACGCCGGACGTAGCTTTCGCTAGCGTCCGGCGTTGTTCGTCCCGATTACGAATAGTTATCTCTGTATTTCAAACCGCAAGAACAGACCGCAAGTTTCGATTATTAGAGTGCCGCTTCGAATGTCTGGAAGCGCTTCTCGAGTTCCCATTGCTGCTGCGCCTTTTCGCTCGACTTCAAGAAAGTCGCGCAGGATGTGGACGGTTTTTCCGCACCAGTTTGGTCGTGCGAGCAGGCCGCGACGGTCGCAGTGAATTTGTCCGGCGCCGCCCACAGGCTCCGGCCAGGCAGGAAAGCATGTTCAAGTCCTGTGCGGACCATCTGCTTCAAAGCCATGTAATGCAAATCATAGGTCTGCACCGCGCGCACATATTCATGAGTGAGATCGACGCGCGATACGCCTTCGTCGTCGGAAGAAAGCGCGACGGGCACGCCAAACTGCCGGTAGAGCGGAAAGGGATGATCTTTCCCGGCGATGCCGAGAATCAAATCGTTGCTGCTCAAGTTGATTTCGACCATCACGTGCTTCGCGGCGATTTCTTTCAGCAGTTCGTGCGGCCGATCTTCGTACATGATGTCCACGCCGTGGCCGATGCGTTCCGCGGAGGCTTGTTCGACGGCCAGGCGAATGTGACAGCACAGGCCTTCGTACGGCACGATTCCAGGAGCAATTTCTCCCGCATGCAGGCTGATGTGAACCTTGGGATAGAGCGGGTGCAGAAATTTAACCATTTGCATCTGCACCGGGTAATCGGTCATCGAGATGTAGCTGTCTTCGGGCATGACCAGGTTGATGCCGACGAAGCGCGGATCGACCGCGGCCAGTTCGAAGCAAAAAATAGTTTGCGCGAATACCTGCTGCTTGGGAAAGCCACGCAAGACTTGGCATAGATAGCGCAATTGCACGCGGCAGCCGGGAGTTTCGTCTGGCTGGCCGCAGCGCTCGCGTTTTGCGCGCAGTGCCTCAGCCTCATCCATCGCTTCTCTAGCCGCTGAAATGTCCGAACCGAGGCCCTTTGCCAACAGCGCATCGCGGAAGCGCGCCAAGTCATCCTGCCAGCCGACTTCGTATCCTGCGCTCGCAGCGTGGCCGAAATCGGGAGTGTGCATCAGCTCCACGTATTGCTCGTTCTGGCGGCCGGCGCGCGCCGCCACTTCATCAAGCCACTCGCCCAGGTGATAACCCGCAGTGCCTTCGAATCTGGCGAAGGTGCGAAAGAAGTGATCGTGACCGGTCACGCTGGGAGAAGGAACAAAGCCACGCATCGAGAACGCATCAATCAGATCGTCGTAAAGAACCTGGTCCCTATAAATGTCAGCAGTAGGGATTTTTCCATTGCCGCAGGCTTGCGATTCCTGGCCCTCGGGCTTTGAGAAAACAGATTTTGCGCCTTGCAGGGCCGACGGATCGAGACAGAGATGATCGCTGGCAGCTGCGCGAATCCAGGATTCCGCGTAAACCGCGCCGTAGAGATGATTGTGAAGGTCCGCGCCTTTGGGCATTTTGAATAGCAAATTGCGCAATTGCAGCGGGTTGGTCCGTGCCGCATCCAGATTGAGCGAAGCACGCTGTTCGAGCGCCGTCATGGCCGTTGCGATGGGCTTGGCTTTTGTTTGCGAGTACGAAGGTGCAGCCAACACGAGCAGGGCGGTGAGCGACACGAATAGCCTTTTTGTGTGGGACATGCGCGGGAGACTCCTTCCTTTCTTCATCAAAGCAATTCCTTGACGACCCGGCCGTCGCAACTTTTCTTCTCCGGTGGAGACTCTTGCGTACACTAGGTGCCTTCCTTGGCCATCGCCGGCAGTTTCGGAAAAGAGAGCATAGCAGGGGCGGCAAGATTGCGGAGCAAAGAATCGCGAAGATATATACGCCACTGGCACGAACAGATTTGCAGCCGCGTTTGACAGTGGAATGCTTCGGACCTATATTGGCGCACCGTTTTTGAATTCGAAGGAGACGCGGCTTGCTCGAGCGCATTTTCCATCTGCAGGAAAACCAGACTACCGTGCGCCGCGAGTTATTCGCTGGATTGACCACGTTCATGGCCATGGCGTACGTGGTGGTGGTGAATCCGAGAATCCTTTCGGAAGCGCATATGCCCGCGGACGGCGTGCTGTTCGCCACTTGCTTATCAGCCGCGCTGGCGACGCTGGTGATGGGATTGTGGGCAAACTATCCGATCGCGCTGGCGCCGGGAATGTCGTTGAACGCGTATTTCACTTACTCCGTCGTGATTCAACGTGGAGTGCCCTGGCAGACGGCACTCGGAGTCGTATTTCTCTCCGGCGTTTTATTTCTGCTGCTGACGCTGACCAAAGTTCGCGAACACATCGTCAACGACATTCCGGATTGCCTGAAGCATGGAACCGCAGCGGGTATAGGGCTGTTCATCGCATTTATCGGGCTGCGCAATGCCAGACTGATCGTCGCCAATCCAGCGACACTGGTCGCTTTCGGGAAAATTTCCGACCGCGAAGTCTTGCTCGCGGTTGCGGGATTATTGTTGACGGCAATTTTGATGGCACGGCGGGTGAGCGGCGCAATTCTGATCGGCATCGTGCTCATTGCACTTGCTGGAATTCCGCTGGGACTGAGCCACTGGCCGGCGCAACTGTTTTCTCTGCCACATCCTTCGGGAACGTTCTTAAAGCTCGATCTTGCCGGCGCCGCAAAGATCGGTCTCGGTGAACTGATCTTCGTCTTTTTCTTTGTGGATTTGTTTGACAATGTCGGCACATTGGTAGGCGTCTGCGAACAAGGGAAATTTTTGCGCGATGGAAAATTGCCGCGCGCCAGCCGCGCGTTGCTCGCGGACGCCTTCGGCACCATTGCCGGCGCTCTTACCGGCACCTCCACCGTTACCAGTTATATCGAAAGTGCAGCAGGCGTGGCGGCAGGCGGACGGACCGGCCTAGGCAACGTATTGATTGCCGCGCTATTCGTGGCGGCAATGTTTTGCGCTCCGCTGGTGGCGGCTGTTCCCGGGTACGCTACCGCGCCGGCGTTAATCCTAGTCGGCACGCTGATGTGTGGTTCCGTCGCGCGCGTGAAATGGGACGACTTCACCGAAGCGTTCCCGGCGTTTATGACAGTCATCGCGACGCCGCTCACGTTCAGCGTTGCGACGGGACTCAGCCTGGGTCTTCTGTCATTCACTTTCCTGAAAGTCGGCTCAGGGCGATACAAAGAAATCAGTCCGCTGATCTGGATTCTCTCCATCCTTTTTCTTTGCCGCTACGCGTTCCTGAGTGGCGAATAGCTTACGGTCTCATGCAGCGTTCGCTGAATTCCATCGAGCAATGCATTTTGAAAATGTGACGCCCAATAAAGTATCCGATGAAGCCACCTAGCGCCGTATCGGACACGAAGTGTTCCCGGCCGGTATAACGAGCGACAGAAACGGCAGCAGCAGTGGTGTAGGCCAGAATCTTCACCCAGGTACGCGGGTACTCATGAGCGATCACTGCGGCCATGGTCCACGTGAACATGGAATGGCCCGAGGGAAAGGAAGTGTTCGTCGAATGATCCTGAAAAAATCTTCCGTGCCCGGCACCCTGGTCGGGCCGTTCGCGTCCGGCGATCAGCTGCATTGCGATGTATACGGGGTATGCGTTCAAGAGCGCCTCGCCCGTGATAAATCCAGTTTCTCTGGCGTGGGCATTGTCCGTGAGCAGCCCGGTAAAAAATATTGCGCCCGCGGCTGCCTCGGTCCCGTACAAACCAACATTGGAAATATTGCGACTGATGTTTTCGTTTTCGCGGGAAACGATGCCGATGGTGTGACGATCCGTGACCACCAGCGCTGTCGTCCCCAGGATGAAAGCCGCATCCCACTTGACATTTACGCGCCGCAACGGACCGGCGTAAATACTTCCCTGATCGCGCGCCAAGCGCTTCAGTATCCGGCGAACGGTCCATGGTTCTGACGACGAAGATGGAGCGGACGTCGATGCGTTCGGCGAACCACTCGACTGGGACTGCGGCAAACCTTCGCACAGCTTGGCCGGAAGAAGTATGCAGTGGTCGGCAGGATCGGAGCCGACAAGAAAGTACGCAGGCTGCGTCAACGTTGGCTCGGGAATAACCTGTCCATATGAGGCAGAGCTGAACCACGACAGTGCGACGTAAATGCCAAATCGAGGTGCAAAACCGCCCAGTCGGTAAGGCCAATACATGACCCTACTCTGCGTCCCAGACGGGACCGCAGGCCATACTCGAAAAAATGTATATCAACTGTGAATACTACTGAAACGAAGCAACCGCGGCTTGCTGGTCTTCAAAAACTTCGAACAGGCTCAACACCCTTACCAGCTTAAGCGTTTGTAATGCAAACTTTGACGGATTCAAAAGTTTCAGCGAACCGCCATGCTGTTTGGCCGCCGTCAGATAACGGACCAGCAACCCGATTCCACTCGAGTCGATCATCGGCACTTCCTGAAGATCCAGCAAGAACCGCGATTCTCCGGCATTCACCAGGTCCTTCAAAGTTTCATTGGCGCGGTCCAGCGACGCTCCCAAGTTGAGTTTTCCCCGCAGCTTGACGATTTTCACCTGGTCCTGTGTGCGCACGTCAATTTCCACTGGCCGCTCCTTTGAACCAAGCCCTGACCAAGCCTTGACTCGTAACGGGATACTTGCGTGGGCGATTTCTGTCTGATACAGTGCGCGCTCAAAATAGAAGAATGGTGGCAATTTTGCAAGTCGGTTGAAATCGGCCACCGCGTCCCCGCAGGCCGAAACCCTCTTGCGGAGATGATGCTGGTGCGATCACCGCACTGAGACCCTTTTGAAACTTGACCTGACCGCGTTTTCTTGTGAACTGCTTACCACGCAGGAATTGATTCCGCGTGCGCGAATCATCGCGCGTGCCGTGTCCGAGTCTATCCCCGGTAGCTCGGTGAACATTTACACCGCGGGCTCGCTTGCCGGAGAAGACGTCTGGATTCCGCGTGCGTGGACCGGCGCGCAAACTGTACGCGGTTCATCGGTGCCAATCGGAGTAGGAACACTTGCGGAATTAGCCGCCAGGCGTGAGCCACTGATCTTTTCAGGTGGCGATCTTTCCCGCGAAGACTACGCTCATCTGGATATACGGCGCACGCTGCGGTCGTTGGCATATTTGCCGCCCTTGAGCGGTGCGGATCTCGTTGGCGTAGTGGAAATTCTATGTTTTGAAAAGGAATTGAGCGCCGTGGAACTGGCAGAGCTGCAGGAACTCACAAGGATTGCGGCGTTTGCGCTGAGCGCTGCGTATCGCTATGAAAGCGAACGCAATGATTCCCTGACATCCGTCAGCCGCCTGACACAACTTTACGATCTGGAGAAGTCATTCTCGTCCACACTCGAGATGGACGAGTTGCTGCCGATCATTGGCGACAAATTTCGTGAAGTCATGGAATGTGCCGCGGTCAATCTGTGGCTGCTGCGCGGCGACGAGAGCCTGGAGCTGATGCAGCAGTCAGGTTTTGATCCGACCACCGCAGCCGGTAGCGTGCAAAAGCCCGGAGAAGGAATTCCCGGCAACGTTTCGGACGACGGTGAAGCGGTTTTAGTTGTAACTCCGGACGATCCACGGCTTGGCGTTCGTAGCGCTGCGAAGACGCCGGATGGCGTTTCGTCGCTGATCGTCGTAGCGATTATGGATCGTGGTGCCCTGGTCGGAGTGGTTGAAGCGGTAAACAAACTTGACGGCACGCCATTTGATGATGACGAGGTTTTTGCTTTATCGAGTGTCGCCGAGACCGCTTCGACTGCGCTGCACAACGCCAGCCTGCTGATGGCCGAACGCAAGGTCGAGATTCTCGAAACGCTGGTCACGGTCAGCCATGAAATTACCTCCACCTTGAATCTCGAGCGCATGTTGCAGACCATCGTGAACGCGCCGCAAGCGGTAATTCCCTACGAGCGCGCGGCAATTGCACTGGAACAGCGCGGCAGGTTCAAGCTAAGTGCTGTAACGGGACTCACACAAGTAAACGCTGACGCTCCAGACATCGCGCCCCTAAACAGCATCTTGCAATGGGCGGCGCTGGCGGAAGAAATCGTCAATGTGCGTCAGCACGATGATGCGATTGACAGCGATCGGGAAGAAACGCGCGCCAAATTTAAACAGTATTTTGCGGAATCCGGTATGCGCGGCTTCTACGCGCTGCCCTTAAATGACGATACGGGGCGAGTCGGCATCCTGAGCCTGGAGAGCAGTGATCCCGATTTTCTTTCGGCCGTGCATATCGAACTGCTTCAGGTGCTCGCGGGGCAGGCCACCGTGGCCCTGCGTAATGCTCAGATGTACAAGGAAGTCCCGTTCATTTCCGTCCTTGAGCCGGTGCTGGAACGCAAGCGCAAATTCATGGCCATGGAAAAGACCCGACGGCTCGCAATGACCATCGGTGCTGCCGTGGCGTTGGTTTTCCTCATAGTGTTTCCGCTGCCAATGAGGGTTGACGGCGACGCAACGGTGGCCCCTGGCCAGCGCGCACAAGTGCAACCGGAATTCGAAGGCACCGTCGCTAAGGTTTTTGTGCATGAAGGCGACGTCGTGAAGCGCGGTCAGATTCTGGCTGAGATGGATGCCTGGGAGCTGCGCTCCGCGGTTGCTGCTGCCGAAGCGAAATACCAGGCGGCGCTCTTGCAGATGAATCATTCGCTGGCCACGAACGACGGAGCCGAAGGCGGAGTCCAGCGCGTGCAAGCTGATTACTGGAAGGGTGAAGTCGCGAATACGCAGGAACTCCTGAGCCGCGCGAAACTCCGTTCTCCCATTGACGGCGTCGTTGCCACGCCCCACATTGATACATTTGCGGGGCGCCGGCTGCAGTTTGGCGACACCTTCGCCGAGGTCGTGGACACTTCAAGCGCGGTCGTGGACGTTGCGATTGACGCGTCGGACCTCAGCCTGCTCCGTACCGGCGAAAACGCCGCCATCAAACTCAATAGCTATCCCACGCGTACATTTCACGGACAGGTTGCCATTGTCAGTCCGAAAGGCGAAGCCCAAGGCGACTCTCGCGTATTTTACGCCCGTGTGGCGGTAGCGAATCCCGATAGCGCAATGCGAACCGGCATGGAAGGTCGCGGCAAAATTTCTTCCGGATGGCGAACTTCAGGTTACGTGCTGTTCCGCAAGCCGGTGATCTGGATGTATTCGCGAATTTGGAATTGGTTTGGCTGGTGAGCATGAACAGAAAGAATAGTTGGCAAAAGTTTATTTTCTTTATCTTGACCACGGCGATTTTCGTCTCGGGATGCGGCGACACGAAGTCTGAGACATCGGCTGCGGTTCCGCGAGTGGTTCCCGCCGCCCAGCCGCCAGCCGCATCAGTTGAGCCGGCGCCAACCAGCGACGATCTGGCGATTACCGCGCCGTTGATCGTCGAACATCAGGTGGACGTCACCGCGCAGCGCGACGGGATCGTCGCCAGCATCTCCGCGGATTCCGGTGCGCGAGTCAGCGCGGGCAAAATTCTTGCACGCCTGGACGACCGGCAACTCACCGCAAATTTGGAAGCGGCACGGGCCAAGACCCGTGGCATTTCGGCGGACCTGAAAAACTGGCAAGCAGAGTCCGAAGTGCTCAAAGCTGATTACGTGCGCGCACAACGGCTTTGGAATGAAAAACTGATCGCTGAGGAACAGCTGCAACACGCCCAATACAAAGCCGAATCGGACCAGTGGGACATTCTACGAGTCAAAGAACAGCTCAATACCGCAAAACAAGAAGAACGTTCGCTTGAGTTGGAAGTGGAGAAAACGCGCATTATGGCGCCGTTTGGCGGTTTGGTGGCTCGCCGGTATATTCGCGAAGGACAATCCGTGAGCAAAGGCGACCGGCTCTTCTGGGTGACTGCGGAGGGTCCGCTGCGCGTCCGGTTCACGCTGCCCGAAAAATTCTTGGGGCATTTGAAGAAGGGACAGGAACTCCAGGTTACATCGTCGGACCTTCCGGCCGAAAAACATCCGGCGAAGATCGTGGAAGTAAGTCCGGTCGTCGATCCTTCCAGCGGAACCATCGAAGTCCTTGCTGAAATTGTTGGAGCGCGCGGCGAATTGCGACCCGGAATGACCGTCGCTGTGCATGTAGCCGCTTTGCGATGAATCTCACTCGAGCCCTGGACGTTGCACTGCCGGAAATACCGGCGCGCACTTTGTCTCTGCGGCCACCGCGTGTCGATCCCAAGGCCACGTTTCGCGAGCATCTGGAAGATGGCGAGTTCGTGGTCCGCGTCTATATCCCCAGTTCCGGTTATATGTACAGACTGACGCGAGGCCAGTGGGCGCTGGCGCAACTTTTTGACGGCTCGCGTTCCTACTCTGAAATTGCCGAAGCATATTCGGCGCAAACCGGTGAAGTCTATGACGAGCAGGCAGTAGTGGATTTTTCCGCGGAACTGGAATCGGCCACTTTCTGGTACCGCACGCCGCAAGAGAAAAACGTTCTCTTACTCCTGCAGAGCAAAGAAGAGCGCCGCAAGAATCTGCAGGCCAAGAATCGCTATTCGGATCTCTCGATCATAATCTTTCCTGCGTTCAACCCGGACCGCTGGCTTACCAAGCTCCACGCCAAGACGGGTTTTATCTACACGCGATGGTTTACGTTTCTAGCTGTTCTGACCGTTCTGTTTACCGCCGGACTTACCATCAGCCACTGGTCGGAGATTGGCCGCGACACGGCGGAATTTTATACGTTCGCTGACAAAACCTTTGCCGACATCGTTGTCCTGTACATCCTGGGCATGTTCGTGGTGGCGGTGCATGAATACGCCCATGCGCACGCCTGCAAGCATTGCGGCGGCCGCGTGCCCGCCATGGGCTTTGCCCTGATTTTTCTGACGCCAGCTTTTTACACTGATACCACCGAAGGTGCCGTGATGGGCACTCGTTCCCAGCGGCTCGTGATCTCGTTCGCGGGCATCTGGTCGGAGCTGATGCTTTGTTCCATCGCCACACCGATCTGGTGGCTTAGCGAACCGGGCACCGTCATCCACGAAGGTGCGTACTTCATGATGATGCTGACCGGAATCGTTTCGCTCATCGTAAATTGGAATCCGCTGATCAAGCTCGATGGTTACCACATGTTGTGCGAAATCATCGGTATCGCGGAACTCAAAGAGGACTCGACCGCATTTCTTTCAGCGTGGGTCAAGCGCCATATCTGGCGGCTGCCGGTCGAGGTTCCTTACGTCCCAAAGCGTCGTCGTCCCGGATTCGCGATCTATGCCCTTCTTTCCGGCGCGTATAGCTATATGGTCCTGTACATTGTGGCGCGGTTCGCGGGAAACGTTTCGCGGAACTTCAGTCCCGAGTGGGCCTTCATTCCAGAGTATGGAGTAGCGTTGCTGGTTTTCAAATCTCGTATTCGGCTTCTGGTGAATTTTATGAAACTGGTATACCTCGACAAAAAAGACCGGGCCCGCGCTTGGATTGGTTCGCATCGGTCAATGCTAACGGCGGCCGCGGTAATCGTCTTTGCGCTCCTGCCCATGTGGCGGCAATCGACCTCGGGTAGCTTTGTGCTCGAACCCCAGCAGCGAACCGTCGTGCGCTCGGTCGTCCCCGGCTTGGTTGAAGGCATTTATGTAAACGAAGGATCACTGGTGACCGCGGGCCAGCCGCTTGCCAAGTTACGCAACCTTTCCCTGCTATCGGACGTTGCGGCCGCGAAAGCGCAGTACGTTGTCGCCTCAAGTCGTGCGACCTCGGCCGGTCTCGGTTACCGGAATTACGGAACCGCCCTGCAGGAGCGGCAGGGTCTCGCCGTTAAATCAGAACAAACATCTCAGAAGGCTGCGCACCTGGAAATCGCAAGTCCCGTTTCTGGAATAGTTCTAACTCCGCGACCCGCCGACCGCGTTGGCTCCTTTGTAACCCAGGGCACTGAATTGTTTGAGGTAGACGATCTTCATCAGCTTCGAGCGCGCATTTACGTTTCCGAGTATGACATGTACAGAGTGCGCGCCGGGGCTTCTGCCAAGTTGCAAGTGCAGGGGATCCTGGATACGTGGGAGTCGCGCGCCGTGGCCATTACTCCGGTTTCTCAGCCGAGCGATCCCAACTTGATTGACCAGACCAAGTTCAAAGGCCTTCATCCGCCACAATTTTATCTAGTCGAGTTGCCGCTGGTCGATTCCGATGCGCGGCTGCGGCCGGGCATGATTGGAGTTGCACGGGTCTATGGCAAACGGGTGAGCCTGGCAGGGCTGGGGCTGCAAACCTTTCGGAACGCTTTCGGCCGGAAAATCTGGTGATCGAAGCTGCTGAAAAACAGAAAAGCAAGGGGAGCTGGCTGGGCGCCGCTCTCCTCGCTTTTACTACCAGAAGGCTGGCTAGTCGTTAACTTAGCCGACGAACTTCTTGGGGGTCGCTTTCATGCTCCTCAAGACCATTTGGCGCAGCGCCTTATGGCTCGTGGCCCTCAAAAGTCGCATCGAGGAGGCCTTCGTACCCTTGGCCTCGCCGTCGTGCGAGCTGGCAACATTGGCCTTTTTCGCCGTCTTCAACGTGCTGATCAAAGACTTTTTCTGGATAGACATTCTGGGCTCCCTGCTCTTTAAATTTTGTCTTTCCCGCAGACGCAATATTCATATGCAACGCGCGTGCCAATCGTCCAGAGCGCACCGTCAGCACCGTGGACCCACGCATAGCACAGCACTTAGGTGGTTCCTGACAATCACGGAGAGTTCTTTTAGGGTGAATATTTTAGCGTCGGTCAAAAATTAACCACCGACGGGTTAATTTTTGACCCTTCTGGCAGCGCCATCATTGCAGGCCGTGCTTCCGGCAGAGATACTTCATCCGCTGCGGATCGATCTGCATCAGCGCCGCCGCGGCGCTCTTTTTTCCGCCCGTGCGCCGTAGTGCTGCTGTTAGGTAGGCGATTTCGATCCGTTCCATTTCGGCATCGAAGTTCACGCCTTCTTCCGGAATCAGGATAGCCTCTTGTCCGCTGGCACTGTACCGAATCAGATTTTGCGGAAGGTGTTCCGCCGTAATATTCGGCCCGCTGACCATCACCACCAGCCGCTGGATGAGGTTTTCAAGCTCCCGCACATTTCCCGGCCACGGATACTCCTCCAGAATCTCCAGCACATCGGGCTGCACGGTCTTCAAGGGCTTCTTGGCAGCCGCGCAATAATTTCGCAGGAAGTGATCCGCCAGCAGCGCCACGTCGCCGTCTCGATCACGCAATGGCGGCACCACAATCGGCACCACATTGATTCGGTAATACAGGTCTTCCCGGAATTGCCCTTTTCGAACCAGGTCTTCCAAATCGTCATTCGTCGCGCAAATTAGCCTGAAATCAATTCTCTTGGACGAGCGCCCGCCCACGCGCTGAACCGTCCGCTCCTGCAATACCCGCAGCAGCTTGCTCTGCAATCCCGGATTCAGCGTCGTTATTTCGTCGAGAAATAACGTGCCGTTTTGCGCAGACTCAATCAATCCAGCGCGCGTCGTATCCGCGCCGGTGAACGCGCCCTTCTCGTAGCCGAAAAGTTCCGATTCGATCAGCGATTCCGGCAGTGCCGAACAATTCAGGCAGATGTGGGGCTGGTTGGCCCGATCGCTGCATTGCACAATTGCGCTAGCGATCAGTTCTTTCCCGGTTCCGCTTTCTCCGCGCAGCACCACTGTCGTATTGCTGTCCGCCACCGCTTGAATCGTCTGATAGAGCTTCTGCATTGCGGCGCTCGCGCCAATCAGCGAACAAAAAGCCGACTTGCTCTCCAACTGCTGCACAACGCGGCGGCCCTCGAGTTCGTTCGCCCGTTTTTCAATGGCGCGCGTCAGCAGGCCTTGCAGTTCCTCGTAATTTACGGGCGCCAGCACGAACTCGTCCGCTCCCGCCTGGCTGGCGCGTAAGGGCAAGTTGTGATCGCGCGAACGCGTCATCGCCACCAATACAATGTCGTCGCGAATCGCACGAATCTCCTGCAGCACCTCCACTCCGTCGCGCGCACCCTCGCCGACACTTTCCAGGTCAAACAGCATGGATTGCAGCGTCGGATCCTCCACCGCCTCCTTGATGGCTTGTTCGGTGTCTGCAAGAGTTGCGCGGAACGCGGGCAGTAGTCCGCGCCGCAGTTCTGGAAAGGTAGAAGGGTCGGCAATCACCACGGCCACTGAATAAGCTTCGCCTCGCGCTAGATTCATTTCGATGGCCATGAGCCTGAGGGGCGCGATTATAAAGGAACGATGTTCCGCTGCAAGGTTATTCTGTTGCGAGCCGCAGTATTTGAAGCCGAGTTTTCCTGTTTACGCGGCTCCCGCTTCGTTCTACTTTTGTAGATGGATTAGGCCTGCCGCGGCAAGGATTGACCGTGATTCAAGAAAGCCAACCGCCACAGAAAAGCATCTTCAGGAATCCGCTGGTCTACACTTCTCTCCTGATTCTTATCGTCGCCGCATACGTCGGCTGGATTCTGCTTTCGCGCCACCAGGCAAATCGCGCTTACGAACATCGCGCGGAACAAGCTCAAGCACAAAGGCAGCGCGAAAATGACCAGGCAGCCATCGAGCAACTCGGCGGCACCGATCTCGCCATCCAGATGCTCTACGCCACGCCTAGGATCCGTCGCGGAGAAACTGCCCAGGTTTGCTACGGTGTGGCCAACGCCAAGACCGTCACTCTGCAGCCGCCCTCCGGCGAAATGTGGCCATCCCACAACCGATGTGTTGACGTAAAACCATTAAAAACAACTACTTACACGCTCGTGGCGACCGCCACCGACGGCAAAAGCGTGTCCCAGCAGGTCACCGTCGAGGTCCGCTGACAGCCCAAAATCGGCGCTTGTTCCCGCAATTTCTCCGCATCTATACTTAATACTGCGCGGGGGCGGCTTACGAACTTCCAAATCCCTCCCCCGCGAATCTTTTTTGGTGAAGGCTAATGTCCGACCCTATCGCGAAAATCAAAAAGAAGCTGCAGGACGAAATTGACCAGCTCGACCACGAGCTGAACGTTGATTTACCCAAGGAAATTGCCATTGCCCGCGCGCACGGCGATCTTTCCGAAAATGCCGAGTACAAGTACGCCAAGGAACGCCAGGGTTTCGTCAACGCGCGTATCGCTCAGTTAAAAAAGCGCATGGGCGATTTGGGCATGCTCAACCTGACCAACATCCCCACCGATCGCTCCGGTTTCGGCTCCAAAATCGTGGTCATCGATACCAAGAAGGATGTACGCATCGAATACAAGCTGGTCAGCAGCGAAGAGGCCGACGTCGAAAAGGGTTTCATCTCCACCACTTCCCCCATCGGCCGCGCCCTGCTGAACCGCAAAGTCGGCGACGAGGTGCAAGTCACCACGCCCGCGGGCAGCAAAGAGTTTGAAGTCGTGGAACTTCAGACAATTCACCAGCTCGAGTAGTAGAATCTCCCGAGTAACCAAATCAGGCGTCCAGCCGTTTAATCCTTTGAAGCATCTCAGGTTCTTGAGAGGCGGTATGTACTGGGGTCCAGGATCAGCGCTCGGCTTGCTCGCATTGATCGGCTACGCGGTTTTTGTCTGCGGAGCCATCATGCTCTGGACCAACCGGTTCGATGTTCCAGTCTGGGTGCACGATGAAGTGGGCGCCGTTCGCCGCAAAGTTGTGCTCCACGCCGTTTCTGGCCTTGGTCGCGGCCTCCGCGAAGAAATCTCCTGCAAAGCCTGCCCCAGCTGCTTCATCAGAAGTCTGGCTCGCCCCTCACGCCGTAAAATCAATCGCGGAGCCATCCTCTTGGCAATTGGTCCGCTCCTTCTCCTTCTTGACTTACTCATTTAGCCGAAATTTTTGTCCCCGCGGAGCGCGTAAGACGAAAGTCGCGCCGGCCAGCCGACTTTTGAGCCGGCCGTATCCTCCTTTACAATTCTCTCCGCGATGAAACCCTCTCTGATTGTTCACGGCGGCGCCTGGGACATTTCCGACGAAGCCGTCAAAGCATGCAACGACGGCTGCCGCAACGCTCTTGCCGCTGGCTGGAGCGTCCTCGCTTCTGGCGGTTCCGCGCTCGAAGCCGTCGAAGCCTCTATCATTATTCTTGAGGACGATCCGGTCTTCGACGCCGGCTATGGCTCCCATCTCAATCGCGATGGCCAGGTCGAATGCGACGCCATTATCATGGATGGAACTTCACTCCGCGCCGGTGCTGCAGCCGGTTTACACCGCTTGAAGAATCCCATCCGCCTCGCGCGAAAAATCCTGGAAGAATGTCCGCACATGATGCTGATTGCAGAAGGCGCGGAACGTTTCGCCAAAGATTCCGGCCTTGCGCTCTGCAAACCCGAAGAGCTCGTCAGTGATGCGGAATGGCAGGCGTATCTTCGCTGCAGCAAGGATGAACACGCCGCTGCTCATCACCGCGGACACGAGCAGGGCACGGTTGGCGCGGTGGCGCTCGATCCGCAAGGCCGCCTCTTCGCCGCCACTTCCACCGGAGGCACTTGTTGCAAACTTCCCGGCCGTGTCGGTGATTCTCCGCTGATCGGCTGCGGTTGCTACGCCGACTCGCAGGCTGGCGGCGTTTCCTGCACCGGCTACGGCGAGGCCATCATGAAAATTGTTATGGCCAAAACCGCTGTCGATTTTCTGCGCCGCGATTCAACCGTCGCCGAAAACAATCTCGCCGCAGGCCAAAGCGCCGCCAACGATGCCGTCAAATTGCTTGCCGAACGTGGCAAAGGTACCGGCGGCCTGATCCTGCTCGATAGTTCCGGAACGCCCGCATTCGCCTTCAACACGCCTCGCATGGCCTATGGCTACGTAAATCCGGACGGGACCTTCGTCACCTCCGTATAAGTCGATCAATCTGCTTTCCTCTTTTTTCCTTTGTGACGGTGATACAGGTCCACGACCGAGTACGTGACACCAGAAAAAAAAGTGGCTCGCGGCAGGTTCCCGTAAGCAGCGAAATAAACGCCTAAGTCGAAAATCAATCGTGTGGACCAGTTGTAAGTCGCAGCGCCCATGACGGTCATCGTGGCCGGCGTCGTCGCGTTGGTGCGGCTAAATCCGGCGAGCTCTCCCGTAACGCCCCATTTTTCCGTCACTCCATGGGAGTACGCCAGCGCCGTAAAATAATCTCGGTCGAACCCACTCGCTCCTGGCCGCCCCAGCCATTGCGCCGTCTCATTGAAATCGAAGTGATGTTTTCCAAAGTCTTTACTGAGCAAAATTCCCGCGGAATGGCCCACGGCTCCAGCACCGACCTGCGCCGTCGCCGTCGGAATCGTCGCGGTGTACAGCACCGAGAATGTCGGTCTCCAGGATTTTTCTTCGAAAATCTTGTATTTGAATCCAGCGCCGGAATCCCCGCGTCCTGCCACGCCTGCATCGCGCTCGATTGGATTGTTCCCGAAGCGCAACTCCAGATTTTTTGTCAGTCCAAATTTCAACAGCCCGTTGATATTCTGGTGCCCTTCGGCAGCCTCCAGCCCATACTCGATTTCGAAAACACCCGATTGTATCGACTCCGCAGTCGTAGAAAATGTAGGGCGATTCGGCACCGCCGTAATTTGGTCCGGGACGTCGTTGGGATTGACTTGAGGATTCTGGCTGGCAGCGCCACCGCTATTGCCCGGATTCTGTGCCTGCACCACCCCACAACACATCAAGAGCAAGCATCCAACCATGAGCGTTCGCGCGGCTCGCCGGGCATAATGTAGGGACATCATCGCTTGCGCAGGGAAAAAGCTTAGCAGCGCAAGGGTGACTGCGGCAAAAAACCGCTCAGCCAGTGAAAAGAATTGCCTGAATAATTATCAGAACTCAATGCCGCCAAAAAATCCGACCTTCGAAATCGCAGGACTCTGCTCCCAGTGCCAACACGCTCGCCTAATCGAGTCCAACAAAGGCTCAGTCTTCATGCTGTGCGAACTGAGCAAGACCGACCCACGCTTTCCCAAATACCCGCGCCTCCCGGTCCTCGCCTGCCCCGGCTACGAACTCCGAGCCCACAACGTCTCCGAAGGTCGTGACAAGTTGTCCTCCTGAGGGCTTCGATTCGCCACTTCGATTCGCCGCGAAACCGTCATCCTGAGAATCTTCGTTTGTCGCAAAACGTAATCCCGAGGACATCCGATAAGGATGTCCGAAGGATCTCAACTTAAGACTCCCCCCAACACACTTCCTAACGCCGCCGATAACTTACCACATCTATAAACTAATTCATTGTCATCCGATGAAGGTACTCGCCGATGTCCCTCTTCCTTCGGCTGCGCGCGCTGACCGCGCTCATCTTATGTGCCGTTTTCACGTGCGCCACGCACGCCGAAAAACTCCGCATCACCAGCACTCCGCCCGGCGCAAAAGTTGAAATCAACGGTGTAGCCGTCGAGCCACTCCCTTTGAAAAAGATTATCCCGGCGGCTATTTTCACAAAACCAAAACTGCTGTCGGCTCGCGCCTCGGCCACCCGCTCGTGGCTCGCTTGAGTTTTGATGGCTATCGATCAAGGACATCGTCCTGAACGTGCTGCACCACTTTTATCCAGTTAACGTGGCTGCTCCATCGTCCACTTCGGCACCGCGAAACTCTCCTCTGAAAATTGAAGAACTATCCGCTAAGGACGATAGTTCGAGGGCGAACCAACGACAGTTGGAGCGGGACCATCGCGTTCGTAGGAATATCTGGTGTCAAAATTTATGTAAACGGAAATTTCGTGGGCAACATCCCGTCCACAATTCCGCTATCCGCAGGCAGACATAAAATTCTGGTGAGAGATGGAAAATCAGTCGATCGGCAGGACTATTTGACCGTAATGGCTGGAAGCAGCCAGACCTTCAACGCCGAATTCCCTGTGGCTCAATAAAAGAACAGCCGCTGAGCCCGATCACTTCATCGACGGGAGAGTCGATACCTCAACCATTGAACTCACTCATGAACTCATTCAGATTTGGGTCCGACGTGGATGCCACGCCACCACCTGAGGATGCCGATATTAAGGGCCCAGCGTGGCCGGGGCCAATTGATCGGCCTTCGTAGCCTTCCCGGATACCGGAAAATATATATGCTCTGCGAGTACGGATTAACAGGAATTTCTTGCACAAGTAATGCGAGTCTCCGGCGAAGAGCGTAATTAAGCCAGATGGTTTCAGCTCCCCCAGCACGTATACCAACAACACATCTAAAGGAGACTTCAGTGAAATTGAGTCGAACGTATCCCAGGCGTTCCAGTACTACTGCGAGCCTGCAGAGCACGCGCAATTGGCTGCGGCAAATGCTGGCCGCGGCCACGGCAGGATTTTTGGCCATAACTCCGGTGATGCCGACACAGGCCGCTGCTCCTGCGCCCGCCAAGGTTCCAGCCCCGGCGCCAGCTGCTGGAGGCTGCCAGCTAAACTCGCCGAAGGGGAACATCAAGCATGTAGTCACCATCATCTTCGACAATACGCACTTCCAGCGCGACCCCGCACGTGATGGCTCGACGCTGGTACCCTCAGACCTTGAACAGATGCCCCACCTGCTCAACTTCATCATGAACAATGGCGTGCTGCTCTCCAACCACCATACGCCGCTCATCTCGCACACCTCCGACGACATCATCACCATCCTCACCGGTGTCTATCCGGACCGCCATGGCATAGCCACCGCCGCCAACAGCTACCTGGAATACAAGGCGGATGGCACTATCCCTGCCGGACCGAACCAGTCCGGCTTCACCTATTGGACTGACCTGAGTGTGGATAACACCTATAACCTGATCAGCGGCGCAGCGGATGAAACTCATCCGAACGGCGTCAACGCCCCTGCGCCATGGGTGCCCTTCACCCGCGCCGGCTGCGACGTGGGTGCGGTTGCTGCGGCGGACATGGAGATCGAGAACACCGGCGTCGATCTCAGCACGGTCTTCGGAGTTGGCTCACCTCAGACCACCGATAAAAACGCCTTCGCCAACTATGAGGGTATTGCCATACACTGCGCCAAGAACAGCTCGCTCTGCTCGACCGACAATGGCGGCTTCCCCGACAAATTACCGTGGGAGCCAAATGCCGACGGCTCGGCGGCATCGACCGACACGGTCACCGGTACCTCTACCGCCTACGAGGGGTATAACGCCCTCTTCGGCCACCTATATGTCACGCAATCCCTCAAGACTCTCGGGCTGGGCAGCAAGGTGCTGGACAAGAATGGAAACCTGTTGGACATCAACGGTAACGCCATCGTCGATGACTTCCCGTTCGGCACCACGACGCCGGGCTTCCCGGGCTTCAGCATCCCGCCTCAGTACTCGCTGGGCTATACCGCCGATATGCTGGAGGCCGGCGTCCCAGTGGTCTACGCCTACATCAACACCCCACACCGGCCGATCCCGGTCAATCCCTACGGATATGGTTTCGCCAGGGCAGACGGGTCGGGGGATAAAAACGACTATGGTCCAGGTGAGGCGCACTATGTCCAGCAACTGACGCAATACGACGACTCGTTCAATAAGTTTTTCACCCGCCTTGCCGACGACGGTATCACGACGGCGAACACGCTCTTCATAATCACCGCGGAAGAGGGCGATCACGTGGTCGCGGCCAACCCCACCAACCCTGGATGTGACGGCGTGACCACGCCGTGCACCTACGGCAACACACCGGGTAACGAGGTCGGCGAGATCAACCTCAACTTCAGGGGCTTGCTGCAGGCCGAAACGGGCATCACCACCTTCGCCGGAATAAACAGCGATGATGCGCCTGATATCTACCTGACCGGTAATCCCCTCCCGAACAATCCCACCTTGCGGACTTTTGAGCGGGCGTCGGGCACTCTGACCGTCACCAACCCGATCTCTGAGGCCACGGATACCATCGCGCAAGAGATGGCCAATCCGGCCGAGTTCAAGATCTTGCACATGCTGACCTTCGATCCGCTCCGAACGCCGAGCTTTACTGTTTTCGCGAACCCCGACTACTTTATTACGGGCTCTAGCAACTGCGGCACCAGCGCTACTCCGGCTACCGACTGCGTTAGGCAGGTCCCGGGCTTTGCCTGGAACCACGGCGACGTGCAGCCGCAGATCACCACCATCTGGCTCGGAATGGCGGGGCCGGGAGTCGATCAGTTCGGAGTGGACAGCACCACCTGGTCCGATCACGCCGACACTCGGCCGACGACGCTCGCGCTGCTAGGCTTAAAAGACGACTACCAGCATGAAGGGCGCGTCCTGGCCGAGAAATTCACCGGTTGGGCGCAACCATCCGCCGTCAAGAAGGACGGCAACTTCGTCGCGCTGGCTCAAGCACTCAAACAGATTAACGCGCCCATCGGATCGCTCGCATTGGCGACTTTGCATGCCTCCACCGTCGCTCTCGAAAGTAACGAGCCAAGCGATATGAAATACACTAACATCGAAGCCCAGCTGGACTCTTTCAGGATCCAGCGCGACGCACTGGCGGCGCAAATACTCGCAGTGCTGGAAGCGGCAGAATACTACGGCACGCCCATTCCAAGCGCGACCGCAAACAACCTGATCCAACAGGCTCAGGCGTTGCTGTCCAGCGTGGAAAACTACGCCTCGGGTCTCTAAACCTTCTCGAAGCGCTGCAGCGCAGTTGAACAACAAAGGGCGTGAGGCAACTCGCGCCCTATTTTTTTGACATTGGCTGCTTCTTAAATGAATCTTGATTCTTTCGAAGTTCGGGAATTTGCGTTCTAAGAATTGCAAGCTTCAGTGACGCTGGGAACTGATTGTTGAGTTGATTGGGTCATCGGCGACCCGAAGGGCGCAGCCGCTAACTTATCTTGAAGCGCGCTACGCTGAGCAATAAGATGTTCAGGACGGGGGTTCCCGGCCTCATCCCCAAAGCTTTCGAATTCTGATGTCAGAGAGCGCGCGCCGCAGTAGGGAATTCTTGGTCCTTAGGCTGGGTGGCAAGATGCTACGCCCTATTTGCATTGTGTTGCTTTCTTTGCTTCTGGAGAGTTGTGCGAAGCCGTCTGCTCATGAACCGGTTACGTTGACTTTTGTGGAGGAATGGTCGAACAAGACCTTCAGTGAGGCGCGCCAGCAGGAGTTGCAGCAATTCACTCGTGAAACGGGAATCCGAGTCAATCTGCTTCCTTCTCCGGAATCCGCGCGGCAAAAGCTGGTTTTGTGGAGAGAGTTACTCAGCACCGGCATTGCGGGCCCCGACGTATACGGTCTCGATGTTATCTGGCCTGGGATGCTGGCCGAATATTTCATAGATTTGAGACCGTATTTCGGAAGCGAAGTCGCCCTGCAATTTCCGGCCATCGCCGCTGGATATACTGTGGATAACAAGCTGGTGGCCATGGCATATCGTCCCGACATCGGACTTCTGTATTACCGCACCGACCTCCTGCAACAGTATGGCTACCGTGAGCCACCCAAGACATGGGATGAGCTGGAGATGATGGCGGCTCGAATTCAGGCTGGCGAACGAGCCAAAGGTAAGAAACAGTTTTGGGGCTTTGTGTGGCAAGGAGCGGCCGACGAAGGATTGACCTGCAACGCGCTGGAATGGCAGGCGGCCGAAGGCGGCGGCCGGATCATCGAGGAGGACCAGGCAATCAGCGTAAACAATCCGCGGGCGATCCGGGCGTGGCAAAGGGCGGCGCACTGGGTCGGTTCCATCTCACCCCCAGGCGTAGTCGGATATAGAGAGTGGGATGCGCTAAACGTTTGGGTCGCAGGGGACGCGGCATTCATGCGGAATTGGCCATCATCCTACGCCGATAGTCAGGCGCCAGGGTCGTCAATTCGAAATAAATTCGATGTAGCCCTGCTGCCCGGCGGCAAGGCAGGTCGAGTGGGCACCTTGGGAGGATGGGGCTTGGCAGTTTCTCGATTCTCGGCTCATCCCCGTGAAGCCTTAGAGCTGGTTCGGTATCTCAGTCGGAGGGACGTACAGGTGAATCGGGCCCAAGTGCTTTCGCAGCCACCCACTCTGCCGGAACTCTACAAACTGCCTGAGGTTCGTGAATCAAATCATCGTTTCGACCTTTTGAGTCAGGCGTTCCAGACCGGAATTGTTTCGCGTCCTTCAAACGTCACTGGCAAAAAATACCAGGAAGTTACCGACGCTTACATCGAAGCAGTGCACTCGGTGCTGACTCGCGAGAAGGGTGCGCCGGAAGCTGCTGCAGCCCTGGAGGACGAATTGGTGCGCGTCACCGGTTTCAAGAAAGGACCGCCCCTAGGGAATCAGTAAGCTCCTGAATAGAATTCTGAACCGGTCCAAAACCTCTCCCGATCGGCTTCAGCTCCGTCGCAGACCGTGAGAGGCGTGACGTGAGTTCCGAGGTCGACGATACCTCGATAGGAAGAACCGATGGCGCTTCGCAGCGGAACACGGTTGAATCGTTGGTTCAAAAGCGCCGAAGCGAAAACCCTTCATGCCGGTCGGCTCGCCATCGGCACCCGTCTGATACTCGGATTCGTGTTCATCATCCTATCGATGTTAGCCGCGGATGCCATTATCCTCTGGCAATTCTATGTGGTCCGTGCTCAAGCAATGCGCCTGAACGATATCGACGAGAAGCTCGTTGCGGTTTTACGCGTGCATTCCAGTATGTTGGCGTTTCATGATCGGCTGGATGGGCTCGCCGATGCCGAAGATGCCGGTCGATTGCTGATAGAAGGTGAACCCCTTCGCACCACGGTTCTAGAGGACATTCGTCGCGCAACAAGCCTCAGCCTTCCACCTTTGGCCCCACGGCAAGATCCGACCATCCTGCCTACCCTGCACGTTATTCAGAGCGCGCTGCCATCGCAGCTTGAGGCCATTAACACACTCGCGGCATCCGGAGACTGGCGGGCTGTGCACCTGCGCCTGACGAACCAAGTACGGCCACTGGAATATTTGGCGTCGGAGCTCGTCGAGAAAGTCGAGCGCGAAGCTGGCGAGCAGCAGGCCGAAACCGTGCTAAACATTAGGCGCGTGAGACGTCTGGTTTCGTGGGTCGTGCCGCTGACCGCCGTCTTCACGTTGTTGATCGCCGCCACTCTCGGCCTAGCCATTACTCGCAGCATCACGCAGCCCCTGGCGCGATTGGTGGAAGGCTCCAAGGCATTGGCGCGCGGCGAATTTCAGCATCAAGTGTCTGTAACCGGGAAAGATGAACTCGCTCACCTCGGGCAGGTCTTCAACAACACCGCCAGGCGGCTGCAAGATCTCTACGCGACCCTACAGCAGAGTGAAGATCGCCTCCGCCTTGTCATCGATACGATTCCGGCGTACGCCTGGAGCGCTCGACCTGACGGCTCGGTTGATTTCATCAATCAGCGTTTCCTGGAATTTACGGGTCGGTCTATGAAGGACATACTCGGCCGGGGTTGGGAGTCCTTAGTTCATCCCGATGACCTCGCGAGTTACGTCGGCGAGTGGCAGGGAGCCGTAGCAACTGGGGAACCGATGGAAAGTGAAGCACGGGTGCGGCGGGCGGACGGGGACTATCGCTGGTTGTTGATCCGCAACGTGCCGCTGCGCGATGAGCTGGGCAACATCGTCAAGTGGTACGGAACCTCTGTTGACATCGAGGAACGCCACCGAGCCGAAGATGCCCTGCGGCAGAGTGAAGCCTACTTAGCCGAAGCGCAGCGGCTTAGTCATACAGGAAGTTGGGCTTGGAGAGTCGGCACGAAGCAGCAGTTCTGGTCGGTCGAAACTTTTCAAATTTTTGGCTTCGATCCAAATACTACAAGGCCAACCAGAGAAAGCTTCCTGGAGAGACTGCATCCGGACGATCGAGCCTCTATCGAAGAGATCGAAACTGAGCTTTACAAGGGGAACGACGCCGAATACAACTACCGCATCATTCTTCCAGATAGCTCAATAAAATATATTACTAGTGTTGCCCACCCCATCAGCAACGACTCGGGCCAGGTGATCGAGTTCGTGGGTACCGTGATGGATGTGACCGAACGCAAGCGTGCCGAGGAAGAGCTGCGCGAGGCGCAGGCAAATCTGGCACGCGTCAGCCGCGTGACCACCATGGGAGAGCTGACTGCCTCCCTGGCGCACGAGATCAGGCAACCGATTACCGCGGCCGTTACCAACGCCAAGACCTGCTTGCGGTGGCTTGGACGCGATCAGCCGGATGTGCCAGAGGCGCGCGAAACGGCCGCGAGAATCATCAAAGACGTAACCCGCGCGTCCGACATCATTAGCAGCATCAGCTTGTTGTTCAAAAAGGGAGCACTGCAGCGCGAGCTGGTTGATGTGAATGAGCTCATTCGAGAAATGATTGTTCTGCTGCACAGCGAAGCCAATCGCTACTCGATTTCCATCCGCACCGAGCTTGCCGAGGACCTTCCCAAGGTGATGGCAGACCGTGTGCAAATGCAGCAGGTCTTCATGAACCTCATGCTCAACGGCATCGACGCTATGAAAGACACGACGGGTGGAGGTGAGCTTACCATTAGGTCGGAAGTCGGCGACGGTCAACTGCTGATCTCGGTCAGCGATACTGGTGTGGGATTGCCCCCTGAGCAGGCGGACCAGATCTTCAGAGCTTTCTTTACAACCAAGGATAATGGGACGGGTATGGGGCTGCCCATCAGTCGGTCAATCATTGAGTCGCACGGCGGCCGCTTGTGGGTCGCTGGCGCCCCGGGGTGCGGCGCAACTTTTCAGTTCACCCTGCCCGTCACGGTCGCGGCGCACGCATAAACTGGCAACTGCCACACCCGCAACACCCGCAGTAGTCCGTTGGCATGGGCGAACGGACTGTGTTAGCATCCGCGGCGGGCAAGATGCCTCGGCGTCGCGCCCAAACAGGAGAACGGACCAGGGGAATTTTTCGATTGTCCTTCGCCTCGTTGCGTCGCAAAATATTCTCTTGAGCGATGCAGCGGGACCCAGGGTTTTACACGGCGCAAATTTCGTTGAGGTAAATTTTCGCCGCGCAGCAAGAGGCCACGCTCTCCTTCCCCAGCATATAACTCATTCAGGCGCAGGCCCGCGCCTGCCATTGACAGGGTTCCAGGGTTTGTACTTACAAACCCTGAGATAACAACGTTCCAGGGTTTCAGGGCACGTCCTTACGGGTCCTGAGGTAAGGAAGTCGACCTTACAAACTCTGACTTGTCAAAGCACGGACCTCGCCTGCACGCCACGAGCGGCGCAGATTGGGAGGTCTGTATGAAGACGTATCTCACCAAGGACATTCGCAACGTTGGCATTGTCGGCCACGGCGGCACCGGAAAGACGCAATTGGTGTCGTCGTTGCTCTTCACCGCGGGTATGACCCCGCGCTGGGGAAAAGTTGCGGAAGGAACCAGCACCACCGATTTTGACGAAGAAGAAATTGCCCGCAAAATTTCCACGCAAACCGCTCTCGCCTACGCCGAATGGCCCTGCACCCTCTGCTCCGGCGCAAATGTAAAAATTAATTTTCTCGATCTTCCCGGTTACGGCACCTTCATTAACGAAACCAAGGCCTCGCTGATCGCCGCGGACTGCGCACTAATCGCCGTAGACGCCCACGTCGGCGCGCAAGTCACCACGGAAAAAGATTGGGATTTTTGCCTCGAATACGATATCCCCCGCGCTTTCGTTCTCACCTGGATGGACCGCGAACTCTCCAGCTTCGAACGCTCCATGGAATCCCTGCAGCAGTCTTTTGGCCGCAGCGTGGTCGCGCTGCAATTGCCGATCGGCACCGAACGCGGTTTTCGCGGCGTGGTCGATCTAGTCGCCATGAAGGCGCATTTCTACACTCCCGATGGCGACGGCAAACCAAAAATTGAAGAAATTCCCGCGGCGCTGGCCGAAGATGCAAAAGAAGCTCACGAACGGTTGGTGGAAATGGTTGCCGAAGGCGACGACGAACTAATGGAAGAATTCTTTCGCGAAGGCACCATCCCCATCGAGGATTTGATTCCCGGCGTGCGCAAAGCCATCGTTGCCGAAAAAATCGTTCCGGTGCTGATGATTTCTGCCGCGCACAATATCGGCAACGGCAGCCTGCTCACATTTCTCGCCGACGTCTTTCCCCATCCAGATGAACACGAGGAAGAGGGCTACACCGAGCCAAACGGAAAAGGCAACCGCGTCGAGCGAAAATACGACGACGCGCAACCACTATCTATTTTCGTTTTCAAGACCATGGCCGATCCATTCGCCGGACGCATCAACTATTTCAAAGTAAAAAGCGGCGTCCTCAAAAATGACGTGACTGTAACAAATTTCGTTCGTGGCACGCAGGAACGAATGCAGCACATACAAATTGTTCAAGGCAAAACGCTGACAGAAATCGGCGAACTGCACGCCGGCGATATCGGCGCAATCGCAAAGCTGAAGGAAACTTTAACCGGCGATACCCTCGGCGATAAAAACGCCCCAGTCTTTTACCGGCCTGCGCAAATTCCGGAGCCTGCGATCACCTTTGCCGTCGAACCAAAAACACGTTCCGACGAAGACAAAATCGGCGTCGCCATCCACAAAATTCTGGAAGAAGATACCGCGCTGCGTTTTTCCCGCGATCCCCAAACCAAGGAATTTCTTCTCGCCGGCTCCGGCCAGCAGCACATCGAAGTCGTCGTGGCAAAACTTCACAAGCGTTATCACGTCGATCTCACGCTCAAGCCGCCCAAAGTTCCCTACCGCGAAACCATTCGCGGCCGCGCCGACGTCGAAGGCAAACACAAGAAACAATCTGGCGGACACGGCCAGTTCGGCGTCTGCCGCGTCAAGTTCGAACCCGCGGAGCGCAACAAGGGCATCGAATTCGTGGACGACATTTTCGGCGGCGCCATTCCCCACAACTGGATTCCGTCCGTCGAACGTGGCATTCGCGAAGCCGCCGTGCGCGGCTTCCTCGCCGGTTTTCCCATGACCGATTTCCGCGCCACGCTCTACGACGGAAAATATCACGATGTCGATTCCTCCGACATCGCGTTCAAAATCGCCGGCTCTCTCGCTTTTAAGGAAGCCATGAAGGTGGCGCGCCCCGCATTACTCGAACCGGTAATGCACGTCGAAGTCTACGCGCCAGATCAATATTCCGGCGACTTGCTGGGCGATCTCAGCTCACGCCGTGGCCGCATCGAAGGTAGCGAAGTCCGTGGCCACAGCGTCGTAATCAAAGCGCTGGTTCCACTTGCAGAAATGCTCTCCTACGCCACCGATCTCACCTCCATGACCCAGGCCCGCGCCAGCTACTCCATGGAATTTTCGCACTATGACATCGTGCCTAACGAATTGGCCGACAAAGTAATCGCCGCCCACAAATCCCACGGCGAACAACTAGTAGAAGAAGAAGCCTAAGTGTATTTCGTAGCGCGGTTTGTTCGGGGTTCATCCCCGTAGAGGCACCGTGCCCCACCCGGACGTACAAATCGAGCGCTGCGTCGCCTTCTTTGAAGGTTCGCCGAAGGATCTCAACTTTAACTTCTGTAAGGTGTTTCGTTTGCGCTCACGTAACCCGCGGCAAAAACATCCCCGTATTATGGCGATGCTCCAGAAATCCATCCCCAAATTCCTGCGACAAAAATGATTCTTCCCTTCGCGCCTTCCGGTAAAGCGCCCACAACACAAACGCAAATCCGATCATTCCGCTCAGCAGTCCCTGTATCACCGCCGTCGCCAGCAACGCCGCCAGCATCCCCGTATATATAGGATGGCGAATCCACCGGTACGGCCCGCGCCGAATCAGCTGATGATTGGTCTTGATCGTCACCGTGCCGCTCCAATTGCTTCCCAAAATCAGCCGAGCCCACACCGCAAACAGCAAACCAAGAATCGTCACCATCACGCACAGCCCCAGTAAAACTGAGTTGGCCGCAAGGATTGGCCGCGCCAGCCACCCTCCTCCAAACCCTTGCCGAAAAACCAGCGCGAATCCCAACATCGCCGGAACCAGATGTTCGATACGTTGTGCCGCACTCTCGCGCCGCTTCGTGGACTTGCTGAAAAACGCCATCGCCAGCCACCACACCGCCCAAATCGTCCATGCTTCTTCCGCAAAGTGCATTGCCTGCCGCGAATTCAACGTGAGCGCTGCTGGAAGCGATTGCCACAGCAGTGACGCCATCGAGTAGCCGTATCCGTTTGTGAAAAGTTGGACGACGAGCATAGTCACCTCCGTGCCGCCTTTTTAGCATTTGCTCCAGAGGCAGCAATCTGATTTGATTTTTTCTCCAGCGCAGCGATCCATTTCCGTTCGGCGCGCACTTCCGCGATCAGGAAGTCCACAACCTCCAGCCCCCACACGCCCGCATTTATCGTCGTCAGATTTTGCCGCAGCCCGACGAACCGCCCTTCACGCGCCACAAGCCACCTTGCACGCTCCGCAAGAATTCGCTTTCTGGCTTCCGGCGTCAGTGCCCCGAACAATCCCACCCGTAACCTGAATTCATTCGCCGAAGCGGCTTGCTTTTCTCCAAATTCATTCAAGCGCCGAAAAAGTTCCTTGTTCCCAAGAAGCGTCAGCGAATACACCGCACGTGTCTGTCCCCGGTGCCCCGCTTCAGCGCGCCGCCGGACCCAACCCTGCGCCACGAACTTTTTCATCAGCGGGTAAACCAGATTGTTATGCATATCGCCGTGACCAGTGGCCAGGCCGCCAAGCTTCTTCAGCACCCAGCCATGCTTTGGCCCATCCAACAGCGCTGCCAGCAGAATTAGATCATTCATGACACAGTCAGTATTGACCTATAAAGTATTTTTGTCAACGGCCGCGCATCTATACGCCTCGTCCATCGCGCGACGCCAATTTGGTGCTTGCCGCGGCGAATTCGCCTTCCAAAATGGTGGCACCATGAAAACTCACAAAACTCCCAGCCAGCGCCAAAATGCTGGCTCCCGCACACTCGCCATCCACGCTGGAGAACCCAAAAAACATGGAGTTGGCGCCGCCGTGGGCACCGAAATTTGTCGCACCGCCAATTTCACGTTTTCTTCCACCGCGGAAATGAAGCGGTGGGCCGAAGGAAAAAGTAGTGCCTACATTTACACCCGCTACGGCAATCCCACTCTTAGCGTGGCCGAGGAAAAAATCGCGGCGCTCGAAGGCGCCGAAGCTGCCGTAGTCACCGCCAGCGGAATGGCCGCAATTTCCTCGGCGCTGCTTGGCGGGTTAAAACAGGGCGACGAACTTATTTCCACGGCGCAACTGTACGGCGGCACCTATCGCCTGATGCGCGATGTTTTTCCGGACATGGGCATCACCGTCCGCCACGTGGAAACCTCGCTCGAAGGAATCGAAACTCTTGTTACGCCGCGAACGAAAGTTCTCTATGTCGAAACGCCGACTAATCCGACTCTACGCCTTGTCAATTTGGAAAAAGCAATCGCATTCGCGCGCAAACACAAGCTGGTCTCCATCATTGACAACACTTTCGCCACTCCCATCCTGCAAAAACCGATCGCCATTGGCTTTGACATGGTCGTTCACAGCGCCACTAAATATTTGGGCGGCCATTCGGACATCATCGCTGGCGCCGCCGCCGGCAGTCACAAGTGGATGGACCGCGTGCGTCACATGGTAATTTATCTGGGCGGCTCGATGGATCCCGGCGCGGCGTTTCTGCTTATCCGCGGAATGAAAACCATGGGCGTGCGCGTACAGCAGCAATGCGCGACCGCCATCGCCGTCGCAAAATTTCTCGAAAATCATCCCAAAGTCGCGCACGTGCACTATCCCGGATTGAAATCGCACGCCGACCACGCTCTCGCGAAAAAACAAATGAAAGGTTTCGGCTCGATGCTGGCCTTCGATTTAAAAGGTGGATTACCAGCCGCGCGGAAATTCTGCGACCGCGTACAGTTATTTCTGCTCGCGGCCAGCCTGGGTGGCGTCGAATCGCTCGTGGTTCTGCCCATTTACAGTTCGCACTACAGAATGAGCGCCGACGAACTCGCTGCCGCGGGAGTCACCCCTGGAACAGTTCGCGTCTCCGTAGGCCTCGAAGACGCTAACGACTTGATCGCGGATTTAAAGCAAGCTCTTGCCTAGCGTACCCACGAGATTTGCTGGATTTTGCTCACTGTCGGGAGCATCATTGTTCATTGCTATTCGCCCCAAGGGTCTCGTCAAGCAGGCCAGCGCAAAAGCCACGGAGGTTGAAATGGTTCGTAAACTCGCATTTTTGATTTTCGCGGCGCTTCTTCCCATGGCTGCAGTTCGCGCAAACAATTCCACCGCCGGTGCGCCGGCCTTCGACCAACTCAAAACTTTGGTGGGTGAATGGGAGGGCGTCAACAGCGGCCGGCCCGTCAAAGTCACCTACACCCTGGTGGCCAACGGCACAGCATTGATGGAGCGCCTGCAACCTGCCGATGAGCCGGACATGATTACCATGTACTCGGCGGATGGTGACCACGTCGTCGTCACGCATTATTGCAGCGGCGGAAATCAGCCCCAGATGGTGGCTCAGGCGACTACCGGCAAAACCGAAAAGCTCTCCTTCACGCTAGTTCGCGTTACCGGACTGAAAACTCCGGATGACGACCACATGGTCGGCCTCGTGCTCACTCTTTCCGACAAAGATCACCTGACGCAGCAATGGAAATACCAGAGCAAAGGGAAAATTTCCGAAAATTTGGTTCAGTTCACCAGAAAACCGGAAAAAGTAGCTACCGTTGTGCCTCCGGGGAATTGAAGGTAATTCCGCTTCTTACAAATAAGCGTTCCGCAAGAGAATCCGCATCGCATAGATTCATCACCCTCGAACTGTGACCATTGCCGTTACAATTGGCGCTATGGGCAAAGAAGCAAGTCCGCTGGAAAAGCTCCGCACGGAAATTCTGAACGGCGCGATCTCGCCTCGCGAGGTCGCTGAGCGCGCGCTGAAGAATGCCAATCAAAACGCCGGTCGCAACGTATATATTTCACGCGACGAAAATTGGACTCCGCGCGAAGCCGATCGCATACAAAAGGAATTCTCCAAGAACGAATTTCCTTCTAAAGAAAAACCTCCGCTGTTCGGCCTTCCCATCTCGCTGAAAGATTGCTTCGACCTCGAAGGATTCCGCACTACCGCTGGAACGCGTTTCTACGCCCAGAAAAATGAAATAACGCGCGCAGATTCCGCCGTCGCAAAAAACTTGCGCGCGCAGGGCGCCGTGATCACCGGCAAAACCAATCTGCATCCCCTGGCCTACGGCATCACCGGAGAAAATCCCGATTTCGGCGATTGCCTGCAACCCGCCGACGCGACTTTGCTGACCGGCGGCTCCACCAGCGGCGGCGCAGCCAGTGTACAGGAAGGCTCGGCCGTCGCTGCCATTGGCACCGACACCGGAGGCTCCATCCGAGTTCCCGCCGCGCTCTGCGGACTAGCTGGCTATCGCGCATCCATCGGCCTCGCCTGGGAATGCGATCTGTGGCGCGGCGGAGTACATCTCGCACAATCCTTCGACACCCTCGGCTGGATTTTCCGCGACCTGCGCGATGCTCCGCTCCTCGCCGAAGGGTTATTCGGCTTGCATGTTCCACGAGAAACTAGTCTTCAAGTAAAGGTCGGCGCAATCGCTCCAGAATTTTTGCACGATTGCGACGCCCATGTCCTCGCCGCATTCGCATCGTGCAAACAATCCCTCGCTGCCAGCGGAGCGGGCGTTCAAACATTTAACGCCGCATATTGGGAAGACGCGCTTTCCATCTACGCGCCGATTCAAGCCAACGAAGCTGCTGCGATTCACGCACAGGCAACCGGCGGAGATTTTTCCTGTTTCCCAGCGCCAATCAACGAACGTCTCGCGTGGGGCGCGTCGCTCAGCGCCTTAGAGGTACAGTGCCAACGTCAACGCCACGCCGAATTTCGTAATCGTGTGGATGCGTTGTTCCAATCATTCGATTTCCTGATTCTGCCCTGCTCGCCCATCAGCAAACTCGAAGCCGGAAAGGACCACACTCAAACCCGTCCCAAGATCCTCCGCTACACCACTCCGCTGAGCCTCGCTGGAACGCCAGTAGTCACCCTGCCATTTCCAAACGGCGCCGCCATCCAATTATCCGCCCCACGCGGACAAGACTCCCGCCTCCTAGCCTACGCCGCGGCGCTAGTCATCTAATTTGCTCGCGTCTTTGCAGGCTCGCAACATGCTGCGCCCCAGCTTGCCCAGGCGTGAGCACCGGTCCGCGGTGTGAGCAAGAAGCCAAGCGCGGGAGGCGCGCCATAAGTTAGCCCAGTGCGTAAGCACTGGGTCGGGAGAGTACAAGAAGCTCAAGCGCGGTAGGCGCGACACATCTCCTAATCTAGTCCGGAATCACTTGCTATCCACACCACACACAAAATTTCTGGCATCATTTGTATCGCCCGTGCCTTTGTACTTCGCAATCTGCGGAAACGGACACAACGGCCGCGTCATCTTCACGTCTTTTGCCGGGCCGTCCCCAGCGTACTTCGTCGCGATGATCGCGTTCGGCGCAACGCCTTTTTCCACCCACTGTTCGAGCGCCAGCTCTGCGTTGTGCTGCGCGTCGTTTCCGCCCGAGCCCAGCTGCCCAAACGAGTCTGGTCCAGGACCAAACGTGCAATGCTGCATTCCCGGCACCATGTACAGCCGCGTGAACGCTTTCGTCTCCTCCGCGCCAAGCTTGCTCACCACCTCGTCGTAGTAGTTCACGGTATTGAGCGCCGAAATTGCCGGATCGTTCCAGCCATGATAAATGATGAGCTTGCCGCCATGCGCTTTGAACGGCGCGATGTTTGCGTTTGTGGCGTTCAGGATTTCTGCGGTCTTTTCATCGGCTGCCTTCAGCGATTGATCAATGCCGGCGTCCTTATAGTTCCAGTCGGCGTTCTCATAGACGATGTTGGAAAAATATCCGCGGGTGAACGCGAAAATCAGGCTTTGACCTGGCGCCGGTCCTGTAATCCACCTTGCCCAACCTTCCGATCCTTCTTCGGCGCCGGGCAAATAGCCGGGAAAAATCTTGCGGCCTTGCGCGTCATTGGGTCCGTCGTACAATTTTTTCAGTGCACTCGCTTGCGCTGCCGTAAGGCACTGCTCCGAA
>Ga0070697_100000314_pt1 | contig 38406 bp, 44 predicted proteins | sample KBSK1501metaG_FD_65475 | JGI IMG/M metagenome (GOLD analysis project Ga0070697, IMG submission 65475) | Corn, switchgrass and miscanthus rhizosphere microbial communities from Kellogg Biological Station, Michigan, USA - KBS K1-50-1 metaG | ecosystem: Host-associated > Plants > Roots >...
AGATCTACCTGCCGCCGGATGCGGCCCCAGGACTGTTCACGGCGCTCCTCCGACAGGGCCGGCCGCAGGGTCTCCTCCCGTGCGGTCTGGGGGCCCGCGACACGCTCCGGCTGGAGGCCTGCCTGCCGCTCTACGGCAACGACATCGACGAAACGACGACGGTCCTGGAGGCCGGTCTGCAGCGCTTCATGAAACTGGAGAAGGGGGCGTTCATCGGTTCGGAGTCGCTGCGCCGCGAGACGGAGCGAGGGGCCGCCCGCCGCCTGTCGGGGTTCGAGATGATCGACCCGGGTATTCCGCGACACGGTTACCCGATCCGGCTCGGCGGCGAGCGGATCGGCGCCGTGACGTCCGGAACGATGGGGCCGACCGTCAAGAAGAGCATCGGCCTGGCCTACTTTCCGTCCCGGGCGACCGGCGTGGGAACACGCTTCGAGGTGAACATCCGCGGTCGCGACGCCGCGGCCGGCATCGTGCCGACGCCCTTCTACCGTCGGCCGCACTGAGGAGGGTCGTTTGAGCAAAGGCGAAGGGATCTACCCCGACGACCTGAAGTACACCCGCGAGCACGAATGGATCGCCGTGAACGGGGGGATCGGGACGGTCGGCATCACGCATTACGCCCAGTCGGAGCTGGGAGACATCGTCTACGTCGAGCTGCCGTCCGGCGGCTCGCCGGTCGTGGCCGGGGAGGAGTTCGGAACCGTCGAATCGGTCAAGGCGGTCTCGGAGATCTTCGCGCCCGCCTCGGGCGTGGTGCTGGAGACCAATGCGGTCCTCGCCACGAAGCCCGAGACCGTGAACAAGGACCCGTACGGAAACGGCTGGCTGCTCAAGATCAAGCTGGCCGATCCCAAGGAGATCGACTCCCTGATGTCGGCGGCCGACTACCGCAAGTACATCGAGGAAGAATCCAACTGAAATGGGGGACGGCCACCGCTACATACCGGCATCGGATCAGGACCGGGAGGCGATGCTGCGCGACATTGGCGTCGCGCGTATCGAGGATCTGTTCGCCTCGATACCCGAATCGCTGCGGCTCCGTGAGCCGCTGCCGCTGCCGCGCGCCCTGTCCGAGCAGGAGTTGCTGTCCGACCTGTCGGCGCGCGCGCGCGAGAACCGGCAGCCCGATGGCTCCGCCCAGTTCCTGGGCGGCGGGGCCTACCGGCACCACTGTCCGGCGCTGGTCGACCATCTGATCGGGCGCAGCGAGTTCTACTCGTCGTACACGCCGTACCAGCCGGAGATCAGCCAGGGCACGCTGCAGGCGATTTTCGAGTACCAGACGCTGATCTGCCAGCTCACCGACCTCGATATCTCCAACGCCTCCATGTACGACGGCGCCTCGGCGCTCGCCGAGGCGATCCTGATGGCGGAAAGGACCCGGCATGCGGGACGCGTCGTCGTCTCGGACCGGGTCCATCCGGAGTACGTCCAGGTCTGCCGCACCTATCTGGCCAACCTGGACGTCGAGGTGACGGGCTTCGGAGCGCGCCCCGACGGCACGGCCGACCCAGAGGCCGCGCGAAGGTCCCTCCGGCAGGGCGCGGCCGGCGCCCTGGTGATCCAGCAACCCAATTTCTTCGGCTGTCTGGAGGACGTCGAGGCGCTGGCCGCGGTGGCCCGGGAGGCGAAGACGCACCTGATCGTCGCCGTCACCGAGCCGGTCTCCCTCGGTCTGCTCAAGGGGCCGGGAGCGCAAGGCGCCGACATCGTGGTGGGGGAGGGCCATTCGTTCGGCGTGCCGCTGTCGTACGGGGGCCCCTACCTGGGGTTCATGGCGGCGCGGCGCGACTTTCTGCGCAACATGCCGGGACGGATCGTGGGCGAGACGCAGGACGTGGACGGCCGGCGCGGCTACGTGCTGACGCTGTCGACGCGCGAGCAGCATATCCGGCGCGAGAAGGCGACGTCGAACATCTGCACCAACGAGGGGCTTTGCGCCCTGATCGCCTCGATCTTCCTCGCGGTCGTGGGGCGGCGGGGGCTGCGCGACCTGGCGGCGCACAACCACACCCGCGCGGCGTACGCGCGCGCCCTCCTCGGTGCGACCCGCGGTTGCGGTCTGCCGTTCTCCGCGCCGATCTTCAACGAGTTCACCCTCAGGCTTCCGGTTCCGGCCGAGCAGGCGGTGCGCGCGCTCGCGGATCGCGGCGTGATCCCGGGGATCCCGTTGTCGCGCTACGTTCCGGGAATGGAGCGTGATCTCCTGGTCTGCGTGACCGAGACGAACCCGCGCGCCGAAATCGACCGGCTCGCCGAGGAGATCGGGAGGCTCGCCTGATGGAGCCGCGCAGCCTGAGACATCCCGAGAGGCTCCTGTTCGAGGTCTCGGGTCCCGGCCGTCGCGGCTTCGCGCTGCCGCCGCTCGACGTGCCGCAGCCGGAGCGCTTCGAGCTCGACGGGCGCTACACCCGCGCCGACATCGAGGGGTTTCCCGAGCTGAGCGAGGTCGAGGTGGTGCGGCACTACACGCGCCTGTCCCGCCTCAATTACGCCATCGACCTCGGTCTCTATCCGCTCGGTTCCTGCAGCATGAAGTACAACCCGAAGATCAACGAGAAGGTCGCGCGTCTTCCGGGGTTCGCCGATGCGCACCCCCAGCTGCCCGAGAGCGCGGCGCAGGGCTGCCTGCGCCTGATGCACGATCTGGAGCGCGCCCTGTGCGCGATCTGCGGGATGGACCGGTTCACGCTGCAGCCGGCCGCGGGCGCGCAGGGCGAGCTGACCGCGATCATGATGGTGCGCGCCTATCACCGCGAGCGCGGCAACCCGCGGCAGGTCGTCCTGATCCCCGACTCGGCGCACGGCACGAACCCGGCGAGCGCCCATATCGCCGGCTACCGGGTCGAGCAGATGGCGTCCAACGAGCGCGGCTGCGTCGATCTCGCGGCGCTTCGCCGCCGCATGTCCGAGGACGTCGCGCTCCTGATGCTCACCAATCCGAACACCCTCGGCGTCTTCGAGAACGAGATCCAGGAGATCGCGAAGGCGGTGCACGCGAAGGGGGCGCTCCTGTACATGGACGGCGCCAATCTGAACGCCTTCGTCGGCGTGGCGCGGCCCGGCGACATGGGCGTGGACCTGCACCACATCAACCTGCACAAGACCTTCTCCACCCCGCACGGCGGCGGCGGGCCGGGGGCGGGGCCGGTCGGGGTGCGGCGTCCGCTGGAGCCTTTCCTGCCGGTGCCGACGGTGGAGAAGGAGGGCGCGGCCTATCTCCTGAAGCACGACCGCCCCAAGAGCATCGGCAAGGTGCGTTCCTTCTTCGGCAATTTCGGGATGTTCGTGCGCGCCTACGCCTATATCTCGGCCCTGGGGCCCGACGGGCTCCGGAGGATGTCCGAGACCGCCGTGCTCAACGCCAACTACATCCGGCGCCGTCTCGAGGATCTGTACCACCTGCCGTACAGCGAGCCGTCCCTGCACGAGGTGGTGTTCTCGGACCGTCATCTCGAGGAGACCGGGGTGCACACGCTGGACCTCGCGAAGCGCCTGATGGACTACGGGTTTCACCCGCCCACCATCTACTTTCCGCTGATCGTCAAGGGCGCCCTGATGATCGAGCCGACGGAGAGCGAGAGCCGCGAGGAGCTCGACGCCTTCATCGACGCCATGCGACGCATCAGCGACGAGGCCCGGCGCGACCCGGCGCTCGTCCGCACCGCGCCGCACACCACTCCGGTGCGACGTCTGGACGAGGTGGGCGCGGCCCGCCATCCGGTCCTGCGCTGGGGTCCGAGCAGGGACGAGAGATAGACGGTCGGTCCCCGGCGCGGCGCGTGGCTAGTTCAGCGCGACGCCCTCGGGGAGACGCTTGATGACCATGTTGGGAAAGCAGCGCATCTGGCAGCCGAGGGCCTCGACCTCGTTGCCGGTCTTGCGGGAGACGTAGCGGAAGGCGCAGTTGCGGCAGTCGCCGTTCCAGCAGTACTTGCTGTAGGCCAGGTCGAGGTTCATGAACTGCAGGACGCGCAGGAGAGTGTTGTTCTCCGGCACCTCATAGTTCCTGCCGTTGATGCTGACCGTGATCAGCTTCTCATAGGCTTCCAGTACAGCCGATTCCATGTTCGGTCGGGCGCTCCCGGTTCGCAGTGGCCTTTGAAAATCTAGGTTGGCCGGGTGCACGTCGGCAAGGTCCGGCGTGCGTCAGAGTCACGACGGAGCGAAATCGGCGGGCGGAACGCGGGGCCGTCAGAGGGTGCGCGGCGGGTTCGCGGGCAGAAGACCGAGACGCCGGAGGTGCGGGTAGAGACGTTCGAGCGGCAATCCGATCACGTTCGTGTAACTGCCCTCGATCGATCGAATGAACAGCGCGCCGATCCCCTGCAGGGCGTAGGCGCCGGCCTTGTCCCTCCCCTCGTCGGTCCGCGCGTACCAGTCGATCTCCTCCGCCGACATCGGGGCGAAGGTGACGCGCGACTGCGCGCGCTCGCAGACGAGCGTGTCCTCCGGCAGGGACCGCAGCGCCATGGCCGTGATCACGTCGTGCGCGCGACCGGCGAGCAGCCCGAGCATCCGCCGGGCCTCCGGCAGGTCGCGCGGCTTGCCCAGGACCGTCTCTCCGACCGCGACGACGGTGTCGGCGGCGATCGCGAGGGTCGGCGAGCCGGTGGGAGCGAAGGCCCCGGCCTTGAGCCGCGCCAGACGCTCCGCCATGGCGCCCGGCGGTTCCCCGGTCAGGGGTGTCTCCTCGATCTCCGAGGGGCGCACGCTGAACTCCAGGCCCGCCAGCCGAAGGAGGTGGGCTCGACGCGGGGACGCGGAGACCAGAACGATGGCGGGGGAGGGCATGGAGCGGGTGTCAGAGCCGACGGAAGAACAGGATGAGAGCGGCGATGGCGGCCGCCGCACCCAGGACGGTCAGGCGCAGCACCACCCCGGCCGTCAGCGTGACGACCCGGAGGTCCAGGTCCCACGGCGACCCCGTGCCGATGTTGACCCCGGCCGACAACAGGCGCGCGACGGAGGATTCGGGGAAGACCTTGGCCAGAACATCACCGGCCGCCGTTCCGAGCATCCCGGCCAGAAGAACGACGACGACCAGGTGCCAGAACTGCAGGCCCGAACGGGCCATCTAGAACCCCACCCGCTTCGGCGCGTCGTCCACGCCGGCGATCTCGCCGTACGTCTTCTCGTACTGCTCGATGTTCTGGCTGAGCGCGCGGCACAGCTGTTTGGCGTGCAGGGGAGTCGTCAGGACACGCGTGAGGATCTTCACTTCCGGCTTTCCCGGCACGATCCGTCCCAGGTCCAGGACGAATTCGGAGCGATTGTGCACGATGCTGCCGAAATTGACATAGATCCCTTCGGCGACGGAGTCGTCGATCCGGGCGCGCAACTGGATCTCCTGCGGCGGTTTGTTCTCCATGGAGGCGACCTCCTCGTCGGCCGACGCCGGATGAGCCGCCGGGGCGTCCGGACGGCGGCCCACTTTAGCGGATCGCGGCCGCCCCGCGCAACGCGGCCGCCGCGAGGTCCTCGGTCGTTTGACCGGCCGCCCGGCCGACCCTATAATCACCGCGCTCAGCGGAGTTTCGAAGAATTGTCGTTCGTCGGAGGTCTCGTGGCGCGCCGGGGTCGAACCACCTCGTGGGTCGTTGTTCTGGCCGTGATCCCGGTCGTCGCCGTCGCGGCGGTCGGTGGCGACCGCCTGACTCCGGTCCGCCCGGGAGCGCTCGGTCAGTCCCCCGGGCAGGGCAACACCGGCACGCCGGCCGCGGACGCCAACCCCGCGACCTCCCCGGTGGTGGCGCCACCCCTGCCGACCGGCCCCGCGCCGGATCTCGATCTGGTCTTCACCGACCAGGTGATCGGCTACATCGAGCCCTGCGGCTGACCGCACAACCCTCGAGGAGGGCTGGCCCGGCGGGCCGGCTACCAGAGCGTGTTCAGCAAGACCTACCCGGCCACCCCCATCCTGTTCGTCGATGCGGGCGATTTCACCGGCGACCCGACGCCGCAGGGCCGGATGCAGACCGACGCCTTGATCGACGGCATGAACGCGATGGCCTACAAGGTGTCGAACCTGTCGCTGCGCGATCTGGCGGATGGGTACGAGACGTTCCTCGAGCGCCAGAAGCGCGCGCGGTTCGAGTTCGTCTCGGCGAACATCGTGTGGCAATCGACCGGCGAGCCGATCGCCCCGCCCACCACCGTGGTCAAGGCCGCGCTGCGCGACGGGGCCAGGACCAAGGAGGTCCGGATCGGGTTCATCGGCCTGACCCGGCACGACCCCGCCTTCCACAAGGAGGCCCCGGGTGGCCGCAGCATCGTCACCATCGACCCGCTCGTGGCGGTCGAGAAGCGCGTGCCGGCCCTGAAACAGAAAGCGGACCTGATCGTGGCGCTCGTGGCGATGGATCTGGACCAGGCGCGGCTCCTTCCGAAGAAGGCGCGGGACATCGATCTGGTCCTGGGCGGCGACTCGACTCCGGGCAAGACGGCCGTCCAGACGCGCACCGACGATTTCCCCGAAGATACGCAGTTCGGTCGGACCCGCCTCTTCTATGCCGGCGATCAGGGGAAGATTCTCGGCGAGGTGCGTTTGTTCTTCGACAACAAGAAGACGATCACCTCGACGCAGCGTTCCCTCATCGGCCTGACGCGCGAATGGCCCGACGATCCCGCGCTGGCCAGGATCCAGGAGACGGTGAAGGTGGCGATCAACGAGTACAACAAGACGCAGACCCAGGGTGAGAGCCCGTTCGCCCCCGCCGCGCCGGCCGCCACGCCAACGACAGGCGCGCCCGCGCCGATGTCGCCTGCCCCCCGCACCTCCGCCGGCCCGATCAGCGTCGCCGCGGCCCTCGCGCAGCCTCTCACCTACACCGGCTCCGACCGCTGCGCCCCCTGCCACGAGCAGGCGTTCGCCATCTGGGCGAAATCGGGTCACGCCCACGCCTTCCAGACGTTGATCGACAACAAGCAGGAATACAATCCGAAGTGCCTCGGCTGCCACACCATCGGCTACAACATGACCCACGGCTACATCAGCCCCATCGCCACGCCGCTCCTGGTCAACGTCGGTTGCGAGTCCTGCCACGGTCCCTCCAGCCGCCATCCGGACCAATTCCTCCAGGGATTCGGCCGCACCAACACCGAGTTCTGTGTCAGCTGCCACAGCAGCGAGAACAGCCCGGACTTCAAGCCGGCCGAGTACATCCCCAAGGTCAGGCACTGGGACGATCAGCACGCCCAGCGGTGAGACCGCGGGATCCCCGTTTCCTTGACCTGTCCTTTCCCGGCGTATACCTTACGGCCATGGGAGACACGTCCCCCGAACGGAGCCGCGGTGACGACGACGGACACGCCGGACGGACCCTGGCTCTCGACTACGGTGAACGGAGGATCGGCATCGCGCTGAGCGATCCGATGGGTGTCGCGGCCCGGCCCCTCATGACCATGACCCGAACCACCTGGGCGCGCGATCTCGACCGGATCCGGGCCATCGTCAGCGAGCACGACGTGCGGCGTATCGTCGTCGGAATGCCGCTGGACATGGACGGAGAGCGCGGGGCGCGCGCGCGAATCACCGAGGCGTTCATCGGCAAGATCCGCGGGGCGACGGGTCTTCCGGTCATCCCGTGGGACGAGCGGCTGAGCACCGTACAGGCCGAGAGAATCCTGATCTCAGGGGACGTCAGCCGGGCGCGCCGCCGGCAGGTCATCGACCAGGTCGCGGCCGTCATCGTCCTGCAGGCCTACCTGGATGCCCGGAGCGGTCCGGCGGTGGAATGAGCCGCCTGCCCCACTGGCTGCGCGATCACTGGCTCATCGGCGCCAGCGCCGGTGTCGCCCTGGTGATCGCCCTGACCGTCTCGGCGCAGATCTTCCTGTGGGCCTCCATCCCGTACCGGGGGTACGGCGCCGCGTTCGCGATCGTCGAGATCCCGGAGGGGACCGGTGCGGCGCGCGCCGTGCAGGTTCTCGAAGAGCACGGCATCATCCAGCGCACCGCCCTGGCGCTCGGGTATCTCCGGCTGACGGGTCGCATCCGCGCCATCAAGGCGGGGGAGTATTACTTCACGCGCCCGATGACGCCGGGCGAGGTGTTCGACAAGCTGATTTCCGGCGACGTCTACTACCACCGCGTGACCATTCCCGAGGGAGTGCGGTCGGAGGAGATCTTCGCGCTGTTCGCGCGCGCGGGCTTCGGCGCCGAAGAGGACTACCGCGACCTGTACCGCGACGTGTCCCTGATCGCCGACCTCGATTCCGAGGCCACCGACCTCGCGGGGTACCTGTTCCCCGACACCTACACGCTGCAGAAGGGGACGTCCGCGAAGGCGATCGTCGCGATGATGGTCGCCCGCTTCCGCGAAGTGTTCCAGCCCTCGTGGATCGACAAGGTCGCGGCGCACGGCCTGACGGTCCGCGAAGCGGTCACCCTGGCGTCCATGGTCGAATGGGAGACGGCCCACTCCGACGAGGACCCCCTGGTCGCGTCCGTCTTCTACAACCGGCTCCGGCTGGGGATGCGGCTGCAGTGCGATCCGACCGTCATCTACGCCCTTGAGATGCGCGACAGCTTCGACGGCAACATCAGGAAGAACGATCTGAAAATCGATTCGCGCTACAACACCTACCGCTACTCCGGTCTGCCCCCCGGGCCGATCGGCAACCCCGGTGCGGCGGCGCTCCAGGCCGCGGTCGAGCCCGCCGGGACCGATTACCTGTATTTCGTGTCGATGAACACGGGACGGCACTTCTTCTCGACCAACCTGAAGGAGCACAACCGCGCGGTCTGGCAGTACCAGGTGAAGCCGTTCAGGCCGCGGCGGGCGTCGTCCGCTCCGGCGGAAGGGCGTGGAAATTGATCCGACGCCGGCGCTCCTGGTCGGTGACCCGCTCGGAGATCACCCCACGGATGTCGATCTCCCCGGCGGCGTAGCACTCGAAGTGGAAGCGGCAGAAGCCGAGCCGGTACGCCGGCTCGCCGCAGCGCGCCACGCCGCCCCAGCTGGTCGTGAACCGGCACGTCTCCATCGTCGCTCCGCCTCGCATCGCGCGCCGTGTCCCTTCCGCCTCCGCGCGCGTGGCGGCCAGTATCCGTGACCGGAGCGCACCGGTCAAGCGTCCGCCGCCGAACCCGCTCGTTGACGCAGACGGGTGCGCGGCATACGATGAGCCGGTCATGGGCGGAATCGGGCGGCTGGAGATCCTCGCGGCTCTGATTTCGATCGCCGGCGTCATCCTGTGCGCGCGCGGCTCCTGGCGCCTGCTCCTGGCGCTGCGCGCCCGCTTCACCTATGGCGCGCCGTACCGGAGCGGCACCATCCAGGACCGTCTGCTGGGACTCCTGCTCGAGATTCCCGTGCTTCTGCTCGGCGCGGCGCTCGCGTTCGTGGCGCTCGCCCAGGCCGCCTTCCAGCCGAGCGAGACCACCGTGCGTGTCGGACAGATCGAGGCCCACCGATCGGGCTGGGCCCGGGTCGCCGTCCGTCTGGTCCCGGATCCTCTCTACCCCTCGGACCGGCTGCTCGAGGGGGAGATCGACGGGGCCCGCTGGGCCGTGGCCGGCGATTTCATCGCCTGGGATCGAAGCGTCAAATGGCTCGGTCTCCTGGACGGGCATCGGGTGCGCTACCTGATCGGCGCCAACGACACGACCGGGACGACGCGCTCCGACCGCACCCAGAGGACCCAGCTCGATACGCTGCCCGCGGCGGCCGCCCGTCTGCTCTCCCTGGCGCGCTACCTGCCGTTCCTCAAGGTCAGCAGCGAGACCTCCTCGTGGATCCCGATCGCCGATCGGCAGGTCATGGTGCTCTACGCCATCGGGCAGGGGTATCTCGCGGAGGTCGCCTCGGAATCGCGCCGGGCGCCGGCCGACGCCGCGGCTCCTTGAGCCGGGCCGCGCGGTTCCGGCGCGGGTCCGCATATTGACAGTGGGGGCGGGTCGCGGTAGGTTAGCGCCCCTTTTTTTCCCAGGGACACCGTCGGGTGGGAAATCCGCCGGACCTCTGCTAAGGTGTTGCGGCCCGAAAGGTCGCAGGGCCAATCCAACGGGGCGTCGTGATCGAAGTATCCGGTGTGACGAAGAAGTACGGCGAGCGCGCGGCGGTCGATGGCATCGACTTCACCGTGAGCCGTGGCGAGATCCTCGGGTTCCTGGGGCCGAACGGTGCGGGCAAGACGACCACCATGCGCATCCTGACGGGCTACGTGCCGCCCACGTCGGGGACGGCTCGGGTCGCCGGCTTCGACGTCCAGCAGAATCCGATCGAGGCGAAACGTCGCATCGGCTACCTGCCCGAGCATCCGCCGCTGTACACCGACATGCTGGTGCGGCCGTTCCTGCGGTTCGTGGCGACGATCCGGGACGTGCCGCGCAAGGAGATCAACACCCGGGTCGACCGGGCGATCGATCGCTGCGGCCTGACACCGGTGGCGGACAGGCTGATCGGCCACCTGTCGAAGGGTTACCAGCAGCGGGTCGGGCTGGCCCAGGCGATCCTGCACGACCCGGACGTCCTGATCCTCGACGAGCCGATGGTCGGGCTCGACCCGGCGCAGATCATCGACATCCGCCAGCTGATCAAGAGCTTCGCCGGCGCGCACACCGTGATCCTCTCGACCCATATCCTGGCCGAGGTCACCATGACCTGCAACCGCGTGCTGATCATCAACGAGGGGAAGATCGCCGCCGACGAGACGCTCGAGCAGCTGGCCGCGCGCGGCGAGAGGACGCGCCGCGTCACCCTGCGTCTGGCCCGGCCGGGCGACGGTGTCGAGGGCCCACTACGCGCCATCCCGGGCGTGCTGTCGGTGAGCCGGGACGACGGGCAGGACGGCGCCTTCGTCGTCGAGACCGAGGGGTCGCGCGATCTCAGCGAGCAGATCGCGCACGCCGTCGTGACGCACGGCTGGGGTCTCCTGGAGATGCGGCCGATCACGCGCAGTCTCGAGGACATCTACATCCGGATCACCCAGAGGGTGGACGCCGCATGAAAAACGTCCTGGCGATCGCCTGGCGGGAGATCCGGACCTATTTCACGTCGCCGCTCGCCTATGTCGTCGTCGGGGTCTTTCTGGTCCTGAGCGGCTACATCTTCTACGCGTCGCTGGTGCGCTTCTCGAACCTCTGCCTGCAGTACGGCAACAACCCGTACGTGTTCAACCAGCTCAACGTGAACGACATGGTCGTCCGGCCGCTGTTCGGCAGCATCCTCGTCATGTTCCTGCTGATGCTTCCGGTGGTGACGATGCGTCTTCTGGCGGAGGAGCGCCGCTCCGGGACGGCGGAGTTGTTGTTCACCTGCCCGGTCACGAGCGCGCAGGTGATCCTCGGAAAGTACCTGGGGGCGGCCTTCCTCCTGGTCGTCATGCTGGGGGTGACCCTGAGCTACCCGCTCCTGATCCTGACGACCAGCGCCAAGCCGGACATGGGTCCGACCCTGGTCGCCTATCTGGGCGTGCTGCTGTTTGGGCTGGCGTGCCTGGGAGTCGGGCTATTGGTCTCGGCGATGACCGAGAACCAGATCGTCGCCGCCGTCGGCTCCTTCGGGGCGCTCCTCATGCTCTGGGCCATCACGTGGATCGCGGACTCCGCGACCATGACCGTGGCGAGTCTGATGAACTCGGCCACCTTCGGTCTGTGGGAAAAGCTCCATCTCGGCACGGGCGGGCCGACGCTGGGCGACCTCCTGAACAAGCTCTCGATCACCGAGCACTTCCAGGATTTCCGCAAGGGCCTGCTCGACACCGAGCACGTCATCTTCTATCTGAGCCTCATCTTCTTCTCACTGTTCATGACGCAGCGCGTGGTCGAGTCGCGCAAGTGGCGCGGCTAGGGGAGCCGGTGTGAAGTTCCTCAAGGGGGTCGGCTGGGGGTTCGGGGCGATCCTGGTCGCCCTGGCGATCGTCCTGTACGGCATCGTGCCGGAACGCGCGGCCTATGTGCTGTCCGTCGGCGCCCTCGGGCTCGTCCTGGTCGCCATGGGCCTGGTCCTGAACCGCGAGCGGGTCACCGCCACGCTGAGGGGCCGGAGGGCGCGCGCCGCCGGCGCGAGCGCCGGGTACGCGCTCACCGTCCTGGCGGTCGTCGTCCTCGTGAACTTTCTGTCGGCGCGTCACCACAAGCGCTTCGATCTGACCGAGAACCAGGCGTTCTCCCTCAGCGAGCAGACCATCAAGATCCTCGAGTCGCTGCCGCGCGAGGTGAGCGTCACCGCCTTCTATCGGGATGCCGAGCCGACCCGCCAGAAACTGGAGGATCTGCTCGCGGAGTACAAGTACCACAGCGCGAAGCTGACCGTCCGCTACATGGATCCCGACACCCACCCCGGCGACGCCAAGCGGTACGGCATCACGGAATACGGGACGATCGTCGTCGAGAGCGGCAAGAGCGAGAGCCGCACGACGACCGCCGACGAGGAATCGCTGACCAACGCCCTGATCAAGGTCACCAAGGATCGCGAGCGGACGGTCTACTTCACGACCGGTCACGGCGAGCGCGACCTGAGCGTGAGCGAGCGCAGCGGCGTGAGCCTCATGAAGGGCGAGCTGGAGAAGCAGCATTACACGGTTAAGCCGCTGGTGCTGAGCCAGGGAGTGCCCGAGGACGCCACGATCGTGGTCATCGCCGGCGCCCAGAAGCCGTTCCTCGAGGCGGAAGTCAAGATGATCCAGGAGTACCTCCAGAAAGGCGGGCATCTTTTCTATATGCAGGATCCGGAGAGCGATCCGGGTCTCGCCGGAGTGCTCTCGGCTTACGGCGTGGCGGTCCGGAACGACGTGGTCGTGGACAAGGTGTCGCGTCTTTTCGGCGGTGACTATCTGATCCCCCTGGTCCCGGCCGACGGCTACGACGAGTTCCACCCGATCACCAAGACCTTCCGTTATCAGACCTTCTTCCCGATCGCGTCCTCGGTCGACATCAAGAGCGCCCTTCCCCAGGGGGTCACCGCCACCAAGCTGGCGCAGACATCGCCCCTGTCCTGGGCCCAGCCAGACAACGGCGAGCTGAAGACCGGTCACCTCACCCTCAAGGAGGGGACCGGCGTGAAGGGTCCGGTGCCGATCGCGGCGGCCGTGACCCGCAAGGTCGACCAGACGCCGCCGGCCGTCCAGGCGGCGTCCAACAAGGAGGACGCCAAGTCGACGGCCGAGACGCGTCTGGTCGTGTTCGGCGACTCGGACTTCCTCAGCAACGGCTACTTCAACGCCCCGGGAAACGGCGATCTGGCCCTGAACGTGGTCGCCTGGCTGGCCGAGCAGGAGGACCTGGTCTCCATCCGTCCGAAGACGTCGCTGCCACGTATCCTGATCCTCTCGCCCGCGGAGGGGCGGTTCTACTTCTGGTCGATCGTCGCGTTCGCGCCACTCACGATCACCATCGCGGGCGTCGGGGTCTGGTGGCGCCGCAAGAAGCTCTGAGGCCCGGGTGCTGAAGCGGCGACTCGGTCCGATCCTCGCGGTCGCGCTCCTCCTCGGCCTCGGCGTCTACACCTATCTCTCCGAAGTCCGCGGCAAGTCCGCCGAAAAGACGGCCGGGGAGGAGAAGGACAAGGCGTTCCCGTTCGAGCGGGCCGCGGTGAAGACGCTGCGCATCAAGAACGACAACGGCGAGATCCGTCTCGAGAAGCAGGGGGAGGCCTGGAAGCTGACGGCGCCGCTGCAGGCCGACGCCGACAAGGACGCGATCGAGGGTCTCTTGAGCTCGCTCGATTTCGCGCGCGTCGAGAGACGCCTGGGAAAGGAGAGCGACCGGAAGCAGTTCGGGCTCGAGCCGCCGAAGGCCACGCTGACGGTCGAGACCGGGGCGGCCGGCACGCCGCCGACGCTGTCGATCGGCGAGAGCAACCCGATCGGCGGCACCTACTACGCCCTGCTCCCGGGCACGGGCGAGGTGGCGGTCGTCAGCTCGTCCCTCGGCGAAATCTCCAAAAAGGATCTCTTCAGTCTGCGCGACAAGTCGCTCCTGGCGCTCGATCCCTGGAAGGTGAAGCGGCTGTCGCTCGAACGCGGCAAGGAGACGATTCGTCTGGAGAAGCCGGACGAGGGCTGGGTGATCCGGCAGCCGGTCGAGACCCCGGCGGACGGTCCGACGGTGACCGATCTCCTGACGGCGCTGCAGAATCTCCGGGCCACCAAGTTCGAAGCGGAGAAGCCGTCCGCGGCCGACCTGCGTCGCTTCGGGCTGGAGCCGCCGCAGGCGCGCATGACCCTCCTGCAGGAAGGCTGGGACGTGGAGAAGACGGTCGTCTTCGGCAAGGAGGTCGCGGGCGGCGGCCGCTACGCCCGGACCATGGGTCGCGACCCGGTCGTCAGCGTGCCGACCGACTTCTGGCCCAAGGTGACGACCCGGCTTGCCGATCTGCGTCGCAAGGACCTGATGGGGGTGCAGCAGTACCGCGTCGCGGTCATCACGTTCGCCCGGAGCGGCGGGACCGCGATGACCCTCACCCGTCAGAAAGACCAGGGCTGGTCGCTGACCGGCGCGGCGAAGGGTGACGTGAAGGCGGACAGCGTCGACGCTCTCCTGCGGGCCGTCAGCGAGCTGAAGGCGCTGTCGTTCGACGACAACCCCAAGCCGACGGTACGCGCCTCCCTGGCGCGACGGCCGGCGCTCGACCTGACCCTTCAGGAGGAGGCCGACACCACCGGCGGCAAGCAGAAATCGCAGCACCTGCTGATCGGCCCCGCCGCAAAGAAGGACCAGATCCTCGTCCACGACCCGGCCTGGCGGCCGATCGCCACGGCCAGCGCCGGCGCCCTGGAGAAGATCGCGACCCAGCTCGATGCGGTCGTCAAGGAGGCCACGGCGCCGAAGCCCGCCGCCAGCCCGACCGTCTCTCCGTCGCCCTCAGCCACGGCCGCTCCCCCGTCCTGAGCCGATGGTCGTTTTCCTGCAACCTCGCCGACGGCCCCTCCGTATAGAAGGGGGTCACGGGAACGGGACCGAGAGGGAGGAACGACGATGAAATCGATCATTCGCATCAGCGAGGGCCGCGCGGGAGGGCGGGCCCTGGTCAGGATCTCAGGACGGATCCTGTCGGGTGCCGCCGCCGGAAGGCTGCTCCGCAGCGTGCGCGCGGCGCTGGCGCGGGGGAGACGTGACCTCACGATCGATCTGGCCGGTCTCGCGGCCATCGACTGCGGCGGGATCGGGGCCCTGATTCTCTGCCTGCAGGACGCGGCGCGTTGCGGCGCGACCGTCCGGGTGGCCCGCACCCGCGGGCGGATCCGCAGCATGCTGGCCTTGAGCGCCCTTCTCGACCCGCTCGAGCAGGGCCGTCTCGCGAGCGAGGGCGCGCGGCGTCTGTCGGGACGTGACGTGCCGCTCCTGATCCCGGCCTGAATCAGGGACAACCCGCACCGCGCCGCTACCCGCTGCGCCCGGAAGCCTCCGCGCGCATCTCGTCGAGCATCTTCCTCGCGTCGGCGTCGGATCCGTCGATCTCCAGAAGACGCGCCAGCTCGCGACGGGCCTCCTCGAGCCGTCCCGCGGCGCGCAGGAGCGCGGCGAGGTTGTAGCGCGCGTCGGTGTTGAGCGGTTCGAGCGCGAGCGCCTCGCGGTAGCGTCTTTCCGCGCCGGAAAAATCGCCGCGGCGCTTCAGCAGGAGCCCCAGGTTGGCGTGCGCCGCGGCCAGATCCGGCTCCGACTCCAGCGCCTCGAGAAACAGACTCTCCGCCTCCTTGACATCACCCGATTGGAGCCGCAGACCACCCAGATTGTTGCGCGCCGGCGCGAGCCCCGGATCGACCTGCAGCGCCTTTTCGAAAGCGGCGGCGGCCTCATCGGTCCGCGCGCGCGCCGCCAGGTGGCGGCCGAGCGCGTTCCAGGCTCCCGCCAGACCCGGGTCCCGCTGGATCGCCTCACGGTAGGCGACCGCCGCCGCGTCCTCCAGGCCCGCGGCGCGGTAGGCCTCGCCCAGGAGGTAGGGAGCCGTGCCGCTCTCCGGGTTGCGGGCCGCGGCCTGCGACAGCGAGCCGATGGCGTCGGTCAAAAGGCCGGCGCGCAGCGACTCGATCCCCGCAGCGACGTACGGATCGCGCAGGCTCCACAGATCGCCGTCCTTCAGACTCGCGGCGATCTCGAGGCGGACGTCCCGTTCCCTGGCGCGCGAGCGGAGCGCCGCGGCCAGCGCCGGATCGAGCGGGCCGTCGTGCAGGAGGTCGGTCACCGGCCGGCGAACGCGGCGCAGGGCGACGATCTGCTCGCGCTGGGTGTCGCGGAACATCGCCAGGGGGGCGCTCGTCTCCAGATACAGCGTGTCGTCCGTGTGCCGGCGCGCCCCGGCCGCGAGGCTGCGCAGGCCGTCCGGACCGGTGACGAACCGCGACAGCAGGTCGGCCTCCTCGCCGATACCGGCCCGGCGCAGATCGCCCCAGACCTCCGGCCGGCCCCGCGGCGCGAGGCGGCCCGGGTCGATCCGCAGCGGCGCATCGCCACCGAGGAGAAAATAATCGCCCCCGCCGGCCGACTCCTCCCAGAGCGTCGCCTCGGGAAACACGTCGATGAAGGAGCGCACGATACCGCGAAAATCGTCGGGCGACAGACGATACGCCTGGACCCACTGGCAGAAGAGCCCGCCCGGGTTCAGACGCCTCCGGATCAGACGATAGAACTCCACCGTGAACAGGTTCGAGACACCGGCGACCCACGGGTTCGACGGTTGCGACGTGATCACGTCGAAGCGACCCGGCCGCACCAGCAGGCGGCTGCGGGCGTCGTCGACCACGAGCGTCACGCGCGGGTTGTCGAGCGCCCGGCCGTTCACGGCATCGAACAGCCGCGCCGCCTCCGGAACCCCGGGCGCGATCTCGATCACCTCCAGAGCGCGCACGGGATGACGCTCGGCGGCCCCCAGGGTGACGCCGCTCGCCAGACCGATCACCAGCACATCGGCGGGCGAGGGGTGGAGCAACAGCGGCAGGTGCGCCGACAGGAGCTGCGTGCTCATGTCGCCGCCCGTCGACGCCTCGGTCTTGCCGTTGAGCTGCAACGACAGGACTCCGGCGGGGCTGCGGCGGACGGTGACCAGACAGACGCCGTCTTCCTTGGAGAAGACGATGCGGCCCCGGCGGCGCATCGCCTCGCCCAGATCGCCGCCGGCGCCGGAAGCGGCACGGTAGATCGGGCCGTACAGGAATCCGCCGCCCGAAACCAGGTCGCTGTCCCAGCCCGGCAGAAGCCCGGGAGCGATGATCGCCGTCGCGAACAGACAGCCGGCCGCGATCCACTCGGGACCTCCACGACCGGCGAGACCGACCAGGGGAACGAGGGCCAGCACGATCGATGTGGCGGAGGCGGCCAGGAGCGACCACCTGGTCCCGAGCGTGGGCAGCGCGACGAGACCGGCCAGGGCAAGACCCGCGACCGAGCCCCAGGTGGAGGCCGTGTACAGAGCGGCGGCGGCACGGGATGGACCTCCGGGTGTGGTGACAGCGGCCGCGAGAGACGGGAAGATCGCGCCCTGGCACAGTGATGGGATCAGAAGAAGCGCCCCCATCACGCCGAACTCCGCGGCCAGTAGCGCCGCCGGATGCGCGCCGATCCGTCCCGAAGCGAACGCCGCTACGACCGGCAGCCGGCCCATGATCGGGACGAGAAGCAGCGACGACAGACCGGCGCACGCCAGGGCCGCGGCCGCGACTCGGGGCGCCGCGCCCGGCCGCGAGATCCATCGGCCGGCGACGAGAGGCCCCGCGCCGAGACCGAGCACGTAGCAGGCCAGCGTGATCCCGAGGGCGTACACCGACGACCCGAAGGCCAGCGCCGCCACGCGCGTCCAACCGACCTGCAGGACGCCCCCGACCGCCCCCGACACCGCTGCGGTCGCGACGATCGCCCACCGGGTTCCGAAGGGATCGCATGGCGGAGCCGGGAGATCACGGTCGGCCGCGGGAACGACGCGCCGCGAGCCGAAGGAGAGCGCCATGACGCAGGCGAGGGCGTTCAGGAGCCCGGCCGACACGAAGGTCGCGCGCGTCCCCAGGAACGGCAGGAAGGCGAACGAGCCGGCGAGCGCGCCGAGCGCGGCGCCGACGGTGTTGACGCCATAGAGCGTCGTGATCGCGGCGGGCGCCGGCACGCCGCGGCCGACCGCCTCCCGCACCAGGCAGGGCCATGTCGCACCCATCAGCAGGGTCGGGATCGCCAGGACGGCGAGAGCCAGGACGAAGCGGAGGGCGGTCAGGGAAGCAGGCGAAGAGCGTCCGGGCCCGACGCTTTCGAGAAACGCCGGGATCGCCGCGGCGAGGGCCGGGCTGATCGAGGCGTAGAGCGCCAGGAGCCCCTCCAGGACGGCGTACAGACGCAGGGGGTCGCGCGATCGGCCGGCCAGACGCGCGCCGACGGCGGCGCCGGCGCCGAGCCCTCCCAGGAACGCGACCAGGACGGCGGTCAGCGACTGCAGGGAGTTACCGAGACTCTGGCCCAGGACGCGCGCCCAGGCGACTTCGTGCACCAGCCCCGCGCAACCCGACAGCGCAAAAACCAGCGCCAGCGGGCGGAGGGTGGTGCCCGCGCGGCCCATCACCCGGCGGAACCGCCCGGCCGGCTCATCGGCGACGGCCGGTCGCGGGCGGCGGGCGAATCAGGAGCAGCCGGACCAGCGTCTCTTCCGGCCAGCCGCCGGCGTCCGCGGGCAGGATGAGGGGAAACTCGCGGCGCTCTCCATCCACCGTTGCGAAGAACCGCGGCGCCAGCGAGTCCTTCCCCCCGTAGAGCGAGTCGGCCCGCAGCACTTGCATGCTGCCGTCGCGTAGGGTCACGCGCAGCACGGCGACCGTCTCGCCGCCGGCATAACTCAGCTCGATCTGGCGGATCTCTCCGAACTTGATCGTGGACCAGTCCTCCAGGCGGAGACAACGGCAATGCTTGCGCCGGTCCTCGATGTCGATCCGTCTGCCGGTGGCTTCCTCGGAGCGCGGCGCGTGCCGCTTGTAGAAGATCCGCTTGAAATAAACGAAGGTCAGATCGGACACCGGGAAGGTCTTCTCGCCGGAGGGCGCGGCGAGGACGAGCGTCGGATTGCCGGGCGGCGTCCGGCCGCCGCGCGAGGGGCTGGCACAGCCGGTCGCGACGAGTCCCGGCAGGAGGAGTCCGGCCACGAGCCACGCCGGAGAGCCCACGGCCCGACGCCGCACCCCGCGGCTCACTCTCGAACGAACTGGATGTTGACCAGGGACGAGCTGACCACGTAGATCGTCCGGTTGTTGTCGGTGGGGTCGGCCGGGACCACATAGAATCCACGGCGTCCGGGGTCGTAATCGAGGCTGTACCCGAAGATCTTCTCGCCGTCGTAGAACTCCAGGACCGTTTTCGGGCAGGACCGCCTCGATGCGCGCGCCCGCTTCGCCGGCGGGAAACCGCTGGCGTCGTGGCCACGGTGCTTGTCCTTGCGACCCCAGGTCTTGACGTGGAACAACGCCTTGAGCTCCTCGAGACGGATCTCCTGCGACACGGCGACCTCGCCGTTGCGCCGGACGAGGTGGAACAGGTCGCGGGCGGGGTCGAAGTCGCGCGAGAAGCCCTTGGTGACGTGACCGTCCTTGAAATGGGCGACCAGCTTCGAGGTCCCGACGATCGGGACCGCACCCGCTCCGGGCGGACGGCTGGTTTCTTGCCCTGCCTCGAGGTTGGAGCTAATATCCTGTCCCCGCGCGCGTCAGTAGCCGAGTTCCGGGAAGAACCTCTTGAGCACCACCTTGGCGACGAACAGCAGAGTCAGCGGAATACCCAGCAGGAGGAGCACCTGGACCGACGCCTTCCAGCCCGGCAGCGGATCGGTCGGAATCAGGTTCGGTCGGCCCGCCGGAGGTCGCTGTCCCGGAGGATTCGCGCCGCCCGGACGGCGGTTCATGGTCGACATGGTGTGATCTATATCACAGGAGACAGACAAAAGCTTCCGGGGTCGCCGGATCACGGAATCGTAGGGCGGCCGTCGCTGCCCTTTCCGCCGGTGGCGCAAACAATGTATATTTCATATGTTGCCTGCGGAGACGGGTGCCGTGACCATCGAGCAAGCCCTGCGGGACGAGCGTCTGGGGAACCTGCCGCTCTCCAGCCCCGCGTGCGTGAAGCTTGGGACGAGCCTTCAGGAGACTCTTCGCCTGATGCGTCAGGAGCGGGCCGGCTGCGTCCTGGTGTGCGACGGGGAGAAGCTGGTCGGCATCTTCACCGAACGCGACGTGCTCGACAAGCTGATCGGGCGCGGGATCAGCGAGAGCGAGCCGGTGGACAGCTTCATGACGCGCGAACCGGCCTGCCTGAGGCCGTCGGACAGTCTGGGCGAGGCGGTACGGCTGATGACCGAAGGCGGGTACCGTCACATCCCCCTCCTCGACGAGCGTGGGCACCGGGCCGGGCTGATCGCGGCGCGTGATATCGTGAACTATGTGGCCGAGCACTTCCCGGCGGAAGTCGTGAATCTACCGCCCCGGCTGGACCAGGTCTTCAACACGGCCGAGGGCGGTTGAGTCAACAGCGCGCGCGTCGCGAATCGCGCCGCGGGCGCATGAGGAGATAGAACAGACAGTGAGCACCGAGACCGAGGTAGTCCCCCCGATCGCCAAGGTCACAGAACTCGATACCGTCGTCATCCGGTTCGCCGGCGATTCAGGCGACGGCATGCAGCTGACCGGAACCCAGTTCGCGGACACGACCGCCCTGGTCGGCAACGATCTCGCCACCCTCCCCGATTTCCCCGCCGAGATCCGCGCTCCGGCCGGCACCCTGGCGGGCGTCTCGGGATACCAGATCAGCTTCTCGTCCCACGACATCAAGACCCCCGGGGACCAGCCGAACGTGCTGGTGGCGATGAACCCGGCCGCCTTGAAGACGAACCTGGGCGACCTCGACGAGGGCGGCATCCTGATCCTCGACACGGATGCCTTCACCGAGGGGAATCTGGGGAAAGCCGGCTACAAGACCAACCCGCTGAAGGACGGCAGCCTCGTCGGGTACCGGCTGTTCGACATCCCGCTCACCTCGCTGACGCTGCAGGCGGTGTCGGAGGACGGCCTGAGCGGGCGCCAGGCGACGCGCTGCAAGAACTTTTTCGCGCTCGGCCTGGTGTTCTGGCTCTACGAGCGACCGGTCGACTATACGCGCGAGTGGATCGAGAAGAAGTTCAAGAACAGCGAGCAGATGGCGAAGGCGAACACGCACGCGCTCCAGGCCGGGTACAACTACGCAGACACCACCGAGGTGTTCACCACCCACTTCCGGGTGCGCAAGGCTGACCTCGCGCCGGGAACCTACCGCAAAGTGACCGGCAACGAGGCGACCGCGATGGGGTTCATCGCCTCGGCGCTGATCACCGGCCGGCCCCTGTTCTACGGCTCCTACCCGATCACGCCGGCGAGCGACATCCTGCACGAGCTGTCGAAGTTCAAGAACTACCCGGTCAAGACCTTCCAGGCCGAGGACGAGATCAGCGCCATCGGGGCGGCGATCGGAGCGGCGTACGGCGGGTCGCTCGGGCTGACCGGGACCAGCGGTCCTGGCGTGGCTCTCAAGAGCGAGGCGATCGGTCTGGCGGTCATGACCGAGCTGCCGGTCGTCATCGCCAATATCCAACGCGGCGGTCCCTCGACCGGGCTGCCGACCAAGACGGAGCAGGCCGACCTGTTCCAGGCGGTGCTGGGTCGCAACGGTGAATGTCCGGTCGCGGTCGTCGCCCCGGCCACGCCGGCCGACTGCTTCACCGTGGCGATCGAGGCGTTCCGGATCGCCACACGGCACATGACGCCGGTCCTGTTCCTGTCCGACGGGTACCTCGGCAACGGGGCCGAGCCGTGGAAGGTGCCGCTGATGGACGACCTCCCGAAATTCGAGGTGAAATTCCGCACCGAGAAAGAGGGTTTCTTCCCGTACCTGCGCGACCCGAAGACCCTGGCGCGGCCCTGGGCCATCCCCGGGACGCCCGGTCTCGAGCACCGGATCGGCGGGCTCGAGAAGGAAGATGTCACCGGCAACGTCAGCTACGACCCGCTGAACCACGAGAAGATGGTCCGTCTGCGCGCCGAGAAGATCGCGCGGATCGCGGAGGACATCCCGCTTCTCGAGGTCTTCGGCAAGCCCTCGGGAAAGGTGCTGGTCGTCGGCTGGGGCAGCACCTACGGGGCGATCACGTCCGCCGTGCAGGAGCTGCAAGCCAAGGGGCTGCCGGTGTCGTCGATCCACCTGCGTCATCTCAACCCGTTCCCGCGCAACCTGGGAGAGGTTCTCGGCCAGTTCAAGACGATCCTGGTGCCCGAGCTCAACCTGGGGCAGCTCCGCATGCTGATCCGCGCCCGTTACCTGGTGGACGCGGTCGGCCTCAACAAGGTCCAGGGAAAACCGTTCAAGGTCTCCGAGATCACGAAGACGGTCGAGGGGCTCCTTCGAGGTTAGAGTCCATGCCATCCGGTGTCGACGTCAAAGAGCCCAAGCTGACCCGGGCCGATTTCTCCACGGACCAGACGGTCCGCTGGTGTCCGGGCTGCGGGGACTACGCCATCCTGGCCCAGGTGCAGAAGCTCATGCCGAGCCTGGGCGTCCCGCGCGAGAACGTCGTGTTCGTGTCCGGCATCGGCTGCTCGAGCCGCTTTCCGTACTACATGAACACGTACGGCTTCCACACCATCCACGGTCGCGCCCCCACGTTCGCGACCGGGCTCAAGGTGACCCGACCGGAGCTGTCGGTGTGGGTGGTCACCGGCGACGGCGACGGTCTGTCGATCGGCGGCAACCATCTCATCCACGCGATGCGTCGCAACCTGGACATCAAGATCCTGCTGTTCAACAACCGGATCTACGGGTTGACCAAGGGGCAGTTCTCCCCGACGAGCGAGTTCGGGAAGAAGACGAAGTCGAGCCCGTTCGGGACGGCGGAGCAGCCGATCAATCCGCTGGGCGTCGCCCTGGCGTCCGAGTGCACCTTCGTGGCGCGCTCGGTCGACATCGACACCCAGCACCTGTCGATGATCGTCGAGCGCGCGGCGCGGCACAAGGGGACCGCGTTCGTCGAGATCTACCAGAACTGCAACATCTTCAACGACGCGGCGTTCGACCCGTTCGTGGCGCGCGAGGTGCGCTCGGAGCGGATGATCATGCTCGAGCACGGTAAGCCGCTGATCTTCGGAAAGGACCGCAACAAGGGAATCCGCCTGCGCGGCGTCCACCCCGAGGTCGTGACGATCGGCGAGAACGGAGTGAAGGAGTCGGACCTGCTGGTGCACGACGAGAGCGCGCTCGAGCCGACGCTCGCCTACCTGCTCACACGCATGAACTATCCCGACTATCCGGTCCCCGCCGGCGTCTTCTACCGGGCCGACCGGCCCCGTTTCGAGGAGATCGTCGAGCAGCAGAGCATCCAGGCGACCGCCCGGCTCGGCGCCGGCAACATCGAGCGGCTGCTCGCCTCGGGTCCGACCTGGAAGGTGACCTAGGAAAGGACGGAGTCCATGGTCTGCCCGGACTGCGGCCACGACAACATCGACGGCGTGGACGCCTGTGATCACTGCGGGCAGAACCTGTCATCGGTCGATATCCCCGGTCCCAAGGCGGGTCTGCAGCGCGCCATCATGGAGACTCCCCTGCGCGATCTGGAGCCCGCGCTCGCGTTGACCGTCACGCCGCGCGACACCGTGTCCCGCGCGATCAGGATGATGCGCGAACGGAGGCAGGGGAGCGTGCTGGTGATGGAGGGGCGCACCCTCGTCGGAATCTTCACCGAGCGCGACGCGCTGACCCGTCTGACCGGAAAGGCGTACAACCCCGAGACCCTGTTGGTGAGCGAGGTGATGACACGCGATCCGAAGGTCCTGCGCGAGGAGGACACTCTCGCCTACGCCATGCACTGCATGGCGGTCGGGAGCTATCGTCACATCCCGATCCTCGGGAAGGACGGACCGCCGCGCTTCATTTCGGTGCGGGGCGTCCTGCGCTACCTCAACGACCACGCGCGCTGACTGAAGACAGTTTCTCCTTCGGCCAGGCGGCGACGATCTCGGCGACGACCGCGTCGGCGACGTCGGCCGGTGAGCCGGGCCGCTCCTCCGGCGGCCCCCATTTGAAGCCGGCCTGGTAAGCCTCCTGCGCCGTGTCGCCGTCGGCCATGGCCGCGGCGTCGACCGCCTCCTGGAACTCGGGCGGCAGCGGCCGGCTGACCCGGTCGGGCCCCTGCGAGGCGCGCACCCCGTAGGGGATCGACTTCCAGTACATGATGCGGACCTCGGCCATGGCGTCGGATCCTACTGGCAGCCTCGCGTGAAGCACTGCCCGCCCGACTTGGCGCAGAAGTAGCCCGTCGCCTGCACGCAGCCTCCTCCGAACCCGTTGCACGTCTTGTTGGCGCAGTGGCTCGCCGCTTCGGCGGCCGGGGCGGACAGCGTGGCGAGGGCGGAGACGTAAGGGCTCGTCGCCGGTCCAGCGGGGGCGACGGCGAGATGGATCAGACCGAGGACCGCGAGAACGGCGGCAAATCGGAGTGCCAGAGAAGCGACTCTGCGCATGCGTCTCCTCCTGATGCGGCCACGAGATTGGCCGCGGCGCGGGCCGTCGGCGCGACGCGGCGGGCGGCATCGCGAGGGGCGAGACACCGCCGGCACGACGATCGACTCTGTACCACCAAAGACGCCCGTGAGCAAGGACGATCCGCGCAAGCCGATCCGCCCGGCCGATCCGCGCGGACGGACCGGATCGAAACCGCCGGAACGCGAAGATAATGGGGGAGACGCCGCCAGCGGGGCGGGTCAGTGGAGACACCATGAGCCTCGAAAAGGAAATCGCCATCGCGCACCAGACCTGTCCCTGCTGGGAGACCCCCTGGGGCGGCACGAAGTGCCGCAACTGCGCCACGCAGGGGAAGCACTACGTCGACGATTGCGAGTGGCGCGGTCACGCCGCCGTCGATCGCGTCGTCATCGCCACGCGGCTGGACGATCTCGAGAAGATCAAGACGTTCGTCGACCGCGACCACTCCATCTCGGCGGAAGTCCGGAAGACGCTGCAGCAGTAGACGCGAAACGCCTCAAACGATCCCATGGACCGTTCCCGCCGGCAGATAGCCGGCGTGCACGAGCATGGCGGTCACGATTGCGAACTGACGCGTCCTCTCGAGGTCGCTCTCCTCGCAGAAGCCCGGAACATCGATCCGTATCCGGTGCACGTGGTCGTTGATCTGGACGGCGTATTCGAGATTCATGGCGCCCTCCTTTGCGCCAACAGGGTGACGCACGACGGGGAGGGCGAACATCAGGCGATGACCCTAACAGGCCGCAGCAAACGCCTGACACTTAATGTGGCAGTGACACGAGGAAGGTATTGGTGCCGAAGACAGGACTTGAACCTGCACGGGCTTGCGCCCACTAGACCCTGAATCTAGCGCGTCTGCCAGTTCCGCCACTTCGGCACGTGGGGGCGTACGTTACCAAAAAATGCGGGAGGAGCCAAGAGGAGAGAGCGGACAGAGAGGCGGAACCGAGGTAAAGATGCGGGGCCGGACGATCGTCCGGCCCCGCCACGAGTGCCCTCTAGCAGGTCGTCGATGTGCAGCCGCCGCTGACCGAGCAGTTGGCTCCTATCGCCTTGAAGCAGGTCGGGCCCTTGCGGGGATCCTTCTCGCAGGTCTTGTTGTTGCATCCTGGCGCCGCGACGGCCGCGCTCGGGCCGAGGCTCGAGAGCGCAGACGCGTAGGGTGACACCGCCGGAGGCGGAGCCGCCAGGAGCTGCAGGACGGCGATCGCCGCGACCAGGGCGGCCAGCCGGACAACGAGCCGGATCGGTCGGTTCATGAGTTCCTCCTGTCAGAAAGTTGCACTGGATGTACCACGGAAGAGCGCGGCGGGGCAAGCGATGTTGCGCCCGTCGGCACGCGGCCGGGACCTGACCGACCGTCGTCACTGGTGCAGCGTATAGGTCCGGGTGATGTTGAAGCCGAGACGGAAATAGCCTGAGCCGAAATCGAGGTCGCCCCCCGGCGCGTACTGGTCGGTGTGGATCCCCGCGGTGTTGGTCGCGAAGACGTGGAACACGTGCCGGGCGGTGGCGACGCTGAGACCGACCGAGCCCGACTGGTTTGTGCTCTCGACGCCGGAGGTCTGCGCCACCCACTCGCCCGTGATCGCCATCTTCGAAGTCACCCGGAGCTCGCCGCCGGCGCCGACCGCGGTCGACCCGCGGTGATCGCCGCGGTCGAGGAAGTTGGCGTGCGAGACATAGGTCGGCACCAGCATGAGGGACAGACGCTTGCCGAAGCGGCGGGCGAGGATCGCCTGGGCGCCGGCGCGATCGCGGTTGAACGCTCCCGTCTCTCTCAGGTTGGAGTAGCTCGCGCGCAGGGCCAGCGACACGGGGGAGGCGCCGGCGACCTGTCGGAGGGGAGTCCACTTCGCGTCGGCCTCGTAGTCGTGCTCAAGGTTCGTCCGGCGCAGGCCGACCTCGAGCGTGTCGGTGAGGCCGTACGCCAGGCCGATCGAGATCCAGGCGCCGCTGTCCAGTCCGTAGAAATCCTTGCTCCCGGAGTCGCGCGTCGAGGTCTTGAAGCGGTGCAGGATCTGGAACTCGAGAGCGCGCGCCCCGAGCGGGTCGGGCGTCGGCAGGTTCACCAGGGTCGACCCCTGGAACGTCCGGGCCGCCCCGGCGGCCGGCTCGGCCGCCGGCGGGGCGCCCCAGAGCTCCGCCGGGAACGATTCGATCCACTGCCGCACCAGGGCGATCTCCTCCGGGGCGAGCGGATTCATCGCCATCGGCATGCGCGGCCCGCGGTAGTGGCCCTCCTCCGGCGGCAGGAGCTTCAGGTAGAGAAGGCTCCGATCGGGCGCGCCGGGGGCGACCCGGAGAAGACCGGGCTCGGTGCGGGAGCGGACGTTCACGGTGGAGCGATAGATCTGTCCGGACTCCAGCCGCATCCCCTTCATCCCGTCCGGTCCGAGATGGCAGCCCGGCATGGCGCAGCGCGCCTGGAGCAGGCGGCCGGCCCGCTCGAAGATCGCGATCTGCTCCTGGGACGGGCCCGCCTCGGGGGCCGGCTGAGAAGGCGGCTCGGGGCCCGATTGAGGGGCCGGCGTCGCCTGAGGAACCGTCCCGGCGGGCGGCTCGTCGGCGCCCGCAGCCGCGAGGCTCAGGGGCGCCGCGAGCAGGAGGGCCGCCACGCGGCGGCTAGTTGTCCTGCGCACCCTGATCGATCCAGTCGCGAATGATCTTGATGTCGGCCGGTTGCAGGGGAGTGCCTCCGAACGGCATCTGGGCGCCGCAGTCGCTGACCGTTCCGAACGTCACGGTGTCGCAGGAGGCGCACACCGCCGTCTTCTGCGTCCCCTCGACCTTGTGGATCAGGTAGCTCGCGCTGCTGTTGAACGGCTCGATCCTCAGGAGCGCCGGCGCCTCGCAGCTGTGCACGCCGACGGCCCCGGCGGCCGGATCGAAGATCCTCTCGCCGAGACTCATGTTCGCCGACGTCGGCGAGCCACCGTGGCAGCCGGACGCGGTGCATCCCGCCGTGACCAGGATCGGCCTGACGTGGGTCGAGAAGCTCACCTGTGCCTGCGGCGCCGGGACGACGCTGACGCCGAGCGTGGCGTTTTGGTTGGTGCACGCCCCCAGGAGGAGGGCGGCGGCGAGCGCCGCGGCCGGAGCGAGGTTCGGGAGCCTGTGGGGCCGTGACCGGCTCATCGCCTCGCTCGCAGCGTGCGGATGTACGTCCCGATCGCTTCGGCGTCGTCCGGCGTCAACACGGCCCTGTACACCGGCATCTGCAGGCGCTGCCGCGCCAGGAAGTAGCCGGCCAGGCGGTCCCGGGCGAAACGATCGATCCCCCCTTCGAGAATCCACTGCTTCAGCTCTCCGTCGTCCCGCACCAGCTCGTTGTAGTCCTCGCCCAGCCACCCCGGGACGTACCCCTTGAGCGAGCGGGGGTTCGGAACGCCCCCGCTGCCGGCCACTCCATGACAGGACTCACAGCGGTGCTGCCGGACCAGCTCGCGGCCGCGGGCCGACCGGGGATCGCCGGGTACGGCCGGGTCCCAGACGGCCATGACATAGGCCACGAGGTCGTCCACCTCCGCGCTCTGCAGCACGTCGCGATAGGCCGGCATCTGGATCGCCGCCTTCTGGCGCAGGGCGCGCGCTCCGGCGCTGGCCGCCCTCCGTTTCGTGACCCCCTCCAGGATGTACTCGCGGATTTCGGGCTCGCCGGCGACGTACATCATCGGCACGCCGCCGTCCCAGGTCGGCACCGTCTCGCCGGTGCCCGGGTCCGGGAGACCGCACGCTCCCTGCGCCCCGTGGCAGGCGAAACAGCCGGACCGCGCGGCGATGTCGGCGCCCCGGCGCACCGGGTTCGACTCCTGCCGGTGCCAGTAGGCGCGGATGGCGGCGGGGGCGCCGAGCCAGGCCACGATCAGGAGCAGGACGAGGGTGCCGAGCCAGGCCCAGAACCTGCGCATCGCCTCCCGCCAGCGGGTTTCGGGGTTCAGACCGTCTTGACGGAATGCACGGTCAGGGCGTTGATCCCGCCCTTCTCGGCGACCTCGCCCTTGATCTCGACCTTCTTGCCGGCGAACGTCTTCGCCTTGGTGAAGCCGCTCGCGTCGGCATGGTCGGCGACCAGGATATAGACCTTGCCGTCCGACGCGGCGAGCCCCACCGGCTGCCCCATCGCGACGCATTTCGCGGCGCACGAGGCATGCTCCGGGCCGCTCGCGCCGTGGCCGACATAACAGGCGAGATCGACCACCTCTCCGGTCAGCGTGACGTCGGACGGTGCGGCCGTCTTGTCCGCGGCCGGGACGACCGGCCCTGCGATTCCGAGCATCGCGGCCACAACCAGAGCCAGGACGACTCTCTTCATGCATGCCTCCTCGTGGATGGCTCGCCGGTCATGGGCGAGACCAACCATCCTAGCACGCGCCGGCCGCGCGCCCGCGGCCCGCTGGAACGGTCCGGGCAGGGGCCGCGAACCGTTCCCCCGGGGCGCCGTCAGGACACCGGCTTTGCGAAGGGCCGACTCGGTGTGCTAGGTTGCCGGGCCATGAGCGCCGACCTGAGACAGGCGATTGTCGACCTGCTGCGCGCGCCCGGATACCGTCCGGCGACCGCGCGCGATCTGTTGCGGCTCCTGCGGCTGGACAAGAAGAGACGGCACGAATTGAAGCGGGCCCTGCGCGACCTGGTGAACGACGAGAAGGTGGTCAGGGTCCGTCCGAACCGCTACGCGCTCCCCGGGCGGTCGTCACCGCCAGGGCCGGCGCGCGCGACCCGCGACCGGACAGGTCGAGACGCCGCGCGGCGTCCAGGGGCCGGGAGGCAGGCCGCCGGCCGCGACGGCCGGGGACAGAAGCTCGTCACCGGCCGGCTGCAGCGGCATCCGCGCGGCTTCGGCTTCGTCACGCCCGACGCCGGGGGTGGCGACCTGTTCGTACCGCCGCGGGGCCTCGGCGATCTCCTGGACGGCGACCGGGTGCTGGTGCGGGTGGTCCGCGACGACGGGCGCGGTCGCGCCGAAGGCGAGATCGTGCGTCTCGTGGAGCGCTCGCGCAAGCGGGTGCTCGGCGTCTACCGGGCGGCGTCCGGCCGGCGGCGCGGGGGACAGGTGCAGGCGTACGACCGCCTGTTCGAGAGCGGCATCGTCGTCGACGAGGAGAACTCCGGTGCCGCCCGCGACGGCATGGTCGTGGGGCTCGAGATCCTCGCCCCCCCGATGGACCATCGTCCCGCCGCCGGACGGGTCGTCGAGGTCCTGGGTCATCCGGACGAGCCGGGGATGGATCTCAGGACGATCATCCGCAAGTACGGTCTGCGCTCCGAGTTCCCCCCCGATGTGCTGGCGGCGGCCGAGGAGATCGACGACGCGGTGCGCCCGGACGAGGTCCGGGGGCGCGAGGATTTCCGGCATCTCCCGATCGTCACCATCGACGGCGAGACCGCCATGGATTTCGACGACGCCGTCCACGTCGCCCTCAACGCCGACGGCACGTACGAGCTGCAGGTCCATATCGCCGACGTGGCGCACTACGTCCGCCCGCAGGGCGCGCTCGATCAGGAGGCGTACGAACGCGGGACCAGCGTCTACTTCCCCGGCACCGCGCTGCCGATGCTGCCGCACCGGCTGAGCAACGGCATCTGCTCGTTGAACCCCGGTGTCGACCGGCTGGTGCAGTCGTGCCTGATGACCATCGACCGGACCGGCCGGGTCGTCCGGCACCGCTTCGCCGACGGCGTCATCAAGAGCGTCGAGCGGATGACCTACACGAACGTGGCGAAGATCCTGGTCGACAAGGATCCGGCCGTCCGGGGGCGCTACCGCACCCTGGTGCCCGGCTTTCTCCTCATGGAGGAGCTGTGCGCGATCCTGAACGGCCGCAGGCGCCGCCGCGGCAGCATCGACTTCGACCTCCCGGAGCCGGAGGTCGTCCTGGCCGCCACCGGCGAAATGACCGGGATCGTCCCCCTGGAGCGGAACATCGCGCACCGGATCATCGAGGAGTTCATGCTCGCGGCGAACGAGACGGTCGCGGCCCACATCCTGCACGCGCGCTGGCCGTCGATCTACAGGATCCACGAGAAGCCCGATCCGAAGAAGCTGGAGGACTTCGACACGATCGCCCAGGCCTTCGGCTACCGGCTGCCGCGCCCGTTCACCTCGATCGAGCCGCGCGCCTTCCAGGACATCCTCGAGATGGCCAAGGGGCGGCCGGAGGAGCGCTTCCTGACGCGGCTGATGCTGCGGTCGATGAAGCAGGCGCGCTACTCCGAGGCGCGCGACATCCACTTCGGTCTGGCGGCCACCTGCTACACCCACTTCACCTCTCCGATCAGGCGGTACCCCGATCTGATCGTGCATCGCATCCTGCGCCGGGTGCGCTCGGGTCAGCCCCTCCTGGACCGCGAGCGCCGCGGGCTGGAGGAGTTCCTGCCGCAGGCGGCGCCGCACGCCTCGCGCATGGAGCGCAACGCCGACGACGCCGAGTGGGAGCTGGTCGAGTGGAAGAAGATCGCCTTCATGGCCGACCGGGTGGGGGAGGAGTTCGAGGGGCTCATCATCTCGGTGCATCCGTTCGGCTTCTACGTCGAGCTCCTGGAGTACTACATCGACGGACTGGTCTCGATCGATGCGCTGCCGGGGGATCGCTATCGCTTCCACGAGAAGAAGCTGATCCTCAAGGGGGAGCGCCATGGCCGGGTGTTCAAGCTCGGCGACAGGATGCGGGTGCGGGTCGACCGGGTGGATCAGTTCCACCTGCGGCTCGAGTTCTCGCCGGTCGGGCCCGCCCCCGCGGCGGAGCGCACCGTCCGCGGCCGCGGGCGGTAGGCGTCATGCCGCGCGGCTACGAGTTCTTCGAGCACACCGCCGACGCCGGCGCCCTGGTGCGCGGCGGCACGCTGCCGCGGCTGTTCGAGAACGCCTCGCGCGCCCTGTTCGACCTGATCTGCGATCGACGCGCCGTCCGCCCGCGTCGCTCGGTGCGCATCGCGGTGCGGGGTTCCAGCCTGGAAGATCTTCTGGTGCGGTGGCTGTCCGAGCTCCTGTACCTGCTGGAGCGGGACAACCTGGTGTTCACGTCGTTCGCGGTCGCGCGGGTCGATCGGACGCTGCTCCTGGCGCGCGGCAGCGCGCGGGGTGAGCGCATCGATCGAACGCGGCACCGGCTGCGACGCGAGATCAAGGCGGTCACCTACCACCAGATCCAGATCATCCGCGGACGCAGCGCCTGGCGCGTGCGCCTCGTGTTCGACGTGTGAGAGGAGAAAGCCGTGACCAAAGAGATGCCGATCGAGATCGAGAAGATCGACGACCAGCGCTATCGAATCCCGATCCAGGGGAAGATGAACGTTCCCGGTCTGGTGTTCGCCGACGAGCGGCTGATCGGTGGGATTCGCGAGGACCAGGCCCTGCGGCAGGTCGCGAACGTCGCCTGCCTTCCGGGCATCGTGCGGGTCTCGCTGGCGATGCCCGACATCCACTGGGGCTACGGCTTCCCGATCGGCGGTGTCGCCGCCTTCGACCTGGAGACGGGGGTGATCTCCCCGGGCGGTGTCGGTTACGACATCAATTGAGGGGTCCGGCTGCTGCGCTCAGGTCTGAGCGCGAAGGACGGCGAGGGGCGCTTTCGGAACCTGGTCGAGACCCTGTTCCGCAACATCCCGACCGGCGTCGGCTCCCACCGCAAGGACTTCCGGCTCGACGCCCGGGGCATCGACCGGGTGCTCGAGGACGGCGCGGTCTGGGCGGTCAAGAACGGTTTCGGCGAGAACGACGATCTGCTGCACATCGAGGAGGGCGGGCGGCTCGAAGGGGCCAGGCCGGGAGAGGTGTCGCCGCGCGCCCGGGAGCGCGGCCGCCCGCAGCTCGGCACGCTCGGCTCGGGGAACCACTTCGTCGAAGTCCAGAGGGTCGCGGAGATCCACGACGAGACGGCGGCGCGGGCGCTGGGGCTGGAGCCGGACCAGATCGTCATCTCCATCCACACGGGGTCGCGCGGTCTCGGCTACCAGGTCTGCGACGATTTCCTGCAGGTGATGCTGCGGTCGGCGCGCGACCACGGCATCGACCTGCCCGACCCGCAGCTCTGCTGCGCCCCCGTCCGGTCCGCGGAGGGACAGCGCTACATGGGAGCGATGTACGCCGCGGCGAACTTCGCGTTCGCCAACCGCCAGCTGATCACCCACTGGGTGCGAATGTCGTTCCAGGAGGTGTTCCAGAAGGGGCCACGGGATCTCGGGATCGAGGTGGTGTACGACGTCTGCCACAACATCGCCAAGGTCGAGACCCACACCGTCGGCGGCAAGGAGCGCCGTCTCTGCATGCACCGCAAGGGGGCGACCCGCGCCTTCCCACCGGGGCATCCGCAGACGCCGGCGGCCTACCGCGACGTCGGCCAGCCGGTCCTGATCCCGGGCGACATGGGGCGCTACTCCTACGTCCTCGTCGGCACCGCGCGCGCCTACGAGGAGACGTTCGGCTCGACCTGCCACGGCGCGGGGCGCCGTCTCAGCCGCGCCGCAGCCAAGAAGGCCGCGCGCGGCCGGCCGATCGCGCGCGAGATGGAGGATCGCGGGATCTTCGTGCGCTCCGACGGCTACGCCACTCTCGCCGAGGAGATCCCGGAGGCCTACAAGGACGTCGCCGAGGTGGTGGAGGTCGTGCACCGGGCAGGGATCTCGCGCAAAGTCGCGAAGCTCGTCCCGCTCGCGGTGATCAAGGGCTGAGCGTCCCCGGAGACTAAGAGGAGATGCCGGCGCGCGTCGAGGGCCGCACCGGTCGGGCGCGGTTCGCGACCGGCTTGCGTGCGGCGGGCTGCAGTGCCGCCTCGAGGACCTCGTCCACGGTGCGCACGAAGCGGAAATCGAGGCTGCGCCGGACGTCCGGTGGGAGGTCGTGCAGGTCCTTCTCGTTCTCGTGCGGCAGGATGATCGTCTTGATGCCGGCCCGGCGCGCCCCGAGGACCTTGTACTTGATCCCGCCGACCGGGAGGACCTTGCCGCGCAGCGTGATCTCGCCGGTCATCGCGGTATCGGGGCGGCACAGCCTTCCCGTCAGCAACGACGCCAGCGCGGTGGCGATCGTCACGCCGGCGGAGGGACCGTCCTTCGGGACGGCCCCCGCGGGGACATGGATGTGGATGTCCGAGCGGTCGAAGAAACGATTGTCGACCCCGAGGTCTTCGGCCCGGTTGCGGACGTAGGACAGGGCCGCCTCGGCCGACTCGCGCATGACGTCTCCCAGCTGTCCGGTCAGGATGAGCTTCTTGCCCCCCGGCATGCGCGTCGCCTCGATGAACAGGACGTGCCCGCCGAACGGGGTCCAGACCAGTCCGACCGCCACGCCGGGAACGCTGACCCGCTCGCTCGCCTCCTGGGCGAACCTCTCCGGGCCGAGAAACGAGTCGAGATCGCCCGCCCCGACCACGACCGGCCCGGTCCCGCCCTCGGCCCGCCGCATGGCCACCTTGCGGCAGATCTTGGCGATCTCGCGCTCCAGGTTCCTGAGACCGGCTTCGAGCGTGTAGCGCGAGATGATGAGCGACAGGGTCGCGTCGTCGATCTGGACGTCCTCCACCTTGATTCCGTTCTCGGCCGCCTGCCGCGGGATGAGATAGCGCCGCGCGATCTCCAGCTTCTCCTCCTCGATGTACCCCGGAAGCTCCAGGACCTCCATGCGATCGCGCAGGGGCGGCGGGATCGTGTCGAGGACGTTGGCCGTCGTGATGAACATCACCCGGGACAGATCGAACGGCACATCGAGATAGTGATCGATGAAGGTCGAGTTCTGCTCGGGGTCGAGCACCTCGAGAAGGGCCGACGCCGGGTCGCCGCGGAAATCGGCGCCCAGCTTGTCGACTTCGTCCAGCATGAACACCGGGTTCCGGCTGGCGCAGCGGCGCAGCCCCTGGATGATCTGCCCCGGCAGGGCGCCGACGTAGGTGCGACGATGACCGCGGATCTCGGCCTCGTCGCGGATGCCGCCGAGCGACAGGCGGTAGAAGGTCCGGCCCATCGCGCGCGCGACCGATTTTCCCAGCGACGTCTTGCCGGTCCCGGGCGGCCCGACGAAGCACAGGATCGGTCCGCGCGACTCGGCGCGCAGCTTGCGGACCGCCAGGAACTCGAGGATCCGGTCCTTGACGATCTTCAGGTCGTAATGATCCTCGTCCAGGATCCGGTGGGCCTCCGCGAGATCGATCTTGTCCTCGGTCGTCTTCGACCACGGCAGCGCGATCAGCCAGTCGAGATACGTGCGGGCGACGATGAACTCCGCCGAGGCGGGGGGCATGGTCCGCAGGCGGTTCAGCTCGCGCTCCGCCGCCTCGCGGGCCTGAGGAGGCATCCCGGCCTTGTCGACCTCCTGCTGCAGCTTGTCGATGGTCGCTTCGGTCTCGTCGGTCGCGCCCAGCTCCTTCTGGATCGCCTTGAGCTGCTGACGCAGGACGAATTCGCGCTGGCCTTTCTCCATCTCCTCCTGGACGTCCTTCTGGATCTTGCTGCCCAGCTCCATGACTTCGATCTCGCGGCTCATCTGACGGGTCAGCCGGTGCAGCCGCTCCCTCACGGAGAGGATTTCGAGGTACGTCTGCTTGTCTTTTGCCTCCCGGACGAGCAGCGACGCGGCCAGGTCGGCCAGACGCGCCGGTTCGTTGACGTTGAGGAGCGCGACGCCGATCTCCTCCGAGGCGATCGGCATCAGCGCGAGCACCTGGCGGATCTGGTTCTGGAGATTCTTGACCAGGGCCTCCATCTCGACCGAGACCTCGACGTCTTCTTTCATCGGAGCGACTTCGGCGATCAGATAGGGATCGCTCTGGACGAAGCGCGTCAAGCGAATCCGCTCGAACCCCGTGACCAGGACGCGAAGGGTGCCGTCCGGGAACTTCAGCATCCTCTGGATCACCGCCGCCGTGCCCACGGTGTGCAGATCGGCTTCCTTCGGCTCGTCGATGCCCGGGTCCTTCTGCAGCGCCAGACCGATCGTGCGGTCCTTCATCAGGACGTCGTCGATCAGACGGATAGAGGATGGGCGGCCCACGACCAGCGGGGTCGGCAGGTGGGGGAAGACGACAGTGTTCTTGAGCGGCAGGATCGGCAGGGTCGCCGGCAGGGTGCGCGGCGCGCTGCGCGGACGATCTCCCTCGTCCAGGGCGTCGAGGACGGACGCCTCGCCTTCGCCTTGCTCGGACATCGGGGTCTCCCGGGTCATTCTCCGATCGGAACGCTTAAACCGCCGCTGCCGCGCGGGATGGTGATGGTCAGGAACCCGTCCTTGTACGTGGCGGTGATGCGGTCGGCGTCGACCTCCTGCGGCAGGCCCAGAACCCGCTCGAACCGCCCGTGGGCGATCTCCATCTGGTGCCAGCGCACGCAACCGGGGGACAGGGTCTCGGTGCGCTGCCCCGAAACGGTGAGGTACAGTCCCTCGACCACGATGTCGATCGCGTCCCGCTCGACGCCCGGGATCTCCAGGGTCACGATGAAGGCGCCTGGCGTCTCGTGGATATCGACACGGGGGGCCCAGGGGGCCGGCGACTCGACCGGCTTCACGTCGCGAAACAGGCGCTCCATCACCTCCTCCATCCGACGATGGAGATCGATGACCGGCTGAGCGGTGCTCCTGCGGATACGCAAGGTCGCCTCGGTCGTGCGCTCAGCGACCGCCCGCCAGGGCGTTGACCTGGCGCGTGAGGCGCGATTTGTGGCGCGCGGCGGCGTTGCGATGGATGATGCCTTTGCCGGCCGAGCGGTCCAGAAGCGACAGCGTCCTGGTCAGCTCCTGGCGGGCGCCGGCGGCGTCCTTCCGGGCGACGAGCGAGCGCAGTTTCTTGATCTGCGAGCGCAGTCGGCTGCGGCGGGCCATGTTGACCGTGTTGCGCCTGCGATTCTTGCGGATGTTCTTGACGGCCGATTGAATGCGTGCCACGACAACGACCTCCTCAGTGTCTCATCGCTCCCTGAGTCCCAGCGCCTTCAGTCTCTCGCGGGCGACCCGGGCTTCGTCGGATTTCGGGTAGGCGGTGACGACGTGCTGCAGCTGGATGACCGCGTCGGCGGTCCGGTTCATTTCGAGTAGCGCGAGCCCCTTCTTCAAATACGCGGCCGCGGCCTTGTCGCCGCCCGCGTGATCCTTCAGGAGTCGGTCATAGGCCGCCACCGACTCCTGATATTTTCCCTGGCTGAAATAGATTTCCCCGGTCAGGAATTCCGCGTCGTCGGCCAGGTCGTCACCCGGATGGACCCGGACGAACTCATCCAGCTCCTGGAGGGCCCGATCGGGGTTCCCCTTGGCGTAATCGGTATACGCCTGCCGGTACAAATCGGTCCCGCCCCCTGCGCCAGCGGGAGGTTGTCCCCCCGTCGCGCCCGCCGCCTCCCCGCCGCTGCCGGCCGCCGCGGACCCCTGTCCCTGTCCGGCGATGGCGCCGGGCTGCGGCGCGGGCGCCGGCGCCACCATGGCCGCCTGGCTCCGCACGAACGCCTCGAGCGCCTCGCGGAGCGCGTGCAGGTCGCCCGCCAGGGCCGAAAGACGCTGGTCCGATTCGTCGGCCCTCGTGCGCATGACCTCCAGCTCGTGCGTCAGGCTGTCGAGACGGACCCGCATCTCCGCGGCCGCCGGATCGGGCACGGCGGCCGTGGCGCCTGACTGCGCGAGCTGCTGCGTCAGGGCCACGTTGTCCTTCTGGAGCCTCCAGACTTGCTGCTGCAGGGCGTCGAGGTCGGTCTGCAGCTGCACCTCGCCGCCGGTGCTGGCGCAACCCGCCGAAGCAACCGCCAGCGCCGCCGCCAGCGCCGCCGCGCGGGCCGCTTCCGACGCGTACCGTTTCACGCGCGCACCGCGCTTCCCCCGCTTGCTAATCCTTACTCGGCCAGAAAGGTGAATTCATCACGCCGGTTCTGCGCCCAGGCCGACTCGTTGTGCCCGGGGTCGAGCGGACGCTCCTTGCCGAACGAGACGATGCTCAGACGCCCCGCCGGCGTCCCGAGGGACACCAGGTAGTCGCGCGCCGCCCGCGCCCGCTTCTCGCCCAGGGCCAGATTGTATTCCACGGTGCCGCGCTCGTCGCAGTGACCCTCGATCCGCACCTTGAACTGGGGGTATTGCTTCATCGAGGCGGCGTTGTCGCCGAGCGTCCGGACGGCCTCCGGTCGCAGGTCGTACTTGTCGAAGTCGAAATGGACCCGCTTCAGGACGCCCTGCGCGTTCAGCTTCTCGGCCAGCGAGGAGCCCGACTCCTTCATCGACTCGGACTGGGGCTCGGCCGGCTTGAAACCGGTCGTCTCCTCCACCTTCTCGGCCTTCGGGGCCTTCGACTCGAACGAGGGCGGCGCGGTCACCGGCGCCTCGGCCTGTGGAGCGCTCTTGCAGGCCGCCACCATCGCTGACGTCAGCACAGCGAGAATCAGAAGCGTCAGACTGCGGGAAACGCCGTGACCCATCGCGTCACCTCCCGATCGGTGGAAGGGCCGTTTCGTGAATGTAATCCGGCCCGAATGGCGCGGCGCCAAGTCGTCGGCCGCGCATCTTCGAAGAATCCTCGCGAGCGATCCGAACGGCGCGATTATAGCACGCGGATCAGGCGCTCAACGCGACCAGGCGGGGGAATAACTGTTGCCTCCGTGCGTCAGGCGGCGCACGTGCGAGCCGTCGAGATCCATCGTGTAGATGTCGAAATTGCCGGTCCGATTCGAGGCGAACGCCAGATGACGGCCGTCGGGCGACCAGCGCGGCCATTCGTTGATATTGGCATTGTTGGTGAGCCGTCCGATCGGGCTGCCCTGGGGGTCCTTCTCATATGCCCCGACGTCACGGATGAAGATGTCGAAGCCCCCCGCCACCCGCGCCGTGAACGCGATCTTGTCCCCCAACGGGGACCACGACGCGGCGTCGCAGTAGGACACCTCCGGCGTCAGCGGACGAACGTTTCCGCCACCGGCGTCCATGACATAAATGTGAGGGCTGCCGGCGCGGTCCGACGTGA
>Ga0070697_100000315_pt1 | contig 38390 bp, 35 predicted proteins | sample KBSK1501metaG_FD_65475 | JGI IMG/M metagenome (GOLD analysis project Ga0070697, IMG submission 65475) | Corn, switchgrass and miscanthus rhizosphere microbial communities from Kellogg Biological Station, Michigan, USA - KBS K1-50-1 metaG | ecosystem: Host-associated > Plants > Roots >...
GGTGCCGAATCCTTCGCCCGGCACCGTAGCCACGTGCGCTTCGCGGAGCAACCGTCCGGCCACGTCCGACGCCGACTTCACGTTTCCCCGCCCCAGAAAAGACGAAATGTTTGGGTAGGCGTAGAAGGCGCCCTCGGGCATGGTGCAGGTCACCCCCGGAATGGAGCGTAACCCTTTCACCACATGGTCACGCAGTTCAACATATTCGCACCGCATCTGCTCAACGCACTCTTGCGGTCCATTCAAAGCTGCAACCGCGGCCTTCTGTACGATCGAAGTCGGATTGGAAGTGGATTGGCTTTGCAGCTTGGCCATTGCGCTCACAACTGGGGCGGGGGCGAGAGCGTAGCCCAGACGCCAGCCGGTCATGGCATAGGTCTTCGACAGTGAGCCCAAGACGACAATGCGCTCTTTGTATTGGCGCAACGATCCCACGGAAAAGTTCTTGCCGGTGTAGTTCAGGTAAACGTAGCACTCGTCGGACAGAACCCAGATGCCGCGCTCCTGCGCCAGGCGGATGAGTTCGGTCATATCCTCCGGGCTCATCACCGCGCCCGATGGATTCGATGGCGAGTTGAGAATGATGGCCTTGGTCCGCGAAGTGATCAAGTTTCTAACCATGTCGGCGGTAACCCGAAAGCCTCGTCCTTCGTCGGACCGCAGCAGCACGCATTGGCCGCCCGCGTAACGAATGATGTCTTTGAACGAAACCCAGTAGGGAACCGGCAGAATCACCTCGTCGCCGTGGTCGACCAGAACCTGCATCGCGTTGAATAGCGCTTGCTTGCCGCCCACGGAGGCAATGACTTGTTCGCGACGGTAGTCAGAATCGAAATCTACGGCGTGACGGTGCACAATCGCATCGCGCAATTCCGTGGTACCGGCCACCGCAGTATATTTGGTGAAATTGCCCTGGATTGCGGCAATCGCCGCGTCTTTGATGTGCTGCGGCGTAGCGAAGTGCGGTTCTCCGGCGCCGAAGTCAACTACGTCGACTCCCTGAGCTCGTAGCTTGTCCGCTTCAGCAACTACCGCCATCGTGGCTGACGGCTCAATTCGATGGATTCGTTCGCTAAGTCTTAGGGCTTCGCTGGTCGCAGTCGTCATGCTTTCTTTTTCCTTTTCCTCGGGGCTTCGACGATCCCACGGATATTTTGCAGTTTGTAGGCGGGCTCCAGTTTTTGCCTCAGCTTATGCTCAACTACCTCCGGCACCAGCCCCTTGACTGGTCCTCCCAGCTGAGCCACTTCGCGCACCAGACGGGAGCTGACATAAGAATACTTGTCGGCGGGCATCATGAAAACCGTCTCCAGTGTGGGCTCAAGCTTGCGGTTCAGAAGCGCCATTTGCAATTCGTATTCGTAGTCGCTGACCGCGCGGATGCCGCGCAGCACGCAAGTCGCATCGATTGATTTCGCGTATTCCACCATCAAGCCGCCGAAGGTATCGAGACGCACATTCTTCAAGTGCGCGGTCAGAGTCGTGAGCATCTGGAAGCGCTCCGCCACGCTGAACATCGGGCTCTTTTCCGAGTTGCGCAGGATTGCCACTACTAACTCTCCAAAGATCTTGCTGCCTCGCTCAATCAGGTCGAGGTGACCATTCGTGGGCGGATCAAACGACCCGGGATAAATAGCGATGCCCTTGTTCAATAGTCCCCTTGCGTGGGCGAAAGCGAGTCTTCCGTAGACAAGCCCGCGTGCAGATGCGCGAATAGAAGATTCTATGCGGCGGACAGCAGAGATAGCAATGAGAACTCTGTGAGGCGCAGAGCATAAGCGCTGCGCCTACAGGGAAACTTACCGGCGGGCGGCCACGGGTACCTTGGCCCCATCGGTGCCAGTCGGCATGGTTGTAACCCGCGCCCCTTGGGGTGCACTGGGCGCAGGTGCCGGGACGGCGGTGGGCGCAGCCGTAAGGGCCAAACCCAGCGCCTTACGCACCTCGGCGTCAAGCTTGCCCATGGTGTCTTTATTGTCTTTGAGGAACTGACGGGCGTTCTCGCGGCCCTGGCCAATGCGTTCGCCTTTGTAGCTGAACCAGGAGCCAGATTTTTCGAGTATGTTGCTGTTCACGGCCAGATCGAGCAGATCCCCTTCGCGCGAAATGCCCTCGCCGTAAAGAATGTCGAATTCGGCCTCGCGGAAGGGCGCAGCGACTTTGTTCTTCACGACTTTTACTCTGGTGCGCGAACCTGTGACCAGGTCTCCGTCTTTGATGGCGGCAATGCGGCGAATGTCGACCCGCACCGATGAATAAAACTTTAGCGCGCGTCCGCCAGTCGTTGTTTCCGGATTACCGAACATCACGCCGATTTTTTCGCGGATTTGGTTGATGAAGATGAGGCAGGTGCGCGACTTGGAAACCGTTCCGGTCAGCTTACGCAGCGCCTGCGACATTAGCCGCGCCTGCAGACCCATATGACTGTCGCCCATTTCGCCATCGAGTTCGGCCTTGGGCACGAGCGCGGCGACGGAGTCCACAACTAGCACATCAATGGCATTCGAGCGCACTAGCGCCTCGGTAATTTCCAGCGCCTGCTCGCCGTAGTCGGGCTGCGAGACCAGTAGGTTGTCGACGTCCACGCCCAGCTTTTTCGCATAGCCGGGATCGAGAGCGTGTTCTGCATCCACAAATGCGGCCATGCCCCCGGTTTTTTGTGCTTCTGCAATCACTTGCAGGGTGATTGTGGTCTTGCCCGATGACTCCGGGCCGAAGACTTCAACCACGCGACCGCGAGGAAAGCCTCCAACTCCCAAGGCCGCATCGAAGGAGATGGCGCCGGTCGAGATCACAGCGATAGGGACGATGGCTTCCTTCGAGCCCAGCCGCATGATCGAACCTTTGCCAAACTGCTTTTCAATCTGTGACACCGCCAACTCAATTGCCTTGCCCCGTTCATCCGCCATGGGAGTGTGGCTCCTTTTAAAGAGTGCAGAACTAATCTGGCCGGATTATACAGACAGTTGGAAGCGAATAAAAGGCGAATTCACGAAATTGTTGTGAATAACGCTCCGAAATGGGCAATAACTGGGGCAGGGCCTTCCCCGCTGTCATCCTGAGCACCCTTGGAGGCCCGAAGGAGCTATGCAATTTGCCGCAAGTTCGACAGGTCCTTCGCTTCGCGCAGGATGACAAACGAGAGCCGCGATTAGCGGGCAAGCGGCACAAGATGCTCCGCCATCCATTTGTCAAGCAGGCCGAAGCGAAACTTACTCAGCCATCGTTTTCAGCATGAACTCGCAGACAGCCTTGCCGGTGACGTCTCGATCGAATCCATTCACGAAGGAGAAACGGGTGGGCGGCAAAGCCCACCCGTTTGTTGCCGTCCAGAAAGGCGTGATGATTGACGAGCGACCCAAGCAGCGCGGCCGCCTCTTCACTCACGTCGTTGTAGTAACCCGTCTGGGGACGGAAAACGGCGGACTCCAAAGCGCCCTGATCGCGCAGACCGTGCATGCCGCCGTATTCCTCAATCTGGTGATGGTGGATGGCGATCACTTCAGCCACCAGGTACACGGGCTGGCCACTACTTGGCTTGTGCCAGCCGCTGGTAAACGTGAGCCCCTTTGTCTGTTCAGCGCTGCAGCAAATCCACCGGCGCCGTCACATCATGCACGCGGAAATACTTTGCCAGTGCCGGATACTTCCGCACCACGGCCTCATACATCGCATAGGCCACGTTGCGGTAGGAAACGTGTCCGGCCGGGGTGGTGCGTAACTCGGAAATGTAAACCGCCTCAGCGAAATCCATTTTGAAGAGGGCACGCTTGCGGAAGGCGAGAGGTATTACATACTGCGAGTTTTCCGCGGCGCCCACCGCATCTCGCTTGGCCAAATTCTCCACCGCGGTTTGCGCACGCCGCATCGCCGTCTGGTAACGATGGCGCACTCCGGCATCTTCGACATCGAGCAGCATTTCGTAGCCGTGGTGCGTGGTGAATCCCTGCATTAGCTGGATGCAGCGCCGGTGACGGTGCATGTCCCGGAATCCACCAATATCCATGAGAATGTCGAAGCGGAATTGCTGTCCGGCGCGGAAAGCACGCGCCATTTCGTCATGCTTCCCGCGGTGGCGCAGGCCAAGATCGATGATCTCTCGGCGATTGCGCTCTCCCGACACTTGTACCGACTGGCGAATCTGACGGTAGGAATAATGGCAGTGTTCATAGAGCAGTGTCGTGGCAATTTCCACTTCGAGCGGTTCTTCGTCGAGCAGATCGACGATCGCCTTCGAGGGCGCGACCGACTCGTTTTTCATCAGTTCCCGGGCGGCCTGGCGAAGGTCTCGGCGAGTCTCCATCTCATATTGATTCGGGTTAGCGTATTTCACCAGCGTGGGGGCAACACGTACTTCGCGGAGCAATTCCTGCTCTACCTGCGCCCCGAGTTCGGAGTTTAGAACCCGAATGCGTTCCACTAATTCACGCAGCGACTCGGCATTGACGTTGTAGGCCGGTGAAGTCGCGGCCTTCTTGAGCAGCACGCCCAGCCGCCGCACTTCGGCATGCGTGTGCGAGAGCAGGTGCGACACCTGCGTTTCCAGGGTGCGCGCATTCACGATCTCGCCTAGCGACGTGTTTGTGGCCAGCGGTAACAGATAGCGAGTGATATCGAAAGCCCGCGCCTTCAGCGTGCGCTCGTAAGCCTCCTGCTTCATGTCTGCGGGCTTGGGCGTAATGCTGATCAGGTGTTGCGTCATGTGCGCCGAAAGCGCTTCGTATTCAGCCAACAAAAAACCCACGGTTTCGCAGTACAGCGTGCGCGCTTGTTCGTCGCTCCCAAAGTCGGGAATGAAGCATCCGCTTTTCTTGAAATCCTGATAGCGGGTGGAGCGTTCCTGTCCGTCCCAACGCTGTTCGTCGGCTAGCTCGATGGCGGCAAGAATCGACAGCTTCTCCACAGCCAGCGCAATGTGCGCCAAATCGGCGATCGAGCGGTGCCCGTACTGGAAGTAGAAAGTGTTGAGAAACTTTTCCGCCCTCTGCTGGCTGATCTCCTTTAGCGACTCCTTCATGGAAAGGGCAGACCGCGAGTATTTGGCCATCGCATAGGCCTGGATCTCGGGCTCAGCGCCGAATACGGCGAAGACCTCGACTGAGGGCGTTTCCCCTACTGCGGGTTTGTCGGCCTCAAGCGATGTCTCGGCCTTGGAATCGGAAGAGTCTGGCATATGGCTCACTTCGGAGATCGTAGCATTGGGCATGGCAGTGTTTTTGAATGTTATTGGTCTGACTGGAGACGCGCAATGCCGTTGACAAAGTGATACCGGCGCTTGGTAGGAATGCCCCCCGTGCGAGCCCATGGTGGCGACTTCACCTGCGGAGAAGTTTCCACCGGCTGCATTTTGCTCGCAGGCCGGAAGTTCTCATATGGCCTCTGCGCCGAGTCTAGGCCTATTTCTTTCTCCCGGCGATGCGTTCCGGGCAGCTTATAATTCCCGTTTCTCAACTCCCGAGGAGAATCCATGAATATTTCCGGCCGAGTTGCGCTGGTCACTGGCGCGTCGCAGGGAATTGGGCGGAGTTGCGCGCTGAAGCTGGCTAGTGCAGGGGCTACCGTCGCCCTGGCGGCGCGCAATCAGGAGAAGCTTAATGAACTGGTAAGGGAGATCACTGGGGCAGGCGGGAAAGCTGCGGCCTTCACTCTTGACGTCAGCGATGAAGCGCAGATCAAGTCCGCCTGCGAAGCGGCGATTACTCAATTCGGCAAGATCGACATTTTGGTCAACAACGCCGGGATTACACGCGATCAACTCGTCATACGCATGAAGCGTTCCGACTGGGACGCTGTACTCAGCACGAATCTGACGTCGGCATATCTCTGCATACAGCAAGTCATCGGTTCCATGCTCAAGCAGCGTTGGGGACGCATCATCAACATCGCGAGTGTCTTCGGGCAGATGGGCCAGGCGGGCCAGGTCAACTACGCGGCATCCAAGGCGGGACTGATCGGGCTCACCATGGCCATCGCCCGCGAAGTCGGATCCCGCACCATAACCTGCAACGCAGTGGCGCCCGGCTTCATCGAAACCGCCATGACGACTGGCCTGGGCGACGAGTTCAGACAGAACGCCGTTAAGCAAATTCCACTTGGCAGGGTCGGATCGCCGGAGGATGTTGCCAATGCGGTGGCTTACCTTGCGTCGGAAGAGGCGTCATACATTACAGGTCATGTGCTGAATGTGAACGGCGGGTTGCTGATGGGATAAGCCGACACAAGCTCAACCGAAGGGCAGAAGGGAGGAAATGAAGCCCGAACACACAATCCGGTTGAATGCTCCCGTGCACTCCCTGGTGAAGAATTTGGCGGTCATCCGAGCCCAGACGTCGACCCAAATTGCACAAGCCCGCGAATTATTTCTAGAGTACGCTCAATCTCTCGGCTTCAGCCTCTGCTTTCAGAATTTCGACAAAGAACTAGCTGAACTTCCCGGCGATTATGCGCCTCCGGACGGCCGCCTGCTGCTCGCGGAATATGAAGGCAAAGTCGCTGGTTGCGTGGCGCTGCACCGACTGGGCGACAATATCTGTGAAATGAAGCGGCTTTATCTCCGCCCTGAATTTCGCGGAAAACGCTTGGGACGCGCCCTAGCGGAGTGCGTCATTGCCGAGGCACACAGTATGGGTTATCAGCGCATGCGGCTCGATACGGTCGAACCGTTGATGGGCGACGCTGTAGCGATGTATCGCAAAATGGGCTTCAAGGAGATCCCACCGTATCGCCCAAACCCCATTGCAGGCGCCATCTATATGGAGCTAGAGTTGTGAACGTCCCGAGGATGAAATCCATGAAAAACATTGCTCTGGGTTTACTAGTCGTTGTTTTCGCCCTCGCCTCGTTCGCTGCCGAGGGCTAGAACGTTTCTTACAACAGCGGCGGCGAGACCGTCCAAGGCATGCTCTACACACCGCCGGGGAAGGGACCATTTCCCGCCATCATCGTCATCCACGAATATTGGGGACTCAACGAATGGGTGAAGGAACAAGCCTCGAAGCTGTCCGACCAGGGCTACGTGGCGCTGGCTGCGGACCTCTATCGCGGCGAGGTCGCAGACAACCCCGAACTTGCCCATGAACTGATGCGCGGCTTGCCGGAGGACCGGGCCAAACGCGATCTTCACGCTGCTTTTGAATTTCTCCAAACGCAGTCCAAGGTGAAGAAGGACCGCATAGGTTCCATCGGCTGGTGCATGGGCGGCGGCTATTCGCTAGAGGTGGCGTTGCAAGAGCCCACGCTGGCCGCGGACCTTATCCACTACGGCCACCTCGCCACGGACACGGAGGCGCTAAAGAAGATCAATGCGGCTATTCTCGGAATCTTCGGCGGAAAGGATCAGGGCATCCCGCCGGAATCAGTGAAAAAGTTTGAGGCAACTTTGAAGCAGCTTGGCAAAAGGGTCGAGATCAAGATTTATCCCGATGCCGGCCATGGCTTTGAAAATCCTAATAACAAAGCTGGGTACCGCCCCGACGATGCCGCGGATGCCTGGAAAAGAACGATCACCTTTTTGGCCGATACTCTCAAGAAATAATCAAGAAATAAGAAGAGGCCGCTAATCCCGATATGGATCAGATGGTTGCAGCGTGCGCGATCACACAAACAATTCCGTGAAGCCTGTGCAAATTGCGCGCCGCCGGTTTGTCAAGTCTCAATTTTCCACATGGCACTAATTTCCTCTTGCCAGACGATTCCGATGTGGTTACTATGCACGCATCCTAAGTCATGCTTCCCACCATCAACATAGGCGAGACCATTCGAAACTACCGGCTGCAAAAAGGCATGTCCCAGGGCGACATTGAGAAACGCACCGGCCTGCTGCGCTGTTATCTTTCGCGAGTAGAAAACGGCCATACCATCCCTTCGCTCGACACGCTGTCGAAAATTGCTGGCGCCATGGAAATCGCGCTTTCGCAATTCTTCTCCGAGTCAGGCCACGCGAACGGATCCAAGGGCCTGCCTCAACTTTCGGATGATGAAGTACGGTTCTTGAGCCAGATTCGCCGCTACGCCACCAACCTGAACGATAGCGACCGCAAGCTGGTCCTGGCCATGGTCAAGAAGATGGCGTCAAGTTCGGGGAAGTAGCCGTTTAGCCCGGAGCGATCCAAGCGCAGAGCCAGAGCCTAGAGGCAATAGCCGCCCCAGGGTACTTTCGTACCATGACCTCGGTGACCGACGGGTACCTCGATGCCCAGGCCGACACCGCTTACACTAGGTTCCGGAGGCTCTCGCGTGACCACCGACGAAGAACTGAATGTTCTCGACTCGCAGCTGCGGCGGTTGAAGATCGAGTACGAGATCTATTTCAACAATCCCACAAAGCGGCCTCCCACCGACATCGAGTGGAAGGTACTGGCGCTGCTGCGCAAGTTTTCCGACGGCGGCCGCATGAACTTTACCCAACGTTTCCGCTACAACGAAATGGCACAGCGCTATGCCATATACAGCGACCTATGGCGCAAGAAAGCTCGCATTCGGGAAGAGGGCTACCGGCGGCCTCAGGACGCGCTGCTCTCGATCCAGGGAGTGCGTGAAGAAGAACACGCGCCTCAGCACCCCACCGTGTACGGGGTGAATCACGCCGCGGCGGCCGAGGCTGCAGTTGCAGCTGCAGGAGTGGCAGCTGCCCCGGCGCTAGAGACACCAGCGTCGCAACCCTTCACCTTGAAGCGAGTTGACAAGAGGGAACACGAGCAAGTCGAGCGCCTTTACAATGCCTTGGTCGCGGCCAAGAAAAAAGCTGGAGAAAATGTTTCCGGTGATCTCGAATCTTTCGCCACCTTCGTGCAGAAGAAGACCCAGCAAATTCGCAAGCAGTACAGCTGCGAAAGCGTGGAGTATTCGGTCGAACTGGCGGAGGGCGGGGTCAAGCTGAAGGCTAAGGCAAAAGTCTAGCGCGGAAGGTGTGTTACAAGCGGTCAACCCTCGTTCATTTTTGGACCCCGTTTCACTCTATCTAAATCTTTAGGCTCCCCGGTTCTGCTCGGCAGATGTGCAATTGCTGATAGAATTTTTCTTGTCAGCTCCGCACATCATTGGCCGAGGCCCCTCAATGTCTCCAGCCCAAACGAAGATTCGGCGCGCGATTCTCAGTGTCACCGACAAGACCGGCTTGCCGGACTTCGCGCGCAGACTGGCCGGACTGGGCGTGGAGCTGATTTCAACTGGGGGAACGGCGAAGTTGCTGCGCGACTCCGGGATCGCGGTCAGGGACGTTTCGGAGCTTACCGGCTTCCCCGAAATGCTCGACGGCCGGGTGAAGACGCTGCATCCCAAGGTGCACGGCGCAATCCTCCACCGGCGCCAAGATGCCACCCACGTTGCAGCCGTTGCTGAACACGACATTTCGCCAATTGACATGGTGGTGGTGAACCTTTACGCCTTCGAGAAGACCGCGACCAAGCCCGGTGTGCAGTTCGAGGAACTGGTCGAGAACATCGACATCGGGGGACCTTCGATGATCCGCTCCGCCGCCAAGAACTTTCACGACGTCGCCGTCCTAACCTCGCCCGCCGATTACCCCGCAATTGCTGAAGAAATGACCAGTTCCAGCGGCACCCTCTCACTCGCCACCAAGTGGCGCCTGGCGCAGAAGGCGTTCGCGACTACTGCGGCTTATGATTCGTCCATCGCATCCACTCTGGAGCGCGTCAGCAATGGCAATTTCCAACTCCGCGGTTCAGAAGGCTTTCCGCAGACTTTGCGTCTCTCGTTGCAGAAAAAGCTCGATCTGCGCTACGGTGAAAACCCGCATCAGAAAGCCGCCATATATTCGGACGGCTCGGACGCGGGGGTGGCCAACGCCCGCCAGCTCCAGGGTAAAGACCTTTCCTACAACAACATGGTGGACTTACAGGCCGCCTGGGACCTGGCCCAGGAATTCGACGAGCCTGTCTGCGCCATCATCAAGCACACTAATCCTTGCGGCGTGGCTACCGGTAAGACCCTGGCCGAAGCTTACAAGCGCGCTTTGGAATGCGACCCGGTTTCAGCCTTCGGCGGAGTAATCGGCGTAAACCGTCCGCTGGATAGCGAGGCCGCCGACGAAATGCACAAGCTGTTCCTCGAAGTCATTGCGGCCCCCGCCTTCGACGAACCTGCCATAGCAAAGTTTGCTTCCAAGAAGAATTTGCGCCTGGTCGCAGTCGTTTCCGCAAATCAGAAATGGGTACTCAAGAATGTTTCCGGAGGATTGCTAGTACAAGAGGCGGACACTCACTCGCTTCAGGAATCGGATCTGAAAGTGGTCACAAAGCGCGCACCCACGGCAGAAGAAAAGCGCGCCCTTCTCTTCGCCTGGAAGGTCTGCAAACACGTCAAATCCAATGCCATCGTATATGCCCGCGACGGGCAAACGGTCGGAGTTGGAGCAGGCCAGATGAGTCGAGTCGACTCCTCCAAGATCGGCGCCATGAAGGCCCAACTTGCGCTGCAAGGAACCGTGGCGGCCTCGGACGCTTTTTTCCCTTTCCCCGACGGGGTGGAAGAAATCGCCAAGGCCGGCGCCACCGCCATCATTCAACCCGGGGGCTCGCAACGGGATTCCGAAGTCATTGAAGCTGCTGACCGCTTGGGTCTGGCCATGATTTTCACCGGAGTGCGTCATTTCCGGCACTAGCCCTTTGTCGATTGCTTGCACTGATCGTTGTAAAGTATGGGATAGCGTTCGAGATGTTCTTTACCGGCTTTGCGGTTACAATTTGTTGCCGGCAACTAGCCGCGTGAGAATCCCGCCTGCAAGCCAATAATCAGATCCCGGTCGCCGTGGTAGGAGTGGGCGTCTTCGGACGAAATCATGCTCGCGTTTACAAAGAACTCGAGCAGCAAGGTGAACCTGTACGTCTGGTGGGGGTTGTAGATCCTGATCTGAACCGCGCCGATGCCGTGGCCCGCGAGTTCGACTGCCGCGCCTTTGGGTCCGTGAAACAGATGCTCACTACTCACAGCGAAGTCCGGGCGGCGTCGGTAGCAGCGCCCACTGCACATCATCTTGCGGTCGCCGGCGCGCTCCTGGAATCGGGCATAGACGTTTTGATCGAGAAACCACTGGCTTCGTGCCTCGCCGAGGCCGACAAACTGGTGCAACTCGCCGCGGACCACAAAAGAATTGCCCAGGTCGGGCACCTGGAGCGCTTCAATCCCGCTGTCCGTGCCACCATTCCTTTGCTAACGCAGCCCATGTTTTTTGAGGTGCACCGGCTCAGCGTGTTCTCGCCACGTTCGCTGGATGTGGATGTGGTGCTCGATCTCATGATCCACGACCTTGACATAGTGCTGGCGTTCGCCAATTCGACGGTAAAAGAAGTCCGCGCCGTCGGGCTGCCCATTCTCTCCGGCAAGGTGGATATTGCCAACGTCCGGCTGGAGTTCGAATCCGGCTGCGTGGCCAACTTCACTGCTAGCCGCGTTTCTACCGAGCGCGTGCGCAAGGTACGTTTTTTCCAGCCCCGCCAGTACGTGTCTCTCGACTATGGACGCCAGGAAGTGCTGGTCTTCACCGTCGCAGGAGACACAGAAGCCGCCGGCGCGCCCTCTGTGAACCCGCAGATTAAAGTTGCCAAGCCTGCGGTGGCTCCAGAAGAGCCCTTGCATGCGGAGCTGAAGTCATTCTTGAATGCGGTGCGTCATCGTTCCGCTCCCGCCGTTGCCCTCGAAGACGGCCGCCGGGCGCTCGCCCTCGCCCTCGACATCGTAGCGGCTATCCGCGATCACGGGAAAAAGGTTGATCTCCCGACTAATGCTGGAGCTACGCGCTGACCTGGTATGCCCGATTTGCAATTGCCGATTAAGGGAATTGCGTTGTGCCTTGTTTTCTGCTTAGTCCGTTTATGACGAGCGGTTCCAGCGCCGTGGTTTACAAATGTTTACGCCCCGAAGTCTCAGCCCATTCGTGGTGAGCATAATCGCCTGAAAGATGCGAAAATAAAGACAACTTGGCCGCAGCCGTCGAAGTGCATCTTTCTGTGAAACGCTGGATCGAACGCAGCGTCTCGATTGCACGTCAAATCAGCCAAGTCTGACGCATGCCGATTACACAAATTCCATTCCAAGACCCGGTGGCGCCGCCCAAGCCTCCCCCAGCGGAACAACAGCTTGGTCTCTATGACGCGCAGGGATGGGAGTCCGCTTACCGTGACATGGATGACGCTCGTGTGCCGCACCTTCTCATCCAGTTGCAGGACGATCTGGCGCGCTCCCGCCGCAGAGAAGCAGCGTGGATTTCCATCATCACCCACCTTGTGTTGATCATCCTGGTGGTCAACATCGAGAAATTGGAAAAGTACCTGCCGTGGCACTCGGTAATCGTAGTTTCACCGAATGATGCAACTCGCGGTAAGGATGTCACGTTCTTGGCGCTTCCCCCCGATGCGCAGAAGCTACCACGTAAATCAAACACCAACATCATTTCTGACAAAGATCGCATCGCAACCTCGCGCCATCCCCAACTCGATCCCAAGGAGTTGCGGAAGATTCTCGCCACTCCTCCTCCAGGCGCGCCCGGACCGAACGGCCCTCGAATGCCGCAGCCGGCGGCACCCCCGGTGCCCGCGGTGGCACAGAATCAGCAACCTCAGCAGCAGACGGGTCAGGAACCGATGCAACATCCGCCAAGCGAGGCCAATCCATTGGCCAAGCTGCAGGTTCCTGCCAAGCCGAACCCATTCAAACTGGGTGGCACCATGTCTCCTGGGTCCGCCATTCAAGAAGCAACTCGGGAGGCGGCAACGCGGCGTGGCGGAGGCGGCCAGGAAGGCGACTTCGGCTTAGGAACCGGCGCCCATGGCCGCCAAATGGGTGCGCTGGAAGTCTTGAGCGATACGCAGGGAGTTGATTTCGGACCTTATCTCGCGCGCATTCTGCAAGACGTCAAAGAGAATTGGTATCGGCTCATTCCGGAATCTGCCGTCATGAAGAAAGGCAAGCTGGCGATCGAGTTTGCCATCACCAAGGATGGCAAGGTTGCGGGCATGAAGTTGGCAGATTCCTCCGGCGACGTCGCTCTCGATCGCGCAGCCTGGGGCGGTATCACCGCTTCCAATCCCTTTCCCCCCTTACCCAGTGATTTCGGTGGGCAGTATCTCGCGTTGCGCTTTCGGTTCTTCTACAACCCCGACAAGTCCGACCTCGAGTAGGACCCTTAGTAGCGATACCTCTACCACACCCGGCAGCGATTTTGATGCACCATCGGCGATCCTACTTTGCAATGGAATGCCTGCTGGAACTCCAGCATGTTTGAGACCACACCGTTGGCGCGATATTGCTCGGGAGAATGCGGATCCAGCGTCGCACGTAGACGCTTGTTCTCGTCTCGTTCATTGGCGCACCAGCTCTGGCCGTAGCCGACGAAGAAACGCTGCTCGGGGGTGAGTTCATCCACGGGCTGCAGGTTTTGTCCCTTGGTATCTTCCTCCCACGCCATGTAAGCCAGAATCAGTCCGCCCAGATCGGCGACATCCTCGCCCAGTGTTAGTTTTCCGTTGATCTTGATGTCGTCGATGATGGTGTAGCCGGAATATTGGTCTGAGATACAGGCGGCTCGCTTTATGAATTCCTTTTCGTCGTCCGGGGTCCACCACTGGCGCAGATTGCCCTGAGCGTCGTACTGGCGGCCTTCGTCGTCGAAGCCGTGGGTGAGTTCGTGTCCGATGGTGCCGCCGGTGTTACCGTAGTTGGGCGCGGCATCGGAACCAGGGTCGAACAGCGGCGGCTGCAACACACCCGCCGGAAAATTGATGTCGTTCATTTGATCGCTGTAATAGGCGTTGACCGTGGGAGGAGTCATATCCCATTCTCCGCGGTCCACGGGCTTTCCGATTTTGGCCAGTTGCCGATTGAACTCGAATTGCCGAGCTCGCAGAACGTTGCCCAACTTGTCGCCGCGAATGATTTCAAGTTTGCTGTAATCGCGCCATTGGTCGGGATAGCCAACCTTATTGGCAACGGCGTGCAGTTTCACCAAGGCTAGCGCTTTGGTGCCGGCGCTCATCCAGGGCAGGGTATTGATGTCCGCCTCCATCGCGCTCTCGATCTCCTTCGCCATCCTGAGCGCTTGCCGCTTGGCTTCGGGGCTGAAGTATTTCTCCACATAGGCCTGCCCCAGTGCCTCACCGAGATCACCGTCCACGTCTTCCGTGCAGCGCTTCCATCGCGGTTCAATTTCCTGAACCCCCTGCAAGGTCTTTTCGTAGAAATCAAAATCAGCGTTCACGAATGCCGAAGACAGATGGCGGGCATTGGCGTGAATCAAATGCCAGCGCAGATATGTTTTCCAGCTGGACAAGTCTTCCTTTTCGATCTCAGCGTTCATCACCTTGAAGAATTCTGGCGTGGCAACGTTCAGACTTGGAAGAGCGGGCAAGCCCACTTCCGTAAAATAAATCTTCCACTGGAATGAAGGCACCAGTGCTTCGAACTCCTCTAACGTCATTTTGTGATACAGCTTCTGCGGATCGCGGCGCTCGACACGAGTCATTGATCCCTTGGCCAGAGCCGTCTCCATGCGCATCACGGTCTCGGCCTCGCTGGCAGATCTTTCAGGCTTATCGCCGAGAAGCTCGAACATCTTCTGCAGGTGTGCCAGGTAACTCTTGCGCAGTTGCTGTGATTTTTCGTCGTCCTTCAGGTAGTAGTCGCGATCTGGCAATCCCAGACCGCCTTGATCCGTCTCAGCAATGATCTGTGTGGAATCTTTCGCGTCCTGATCGGAGCGAAAGTGAAACAGAGTCCCGCGCCGATACAGGGGCAAGCCATAAATGCCATCGGCGAGGAGTGCGGCCAGACCTAGTTTGGAGCGGATACCCTCAATGCCTGTGAAGCTTGCATTGAGTGGCTTTATGCCCGCTGCCTCTACTGCCTTTTCGTCGATGCACGAGGCGTAATAGTCACCAATTTTCTGGTGCGCGGAATCGCGCTTGGCATCAGAAGCAGAGGCTGCTTCGAGAATCCCGCGCAGGCGACCAAAGTTTTCGTCTTGCAACTTGCCATACGCGCTCCAACTGGACTGGTCTGGTGGAATCGGATTGTTCTTCATCCAGCCCCCGCAGGAGTATGTGTAGAAGTCCACGCAGGGGTCGATGCTCCGGTCCATGGAGGTTACGTCCAGAACGGGTTGGGCCTTGGCCGTGCGAGAGCGCTGTTGCGCATTCGCCAGCGCCAAAAGTGAAGCGACTGCAGTGACTGTCAGAATCGTGCGTGTGATTACCATTGCAAGTACCCTCATCCTGTCTGGGGAAAAAACGAAGGATGGCGCGGCATTTAACTCTTTCTCAAGTGAATCGAGCCATCGCCGGTGTGGATGGTCAACAGATTTCCGCCTCCGTTTAGCTTGCCCTGAACATCGTTCTCCCGAATTTTGCCTTGGGTTGAAACCGGCAAATCCAGATCTATATGGCCGTCGCCGGTGTGCAGATCTAGATCGGCTGCAAGGTTTTCCGGGACCTCCAAAGTGATACTGCCGTCCCCACTCTCGAGCCTCCATCCGCTGGCCAGCGAAGAACCGGCGGTCGCCCGAGCTTCAACCCGGCCATCGCCAGTATGCAATTCAAGCGCCTCAAAGCGGCCATTGGCCCTAATATGTCCATCGCCGGCAGTGGCACGCAGCTTACCTTCAACCCCATCGATCTCCTGCGAGCCATCTCCGCTGCGCAGATCCATGTCGCCCTTGAAGCTGTTCACGTCGATCTTGCCATCGCCGGTATGCAGATTGATGCGGCCTTCGCGCGGCATATGGATATCGATGTCCACATGATGGCTGCCAATTTCGAAGTTGAAATTGTGATGAGGGAAGCGAACCTCGAGTGCGACTTTATCGCCCTCCTGATGATCTTCAATCCGGATACCGTTTTCCCCGATCTTATAGCGGAAGGTCGTGACCTTGGCCTCAATCGTGTCTTGTTCCCACGTGGAAATGCGAATGTTGGCGTCCGAGGTCTCGACCCGTAGTTCCGGCTTGCCCGTAAGTTTGAAGGTTTTCGACCATTCGTCGGCGCGGACCTGCAATGTGGCCGAAAAAGTGAGCCCGAGAATTACCCCTGCCAAACGCTTCATAGAATCCTCCGGTTGCGAACGCACACGTCCGCCCCTGCTCTTAGACGTGAATACGCAGCTGACGTGAGGTGAGTTCCCTAACATTTTCAATACAAGGCCAAATCAAAGAGCCCCCGCTTTCGTATATGCCAGGCGAATCAGCGTTCTCTCGGCGAAGGGCACGTAGAGCAGAGCAGCCGTGGCGGCAAAAGCGGCGCCCATCCCTATCTTCTGCATAAGCAGAAACGGCGCCACCGCCCACAACAGATCGAGCACCAAAATCAGCGGAAACATTTGCAGGAACTTCTCGCCCAGGCGCCGGTAATCGAAGCCTGTCGCTGAAATCAAGAAACATCGCAACGGAATGCCAGCGCCCGCGGTCACCATTACCGCAGCTACTATCCCCGTCGCACTCCAGTCGGGCAGGAACCAGTCCGCGATCCCCTGCACGGCGTGCAAACGGAACAGCGCGGAGATGTAGAAGGCCAGATACATGATTTGCAGCACTGCAAACAATCCCCGTGTCAGTCCGCGGGGTGGAATGGGAACTTCCAACTCTGGGTGGAGAGTCGCCCCTGGGGATGAGACGGCGGGCACAGACAGGCGTTCCTCCGGGGCAGGCAAATCCTGCAGCGAGTTCGCAATCGCCGCCTGGGCCTGAGTCGAATCACGCCCACCCCAGGTCTGTTTCCGTATGGGCGCAATGAACCGATATCCGCGACGAGCAAGGGTTTCCACATACTGTGGACTGGAAGCCGAATCACCCAGCACTTCACGCAGCTTGTTCACAGCGGTATTCAGACTGTGGTCGAAGTCGACAAACGTGTCTTCCTTCCACAGTTTCTGCCGCAATTCCTCACGCGCGACTACCATTCCCGCGCGCTCCAGCAGTATGGCGAGTACCTGGAACGGCTGCTCCTGCAAGTGAAGCTTGATCCCGTTCCTGCGCAGTTCGCCCGCCTCCAGGTCGAGCTCAAAGACTCCGAAGCGTACAATTCTCCCGGTATTGTCAGGCTGCGGAGCGGGCATGGCAAAAGCCGTAGTGTAGCACCGGCACGAGCGTCGCCCGTCGCACCCGGCGACAGGCCCCGACAGGCCCCCAGGGGCGCCAAACCCCGAAATAGGGCATGCCGCAATGTCGGTTAATCGAGTTTAGCTGCCCGGCGTTACAATATACCCATGCCCACCGTCGGGCGTCCAAGCCATTCTTCTTCCCGCAAGCATCAGCGGCACTCCCTCTATGCCACTGAGACGACGGGCCTGCTGCTGATCGCATTCCTGATACTCGCTATCACACTCGCCCGCTATTGGCACACCATTCACTGGAGCCTGCGCTGAAGAGGTCCGGCGTGCCGACTCAGGTGCCTGAGAGACGACTGGACCCGTTGTTGCTGGTTATTGTCGGCCCTACTGCCAGCGGAAAGACCACCTTATCGCTGGCCATAGCCGAGCGCTTCGACGGCGAGATAGTGAACTGCGATTCGGTCGCGATGTATCGCGAATTTGAAATCGGCACGGCCAAGCCTGCCGCTGCGGAGCGCCGCCGCGCGCCGCATCACCTTCTCGATTTTGTTGCTCCTACCGAGTACATCACCGCCGGTCAGTATGCGCGGCAAGCGCGGCAGGTAATCAAGGAAATCGACTCTCGCGGGCACTTGCCAATCGTGGTGGGAGGTACCGGGCTCTACTTGCGCGCGCTACTTGAAGGACTCTTTCCCGGCCCTCAACGCTCTGACAAACTACGCCAGCGTCTGCGGGAACATCACGCCAGCCGAGGCTCCAACCACTTGCACCGCCTTTTGCACCATCTAGATCGTGCGGCTGCGGAAAAGATACATGCCAATGACACGCCCAAGCTGATCCGTGCCATTGAAGTTTGCCTGGCCTCGCGTCGCAAGTTGACGGAGCTGTGGCAACAGCAGGGTCGCGACCCCTTGCGCGGCTTTCGCATTCTGCGCATAGGCCTCGATCCCGATCGGAATGCGCTTTATGAGCGCATCAATCAACGGGCGCAGGACATGTTCGAACATGGGCTGATCCAGGAGACCGAGCCCTTGCTGCAAACATATGGCGACGCCGCTCGCCCGCTGGCTTCTCTCGGCTACAGACAGGCGGTTGAATTCTTGCACGGAGATTTCTCTCGCGAGCAAGCGCTGCGGGCCGCTCAGCAGGCCCACCGCAATTACGCAAAACGACAAATGACCTGGTTTCGTCGCGAACCAGAAGTGACATGGCTCAATGGTTTTGGCGGTGATCCCCAGATCCAGCGTGTGGCGACCGATCTGGTGAAGGCATCTCTCAGACCGGATCAGCAATGATGGCGATCCCAGCCGCGTTCGCTGCTTCGAGAATCTTCTCGCCGTCCAGCAGCAAACATTTTCCGGCATCCAGAGCGAGACAAACCGCTCCCGCAGCCTGCATCACGTCGATGGTCTTCACCCCGATGACGGGAACATCGAAGCGCATGTCCTGATTATTCTTGGAACTCTTCACCACGGTGAGGGCGCGGCTCAGTGTGGAGGCATTCCCTTCCAGCGTGTGCATGATATGACCGGCACGCTCAATCGTGGCGTCGGTTCCCTCCATGGCTTCCACCGCCACGCAAGCCGTCTCTGCAATCACCACCGTCTGCCCGATGTCGTGTTGCACGAGTTGGCGGGCGACCAAGCGTCCATATTCGATATTTTTGCGCTCGGGCTCGCTAGGCGCACGCCGAGTGATTAAGCCAGGCTTAACCAGCAAAGGTTCAAGCAGCCAGGTGGAATTCTCTAGCCTGATACCCTCATCGGCCAGCACCTTGGCGACTGCGCCCAGCAGGGAATCGGTGTTGCGCCTGGTAAGCGAAAGCAGCAGCTTGGCCAAGCGCCAGTCGGGACCAATGCTGGAGAAAATCTGTTTGTGTTTGATTTGGCCGGCCATCACGGCGCGCTGCACGCCTTCTCGTTTGAAGGTTTCAATCAGCTTCGAGAGCTCGCCCAAAGATAGCCAATGAACCGAAGCCGCGGCGCGAAACTCGATCTCAGGATCCGTCTCTTCTTTGATCGCAGCCACCACCACCTCGTAGCCCTGGGCGCGAGCGGCATCGAAAACCAGGAAGGGAAACCTGCCATTGCCGGCGATGATGCCGATTCGTTCTGGCACTGTTAGTATGCGCTCCCGCAACGGGAATGGGCCCGGATCAAATTCATAACATCCTTGATGATGTCATTCAACCAAGGAGCACAATTTTCTTCTCTACTTCAAGCCCCTGGGTTGACTAGCTTTTTCGCGGGCTTACATGGCCGAACCGCCGCCTCTCATCCGCGATCCCGCCGTTCACCTCTGGGCCGGTCGCTGTGAGAACTGGCGCCACGCGGCAGTTTCTATGCTCAAGCCGCCCGAAGGCGAGCCTGCAGGAGAAACTCGATTTCGGCCTCAAGCTGTACAAGGTCGGTTCTTACCAATTCCGGGAGCGGCGGACCGAAGCCGAAGAGAACATCAAGAAACCTGTGGGCCTCATGCTCGACCAGGAACTGGCGACAACTCTGGATTCGCGACTGCTGCAAGAATCAAGCTTGCCCGGCGCACGGTATGGCCAGAAGCTCTGTCCGGGATTTTGGCTAATCTGCTAGTGCTACTTGATCACTCCACGTTCCGACGCTTCAATGAACCGGATCAACATGTCCACGTCCTCACCGCGATCAGGCTCAGACTTCAGCTTTTCCAGGGCTTGTGTGGTGTTGCGCTTGGAGGCAAGAAGAATCTTATAGGCTTGCTGAATCTTTCGAATTCGCTGCTTTGAAAACCCGCGCCGTTCCAAGCCCACCTTGTTCAAGCCGTAGGCATGCGTCTCGCGCGCGGCGGACGTCATGGAAAACGGGAGAACATCCTGAGTAATCATGGCGCCGGCGCCGATATACGAGTGCGCTCCGACGCGCACGAACTGATGCACGGCGCTCAAAGCGCCCACCACAGCCCGCTCTTCGATTGTCACGTGACCGCCCAGAGTGGCCCCATTGACCAACATGGCATGATCCGCCACCGAGCTGTCGTGGCCAATGTGGGCGTAAGCCATGAGCAAAATATGACTGCCTACGCGCGTGATGCCGCCACCTTTGACCGTGCCGCGATTGATGGTCACGAACTCACGAATTTCGTTGTGCTCGCCTATCTCCAGGCGGGTGGGCTCCCCCTTGTAAGAAACATCCTGCGGCGCCATACCGATGGCGCAAAAAGGGAGAAAGCTATTGTGGGCGCCGATTTTCGTTGGACCCTCGATGGCGACATGCGAAACCAGCCTACAACCTTCGCCCAGCTCAACGTCAGCGCCGATCATGCAATAGGGACCGACTTTGCATGATGCCGGGAACTTGGCGCGCGGATCGATGATGGCAGTAGGATGAACGCTCATGAACTCAAGTGGCGTCTGCTATCCTTCGTCTTCTGCGTCGCCGGCGGCGGGGCTCTGTCCGCGAGTGCTGTCGATCAGTTGGCAAGACAACGTCGCTTCGGCAACGCGCTTTTCGCCCACATACGCGACCCCTTGCATGCGCGCGGCAATCATGCTCGGGACCTCGCGCCACCCCGTCAGCTCCACTTCCAGCCGCAGCTGATCGCCCGGACCCACAGGACGGCGGAAGCGGGCACGATCGATGCCGGTGAAAACTATCAGCTTGCCAGTGCGGTCTTCCACTTCTGTAAGCAGCAGCGCCCCGGCGGCCTGTGCCATTGCCTCCACGATCAATACACCGGGCATGATGGGCAGGCCGGGAAAATGTCCGCAAAAGAAAGGCTCGTTGATGGTCACGTTCTTAATGGCGACAATGCGTTTTTTTCGTTTCAGTTCAAGCACGCGGTCAATCAACAGCAAGGGGTAACGATGCGGCAAAATCTTTAAAATATCGTGAATATCGAGCACCGCCGTGGTCGCAACCGGCTGCGATTCCGTTGCAGGGTGAGTGGTCATGGAATCATCTCAATGGGCCTGAAGATTATACTGTACCGCGCATGGCAACGGAGGGCAGGGTCGAGCTCGAACCATTGCCATCCTCACTCTCAGCGATCGAAGCAGCCCAAGACGACTGTGAGAAAGATGACTAAAAAAAATGCGATGACTGCCAATAAGAAAGCCAGGCCAGATCGGGCACAGACGATCGGGCAAACCGCCTGGCGGGAACGTCTGCGCCATTTCGAGAAACGCCAGGACGAGATGGCCGCGACCATTCGGCAATTGGTCGAGATCGAATCCCCGAGCGACAACAAACAAGCAGCCGACCGTTTAGGTCAACTTCTTTGCGCAAAGTTTGAAGCCCTCAGCGGGCGAACACATTTCCACCGCAACCCCCGGTTCGGTGACCATTTGCGCGTTGACTTCCCGGCTAGCGCCGGCGAGCCCGTCCTTCTCTTGGGACACTATGACACCGTTTATCCGCTGGGGACGTTGGCCGGCATGCCCTGCCGGATTGAAAATGGCCGACTGTATGGTCCCGGCGCGTTCGACATGAAGTCGGGCATTGCGCTGATGCTGCATGCCATTGAGGCGTTCCAGGCTGGGCACGGGGGATTGCCACGCCCGGTCAAGGTCCTGCTGGTCTCCGATGAAGAGGTGGGCAGCGAATCGTCCCGCTCGATCACCGAAGCGTTGGCTAGAGAATGCGCGGCGGTGCTGGTGTTAGAACCGGCCGCTGGACTCCGCGGAGCCGTAAAAACCTCCCGTAAGGGCGTTGGTCAATACACGCTGAAAGTTCAAGGAGTGTCGGCGCATGCTGGCCTCGACCCGACACAAGGGCACAGTGCGATTCTTGAGCTCGCGCAGCAAGTCGTCATCATCAACAAGTTGACTGATTTACGTCGCGGCCTGTCAATGAATGTTGGCGTCATCCAGGGCGGAACCCGCAGCAACGTGATCGCTGCCGGAGCTTCCGCAATGATCGACGTGCGGATTCAAAGTGCAAAGCAGGCCGCGGGAGTCGACCGAAAACTACGCTCGCTCAAACCCTTCGACCAGCATTGCAGCCTCAAGATCTCAGGCGGTATCAACCGAATGCCCATGGAGCGGACCGCAGGGGTTGCTGCGCTCTACGAGAAGGCGAAGAGCATCGCCTCACAGATCGACTGGAGATTGCAAGAGGCCGCCGTCGGGGGAGGTTCTGACGGCAACTTCACCGCCGCCCTGGGCATTCCCACTCTCGATGGCATGGGCGGAGTGGGTGACGGCGCCCACGCAATTCACGAGCATATCGTGATCTCGGAATTGCCACGCCGGGCGTCATTGTTGGCCGGAATGATTGAGCATTCCTGAATGTCGGGGAGATCGATGCTCAAGTTCATGGTGGTCATCTACAAAACGCCCGGGCATGAGCAGCGAAGAATTTCGGCGACACTTGAGGGAAGTTTCTGGGCCTCTGGCCCATAGGCTGCCGGGCCTGCGAAGGCATGTACAGAACCATGCACGAGCCCGAAGCGGCATTCTCCAGGATGGAACGCCGTCATCGACCGTACTTCGACGATGGAGCAGCGAGGGAAGTTGCTTGGGCAAGTCCGGAGGGCGCTGCCCCAGACTCCGACTTGCCGGCGGCTTTTGCCGACCTCACGCGCACCACTGGGTCGGTGGTCGATGAGATTATGGTTTTGGAATAATCACCAGGAAGTAATCCATCTTGTCGCCCTTCACAAAGTCATACTGCTCCAGCAACTTGTAGCCCGCCTGCGATGCCTCACGAAGTACAACATCGCGTGACACCCCATGATTTTCGCCATTTCCGTTGCGGTCAATAATTCCAACTTTGGCCCCAGGACGAAGCGAGGCGCGCAACTTTTGCAAAACCGTAACTGGATTCTCGACCTCGTGGTAAGTCTTGAGCAACAGCACAGAATCAATCGCAGCCGCAGGTAGCGTAGGGTCGTCGGCTGTACTCAAGATTGTCTTCACGTTGTGCAACTTCTCTTTGTGCGCGCGTTCATCAATGTAGCGAACGGCTTCAGGATTGATATCGACGGCGTAGACCATGCCGCCGTCCCCCACGCGCTTGGCGGCTCGTACGCTGAACCATCCGGATCCGGCACCGATGTCGGCGACTGTTTTTCCCGGACCAATTGCCAGAATATCCATGACGCGGTTGATCTGAAGACGCTCGTCCCTGCCCGGCGAATCGAAAATAGAGAGATCCCCGGTGTAAGGCTCGCTGGTTTTACGGTGCGCGGCTGGAGCTTGCGGCGTCGAAGATGGATTCTGCACGCCAATTGCCACGACAGCGTGAAGGCAGAAAAGCAGGGCTTGAACTCGAAAGCAAGGTTTGAGCATGGCCGTCGCCTCCAAGGCGACTGTCTTCTTGAATGACAGACTCGACCGCGATGCGCTGCGTGAGCGCTCTGGTTTACACGGAGGCGTTCGCGATCTTGTCTCTTTTGACTCCCGCGGTAATGTGGCCTAGACTTTTCCAAGCGAGCGCACCACCGCGCCTGACTGGGCTGGCTAAGAGGAGCTCGACGCAATGGAAGGCAAACTAGGCATCTGGGAAATTCTCCTGATCGTGGGGATAGCGCTCCTGCTTTTTGGTCCGAGTAAGTTTGCTACCCTGGGAAAGAGCCTAGGCGAGGGGCTTCGTAATTTCAAGTCCGCCATGAAGCACGATGAGAAGTCCGACGATAAAGACGATACAGAAGAGAAGAAATCTTAACTCCTCGTTCATCAGCCACTCGCCGATTAGATTCGCTGCTCAGATCAGACTTCGTTCCATCAACATTCGGTACACTAAGGCCAGCGGCAAACCTACGACATTGCTGTAATCCCCTGCAACGCGTGGAATCCAGCGCGATGCGATACCTTGAATCGCATACGCTCCGGCTTTATCCATCGGCTCTCCGGTAGCGATGTAGCTACGTATTTCGGCGTCAGACAGATCACACATCGTCACCAGCGTTGTCTCTGAGCGAGCGTCTTCAACCCAAGTTCTTAGTTCTCGGTCCTGCGTTTTCAGCGGTTTGGCATCACTTGCCGCTGAGCACTGACCGCTAACCAGTCTGTCTCCGCCCAGGCACACACCCGTAATCACTCTGTGCGTGCGCCCCGACAACAGCCGCAGCATGCGAGCGGCATCGTTTTCATCGCGTGGCTTTCCCAGGATGGCTTCATCGATCACAACCACGGTATCGGCGCCGAGCACCCATTCTCCCGGCCGCCTCTTGACGACATATAAGGCTTTTTCCCGCGCCAGCCTCTGGGCGCAATTCCGTGGCGACTCTCCCTGGTGAGGGGTCTCGTCGATTTGGGCTGGTTGTACCGTGAAAGGAATGCCTGCACGGCGCAGAAGTTCCTGTCGGCGAGGCGAAGCGGAAGCCAGCACGATCATGTGATCTGATGGTACGGAGAACTCGAGGGGCCAGCACAGGATGGAAGCGCAAGCCTCAGCCATTTAACCGCGCACGGCGGGCGAACTGAGCAGGGCATGGTCGGCTGAATGCTGACTGCTCAGTGCTCGGTTACCGGCTTCCCACCACGCCGCGCACCGACTCAATCAGCTGCGCCGAGTCGTAACCGATTCCATCCTTGAAAACGGTTTCCACATTCTCAATATCGTCGATCTTTTGCGAAGGATCGCCTTTGATCACCACCAGGTCGGCCTGCTTGCCCACAGCGATGGTTCCGATGCGGTCCAGCTCTCCCAGGAACTGCGCGCCGTTCGCAGTGGCGATGTGAATCGCTTCCACGGGCGTGAATCCTGCTTCGACCAAAAGCTCGACCTCGCGCTGATCGCCGAAACCGGCGATGACGCCTCCCATTCCGGTGGGATCCAACCCGGCCAGCAATAGTCCACCGGCCTTGGAGAAAGCGTACTCGAATTCCATTTCTTTCTTGAACGCAGGTCCCCAGGGAGAGGTATCGCTGCCGTAGACTTGTCGCAAATGGCTCAGATCGCTGGAGCGAAGTCGGTTCGCCAGCAGTGAAGTACGAGCGTCCGGCGATAGCGCATCGAGAACGCGTTTCTGAATCGTGGGTCGGCCTGTGAAACTTCCCATCTCAAACACGGGCAGGGTTGAAGTGACCGCAACATGATGCTGGATAAGGTCACCAATCATGTCATGAACCGCACCCGCCGCTATTTCAAGCTTGGAAATGAATTCAGCATCCTTTGGTTCATCAGGGCATTCGCCCGGCTTCTTCGAGGGAAAGAATTCCGTGTCCACCACCAGGCCGTGCTCAAGGTTATCGATCCCGAGGGATGCAGCCTCGCGAAAGCCGATTGAGCACAAATGTCCCGTAACTTTCGCGCCGCGCTTGTGCGCCGCGGTCACCGCGGCAGTCAGCTCGGCAGGGGTAATGAACATATACGCCTTGAAATTGTCTACGCCTTCATCCAGCCAGTAGTTGACAGTCTTCGTAGCATCTTCCGGCCCGGTGAGCTGGTGCAATTGCAAAGCCCACGAACCCGCACCCTCCAGATATGGGCCGGTGACGTGAATCTTTGGCCCCGGCATTCTTCCAGCGTCAATCTTTTTCTTGATCTCCAGATCAGTGTAAGGTTCCAGGGAACCGGTGGTGCGGATCGTAGTCACGCCTCCCGCAAGATAAAGACGTGGAAAACTGAAACCCATCTCACCGAAGATCACATCCCCCATGGGATAAAACATGTGGTCATGCATGCCGACAAGGCCCGGAATCACGCTGTAGCCGTGCAAGTCGAGCACCTTCGCTGCACTCGGTACACTGACCGACGCGGCATCTCCGACAGCCGAGATTTTTCCTTTGAAGATCATGACGGTTTGGTCTTCGCGCGCACCTGCGCCGGTGCCATCAATGACGCGTACGTGGGTCAAAGCCACAACCGGAGCATCCACTTTTACAAAGTCGCGCACCTGCGGGGATAGAGTCTGTGCCATCACCACAGAGCTGACAGATAGCAATAGGGTTGCAGTAAGCACTTTGCGCATGTTCACTCCTTCGACCACCACCGGCAGGATTCTACCGAAGAAACAGTAGCTTGTGCGGAAAGCTTGCAGTCACTGCCCGGCAGCCAAAAACTGAGAACTCTCACTTGCCTGTTAAAATCAAGCATTGCCCCCCGCACCCATGGACGCTGCTTTTCTGCGCAACTTCGCCATTATTGCGCACATCGACCACGGTAAATCCACCCTGGCCGACCGCTTGCTTGAGCTCACTGGCTCACTGACAGCCCGCGAGATGCAGGCCCAGGTACTCGACTCCATGGACCTGGAGCGCGAGCGAGGCATCACCATCAAGGCCCATGCGGTCCGCATGATGTACACGGCCCAGGATGGTCAGCTTTATCAGCTCAACCTCATCGACACGCCCGGTCACGTGGATTTCTCCTATGAAGTCTCGCGCTCGCTGGCATCCTGCGAGGGCGCGCTTCTCATCGTCGACGCCTCCCAGGGCGTCGAAGCCCAAACCCTGGCTAATTCTTACCTAGCCATCAATCACGGCCTGGAGATCATTCCCGTGATCAACAAGATCGACCTGCCCAGCGCCGATGTCCCGCGCACCAAGGAGATGATTGAAGGTGCGGTCGGACTTGACGCCACCGATGCCGTTCTGATCAGCGCCAAAACCGGAGAGGGCGTGCCGGACGTCCTCGAAGCCATCGTGAAACGCGTTCCGCCGCCGAAAGGGAATCCGGATAATCAACTACAGGCGTTGATTTTCGACTCCTGGTTCGATCCTTACCGCGGCGTCGTCATCCTGACGCGCGTCTTTCAGGGCACTCTGCGTAAGGGCCAGAGGATTCGGTTGTGGTCGAACGGCACCACCTTCGACGCGGAAACTCTCGGAGTACTCACTCCCAAGCCGGTTGAGGTCGATGAGCTGCGCGCCGGCGAAGTCGGCTTCCTCATTGCCAACATCAAGAACGTGGCCGACACCAAAATTGGCGACACCATCATGGATGACGCCAATCCCGCTATCGAGCCTTTGCCCGGCTTTGAAGAAATCAAGCCCATGGTTTTCGCCGGCCTTTATACCGTGGATGCGCACGAGCACACCCGGCTGCGTGAAGCCCTGGAAAAATTGCGGCTGAACGATTCATCGTTTTTTTTCGAGCCGGAAAGCTCTGTTGCTTTGGGTTTCGGATTCCGCTGCGGCTTCCTGGGACTGCTACACATGGAAATCATCCAGGAGCGCCTGGAACGTGAATTTGCGCTTGAACTCATCACCACCGCCCCCGGCGTGCGCTACAAGATCACCAAAACCGACGGCGAATTGATCGAAGTGGATAACCCCTCACGATGGCCCGACCCCAGCGTGATCGCCAAAGTAGAAGAGCCGGTGATTCTGGCCACGATTCTGACCAACGAAGAGTATGTCGGCGGAATCCTGAAGCTGGTCGAGGACAAGCGTGGCAAGCAGAAGACATTTGAATACGTCAGCTCATCCCGCGTGATGCTGCACTACGAATTGCCATTGAACGAAATTGTGCTAGATTTCTACGACCGCCTGAAGTCGGTCTCGCGCGGCTATGCTTCTCTCGACTACCATCTGGCCGATTATTGGCAATCGCCGATGGTGAAGCTCGACATCCTTGTGGCCGGCGAACCGGTCGACGCCCTCTCTGTGATTGTGCACCGCGATTTCGCCTATGAGCGCGGTAAGGCGCTGGTCTCCAAAATGAGGCAACTCATTCCCCGGCAAATGTTTGAGGTGGCGATCCAAGCTTCCATCGGAGCCAAAGTCATTGCCCGCGAAACTGTCTCGGCCATTCGCAAGAACGTCATCGCCAAGTGCTACGGGGGAGACATCTCGCGGAAGCGCAAACTGCTCGAAAAGCAGAAAGAGGGCAAGAAACGCATGAAGAGGATCGGCCGGGTTGACATCCCCCAAGAGGCATTTCTGGCCGTGTTGAAGGTCGGCGAAGACAGTAGCTAACTACTTATTGCCTCTTCCTGGCTTTGCTCCGCCGTCTTCGGTTTTATGGCGTGGAACCTACTGAAACGTTGCCGCAGCAGTGTGGAACGCGGATTGCCGGTTTTTGCCAGGGCACTTCACGAGTCTCGAAAGACTGAGAGACCCTATGGCTGGATGGACAGGGGTAACGTCGTTACCTGTATTCAATTCCGGCTGAGAGCCAAGGATCGGAATTGAACCTCGGGCATCTCAACGCGAACAAGGTTGGCTGCTAGACTCCTGAGATATGCCGGTATTTACGGAGGACAAAAGAACGCACGACACGAAGGCGGTGGATAACGTTCAGGCCCTGGTGCAACTGTTGCGGAACCGGTCGTATGAAGAGATTCGGCAGCGGATGTACGACAGTGCCCCGGGGAGCCCCTGGTGGTCAGCCTGCAAGGCTGAACTCGATCTGCGCAACGGCCAGCAACTTGCGGAGGCGTCGGTGGCGATGTCGAGGGTGACGGAGAAAATGAGGAGCTCGACCCAGCATTTTGAACAGCTTGCCGAAACGCTATGCCAGGCCACCAACGACGTTGCGGATCTGCTGCGAAAGACTGAGGAGGCGGGCCGCAGACTGGAAATTGCAGTTTACGTGGCCATTGGCGTGTCTCTGGTTCAATTCTTCAATCTGATTTTTGAGGTTTTCCGGAAGCGGTAAAAAAAACAATAACCAGGAAGAGCGCGAAGCAACCCCCCGAGAAAACAGAGGCGGTCGATTCTGACCGCCCCTCTAAACGCCAACCATCTCTGAGCAGTTGTTACCGCCTGTTGACGCGCAGGACCATTTGTGTGCCGCCGTCCAGATGGACGTTTTGCTTGGACGAGGTGATCACCGAACCCTGGGCTGCGGTGGAGGATTGGGTGCTCAGAGCCAATCCGGGCATGCCCATTACACCGGTGCTGCTGGCAGTGAGCTGGGAGGTAAGATGGGCTGTGGCCGCGGCGGAACCGGCGGTGCTACCCACGGCTGAGGTTGCGGACCCCGGGACACCGGCTGCGGTATTCGCCACAGTGCCTGCGCTCGCGCCCACGGTTGAGCCAACTCCGCCCACCATGCCGGGGCGGCTGGCGGAAGAGTGGCCGTAGGCTGATCCTCCTCCAGAGGCCATGGCGTCGGCTTCCATTTCATTTGCGCTGGCCGACGCGACAGCACTGCTCGCGGCCAAGGCCTGGATGTCGGCATGAAGCGGGAGCTCGTGGCCTGCTTTCAAGATGGCGCGATCAAACGCAATACCCAGGGAAGACTGTGACTGCCCCTTGGCACGGGCAGTTGCTTCGGTGACGTGCCCGACCAGAGTCGAGCCCTTGGGAATGACCACCTTGCCGTCTGACTGCACGGCTTCGGTGATTTTGACTGTCACCTGATCTCCTACTTTGGCATGACGCGCGTCCACGGATTTGTTCAATGTGGCGCCCATGGTGGTGCCGGCCGCGAGGGCAGCGGAGTTCTGCCCCGCCGTCGCCGATGCGTTGCCCGAGGCCGAAGACGAAGCTCGGGAATCCGCAGCGACCTGCGCGAACGCAGGGCCAAAGAACGTGGATGCGAGCGCGAAAGTCAGTGCAAGTTTTTTCATAGGTTCCTCCTGTCCCCAGAGGAAAACGTATGCACAATCTTGAGTTGGGGTCCAGGGATTGTCGGTGCAAGTCGCCTGCCAGAGCTCGGACCGGCGAGCACTCTGCGTAAATAAGCAATTATCAATAGGTTAAGAGCAGGTTTGGGCTGATGACCTTACTTGGTGAGACGGGAGAATATTCCCGGACCAAGGAAAGGCTGCTCGCTCGGCTGGACAAGGTGGCGGCCGTCCCTGGGGAGCAAGAAGAAATATATATAGGGGATGCGGGAGGAGCATCCCCTGAATGGTCGTCACAACTTCAAAGACCTGCGAGCGCCCCAGGGGCGGTAGAGCGAAGTAATGACAACCGTTCCCCCGGCTACAGACTCTCAAAAAGTTGAGGAGGTCCTGTTGCTGTGACGTACTCAAGTAGTTGAAGTTGTTGATCACCGTGTTAGCCTCCGAGTTGCAGAAGGTGCCGGAAATCTGGGGTTCGCCTTGACGCTGTTGGTGGTGAGAACGTAAAACAACGGGGCTGAGGAAATCTGCGAGCAATACTGGTTCGAACTGAAAGAGTGAAGTGGGATGGCCTGCATGAGGTCGCTGGTGCGGCCGTCGTGAAGGAAGAAGAGGCGTTGACCGAGTCCCCAGAGTGGCGCTGTGCGGAACTGGTCTGCACCCGGACAACGTCGAGCAAGCCGTAACCAACGAATTGTTTCAGAACGAGCGCCACACCACTGCGGGTTGCGTCTTCAATGTCACGCCCGAAGATACGAGCAATATCCTGAACGGTAACAAGAGCAGCCCCAACTTCGGCACGACGATCGGGACAGTTTCCGACAATCTTGCAACTTTACGGAAGTCGAACACTCGGCCGTTCACGGCAGGAGAGATCCTCAGATTTTTCTTGGTCGAAGTAGGAAGACCTTCTCGGAGGGCGTTCGCCATCGTCCGAGAGTACAACCGTCTCATCCCGTTCCAAAAGCCGGAAAGGCGGCGGGGGAAATGACGGGTCTCGGCGGCGGTCTTGCAGTACACGCAATAAAATCTCTAATCGCGGAGTGCGCTGAGAACCGCCGCAGAGAACGCGGAGTGGCTAGGCGAAGACCTCGCCTTCCAGCGCGGTTAGGGTGCGGGTGGCCAGAGTGTTCTTGACGAAGCGTTTGGGTAGCGGAGCGTAAGAAGCATCTACCTGTTTGCGTTCAATGCGAAGCTGCAGAGTGCGCTCAATCTGCCGCAGCCCCATAACCTCGACGCCAGCAGCTAGAGTGGAAGCGCGTCCCAGGCTACCGGCGCGGCCGGTCCGTCCAACGCGGTGGATAAAATCTTCCGCGAGGCTGGGCAGGTCGTAGTTGATGACGTGCGCTACATCGTCCATATGGAGGCCGCGGGAAGCTACATCGGTGGCCACCAGAACTTTGAAGCGGCCGTCTTGGAATCCGCTGAGGGCGCCGTTCCGTTGTGATTGCGAGCGACCGCCGTGGATCATCGCGGCCGAGAAACCATCCTGGACCAATTCTTTCGTCAGGCGTTCGGCGCCTCGCTTGGTACGGGTGAAGATCAAAGTCAGACCCTTTTCTGCGTACAGGAGCTGGCGTAGGACGTCCAATTTTTCCGCGGGGCGAACCTCGTAGGCATGCAATTCAACGCTTTCTACCGGCTTGAGAACGGAGCCTGCGGCCACGCGTATCGGATGGTGCGTGCAATCGCGGACGAGCCCTGCCACGGACTGTTCCATCGTGGCTGAGAAGCATAGTGTCTGCTTGCCTTGCGGAAGTATGGAAAGGATGCGACGAATTGCGGGCAGAAAGCCCATATCCAGCATGCGGTCGGCTTCGTCGAGGACCAGAACTTTCACCTGCCGCAGGTCGATCAGGTGACGGGTGATGAAATCCTGCAGGCGTCCGGGGGTTGCAATAACGAGACTAGACCCGGCGCGCACCGCTGCAATCTGCGGTTTTTCCGAAAGGCCGCCGATAACGAGAGCCGACTTCGGCAGGTTACGGCTGCGGAGTTTCTCGTACTCGGCATTGACCTGCATGGCCAGCTCGCGCGTGGGTAGTAGCACTAGCGCATGAACCTGGCGCGACGGCTGCTGCTGCAACCTCTCGATAAGCGGGATGAGGAAGGCCAGCGTCTTGCCGGTTCCGGTCTGAGCGGTGGCAATTACATCTTTCCCGGCCAGCGCATGGGGAATAGTTTGTGCCTGGATAGGCGTTGGGATAGTGAATTCGGCTGCTGCCAGCTTCTGCTGCAAGGCAGAAGACAAGGGCAGTTCTGCAAATGTTGTCATTAACTAGTATGTTCTTTCTGGAGGGGCCTAGGGTCAGATACTCAGACTCGCGTCCTTGTTCTCGTGCCGCTCACACATAAAATGTGCTGAAATAAACGGCCAGCAGGAAAAGCGGAGATGGGGCTGATCCAACAAAGGATCCCGCGTCACGAGCAAACCGTGGCTACAGCGTCTTGATTAGTATAGCAGAGTGGCGTGGGCGGTAATGGAGTACTTAGGGTTCAGGCTGCATTAGGCGACGTAACACGCTTGCCCTCAGCAATATAACGTGATCCAAGTGAGCATACTGGCGAGGGCTTATGATGCACCCATAGGCACCTGGTAAGGCTCTGGGGTTGTGCTGGCTACCGATCGCCGCTTTTAGTCGCAGTTGGCCTTCTGCCGGGAAAGTATTTGCTCCCGTCGAGGCTGGTTAGCCCTGCCGAGCCCAGCCGGTTTCAAGGGCTCGGACTGGACCGAAATGATCCGCTCTTGTCTGTCCCATCGGATTGTGACATTTATTATGGCGCCCTTTTCCTCCATGGTGAACGGCGCCGGGAAGACTTTTTTTGGATTCCTTCAAGCAGCACCACTACATGGGCCAATACCGCGTTTTCCGAGTTCAGTCCCTCCGGGGTTTTGGCCTTCAGCCCAACACAATTCGCGGTAATGCCCAGCAACTCAGCCAGGCGAACGCGAATCACGCCAGCATGAGGACCGATCTTCGGTGCCGCCAGGATCAGACTGGCATCGATGTTGGCGATGGCATATCCAGCCGCACGCACACGTTTCAAGGCCTGGCGGAGAAAGATTACCGAGTCCGCATCCTTCCACTTCGGGTCTGAGGGTGGAAACAGCGCTCCGATATCGGGTGCGGCCACGGCCCCGAGCAGCGCGTCAGTGACGGCGTGGAGCAAGACATCCCCATCGGAATGTCCGCCAAGTCCTTTGTCATGCTTGAGCTTGATGCCGCCAATTTTCAGCGGAATTCCAGGACGGAACTCGTGGGAGTCGAACCCGTAGCCAACGCGAACCGCAAGTTTCGAGTTTTGAGTTTCGAGTTTCGAGTTCTTCTTCAGCACTTGTGGGATCTGTCTTCGTCTTGGAGAACCTGCTGCTTATTTCTTGAGGTAGAACTCCGCGAGTTCCATGTCTGCCGGGCTCGTGATTTTGATATTTCTCGGTGAACCCATCACGACTGCGACTTCATGTCCCGCGCGTTCCACCAAGGAGGCTTCATCGGTTCCGAGAAATCCATCGGCCGCTGCTTCATCGAATGCCTTTTTGAGCACGCCGTACCGGAAGCCTTGCGGGGTCTGTGCCATCACTACGCGCTCACGAGGGATGGTCGCCTTAACCAGCGCACCGTCGGCGGTGCGCTCGACTTGCTTCACGGTATCGACCGCGGGCAGGCCGGCTATAGCTGCGCCGTATTTTCGAGCTGCTTCGATTACTTCCCTGGTAATGTCCGTAGTCACAAAGGGCCGCACTGCGTCGTGCACCAAGACGATGTCGTCCTCGGCAGCAGAAACCGCATTGAGCGCGTTCGCCACTGATTGCTGGCGGTGCTCGCCGCCGGCCACGAGTTCGACTTTTTTCTTTTTCACGACGTCATTCGCTTCGGTTTCCAATCGAGCGCGAAAGCCCGCAATTTCGCTTGCCCTCAGTGCCACCCAAATTTCTGTCACCGCGTCGACGGCGGCAAATTTGCGCAGCGTGTGTATGAGAATCGGTTTCCCGCCCAAGTCGGTGAACTGCTTGGACGGAGCGGACTTCTTACCTTTGGCCTGAGCGCTGGGCACCGGCGCCATGCGCGTCCCAAGACCAGCCGCGGGAATGATCACTACTACCTTCATGGCGGGCTGTAAGTATACGGGGGTAGAGGAGGGAGTTCAAATTAACCGGGGCTCACCATTAACCGGGGCGCACCCGATAAGAGCCGGCCTCTAGGCTTGATCTCTACCGCGGGTCGCCATTCGGCAGTTCCCATGGTTCGATCCGATTACCATCCGGGTCCATGATCCAGGCCAAGCGGTGGGGATCAAGCTGAACGCCAGCTGTTCTCAGTTCTTGCAACAACGCGTCCAAGTCATTTGCGCGGGTTGCGTCTGCGCCCAGGTGTCTACAGGAAACACTGTATCGAGCAAACTCTGCCGCGGCCAAGGAAACTCTTGCCCGGTAATACTGTAACCACCCGCGCGAGCGCATCCACAAACTGCTCTGGTGTGAGTAGCTTAGTCCCTCTTTGAGGGGGCGCTTCTTGTGGCCCGTCGCTTGCGACCTAACATTGGCGGAATGCCCTCTGCTGGACACAGAGAGGCGTGCAACCGTCCAACCGAAAGCAGGAACTAACTTTCATGAAGGTAACCCGCCCCTGGTTTGGGATTGTCACACTTTCTTTTGCTGTCGCCTTGGCCTTGGCGCTGGTAATCGGAGCTCTGGGTACCGTTCTGGGTGGCGCAGAAACATCGCCTCCAACGCCAGCGAGCGAACCCTCAGCGGGTCCGGATCGGCAGCAAACCTATGAAGGCATGGTGACCGACTCTCGCTGCGGGGCCAAACACCAACCTTCCATCGGCAAGACTGCCACGGACTGCACGCGAGCTTGTGTCCACGCCGGCTCGCAGTTCGCCCTAGTGGACGGGAACAATAGTTATCTTCTTGAAGGGCATGCCCTTGAACTGAAGCGGGCGGCAGGGCTGCGCTCCACGATCACCGGCACGCTCCGTGGAAACACAATCATGGTGTCTTCGGTCGCCGGGATTTAGTGGGTTTGGGGCCCTGTTACGCGACTTCTGACTCTAGTCTTCTCGCGGCTCGGCCATTATGGGCTGCGCCTTTTTCGCGTCCAAGGTAGAGTTCTGGACTACGGCCGCAGGCACCGGCGTTGTTGACAGAGGCACAGATGGGGCGGGCGGAGCCAGGGACGCAGTTTGTCGGCCGAACCCCATCCTGTCATCCCACTTGCCGAAAATCATCTTTCCGGCGGTCGTCTGCAGTACGGAGGTTACGGAGACGTCGATTGTCTTTCCGATCATCTTCCGGGCATTGTCGACCACCACCATGGTGCCGTCGTCGAGGTAAGCAACCCCCTGGTTATATTCCTTGCCTTCCTTGAGGATAAACACGCGCATGGTTTCGCCCGGGAGCACGATCGGTTTGAGCGAGTTGGCGAGCTCGTTGATGTTGAGCACTTCCACCCCCTGCAGTTGCGCGACCTTGTTCAGATTGAAGTCGTTGGTGATGATCTTGCCCTCGTAGAGCTTCGCCAGCTCAATGAGCTTCAGGTCCACTTCACGGACAGAGGGGAAGTCGTTCTCCACAATCTGAATCTGCAGGGTGGTCATCTTCTGCAGGCGCTGGAGGACATCGAGGCCGCGGCGTCCGCGGTTACGTTTCAGGGAGTCGGCTGAATCGGCCACAAGCTGCAGCTCACGCAGCACGAACTGCGGAGTGACGATGATTCCGTCGAGGAAGCCGGTCTCAGCGATGTCGGCGATGCGACCGTCGATGATGACGCTGGTGTCGAGAATCTTGTAACTTTTCTTCGACTGCTTTTCACCACCGAAGATTCCGCCCAGGGCCGCCAGGTTGAGCAAGTCGCCTTTGTTGGCGCCTACGATCAAACCGACGTAGGCCATCAGCAGCATGACCAGGATCTGTAGGAAGCTTTGGGTATGGCTTGCAGGCACGCTGTTTCGGATCACCAGCGCGAACAGGTAGGCGCCGCAGATTCCAAGAATGCTTCCGATCGCAGCGCCGATGAGGCGGGTCAGACTGACCCGCCGCAGCCTCCATTCGAAGAGGACGATGCTGAGCCCTACTAGGGCGCCTACTCCGGCATTCAGCTTGCTGGGAAGCCCGAATGGCTCGATTACATAACAGGTAACTGCAACTACCAAGACGAAAAGAAGACGTACAAGAATTAAATCCACGTATGGACCTCCCCGCATGGCATGCACGCCGGAATTCCGGAGTGCGCTACCATCCGTGCCAACCCCTCGCCGCCCCCGGCGGGAACCAGCATTCCTGTCATGCGGGGCGCGCATGAATTAGGGGGATGAATGAACGCCCCGTCCCGGCCGCTGGGGCTGCCGGGAAACGGTAATTCAACGCCAAGAGTATATACCGGAGTGGCAAGCTGACGCAGGCAAAAAAATGGATCCGCCGAGCAAGACACGGGTGGAGAGCGCAGATTGGGCTGGTAGACTCTCGGCATGAAAGCCTTGGTTATTGCGCGTCTGGGTGGTCCGGAAGCGCTTGCGGTTCAGGACGTACCAGAGCCATCGCCACAACCTGGACATAGGATCGTCCGCGTCGCCGCCGGGGGACTCAATTTCGCTGACATCATGACCACGACGGGCGGATATCCCGGCACGCCTGCACCGCCCTTTGTGGCGGGTCGTGAGTTTGCCGGCGTCGAAGAAACTACAGGACGCCGTGTGATGGGCTACGTGCAGTGGGGCGCCTTCGCCGAAAAGATTGTGCCGAAATCTGAGTTGCTATGGCCGGTACCGGAACATTGGACCGACGAGCAGGCAGCGGCTTTTCCGGTGAATTATTTCACGGCATATCTGGGCTATTGGCAGGCGGGGATGATGCAGACGGCTGCCCGGGGACGAACTCACCGCGTTCTCATCCACGCCGTTGCGGGCGGCGTGGGGACGGCGGCCGTGCAGATTGGAAAGATTTTAGGGATCGAGATGTACGGCACATCGTCTTCGAATGAGAAACTGGCGCGGGTGAAGAGTCTGGGACTGCAACACAGCATCAACTACAAGCAATCCGACTATGAAGAAGTCATCAAAGAACTCTCTCGTGGCGAAGGCGTGGATGCGGTTTTCGAGATGCTCGGCGGTGAGCACACTGCCAAAAGCTTGCGTTGCCTGCGCGACTTCGGGCGAGTTATTCAGTATGGCACCGCAACCGGGAAGCAACCACAACTCGATGTCCGCGCGCTGTATGCCAAGTCCCGGATGGTGCAAGGTTTGTGGCTGACTTATCTGGCGGGAAAACGCGACATTATGGAGGCAGCCTGGCACCAGCTATCCACCTGGATGGAAGAGGGCAAGCTTATCCCGGTGGTGGGACATGTCTTGTCTTTAGACCGGGCTGCTGAGGCCTATGGGCTACTGATGGAGCGCAAGAATTTCGGCAAGGTCGTGCTGAAGATTTCAGGTTGAGCTTATGGGCTTAAGGGCTGCGAATAGATTGCCTGACTACTGGTCTGACTCTCCAAAGACAAGTCGATCGCTGACCACAAAGTTTACAACCGAGCACGCCGGAATCGTGATGGCGTTGGCCATTAAGTAATTCAGGTGTGCGGCGTCTACCAGTAACTTCATGAGCGCCACATTGCCGAGGATCGAGACCGCTCCGCTGGTGAAGTTAAATCGCAGAAGGCGCAGCATGGATTGGCGCCAGGTCATGTGCCCCCGGTCCGCCCAAGTAAACCGTTCATGCCACAAGAAGTTATGTACGACCGTCGCTTCCACCGCCAACGCAGTCGCCAACAGATAGCTGAGATGGAATCCGCTCTTCAGATAGAGCAAGACGGCCAATTGCACGCCGATCCCGATTCCGCCCACGACATTGAACTTCATCCAGCGGGCTGCGGAGCATCGGCGATCCCAGGTTGGTGTTTTCGCCGTTCTCTTTGGCAAGGCGGCTTTCATGGCTCGATCCTGGCTTGGCGATAGAGTCGAACTGTGTTCTGTGCCGTGAAAAACACCAGGATGAGTGTCATGCCTATCAGGCCGATGGTTCCGCCTACATCGAACAGGCGGTATTGTTCGCCGAGAAAAAGCACCCTTGGCTTCCAAAAAAGCATGCCATTTCCAATTGCCAGCAGGATTCGCAGTTCGGTTGGCCCAAATCGCCAGAATGACAGGCGAAACTCTCCCAGCGTGTGTGTCGCCAGATAAGACTGAAGGGAGAGCATGAGGAATGCGATGAGCAAGCCGACCGCGACCTCTGGACTCATGTACCCTGACATCGCCAGTCCGCCCATCAACGCCACGGCGCCGAAGCTGTCGGTCATGTGGTCGACGTAAAACCCGTAGCGCGGACGCTGCCTGTTCCGCACCCGCGCCAGCGTGCCGTCGAGGCTGTCGCCTAGCCAATTCAGTGCCAGGCAAGCGATGACGCCCAGCAGCGCATATTTATTCGAACGGGCCAGCGTGTAGCCGATGCCCGCTCCGATCTGGGCCACTAAACCTAGGGCCGTCAGGTGATCAGGACCGATCCATTCCGGCGTCTGTGCCGCCAGCCTTGTGAGCACCCGCTTCTCTGCACCAGCCACCCAACTCTCTTGGATTCGCCGGATTTCTTTATCAGGGCATGTACGCTTTTCCGGCGACAAGCGCGGGTTGACCTGTTCGCAAAACCACGTCATTGGGCTCGCCATATTTCCTCCTCTTTATTTTTATTTTCTTGTCCGACGGAACGCCCGTCATCGGAGGACACCTTGAAGCAAGAGGCGAGGAACGGCAATGCACTGACAGTCAAATGCATCTCAAACCGAGATCAACCGGCAAGTCATTCCTCTACATATAGTTGGGCTGGAAAGTCATCCGTTAAATATTTTCCCCAATTCTTGGGTTCTAAGCAGAGATGTCGTGGCGGACCAGCCAAGGCGACGGATTCTCAAACCAAA